>Ga0194060_10002163_pt1 | contig 14048 bp, 11 predicted proteins | sample SepL225m_MetaG_FD_163427 | JGI IMG/M metagenome (GOLD analysis project Ga0194060, IMG submission 163427) | Anoxic zone freshwater microbial communities from boreal shield lake in IISD Experimental Lakes Area, Ontario, Canada - Sep2016-L222-5m | ecosystem: Environmental > Aquatic > Freshwater >... | reverse complement strand
AATGGTCCGGCCGGAGTCATGGCGCAGCTCGCGCCGTGGCAGAGGGTGATCGTCGGTATCGTGACGGCGCTCATCACGCTGTATTTCCTGGTCTTTCTCTACGTCTTCCTCTTCGGGAAGCCCGTGTCGCAGTTTCAACGGGATGATCAGCCTTTCCGGAAGGGGGTCGGAAGTTCGAGTCTCCCGACCGGGGATTTCGAAGTTCAGCTCGCTTCAGCAAGCTTGGATGAGACGAGCTACGAAGCTTGCGTGCTCGATGATGGGATTCACGCTAGCGAGACGAGCCGCGGTGCGAACCTTGGCAATGACCCTGTGATTGCGTTTCACGAAAGGATGGCACGTGAGAATCCAAGCGTGTCGATGTGGCCGGTTGGGCTCGCGTACCTGAATGGTTGTGTGGTGCGGGTCGAAGCGGGGCGTCCGGGGTCGAAAGCTACGACTGCGACACAGCTTCTCGGGAATCAAGGCGCGGTCGGTGAATACCAAGTTCGCCCGGGCATCATTCCGGAGAACTTCGCGGCGAATGCGGCCATCGATTTGAACGGCGACGGGTGCGTGAATCCGTACGATCCGGCGGAAGCTCGCAAGATCGCCCTGGTCCACTTCCGACGTCTGTATCAGGAAATGCACAAGAAGGAGCCGTCGCTGAATTCAGCCCAGCTCACCATTGCGAGCCTTGGGCGGTACAGCGGTTACACAAAGAAGAATCTTGAAAAACTTCAGACCATCGAGGAGAAGCAGGACTTCGAGCGGAAGGCGCTCGCGTACTTCAACCCGGTCGTCGTGAAGTGCATGCACGGTACGGCGTTTACCTCGCTGTACACGTAAGGAATGGTTGGTCGGGGTCTGATGCTCAGTCGAGCGTCGGACCCTTTTTTGTATTCCGAAAAAGACGTCATCCTCGAAAAGTCAGCAGACTTTATCGAGGACCCAAGACATTCATGGGTCCTCGATACCCCGGGTCTGCTGCCCGGGGTTCGAGGATGACGTTTCTGGCGGGATTGACTTATTCCTAAAAATGAGCGATAGTTCGGCTTGATTTATATGAATTTTAGCTATCTCGATCACGCTTCCACGACGCCTCTTGATTCGCGCGTTTTGGAATCTATGCGCCCGTATTTGGAGCGGGAGTTTGGCAACCCGTCGTCTTTTCATATGCTCGGGAAGACGGCGCATGACGCGATTGAGTCGGCGCGCGAATCTGTGGCGCGATGTTTGGGCGCACGTTCGAGCGAAATTATTTTTACTTCCGGCGGCACCGAGGCTAATAATCTCGCGATTCTCGGTTTTGCACGCGCTAATTCGGCGCACGGAAAACATTTGATTACGACTGCTATTGAGCATCATTCGGTGCTTGGCGCTTTTGAACATCTCGCAAAAAAAGAAGGTTTTGAAGTGACGTATTTGGGCGTTGATGAATTCGGCCGAGTCTCGGCGGCGCAGGTTGAAGCGGCTTTGCGACCGGATACGATTTTGGTTTCGGTCATGATGGCGAATAATGAGATTGGAACGGTGGAGCCGGCGGCTGAGATAGGGTTGAGGGTAAAGGGTAAAGGGTTAAGGGATTTCCCGAAATTTCACATCGACGCCTGCCAGGCCGTCGGCGCGCTTGAAGTAAACGTCGTGAAACTGCACGCTGATTTGCTGACCGTAAATAGCGCGAAGATTTACGGGCCGAAAGCTAACGGCGCCTTATTTGTGAAGCAGGGAATTAAGCTTGAGCCTTTGATGTTCGGTGGCTCACAGGAACGAGGTTTGCGGCCGGGCACGGAAAATGTCGCCGGAATTATCGGGTTTACGCGCGCCTTTGAAATTGCGACCGAAGAACGCGCCCTCGAATCTGCGCGACTTACAAGGCTGCGTGATGAGTTGATTGCTGGTATCAAATCCGTCGTGCCGAAAGTCAGGTTGAACGGTCACCCGACCGAGCGCCTGCCGAACAATGCGAATATTTCTTTTTTGGATATCGAAGGTGAGGCGGCTGTGTTATATTTGGACGCAGCAGGGATTGAAGTTTCGACCGGTTCGGCTTGCACTTCGGCCTCGCTTGATCCGTCGCACGTGATTATCGCGACCGGCGTGCCGTACGAAGTTGCGCACGGCTCTTTGCGTTTTACTTTGGGTCGCGGAACCACGGAAGCGGATATCAAAAAAGTTTTGGAAGTTTTGCCGGGGGTTATCGAAAAGTTGCGGGCGATGTCGCCGGTGAAACTTGATGAGAAATATCTTAGTTAGGGGGTTGTTCGTCATGTTGAGTGTAGCGAAACATCATGGTTGCCATGATCCTTCACTGCGTTCAGGATGACAACCGTTATCTTATGAAACCAGACGTAGTCGGAAAACAAGGCGCTTGGTTTTATACCGACGCCGTCAAAGATCACTTTTTTAACCCGCGCAATTTTTTGCACGGCGAGCCTTCGGAATTTGATTGGAATGGGCGCGGTCAAGTCGGTTCGCCGGCTTGCGGTGACATGATGTATATGTGGATCAAAGTTGATCCGGCTACGAATCGCGTCGCGGATTTGAAATGGAAAACTTTTGGATGTGGCTCGGCCATTGCTTCGACTTCGATGATGTCGGAAATTATTTTGCGCGACGGCGGGATGACGCTTGAAGCGGCGCGAAAACTGCGTCCGCAAGATGTTATGGCGGAACTCGGCGGACTTCCGGCGCGGAAGTTTCATTGTTCGGTCTTGGCGGATAAGGCTTTGCGCGATGCCATCAACGATTATTATTTCCGTTCGGGGCAAAAGGAGAAAGTTGAAGTCGAGGCGGCGCGCATGGTTGACTCGGTTGCGAAAGTGACCGACCATGATATCGAGACGGCGGTTTTGGACGGCTGCGATACTTTGGAAAAAGTTCAATCTCGCACGAAGGTTGGCTCGGGCGATCCATCTTGTCTCGCCGCGGCCGAAGAGTTGGTTCGCTTTTATCGGGAAAAATATTTCGGATAAGACGCGAGCGCGGTAAGGACGCGTGTGTGGCGGGCAAGAAGGGAGCGCATTGCCCGGCTCACACGCGACCCTTAATCGCTCACATGCCATTTCAACACACATTTTCAACTCAAAATCTCACTGAAGAATTATTGCCATATGAAAATCAAAATCGTTGTTGATCCTGACTTGTGCATTGGTGCGGCGTCTTGCGTGACTTGCGATCCGTCTCATTTTGAAATGAATGATGAAAACAAAGCTTACGTCATCGACCAGGCGTCGCTAGGCATGCCAAAATCATACGAGCGTACGGTTGAAGCCACGGCTGAGCAGTACGATACTTTGCTGATGGCCGCGCAGTCTTGTCCGACGCTCGCAGTGCTTTTATATAACGAAGCCGGCGAGCAGCTTTTTCCGGAGGTTTAGGTTATGAAATACGATTATTTGATTCTGGGCGGCGGGGTTTCCGGGCATCGTGCGGCAGAAGAAGTTCGAAAACTTGATTCCGTCGGTTCCATCGCGATTGTGACTGACGAAAAATATCGATTATATTCGCGTGTTTTGCTGCCGCATTTTTTGAGCGGGAAAATTCCGCGCGAGAAAGTTTTTTTGGTAAAGCCGGAATGGTACGCGGAACACGCGATTGATTATTTACCGGGCAAAAATATTTTGCGCGTTGATGCGGAATCTAAGGTTGTCGAACTTTCTGGCGGCGAAGTGATTGGCTATAAAAAAATGTTGCTCGCGACCGGTTGTCATGCGCGGAAAACGGAAATCACGGGGACCGTCGCTTTGAATTTTCGGAATCTTGATGACGCCGATCGAATCGCGATCGAACTCGCCAAATTGGAAGCGCTACCGATCGAAAAACGCATCGTCGGAGTCTATGGTGCCGGGTTTATCGCAGTTGAATTCATCAATCTGTTCGCGGCTCGCGGCTGCAGGATTCATATATTTTATCGCGGCGAAAGATTTTGGGCTCGTCAGCTGGACGAAAAATCAAGCGCACTGCTCGAGGCGCGACTTGTGGCAGGGAACTGCGTTCTGCATCCGCGTTCGGAGCTCAAAGACGTTCAGGAGTTTGCGTCACAATTGGTTTGCTTGGGCATCGGACTCGGTGTGATCCCACAAAATAGTTTCGCAGTTTCAGATTCGACAGATATTTGGACCGCGGGTGATGTGACCGGTTCGGGAACCTGGCAGAGCGCCGATATGCAGGGCCGACTCGTCGGAAAAAATATGGTTGCCGGCACGCACGAGATTTTCAAGCTTATTCCGTCGCAGGCGATTAATGTGATTGATGTTCCGGTTACGATGATTGGCGATGCGCATCCGGAGAAAGCAGAGAAAGTTGAAATTAGTGAAGCTCTCGGCGGCGTGATTCAAAAGATGTACCGCGATCAGAAGCTCGTAGGCGTAACTCTTGTGGGAACAGCGCGAGAAAGAGCCGAGTTAAAATCAGAAATCGAAAATTTCGCTTAGCTCTCTGGGGACAGTCCCGAGCATCTTAAGCTAAATTGGCTTTGTTCTCTGGGGACTGTCCCCAGTATTTTAAGCGAAATATATTTTTTGCGTTACAATGCTTTTATATGCAAGATATTATCAGCCTTTTCTCGAGTCAGGTTTGTGAAACCGAGGCGGCTTTGGAGAAATTAGTGCTGCCGAAGCGGGAATGGAAAAACGCCGTGCTTATCGGCATGGGCGGATCAGCGCTCGGCGCTCATGTGGCCCAGACGCTTTTTGCGGATAAGCTCGTGGTACCTTTTGAGTGGCGCAATTCGTATACGATTCCGGGATATGCTGACGAGCAAACCCTCGTAATCCTTTCGAGTTACTCCGGCACGACCGAAGAAGTTCTCGCAGCTTATAAAGAGGCTAAAGCGCGCGGACTGGGAATCGTGGTTCTGACTTGTGGCGGAAAACTCGCCGCAGCTGCGAAAAAAGATCATGCAGCCTCTGTGATTTACAGCGTCGAATCAAATCCCGGCAATCAGCCACGTAACGGCGTGGTTTATAACCTGGTCGGAGTTTGGGGAATTTTAAAAATCGCCGGCTTGTTAAAAGATGAGGCGAAATTTTCCTGCGAGTTTGCGGAATCGCTCGATAAAATGGCGAAAAAGCACGAAGGTGGGGCGCTCGCCAAAAAATTAGCGCGAGCCTGCACGGATTCGGTCGTGATGCTGGCCGCTTCTGAGCATCTCGAAGGTAATCTTCACATCATACAAAATCAAACGCATGAAACAGCCAAGCATTTTGCGCATTTCGATACCGTTTCCGAACTGAATCATCATTTGATGGAGGGTTTGAAATATCCGAATAATTTTGCGCGCAAAACAACGGCGCTGCTTTTTCACTCAAAACTTTACGGCACAAGAATAAAAAAGCGTTATCCGATTACGGCGGAGGTTTTGAAGAAACAGAACGTAAAAGTATTCATGATCGAGCTTTCTGGCAAGTCGCGTGAAGCCGATGTCGCCGAAATGCTTGTGCTCGGCATGCAATTTTCTCTCGCGCTCGCCAAACTTCACGGCGAGAATCCGAACTTTATTCCCTGGGTCGATTATTTTAAGAAGAAGCTCGCGGTTTAGGGCTTGGGTACGCCAAAAATCGCGTAGGAGTCATTTTCGTACAACGTGACCAGAGCGGAAGTCTTCATGCGATCAGTGCTTTTATCATAAAGCACGTAGTCTATGTTGAGTTTTTGTAATTCCGAGAGAATCTTCTGCGGAGAATTTTCTTCAAAATATAACCAATCCGAGATTTTCATTTTTTCATCGAAGTCGATTGTGTCGCTCCAGTGCCCGGCATACATCCAATGATTTGTTTTGTGGCTTGCGAATAAAGTTGTGCGGCCGTCATTCAAAATAATTCCCTGCGGTAATGATTCTAACGCCGCTTGAAGCGATGTGAGCGCCGGAGAAAGTTGAAGTACGGAAGTTTTTGTTAACAGTGGAATCGTAAAGCATGGACCGCTCCACAGGCAGAAAGCTAAAGCGATGAAAGCGGCTTTTTGTTTGAATGCAGAATTGAGCTTAGGAAAATAATGATTTGTCAGATATTCAAATCCGCAATAACTTAAAAGCCCGAGAGCGATTGCGGTACCCTGAAAAAATCGGTCATTCATGCGAAAGGGCAGATGCGCCGCCGCAAAAGAGGTAAATATCCAGAGCGCTAAAAATGACGGAAGTGAGCCGGCATCTTTTTTGTGAGCGGCACCGATTCCGCAAAGAAACAGAATAACGGAAAAGGCCAACAGATTGTAAACGAACGGAGCGCTGGGCGTTATGTTAGCTGCATAGCGCAGAGCGGTAAACGGATCTAAAACCACCGTGCAAATATGGTAAATGACTGGAAGTGAAAGCGCCGCAAGGTAGAACAAAAATGGAAGTATGTCGGTCTTTGAATGCTTTTCGCGTGTCAGAAATAACCAAAACATCGGGATGAAAACGAGGACCGGTACAATATAAGGCTGAAATTGCAGGAGTGCGGCGCCGGATATTGAAGCGATGACTATTTGTGAAAGCTTTTTTTCTTCCGACCATTTGTGAAAAGCAAGCAGGCAAACGGTTGTCAGTATGGTGGCCGCAGAAATATGGGCGCTTCCAAAAGCGTGATTGCTGATGACTGAAAAGAGCTTGAAGAGATCGAGGGTAATGATTTTCCCTGAGGAAAAAATCATGAACAGATATCCGAGTCCCGCGATTGTTGTGGTAAAGACGGTTGCCTGGAGTCTGGTTTTTTCATTTTGCCAGAGCAGACCGGCCGTTTTATATGTTGCCACGATCAGTAATGCAAAAAATATCAGGCGCGAAAGCGTAAAGGTGACTTCCGGAGCCGCACCGGTTATGCGCCCGAGGATTCCGATGCTTAGCCAGAATATATTTACGATGCCGATTCGTTGCGGTTCGCTTGTGAAGTGATCGTGAAATAAATAAGCGCCACTCTTAACCTGCGCTAGATAGCTTTCGTAGACGAGCGTGTCTGTGCCCATCGGAAAATGATAAATTTCAAAAAACGAAGAGCCGTGGACGAGCGAATAAATATTTGGGGTTATTGCCACGCATAGCATTGCGAGAATAAATGCCCAGAGCTGGTACTTGATTTTCATAAGCTAGTAAAGAGGGATGTGTATTTCAGGGTTTTGGCACTCCGAAAATTGCATATGAGCCATTCTCATAGAGCGGAGAAAGTAGGGACGTATCTAGAACGTCAAATTTTTTATCAAATAGCACATAATCGATTCCAAGCGATTGAAGCTTGCCGAGTGAAGCGGCTGGAGTATTTTTTTGAAAGAAAATGTCTTCGAAGACTCGAATTTTATTTTTATAATCAATGGTTTCGCCCCAGTGCCCGACATAGGCGTAGTGCTTGGTTCTTGCAGAAGCAAGTAGGGTGGCGTAATTGTCGCTAATCGTAATTCCGGGCGGTAAAGAGTTAAGCGCATCCTGAAATAACATGAGCGGTTTTGTGATTGGCAAAAAGCAGGTTTGAATCATGGTGGGAATTGAGTACGCTAACCCGCCCCAAAGGCCAAAAACTAGTGCCACAAGGATGATTTTTTGTTTTAATTTTGATTTTAGACTCGGAAGATAGTTATTGTAGACATATTCAAAGCCGGTGAAACTTAAAAGGCAAAGAACGATTGCTGTGCCCTGAATAAATCGAATATTCATTCGGAACGGTAAATGTGTCGCGATAAAGGAGATAGCAATCCAGACAGCCAGGAACATCGGAAGTCTTCCGGCATCTTTTTTATGCAGTGCGCCGATAACGCACAGAGATAAAATTATCGAGAATCCAATCAGGTCATATATAAGTGGAGCGCTCGGCGTTATGTTTGCGGTATAGCGCAAGGCTGTGAACGAATCGAAAAGAACGGTTCCGATATGGTAAGCAATCGGAATCGAAAGCATGACGGCGTATAAAATGAAGTGAAGAAAATGTTTGCGCGAGTGGTTTTCTCGCGTCATGAATAACCAAGTCATCGGGATAAAGATCAGCAGCGGAAAAGTGTATGGCTGGAATTCTAGAAGGATAGCTCCGATTATAGAGGCGGCTATAATCAAGTTCGGTTTGTGTTCCTCTGTCCATTTATAAAACGTCAGCAAACATGAGGTTGTGAGTATAGTCGCGGCCGAGATATGTGGAGTTGCGAAAGCATGACTCCCAATGAGCGAGAACAGTTTTAAGAAATCCGTAGTTTCTATCTTTCCATAAGAGAAGATGTTAAGAAGATATCCGAGGCCGGTAATTGTTGTGGCGAATACGGTTGCTCGGAGTCGTGTTTTTTCATCTTTCCAGAGAAGCCCGGACACGATATATGTCGCGGCAATCAGCAGCCCGAAGAATATCAAGCGCGAAATGGTAAAAGTCACTTCCGGTGCCGCTCCAGTTATGCGGCCGAAGAGTCCGATTGTGAGCCAAAAGATATTTAGTATGCCGATATTCTGCGGTTCGGTTGTGAAATGATCACGAAACAAGAAATTGCCATCGCGTACCTGAGTTAGATAATTTTCGTAAACAAGAGTGTCGCTGCCCATCGGAAAAAGTCTTATCGCAAAAAACGAAGAGCCTCTCGAGAGCGAGTATATGTTGGGCGTGATTGCCACGCATAGCATTGCGATAATAAATGCTAAGAGTTGGTGCTTGATTTTCATAAGCTAGCGCTTCGGCACGTGATAGAATTCAAAATTCTTCGTCGAAAAAGTTTTTTCAAGTCCGGTTCGATCAGCTTTGGAGGCTATCGGCATCACAACGTAGTTTATGTTCTTTTCCTGAAGCACAGAAATAATGCCTCGGTCATTAAATTTTCCGGAGTAAAAATCGTTGCGGAAAATATTTTTTTGTTCCGCATAAAGTGTTTCGCCCCAGTGCGCGACATACGGCATTTGATCGGTATCGGCGTAGAGGAGATAAGCTTCGACGCTCGGAGCCAGAAATATTCCGCGTGGTTCTTTTTGTAGCTCGGCAGAAATTTCCAGAATGTCTTTCGGCATAACGTAAGAAGGTTTAATGCCGATGTTCACGAAAACAAAAACTCCGAGTGGAGCATAAAAGAGAATCCAGGCAGCCGCGATAAAAAGTCCGCGCAAGTTACTGTGTTTTGTTTTTAGATAATCCCAGATTTGTAAAATTCCAAGTACCGCCATGACTGAAAACGGTATTCCGATGCCCTGATAGAAACGTATGTTGGTCGGAATAAAATCCAAGTGCGCCAGGATAAAAGCGAGCGCGAACCAGAGCAGAATAAATTTTCCGAGTGGGTTTTCTTTTGTGCGCTTGTAGGCTATTGAGACCAAGATTAAAGGCAGAATAAAACCCAATAAATCAACCCATAAGCTGCCGGTTTGGGTGATGTTCGCTTTATATCTTTCAGCCGTGAACGGGTCGAGTATGATGATAAGACCGAGATAGCCAACTGGTACGCAGAAGCTCATGAGTAGAAGCGACGTTGAAATGGCATCGCCGAAATTATGATTTTTTCGAGTCATGAGCATCCAAAAAATAACCACGAGCACGAGGAGTAGAAAAAGATAAGGTTGGAATTGAAGTAGAAAAGTACCGGTAATTCCGGAGAGCACAATATCGCGGGCATGTTTACTGATTGACCAGCGGTAGAAGAGAAGTAGGCTTAAGGTTGCGAGTACGCCCGCGACTCCGAGGTGCGGAATCTGGCTCGCAATCGGGAACGGAAAGAAAACTCCGGTTGTGTTTAATCCAATCATGCGGGTGAGCGAGTCGCCAAAAATCGTCATCAGGATGTGGCTTCCGCAAAAAGCGAAACCGAGCAGAAGAATTATGAGTCGTTTTCGTTTTTCGACCTCAAAGAATCCGGCTGTCCAGTAAATCACCGCCATGATTAACAGAGGGGTGAGTATCTTTAGGGCGGTATAAGTGGAGATAGGTGAAAGGGAAAGCATTTTTCCAGCGAATCCCGTGCCTGCCCAAAACAAGTTAACAATCCCGATGCTTTGCGGTTCGGTTGTGCTGCGATCGAAGAAAGCAATCGTTCCGTTTCCGCCTTCGCGCAGATATTTTAGGTAGGCAAAGCTGTCGGTTGCGTTGAAAGTCGGCATTGCGATGCAATAATCATCGCTTGTTACCCAGGTGCATGAAAAGAGCGAAGCGAGAGTCAGTAGGAAGCAGACCGCGATGAGGGCGATGATGATTCGTGTACTTATTGGTTTCATAGCTAATCCGGAGCGATCGGCGCTTTATTTTTTATTTGCCAGCCGTTGTAATTATATATAAACTTGCCGGTATTGTCTTATGCACGAGACTGAACACATCGTCATGCCGGCGGATCATATGGAGGAGCTTTACCAGGCACGAAATCCTTTGGTTAGGTTTGCTCATCGTCAGAGAATCGAAAAAATCACGCAGTGCGTAGCGGAGTTGAAGGCTTCGCGCATTTTGGATGCCGGTTGCGGCGAAGGACATTTGCTCGCACTCATAAAAAAACGCTTACCTGGCGCAGAAACATTCGGGTCGGATATTATCGAAGTGGCGCTCGAGCATGCGCGGGTTCGTTCACCTGATTCAACTTTTGTAACCGCGCGAATTTCGGAAATGCCTTTCGCGGACGGATATTTTGATGCGATTACCTGCACGGAAGTGCTTGAGCATGTCTATGATTATCGTGAGGCGCTTAAAGAATTTAGGCGACTTATCAGACCCGGCGGTTATCTTATTGTTACTTTCCCGAACGAGCCGGTTTGGACCGCCTCGCGGTTCTTGTTGGGTCGCCGTCCCGTGAAAGTACCCGATCATGTGAATTCTTTTACCCCCGGAATTATGGCTCGCGACGCCGGACTCACGCGCATTAACCAATTAGGTTTGCCTTTTGGTCTTCCGTTTCTGTTTTCTCTCGGCTATCTCATGATTTTTCAAAAGGAAATCAATAATTAGTGGGACTAGTGGATAACTTTACTTGCTAGTCGTTCGGGCGCAGGGTAACGTGGGTGTAGGAAATTCTCGACTCCATGCTTGTCGAGGATTTTTGTTCCGAGGTCATCTCCGACTACGGTATGAAATATAAATTACGGATTTTTGCATTCTTCGCGGTTATCGCCAGTTGGTTTTCATGGCTCAATTGGTATCCCGGTTTTAAAGATGGTGACGGTTTTTATCACGCGAAGTTGGTCGAGTTGATGCGCGACCATGGCGTAGTCCGCGATTTCATCTGGTTACCGCTCACGACCCTTTCTGAACACTTTGCCGATCATCATTTTCTTTATCATGCTCTCGCGGTGCCGCTTGCTGCGATTTTTTCACCACTTCTAGCGATTAAAATTCTTTCTGTTGCGCTCGGATTCTTGGTTTGCATCGAGCTTTTTTTGATTTTGCGAAAAATGGCAACTCCTTATGCTGCGGCAATCATAGCGCTGCTCGCTATTCACCCGTATTTTGTTCTGCGAGCTACTATGGGGAAGGGAAGCGGCGCCGCCATGCTCGTGCAGTTCGGGATTCTGGCCTGTTTTTTGTTTCGCGAGCGACTCGGGGTGTTTTTGCTTTCGATGATTTACGTTTGGACTCATGCCGGGTTTCCGTACGCGATAATTATCGCCGGAGCATATTTTACGGCTAAGATTTTTACGCGTTCAGCCGAGGGTTTGGCTTTCAAAGAAAATTTGCGGCAAGTTTTTGAAGAAGAAAAATGGAATCTCGCCGCGGTTTTTGGCGGCATTTTAGCCGGCATGATTATTAATCCGTACTTTCCGGAGTCGATAATTTATTATGCGCAGATCGTTATCGGATTTGGCGTAAATCCCTTGCCGCGCGAGCTTACGGTTGGTGCCGAATGGTACGGTGTGGGTGTTTTAGAGCTATTGATGTTCTCGCTACCGATGTTTGCGGTGCTTCTTGCGCCTATCTTTGCGCTGGCCTTGTTAAGGCGAACGCCAAAGTGGGATCGTAAGCTCGCCGAACGCTTTGCTTTTCTGTTTTTTATGGCTGCGGGTACCGGATTGCTTACGTTGCGTTCAAATCGTCATGCGGAGTATTTTTTGCCCTATCTTGCAATCTTTATTGGAGAGGTTTGGCGGGTTACTTTCCCGCTTATTAACCCGGCAGAGCTTCGTCTTAAGTTTTACGCATTATTCAAGAACAGCTTTCAAAAATATTTCGCCAATACGGCAATCTTGCTTTTGATTCTGACGCCTGTTGCGTGCATCGGCAGCACAATCGGGCTTTTGAAATATCAGATTATTTCCTGGGACGGCGCACGCGAGGCTTCGGAGGTGATTCGTGCCAATACTGAACCTTATGAAATAGTTTTTGATGGCAATTGGGACTTCATGCCACAGCTTTTGTATTGGAATGACAGAAACCGATACATCAACGGATTGGATCCGAGATTTTTTGGCGCTAAAGATTTGGAACTCGCGCTCTGGTATCAGAAACTCGCAAAGCATGTAGAAGAGTTGGGGATAAAAAAAGCTATGGAAAAATTTCCGATGAGGATTATTGTGATGCCGAAGGATTTAATGCGCGTGAAGGTTCTCGAAGCGCTAAAAAATGATCCCGAGAATTTCAGAAATATATTTGAAAATGATATCGTAGTCGTGTTTGAGCGAAGATAATACGTTCATGTTATGGCGAAGTATTGCGGGATGGAAAATTTGCGCGCGATGGAGGCGGCGGAAATGGGGAATAACTATGTTTCCGATCTGATTGCGAAGCATTGCGGTGAAGCGAGGCGAGTGGTTGATTTTGGTGCCGGAATAGGATCGTTTGCGAAAAGGCTTCGTGACGGTTCGCGGGAAATCACGTGCATCGAAACCGACGACGAGCTTTTACTGAAACTAAAAGCCGACGGTTTTCAGGCTCATCACAGCTTGAATGAGTTCCCGGATGAGGCTCAGGATTATATTTATACACTTTCGGTGCTTGAGCACATAGAGCACGACGAAGAAGTGATGCGGTTATTTTTCAAAAAACTGCGTGCGGGCGGAAAAGCTTTTATTTTTCTGCCGGCAGGGAGAGTTTTGTTCGGCGCTATGGATCGTCAGGTAGAGCATTATCGTCGATATGAACTTCGTGATTTGTCACATAAGCTCGAAAGTATCGGTTTTGAGATTGTCGATTCCGGGTATTTCGACTTTTTCGGATTTTTTATCATGCTTTTATATAAGCTTTTGGGGTTCAAAAATGGTCTTTTATCGGAAAAATCTGTCAGGTTATACGATAAAATCGTCTTTCCGCTGAATCGCGGTCTGAATTTGTTGGTGAACCGAAAACTCGGTAAAAACCTCTTTGTTGTCGCAAAAAAGCCGGTTATTTAAAGAATCTGTCAAAGGTGTTACAGAGTCTTGACATTTAAGCCAAAAAATGATAAGGTCGACCGCGTGAACCTTGTCAAACATCTGTGCTAGCTAACGCTGGCAGAGATAACCTTAGACACATTTGCTCGTTTGAATACGAGCGGAAAGGTAAGACAGATGACCGCACACGACGAATCGACCCTGAGTTTGCTCATCGAGGATTTTGCTTTTGACGCCAAGGATCCGGCAGCAAAGACGCTCTCGGACTTGGTGCCGGATTCCGTCCTCGAGAGCATCAAGGACTTCGCGCGCAAGAACCCCTGGATCACGAAGTACGAGTTGCTGCTCGAAAGGGCGCTGCGCGTGCTCATCGTGAAGGCCTTTCGAATCCCGCTCGGCGGGACCGTTTCGCCCGAGATGCAGGCCAGGGTGAACGACCTGGCTCGCGACATGCTGAATCTCATTCTGCGTTCCGCGAAGGAGCGTTTGAAGGAGCGCATGGATGGGAAGGTCGACGGGCCTTCGGGTTCGAAGATTGGTAGTCGCGGCGATATCATGATCGTCGAAGATGGTGCTCGTTGGGTCATGCACGCGGATCGTGAGTGCCCGGTTTTGCAAGGAACGCTTGTGAAGGGCACGACGATTCGGGTGGAAATGATCGAAGACCCGGACGAGAAAAAGGATGACAAAAAGAAGAAGGGCGACAAGAAAAAGGACAAGACCCGGTCCGAAAAGGAAAGGGTTCCGGCGGTGATTCCGACTTCGGTCGAACGCGCCGCGGGACTCATGAAGAAGGCCGGGTACAAGGTTTGCGACGACTGCGGGGCGCTCGAGATTCTCGAGGGGCATCTGC
>Ga0194060_10002159_pt1 | contig 14064 bp, 16 predicted proteins | sample SepL225m_MetaG_FD_163427 | JGI IMG/M metagenome (GOLD analysis project Ga0194060, IMG submission 163427) | Anoxic zone freshwater microbial communities from boreal shield lake in IISD Experimental Lakes Area, Ontario, Canada - Sep2016-L222-5m | ecosystem: Environmental > Aquatic > Freshwater >... | reverse complement strand
GTGAACTCCGCCGCTTCACTAGCGCCGAACATCTCCACTGTCGCGGGGTTGCAGGAGCTAAACTTCCACAACGGCGGCCCTATAGTCATCATCGCTTCCCGCGAGCAATCGAAAAGCATCCGATACCTTGCTTCCGACGCTTGCAGGTTGCTCCGTTCGCGCTCGAGCTCCTCAATTTTGTGCGTGAGTTTGAGCGTCATGCGATCGGCATGGACGGCTGCAAAAACCGCGTCATCAAGGATGCGTACCGGGGCAGGAACTTTCTCTGCGTTTGACAGTTCCAGTACCTGGCGGATATTCTCCAGAAGTTTGCTCTTTTGCATCGGTTTATGCAGATACAGAGCGGCGCCGAGCGACTGAAGCAGCTCCGCGTCCTGAGCATCGGTATACTGGCCGCTGTAGAAGACAACGGGAATGGCTTTGAGCTTTTCGTCTGTTTTCACGGCGCGGCACAACTGAAAACCATCCATCCGTGGCATCAGAACGTCCGAAATGATTAGATCAAAAGCAGTGGCCCGCAGTTTTTCCAGTGCCTCGATTCCGTCACGAGCGCTATCGAATTCATAGCCCTCCGTGCTGACAACCATCATAAGAAGCTCCCGGTATTCCTGACTATCTTCCACAATGAGGATGCGTTTGCCTTGATCATCCATGTATGAAATCCCCCTCAATCACCAAAGTTGCAGCAATTAACAGCAATCATCCTTCCATAGGCAACCGCTATCACATTCCTCTTTGGTGTGAAAACAAGGGGCATTGCCTTCATTGATCTGGATATCCCGGATGATATCCTGCTTGGAACGTCCGACCCTTGCATTTACCTTCCACCGTCTGGCAATCTCTCTGATTTCCTGAATTTTCATCCTTATCATCTCCTTAGCTTCAAGATATTTACCCATAAAAGGGTACGAGCATGTTGGTTTTGTCTTGTAGGTTTTTTTGTTCTTCCCGTATGCAGGTACTGACAATGTGTTTAAGCTTTTCCTCTGCTATTGGTGAAGTGGGTGGTGACGTATTATTTTGAACTTTTTCGCAATTGCACTGATGGTCATTATTCCGACAACTTAAAGCACCTGCCGTTAAAAACTTCATCACGGCATCCTCATTATTCATGGCATCAATCCGGATTTCATAACGACAAGGGTACGGACATACAACTGAATAAGTCATAACTTACTGTTTCCTTTATAAATTATTCTAATAGTGGAATTATAATCACCCGGTAGTTGTATGTACTTTTAAGACAGGCAAGTAAAATACCTGACGACACAGTCGTACAAGACTGACTCCTCATAGTTATGATTCCCTGGGCTTCCATGAAAATATCTTTCATGAGTCGAGAGAATTGATTTCTCTAAGGCGTTCGCCATGGTCAGATTTTTCACATCGTTGCCCATATTTGCAATTCCAACCTCAACTGATACATCTCCCATACTAACCTCCCTTTAGTCATTACGTACGATATCTGTTAACGGGCTAAGCCGATTTCGCGATACTGCTCCCTACATCAAAGGAACATTGTTGTTGAGCCTTTCATAGATGGCCATATAGCCGTCGATCATCCGTTCTATACTGTGATTCTCTCTGGTTTCCCGCATGATCCTGCGGATCTGGGCTTTCCGAATCTCTGGACGTTGCCGGTGGAAGGCGACGCTCTGGGCCAGACCATACCAGAGTCCACCAGCGTCATAATCGCGGAAGAGAAAACCATTGCCCCGGTCTTCCTGAGCTCCCTCGGTCTGTAATGCCATTTCCTCGATCTTGTCGTGATACCCGCCCGTGTCGCGGTTTGTAGCCGTCGCCCCAAAGAGATTCCCGATCTGATCGATCTGGCCGCAGGGCTCATAAAGGGAGGCGCCGAAAACGTCATTTGCCGCCGCAAAGCCCAGCACGGATAACGGTTCCTGGAAACGCTGGTAGGCGATCCGGCCGCCTGACGCACAGGCTATCCTTCCGCATGTCTCCTCATGGCTGCGGTCATGCCCAACGCCGTCGCCAATGATGGCGATCTGGACGTCCGGATGGGCGATGACAAACCATTGGGCGATTTCCTCCAGCAGGTGGATACCTTTCTGGGATGGGTCGAGTCGCGAGGGCCAATAGAGCAAAATCGCTTCCGGATTTATATTCAGTCCCGTCCTTTTCTGAAATTCACGGAGGTTATCCCGTTTGGCCGCCAGTATGTCGTCTTCCGGCCCGAAATTTCGCACCAGATGGGAACAGCGCTCCGGGTACATCTCCGGAGCCGGGGCGTTGAGCACGGTATCGGTTTGTCCCGATTGGTCTTTCAAACGTATTTCCTCCCGGACATGGGGGGTAATAATGTTGTTGCCGTGGGCGCCGTCGATGATTTCCCGCAAAAAACGGTGGCCGACGAAACTCACAACGGAGGCGTTCTTGATAGCCGTTGCCTGGTTATCGAGACAGGTTTCCCCCTGACCTTCCGTAAGGTAGAGGTAGGGCTTCAGGCGTTCCATATCCACGCCGCCGAACTGCGCAAGCGGGATCTGTGCGTTGTGGGTATTGTGGACCGTATGCAGGACTGGACAGCCTCGCATCCTGGCATAGGCCGAAATGATCCCTCCTGCCATCCAGTCATGGCTGTGGACGATGAGCCGGCCACCGTTCATTGCCCGTACCCGGACGATCGTTTGGTTAACAATTTCCTTTTGGAATTCCAGGGCATTCCGAATCGGATCGCCGGCATAGGGACTTTCCAGATCGCCAAACGCAGAAGAGCTGATCAGGTGAACCCTTTCCGGATCGACGCAATGTCTGAGTTTCTGCCATTGTTCATCATCGATATGGCTCTCCCGCTGGAAGCGCCTGGGGAGGTTGAGGGTAGCCATGTGGCATTCGATGCCTCGCTCCGTCAGTCCCCCACAGAGGGCAGCAATTACCTCGCCCAGTCCGCCACTCTTTCCGGAAATGAATTTCGCCAGACCACCCATTTTTTCAGGCAGACGACCCGTCTCTGGGGTAATGAGCAGAACCGCCGTCTTTTCTTTTTTCCGGGAAATACGCTTTTTGTCGTTTACCACCGCTGCCTCCGTACCAATCATCCGCTGCTATTGCATAAGTCCGAAACTTTTCATGGCCTTGAGAATGCTGTCTTTCTCAATCGGTTTCATGATGTAGGCGTCGCACTGTGATTTAAAGGCGCCCAGAATATTTTTTGAGTCGTTCATACCCGTGGACATGATAATCTTGACACCGGCCGGAATGGGGATATCTTTCTGCTCTTCAATAGCGCGGATCTTCGCAAGTGCCTCCTGCCCGTCCATCTTGGGCATGGTGATATCCAGGCACAGCAGATCGTATGGTTTACCATCCGCCCAGGCCTTTTCAACAGCGGCAACCGCTTCCTCCCCGTCGTCAGCCTCATCGCAGCTTCCATAGGGGGAAAGAATTTCCAGCAGTAGCTTACGGCTCACAAACTCGTCATCTACAATCAGCATCTTCATAACAACCTCCTTCTTCTCTGAGAATGTCCATTCTTGCATTGGCCGTTGCTGTAAACCTCTGTTAAGCGATGGAATGATTCATTCACTCTGAATGGCGACTATGTCCTGATCTCTTCCTGGCTAAAGCTCCGAAAAAAATCACGCCACATTGATCTATTGTTAAGTTGTCTTGATGGTAACTCCGCACGCTCTCCCGGAAACCCGTTAAGAGGCATTTCCCCAAGTGCCGCAATCGGGTCAACAAGAAGTACGATCCTACAAACGGGGCATTGATAGTGAAGATCGCCGGAATAGGGGTTATGTCCTAAGTGCCTGAATAGATGTCCTTGAGGAACAACATCATTTACGTGGTGGACATCAAGCATCCCTACGTTGTGGCAATTCAGACAGGTAATATTCCGTGTGGGCATGGTTGCTTCTCCTTTATTTGTTGATGTTCTCATAATGTTGTTCGCTGCATTCCAACGCGCAACATATGGCATCCATCAGTGCTGTATCGCTGAAAGGCTTCCGTAAAAAACCCAGGGCACCTCCCTGCATGGCCTGAGCTCGAACACCGGGATCTTCGTAAGCCGTCATAAATACAACCGGCAGTGTGATACCGGAGTCAGAGAGGTGTTTCTGCAAATCAAGGCCATCCATTTCCGGCATGCGTACATCCACGATTACACAGCCATGCTGATGGAGAGGTCCCTGATGTAAAAAATCCCTGGCCGATGGAAATGTCATTACTTCAAATCCCGTTGATCTGAGCAGCCTCTTCAGGGAATTGCGGACCGATTCGTCGTCATCAACAACAGATATGATGGCATTCATTTTAAGCGTGGCTAATTGTTCCGGCGAATACATCAATGACCTCTTGCCAAATATGACTGCATTTTTTCGTATTATATAGGGGTGGAGGAAAAAAGATATTACACCTTAGTGTAAGTAAGGGGGGTGCGGAACTATGCATCGTAAAGATTTCCTGCACTAAATCGTGGTGTATACTCCGCACCCTATTGCCGTCTCTCTTTATTGCGCAGAATCATCGGCTAGGGTAATTTTTTTTGGTAACGTGAAATAAAAGGTTGCCCCCTCATTTACCTTGCTATCCGCCCAGATGCGGCCGCCATGACGTTCGACGATTCGCTTGACGATGGAGAGCCCCGCACCGGTTCCTTCATAATCCGCATCACTGTGCAATCGCTGGAACAGTTGGAATAACTTTCCGGAGTGTTGCATATCGAAACCACACCCGTTATCTTTCACAAAGTAAACATATTCATGCTCTTCTTCATAACTGCCTACTTCGATCATCGCAGCCTGCCGCTCTTTTGTAAACTTGACGGCATTGGAGAGGAGATTGGTCAAAACCCGCCTCATCATCTGACGGTCACCATAACAGGTCATAGGATGGGCGACGGTAAGCGATATATTCTGTTGCGGACTATTTTCCTGGAGTTCATTCCACACATCATTTGCCAGGTCATCCATGTCGATAACTTTCATGGTCATTGTTTCTCGAGTCAGTTTGGAAAAGGAGAGTACATCATCGATCAACCGATTCATCTTCAGGCCGTTTTCCCGGATGGTAGCAAGCTTGTGGATCGCTTCCGGATCAACCTTGCCTTTAATATCCCTGGCCAGCATTCGGGAGAAACCATTAATGGCCCGCAGCGGCGCACGCAGATCGTGGGAAACAGAATAACTGAAGCTTTCGAGTTCCTTGTTGGCATTTCCCAGTTGCTGTGTTTGAACCTTCAGTTTATCTTCCGCCTGCTTGCGGTTGGTGATGTCCCGCATAAAAGCCACAAAGAGCCCGCCTTGGACTGGTATGCGCTGGACGCTGATTTCGATATCATAAATGGTCCCATTCTTGCGGCGATGCCGGGTCTCGAAACGTTCCTCTCTCTGTGCCGCGATGTTTTTGTTGTGCTCGGCGACATCATCGGCCGCTTCGACGGCTTCCAGGTCGGGAATGCGCATGGTCAGCAGTTCCTCTTCACGGTAGCCGCTCATGCGGCAATAGGCTTCATTGACCTCCAGGATGCGTCCCTGCTTGTCCGTCAGCCAGAAGCCGTCCATCGCCGTATTGAGGATGGTCCGGTGCCGTTTCTCGCTCTCCTGCAATTTGCTCCGTTCACGCTCGAGCTCCTCAATTTTGTGCGTGAGTTTGATCGTCATGCGATCGGCATGGACGGCTGTAAAAGCCTCGTCATCAAGGATGCGTCCCGGGGCTGGAACTTTCTCTGCGTTTGACAGTTCCAGTACCTGGCGGATATCCGCTACCACCAAAGATATAGACATCTCATCTCCCCTTTTTACCATTTCATCTACCGACGGTATGCCCTCTAAGGAGTGATGTGAGGGCAATCAGATCGGTAATATAACGGTGACGCATCTTTCGCATGGACTTCCCTCCGTTTATGATGGTTTATCATTAACGGGCCAAAAGTCTTATTCAGGCTAAGCCAAAACAGTCTTGGCGCAGCGCTGGAGTGCCTTGCGGCTGTCCACGTGCAGTTTGTTATAACTATTGTGCAGGTGAGTTTGGACCGTACTTACGCTAATGCAAAGTTGATCGGCGATTTCCTTGTTGTGCATTCCCTTACTTGCCATCAACGTCACTTTGGTTTCCTGATTTGTGAGGACGGTAATCTCTCTCGCTCCAGTTCCGCGCAAGAGTAATTTTGTGAAGGCGAGGTTGGCCATGCTCCGCTCAAACCATTGTTCCCCCGCATGCACCTTACGCACGCACTGGACCAGCAGCGGTAGGGCCATGTCTTTCAGTACGATGCCCTTGACACCTATGCACATCGCATCCAGCAACTGATCCTCATCAAGTTCCGCAGTATAGAGCACCATTCTAGTCTGTAGCTTCTCTGCCTGAATTTCCCTGGCAATCGTTAGTCCATCCATGCCAAGCATGCGGCTATCCAAAATAGCGACATCGGGCAGATGTTGGCGCACTGCCCCCATGGCTTGTGTCCCGTTTGTGCAAAGGGCGACCAAATGGAAATCATTCCCCATTTGGAAAAGACTTTCAACTCCTTTCAAAATGAATGGAGAAGTATCCGCTACCACCAAAGATATAGACATCCCATTTCCCCTTTTTACCATTTCATCTACCGGCTGTATGTCCTCTACAGACCGATACTGATAGGTTGTTCCGGTGAATACAGCAATGAACCTCTTGCCGAATATGACTGCATTTTTTCGTATTATATAGGGGTGGAGGAAAAAAGATATTACACCTTAGTGTAATAAGGAGGGGTGAGGAAAATTATTTCAATCGATCAGCAATGCGGACCAGATCCGCCAGGGATTGAGCACCCATTTTCTGCATTATGTGGGCACGATGCACCTTAATGGTTCCTTCTGTTATCCCGAGTTGAAAGGCAATCTGCTTGTTCAGCATGCCGGTAACAACCAGTTCGAAGACTTCCTGTTCCCGCTTTGATAAGCTCTCTGAGTGCTTTCGAATGGCTGTCAGTTCGTCGATTGTTTGCCGGTTCTGCTTATCATGAGTGATGGCCTGCTCAATTGCCTTCAGCAGTGTTTCCGGTACACAAGGTTTTTCCAGAAAATCAACCGCCCCGGCCTTCATAGCTTGCACGCTTTTCGGAATGCTGCCCAATCCGGTTAGAAAAATAATGGGGAGGGATTGATTTAAGGCAGTCAATTGTTCCTGGAGCTCCAAGCCTGTGATCTCGGGCATCTCTATATCGAGGAGCAAGCAACCCGGGCGATCGGACAGATCGGAGGCAAGAAAATCACGGGCCGAAGGGAATGTTTCCACCGCAAGCCCCACGGACCGGAACAGTCTTTCCAGGCTTTTCCGAACCGCGGCATCGTCATCAACGACGTATACAACCGGTTGAGTGTTCATGTTTACAGAACTTTCTCTTTGTATATGGGCAGCGTAAAGTAAAATGTCGCTCCACATTCAGCATTATTCTCTGCCCATATACGCCCGCCATGAGCTGCCAGGATGGACTTGCTAATGGAGAGGCCTATCCCGAGGCCCTCCCGCTTCGTGGTGTAATAGGGCTCAAAGACACGGTCAAACTCGTTCATGTTCAACCCCGTCCCGGAATCTTGAATGGCGGCAATGATAATTCCATCGAGTTTATCAACTGCTGTTCGTATATGCATTTTGCGCTGTTGAGGGGCTACCTCCACCATGGCATCACATCCATTCAGAATCAGGTTCATAATAACTTGCTGCAATTCAATGCGTTCACCTTCGACAGGGGGCATATCGGGGCACACCTCCAGAGTTACGGAGACGTGCCTGTCAACGATTTCGTGATGGAGGATTGATAACACCTCCGCCAGGACCGCATTGATGTCAAGAATAACCGGATTAGCCTCTCGCGTCTTCAAGAACGAGCGGAGATGGAGGATCACCTCGCTTGCACGCAAGCTGTCATTGAAGATATCCTGCAATGCATCTTGCGCCTCATTGATAGCGGGTGTCGCTGCTGACAGAAAATGCTGCGCTGCCCGCGCGTTGTTCATGATTGACGCAAGGGGCTGGTTGACTTCATGGGAAATTGAGGCGGTAAACTCGCCTACGGTGGCCAAGCGACTGCGCTGGTAGAGCTCCTCTCGTTGTTTTAGCCGTGTCTGCTCGGCCTGCTTGCGCTCGGTCATGTCATAGTGGATGCCCTGGATGTAGGATGCCTCACCCAAAGAGAGCAGGCTGGCCGACACCGCCAGCGAAAGGACATGCCCATCCTTATGATAATGCTCTGCCTCAAAAGTCAGGTCTTCCCCGGCAAAAACCCGTCTCAACCTTTCAGGTCTCAGTTGAGAGGTTTCCGGAGTATCCAATTCATCTATGTTTATCTGTAACATTTCCTGTATGCTGTAACCGTGCATTCGGGCAAATGAATCATTTATCTCAAGAAGTTTACCTTCAGTGGACATGATAAATATCCCGCTAAAAGACTTGGAAAACAAGCTGCGGTAGCGTTTTTCACTCTCGTAAAGAGCGCTAGCGGACTTATCCTTTTCCCAGAGTTCCTTTTGCAATAACTCATTCACCTTCGCCAGTTCCTGTGTGCGAGACAAAACCCTCTGTTCCAGTTCATGTTTGGCATTGGAACGTTCTTCCTCCACCCGTTTGCGCTCGGTGATGTCCTCGATGGCCAGCAGGATGATCCGCTCTTTGCCCAACACCCTTGGAATCTGCCGGGCGTTCAAAAGCATTGTGCGCTTGCCAATGGTGGTAAAATCATGTTCAACCTCGTAGTCATCAAAGGTCGTCTTTTGGGGTAGGATGGTTTCCAGCAGCTCCCGTAACTGAGGGATGTTCCACTGCCCATTTCCCAGGTCATAGATGAAACTTCCCATGGTCTCATCAGGATTTACCTGAAACGTTCTGTAAAAGCTCGGGTTTGCCGAGATTATTTTCAGATCGGCATCCAGAACCAATAGGGATTCTCTAATCGTTTCGACAACACTTTCGGCGTAGCGGCTGAAGTCCAGCATGCGATTGGCTTCTTTCAGATTTTCCCCGGCGCTGATGTCGCTTATTACAATGCGGAATGTGGGTTCGCCTGCCTGCCATGCCCCTGCCGGGCACTGCCGAAAGGAATCAGTCGAAGGATCCTGCGCGATGGTTGCCTCCAGATGCGCCCAGAATGCCAGGCCCTTCTTCTTTACCATCCGCAGTTCGCATGCCTGGGGCTTGCCGGTTTCAAGAAGTTGCTTGCGAAACCGGTAGTAAATGTCCTGATCCTCTCTGTGGACGCACTGGGAGAAGATGGTATGGGCAGAGCCAGGTACGCCCCGAACCACCCCCAGCATCGTCGCGGCGCTGAGATTGGTCTCCATGATCATCCCCTTTTGACTGACGGTGATATAGCCCACCGGCGCCAGCTCATAGAGGTCGAAATACCGAGCTCGGGCGGCGTCCAGTTCCTCCTGACTCTGGCGCAGCGCCGTGTTCTGCATTTCCAGTTCGATCCGATGGACCTGCAGTTCATGAAGCATTGTGGTCATCGTGGGGAGATCATGCGGTATTGTGTAGGCATCTTGCCGCACGGTGTCACAACAATTAACAATGTTTTCCGGCGACCGGGCGGCTCTCTCGCAGGCGATCTTTTCCGCCTCATGGCGCAAATTCGCTGCCTGGTTCGGATGGTTTTCTTTCTCGGTCATGGTCTTGCCCTTTCGGTTCGTTGGTCATACGACCACAAAAGCCACACATCAGGGTGCGCCGGGGCAGTGTATGGACTATCGCAGATGTCGTATTGTGATATTGCTTTGTAATAACAATGTGTTAGAATGAGTGTTGGGGGGATATTGATTGCCACTATGGGGAGGTGGCCTATCCGAACAACCTAATCTATCATGGATTCCCTGAAGCATTAATCCACCCTTTTCAATAAACTCAGATCGGTGGTAGTTTACTTGTCTTTGCTTTGGTGCCCTAAAAAACAAAAATCCCCGTCACATCATAATGGACAGGGCTTGTTTGTCATTTTTTACTTCCCTATATGGGAAGGGCAATTATTTAATTTTCTTCGTCAATCACTATGTTGATTAGAGCCTACACCCATTCTCAACAAAGTCAATGCACATTATTAAAATATTCCTGGGAATGCTTGTCCACCGATTGCCTGAAAGAGAAAGACTGAATTGATAAACATCAATAAGTATCAATTGAAATCTTGCATTGTTGCCACGGTTGCCAATTTGAGGAAGGAGCCCTCACCCCCGATCATCTCCCCAAAATGCCATCTTTCAACCCGTACTGAATAATATCCCGTGAAAATAAAAAAGCTACTTGTATTTGCAGCCGAGATTTGCCGGCAGCAAGAAACAATGAAGCGAGCTGCTCCTGGGTGCGCTTTTGCCATCTATTCTTCAGGGTTTCTTGAAGAACTTGATTCATCGGCATCTGATCGACTTACCGCGTGAAAATACTTCCGAAAAAATCCCAGGCCAAGGAACAGCTCTGGTTGTACGTGCGCCAGAAGTTCATCGAACAGGGTATTGCGCTGGTTCCGGCTACGGGCTTTGCGCTTCAGGGCGCCGCCGACGATGCTTCCGGCAAAGACGGCGGCAAGGGGGAAAAGGCATAAACCAAAAAAAGTTTCTCACTGCCCGTGCCATGTGTGGATACCCCCGCACCCTTCTGGGAAAGCATTCTTTTCCCCACACGAAAAATAGTGTATAGAGCACTCAATAGTAGGATAATTTCAAGGACAAAATCACCGGTAGCTTTAAACATGGGGGGTCTGCAATACAACGTGATAAGATTAAAGATAATGATTCCAGCTTATTACTATATTAATTCAAGTCCAGCGCCCCATGATAACAAGGGTTGCGATGATGATAGGTAGCCCTTTTTTTCGTTTCCGCGGCCAATTTGTGAACATCAGAAGGCATGGAAGAATTTACCATTAACAAAATAGTGCGTTCCCGTCGTCGCACCATTACCTTGGTTGTCATGCAAGATTCCAGCGTGGTAGTGCGTGCCCCCTTGCATGCCTCGCTTCCCTACATCGAAAGCATGGTCAGGAAAAAAAGCGGCTGGATCAGGAAAAAACTTCTCGAAGTATCATTGCGACCTAAACCATCGGTAAAGGAATTTATCAACGGCGAAGAGTTCTTGTACATTGGCCGGGCATATACGCTTTGCTTTGTTGAACAGGCAGCGAAGGATATTGAACTTACGGACAAGCTATGCCTTTCCGCCAGAATAAAGCCCATCGCTCGCCATGCCCTCAGGCGTTGGTATAAATTTGCCGCCTTAAAAGTAATCGGTGAGCGCTGTCAATGGTACGCGGACGCTACCGGGTACAAACCAGCTTCTCTTAAAGTCACTGATGCTAAGAGGCGTTGGGGTTCCTGCGGATCAAAAGGCACGCTTAACTTCAGTTGGCGATTGATCATGGCTCCTCTGGAGATTATCGATTATGTCGTTGTGCACGAATTGGCTCATATCGGGCAGTTAAATCATTCTCCCGCATTTTGGCAGAAGGTGGCCGATATTTTGCCTGATTACAAGAAAAGAGAACGATGGCTGAAAGAAAATGGTGGTTTGTTAACAATATAACAAAGTTAAGCGTTACAAGGAGGGCTTGCCATGATTTATGTTGTTGCCACAATTGAGTTATTTGCCGGAAAAAGAAATGACTACCTTGAAGAACTCAACAAAATCGTGCCTGCAGTAAGGGGCGAGACCGGTTGTCTTGAATACGGTCCTGCGGAGGGCGTCCGCACGGATATCCCCATCCAGGAACCGGTCTCTGATGATATCGTAACCATTATAGAGCGTTGGACAGGTGTCGATGCCTTAACTGCTCATCTGCGCACTGCCCACATGCAGAGCTATCGCGAAGCGGTGGCTACTATTGTCAGGAAAACAAGCGTGCAAATCTTGCAGCCGATTCGGAAAGACGAGAATCCGGGGCGCCGGGAGGATTACCGTTAGCGCCCCTCGATTCCTTATTTCGGCCGGTTATCGGTAACCCTTTTTGCCTTGCCTTCGCTTCTCTGGATGCTGTTCGGCGGCATGAGTTTGATGTCGGTCGTGACGCCGATCACGTCCTTGATCCGCTCCTTGATCTCTTTCCTCAGCTTTCCCATTTCCTCAAAATCGTCGATAAAATGGGAAAGATCGTCCGACAGAACTTTCTTTGCCAGGGAATTGATGAAATCGGGCGTAACCTCGACCTGCACGGTCATTTCGTCCATCCGGCCCTTTCTGTCTACGAAGATCATATAATGGGGGGCCACTGCCTTGGATTTGAGCAAGACCGATTCCACCTGCGACGGGAACACATTAACGCCCCGGATGATCAGCATATCATCAGAGCGGCCGCGGACGCGGGACATCCTGACCAGTGTGCGGCCGCAGATGCATTTTTCGGGATTCAGGCTGCTGATATCCTTGACCCGGTAGCGTATCAGCGGTATGCCCTCCTTCAGAAGCGTAGTGATGACGAGTTCACCTTCCTCGCCAGGGGGCAGTGGTTCCCCCGTATCGGGGTCGATGATTTCGGGATAGAAAAAATCCTCGTTCACGTGCAGGCCTTCTTGAGCCTCTGCGCATTCAAAGGAAACACCGGGCCCCGTGATCTCGCTCAGGCCGAAGATATCGATGGCCTTGATGCCCATGAGCTTTTCGATTTCTTTCCGCATGGCGTCCGTCCAGGGTTCCGCCCCGAAGATGCCTATCTTCAGCTTGAGAGACGTGGGGTCAATCTTTTCCTGTTTCATGACATCGTAAATATAGAGGCAGAAAGATGGGGTGGCGCAGAGCACCGTGGTTCCGAAATCCTTCATGAGCATGATCTGCTTTTGCGTGTTGCCGCCGGAGATGGGTATCACGGCCGCGCCGATCTTTTCCGCGCCGTAATGGGCGCCCAGGCCGCCCGTAAACAGTCCGTAGCCATAGGCATTCTGGACGATGTCTGTGCTGGTCATCCCGGCTGCCGTCATGGTCCTGGCCATCGCCTCGGCCCAAATCTCAATATCGTAGCGCGTATAGCCGACCGCCGTAGGTTGGCCCGTCGTTCCCGACGAAGCATGGATCCGGACGATGTCTTTCATCGGAGCGGCAAACATTTTGAAGGGGTAATTATCCCGCAGGTCCAGCTTTGTAGTGAAGGGTAACTGGACAATATCGTCAATCGATTTTATCTGGGCAGGCTTGATTTTCGCCTTGTCAAAGGCCTTTTTGTAAAAGGGGACGGAAGCATACACCCGCTCGCAGACTTGCGCGAGCCGCTTCCCCTGCAGTTTCTTCATGTCCTTCCTGCTCAGTGATTCTTCTTTACTCCAGTGCTTCATAGGTGCCTCCTTAAAGATATTTTTTAAACGGTTTTTTCACTTTTATTCAAAAACAGCGATCCTGCCGCACCGGCCAAGGCGACCAGGGAGGCCAGCATAAAAGAGGAGGAAAAGGTCCCTGACGCATCAGCCAAACGGCCTGCTACGTAGGGCGCCAGGGCCTGACCAATGCCGAAGACGACCGTGACCGCTCCCAGGGCTGCCGGCGCCAGGCGCGCCCCCACGATGTCGCCCGAAAAGGCGGCGACAATGGAAGGAATGCTCCAGGCGGAGATGCCGAAGGCCAGAGCGGAAGCATAGAAGCCGATGAAGCCGGTAGAGAGGGCAAAGATGGCAAAGGACAGGGTGTGCAGGCAAAAGACGATGCACAGTGCAGCGCGGCGCCCAATCCTGTCGGAAATTCCCCCCCAGATGAAGCCGCTGGCCAGACTCACGAAACCCACCAAGGACCAGATCCTGCCGGCTTCGGCCTGGCTGAGATTGCCCGCTTTCATCACGTGTGCGGAGAAAAAGGTGGTATAGACGATATAGGAGAAGCCAAAGGCAAGGTAAACCAGCCCCAGTTGCCAAAGTGCCGGGTTTTTATAAACCTTCCTCCAATCCAAGGGGGGCAGGATGGCGTTCTTGTTTTGTTCCCGGGCGGATGCAAACGTGGCGCTCATATCTTCTGTTCCGTAGGGGGAGAGATTTTTTTCTGCGGGCCGGTCTTTCAATAATAATTGGCAGATCAGGGTGATGGCCAATGACAGGGCCGCCAGATAATACCAGGCCCAGCGCCAACCGTCGGCGCCGTTAGCCTTGATTACTC
>Ga0194060_10002158_pt1 | contig 14067 bp, 10 predicted proteins | sample SepL225m_MetaG_FD_163427 | JGI IMG/M metagenome (GOLD analysis project Ga0194060, IMG submission 163427) | Anoxic zone freshwater microbial communities from boreal shield lake in IISD Experimental Lakes Area, Ontario, Canada - Sep2016-L222-5m | ecosystem: Environmental > Aquatic > Freshwater >... | reverse complement strand
CCAATGATATCGCCGCTGACAACGGCCCCGATCCCGTCCGCCCGATGCACTGCGTAGTATGCCACGCACCGAGCGCATCTGAACCCCTTGTCGCCCCCGCCCCGCCCTGCTATCATTGCCGAAAGTGCGTTAGACAAGGTTCTCGGATACTTTACCGGCAATACCGCAGAAGTAACGCTGTCATGTCATGCTGAGCGCAGCGAAGCATCTGTCCCGGTTTCCTGTCAGACCCTTCGCTTCGCTCAGGGTGACATGGGTATGGGATCTGACGTCACAGCGTTACTTCTGCTCTACTGCCTTTACCGTTTCAGCATACACAAGGCATCCTGATGTGCTACGCCTGAAACCTAAAACCCGGCACCTGAAACCTTGTCTTAGCCTCAAAGGATTCTTCATGCACATCACACCGTGGGTTGCGAAGTTCCGTGCATCCTTCCCGCTGCTCCTCTCCGTGATCATGTTCGTCGCCGCCCTGTCCATCGCCCTGCGACCGCAGTCGGGTACAACGCCGCTCGCGGAGGCCCAATCCGCAGGAACCCCGTCCGCCAACCTCTACATCCTCGCGGAGGATGGACTCTACCGCTACGACGCCACCACCGGTGCGCTCAAGAACACGCCCGCCACCTGGAATCCTGATGACCCCCGTCCACCGGCGGGAACCGCCTTTGCCTACGCCAACGTCTGGCAGTCCGACAACATCCTCGACGTTGTCCTTGATCGCGACCGTATCCTCGTAGGGTCGTATTCCCCAACCGTGTATGATCTCCGCACAATGCGGGAACTCCCCGATGACCCCCTGCGTCTCGACTTCGATGGCGCGATCGCAACCATCGAGCCGGGCAGTTCGCTCTATAGCGTGCAGAGCCTGACCCTGGAACCCGGCGGATTCCTGTACGTGGTGTTCACCCTCTTGAATCCCTCCGGCAACCCGCCACGCTCATACCTCGCACGCTTCGATCCCACCAGCGGGGCTTTCTTCGATACACTGATTGCCGAGAGCTACCCTCTGGATTACTCCGGCTACCCGCTCACCTCGGCCTTCCGTGGGCACGACGGCGAACTCTACACTACTTTCTACGAGGGCACGTCCTACCAGCACGGCATCCGGCTCTACCGGCCCGCGCAGGGCACGCTCGCCACCAGCATCCTCCAGGGTGCCGTCAGTCAGCCCGTTCGGGCAGATCGTAGCGGCAAGATCTACGCGACTACTATCGAGACGGATACCTATACGGTCGAGCGCTACAATCTGCGCAGCGGCGTCAGGGAGGGTATCGCCGCAATGGGCGAATCCGGCAAGACCTGCCCGTCACTCCCCTACCCACTGCCGCCCTACGAGATCCCGACGGTCATCTGTCGTCGCGAACCGCGCTCATTCGACATCGGCGACGATGGGAGCGTGTATGTGCTAGAGGAAGGTTTTGCCAATCAGGGCGATAACCAGTTCGCGCTTAAACGGTTCGACGGGCGCACGGGGAGGCTGCTCAGGACGCTGATCACAGCCGACCAGATGCCGCACGGGCAGATCTTCGGCATCGCCGTTGATGGCGTGGGGGAGAATAGCACGTCCATCGCTGCGCCCGCCAACGTGCACAGCGGTCTGCGCGTCGCCCCAGGTATCCAGGCCGCCCCCGGCAGCATCATCACCCTGACGCTCACGGCCACCAATGCCGGTCACGGCTCGGCTCGCGACGCGACCCTCACCCTGCCGCTCGATCCGAACCGGGTGGAGGTACTCGACGCACGCTTCTCGCGGGCCGACGCCTGGGTGAGCGATCTGCGCGCTGACCAAGTCACGATACGGACGGGGAATCTGGGCTATGACGGAGATACGGTGACAGGCACGCTGCGCCTACGCCTGCGCGATGACGCTCCCCACGCCGCAGAGGTGAGATTCCAGGCCGAACTCACATGGTCGGACAGTGTGAAGGGCGGACAGGGACGCGGAAATCGGGTGACGCTGCATGTTGGACCGGAGCAGGATGGCCTGCAACCACTCGAGATCCATCCGGTGGCCGGCGGCATTCAGGTGTCCAGCGGAGACTTCGCCCCGAACGAGCCGGTCACCCTTTGGTACGACGCCCCGGACGGTCGCAGCACCGCTATGGGACGGGTGACTGCCGACGCGGAGGGAGCGATCAGCGTACTGTTTCCCTCGGCTGATCGCCCCGCCGGCCATTACCAGATTGTGGCGCAGGGCATCTGGAGCGAGGCCGTCGCTACGACCGTCGTCTCACTGCCCGCGCCGTAAAATTGTTATCAGGCAGTAGAGCAGAAGTAACGCGGTGACGTCAGATCCACTACCCATGTCACCCTGAGCGAAACGAAGGGTCTATCAGCGGGTCGGGAAAGATGCTTCGCTGCGCTCAGCATGACATGACCGCGTTACTTCTGCGGTATTGCGTTATCAGGTACGTAATGGGGTCAATGCCGCATTGTGTACACACGAAACAGCTCGATTGAGACTGGCCTACGGTGGCCAGTCCCAATCGAGCTGTTGTGTGTGTACCACAATTATTCACTTCTGAACCATATCCTCACGTCACGATGTAGAACTGAAGCTCCGGGCCGTCTACGCAGTCGGTCTCTGAACCGGCAAGACCCGTGGACTTCTGGTAGGTTATCGGCGCAATCAGGGCGAAGTTCGACTGGAAGGAGAGAGCCTCAACACCGCTGGTCAGCGGAACCGCCGGAATGCGCGGCGCGCTGTAGGTGACGGTCACAACCAGCCGGTACGATTTACTCCCTTCACCCTCGTCGAACGCGACCGTGTTGGCCGGGATTTTCACCCACGCGGCGTAGTCAACCGGGCCATGTCGAGGGGTCAGGGCAATCATCGTGTCCGAGGTTAGCGCAATCTGCTCTTTCGTGCCGGGCTGCAGCGACTCCAGAACCGCACTGACGTGCCACGTCCCCATGATGAAGGGGTTCAGGTCGCCAAACATGCTCCAGCTTACACGAACCTGAGCATTCGTATCCGCCGCGATGGTGTTCTTGGATGTGATGTCGTTGAACTCATGCACGTGCGCGTGCATCGTCGGATCCTCAGCCTGTCGGCGGGTGATACCATCGAAGCTATCCAGATGAGTGTGGACGCTGCCATTGAGCAGGCCGTGGCGGGGTTGAGTGTTCTTGTATAGCATGACCGTGCTCCTTCTGGATGTGATGGATGTCAGTAGTGTCGGGTGACTGAGAGTATCGTGGTCGTTGGTTGTTGTGCTTCGTTGTGTTGTCTGGATTGATGTTTCGTGTCCTCAGTATAGCCACCGAGACCGGGACTGTCTCTCCGGAGAGAGGACGAGAATCGTGTACGGGAACACAACGAGCAGGCTACGGGGAACTACGGGGGACTACGGGCACACTACGGGCACACTACGGGGCATCCCGCCCCGGTTGGGGTCACTCCATTCCGACCGCTGTAGGCTGGGGCGATATTCTGGAAGGCGCTACGATCCGGATTTTCGCTACGACAAGGTTGAGTGGCCAATTTTACTTTACACTCGTGACACGTGTAGTTGTCACCGGTAAGAATTCTTCGTGATGTCATGTGCCGATCTGCCGATTTTCGGTGTACGGTAGTATCAAGTTCTAAAATAATACTGAGTGAGACCACCGTGAGACCACATTGCATAAACTTTTTTTTGCTACTATAATAGCCCTAGCTGAATAAAAAAGGAGAGTGAACAATGGATAAAACGAAAGGGGCAGGCACAAGCATTCCCCGTCTCCAGGAGCTCTCGTTTCTGGAAGAGGCGACCAAGTGCGTGGCTGAGGACAAAACATTTGACGAGATCCGGCAGGCGCTCATTACACACATGATCAGCCTACGGGACATAAATGTGCAAAGCGGTAACCATGCGATATTTCAGAACGTGCGGAAGGATCCACACCGTTACTTCAGCAACGCTGCGGAGGCGCTACTAGAGTTGATGCGGCTAGGCTTTGTGGAGCGGAGCACAGTTCCCTCGACAAAGACGGCGGTTGAGGCATACCAGCAGCATCGCTTTCGCCTGACCCCGAAGGGAGAGTACTGGGCCAACCAATTCCAGAACTCACGGCAGATGGCTTACGATGTCCTCTTCAGGGCGCTTTGGCAGACGCATCCACAGTTCTCGGGTTACCTGAATCTGCTTGCTCGGGGCATGTTCGTGGTTCCGACGGCGCGATGGACGGAGGTCTCTTCGAGTGGTCATCTATCTGAGAGCGATCGTCCCTCGTACATGCAGCTCCTTGCGGCTCGGGCATTTCGCGCTGTGGAGGCTGGTGTCACTGGATGGCGGGCGACTGAGGATGAGATCATGTCCGTGATGCGTTCCTATCTGGAGGAGCGTATCACGGTCGCGAACCAGCGTCAGAGGCCCGTCCCCTACCCGCGCAATCAAGACTTTGTTAATGCTTGCGAGGAGGCTCTAGTCAACTTCTCCTTCCGTCAGGCTGGGATTCCAATTGACTACATCAGTCACGAAATCCTACGCCGCTGGACCAAACACCTGGGCGTCGCGAACTTCAGCTATCACGTGCCTGCAGCGTCGGCCCTCCGTCTTTGGGCCACCGCTGAGCTTGTGGATGACGAAGGCGGTGTCCCTACTGTGCGCCGCCGTGGGGTCGGCGAGTGGGGGGATCGCGTAATCAACGTTTTACCGGATGCCTATGAACTTGCCCGCAAGCAGGAGCCAGGTAACTCTTGGGTGCCGATCTACCGGGTGCGTGCTGCTGTATGCTTCAAGCTTGGGCTGAACGACCCAGTCTTCGACGCTGCTGTGCGCCAGTTTCTCGCTCGCGAGCGCATGCCCAATGCCATGTTCCGACTGAACCTCGACCGCCCTGAGTTCGGAAATACGCCGCCAAGCGAACTGCCACTTCAGGTAGTAGACACGGCAGGCCGTGCCCAGACTTACCGTGTAATGACACTTATCCCACTGTAATGCGCAATGAAAGGAATACTTCCATGCCTAGCAAGCCAAAGATCGTCTGGATGAAGATTCAGTGGAAGTACAACAATAATCCCTTTCCCTCGAATGGGATCGCGGTGCTTGGGGGTGAAGACAATCGCGAGAATGGGCTGCTCTTTCGCCCCGAGGTACAGCAGGAAAAAGTGCAGGAGGTGAATGAGAAATTCATCCTCGGTGCCGCCTACTCGGGCCTCAAGTTTGGCTACCTGTGGTCTCTTGGAGGAGGCATCACCGGTGACCAACGTGGCTTTGGTAAGTCCAGTCTGCTTCAGTACGTGGTTGAGAAGGTAAATCATGATTTTGGTCGCAGCTTTATGCTTGACGCCGGTCTGAATGACGCTGACGCTGACGAGAAACCTATCTGTGCGGTACTCGCCTCCTTCGATATGGCCAATGCCCGTTCCCTCGCAGCCGTCTTCTTTGAGGCGACGCGCTACGCTTGCCGTTTTCGGAGCGGTGATGCTCCAACGCTTGCGGCGCGTCTTCACGAGCGTCTAGTCGCGAAGCTCGGCACCGCTGAGCCAGCGGCACTCGAAATTGCAGTCATGGGGGTCTGGGATAACATGCGCGGGCGCACCATCGGTCCACCTGTTGACGACCTGATTCGGCTGCTGTGCCTTGGCGACCAAATCCAGCTCGGTAGGTTCATCGACAGTGTGAAGGCAGGAGCCCGTGGGCGCGTCAGCGCGGCCAATTACTTCGCGACCTTCCTTCTTTTCGCGAAGGCTGCGGGCGTCCCACATGTCATCATGGGCTGCGATCAGCTTGAGGACTTCGCTGCAACCAGTACGACCCGTCAAAAGCGGGCAACCGAGGTCGAGCGGTTCAGGGATTACGTGCTGGAGCTACAGCCAATGGCGGACATGCTCTGCGTTGTTGTCACACTCCATCCCCGCGCTCAGCAGGCGATCCACGATATGTGGAGGCTCGCTGATCTGCCTGACCCCGCCCCTGATCGAGTTGAGAACCAGTCGCGCGTAGTTATCCTTGAGGCAATCGAGAGTCTCGACCGAGCTAAAGCGTTGCTCCTCCCGTATTTGCAGGAGGCTCGTAACGGTCAGGCGGCACCCGGCAACGAGTACGCACCCTTCACTGAGGAAGCAATCAAAATTCTGCTCGATCGGTCTGATGGCAAGCCTCGTGATCTTCTGCGCAAGGCCCACGCTCTGTTTGAACAAGGTGCGGAGAAAAACTGGGCGGAGATCGATGCACAGCATGCTGCCAATGTGCTCGACAGCCTTAGCACTCCTGATGACCAGGGGGATCCGAATGTAATCGCACGCACGAACTCCCTGGAGAACCTATGGACGTATTAATGCATGCCGGTCGTCGCTTTGCAGACCTCTGCCGTGATCTCTACATTCTCTCGCAGATTGTGGACGCTACTCCCGGCTCGGCTCGGGGGTGGCGATGGGAAGTGAGGATCGCCGAGTCTCTGGCTCGGCGCGGGCTTCCGGTCGATTCGGTGCCGGGCGGAATCGAGGTTCACGGGGTGCTACCTCTTTCTGGTCTTCGTCATCAGACCGACGCGGCTATCCGCTGCGCTGATGCGTATGTGATTGGCGAATGGAAAGCTTACACTGGGACTGTGCCGAAGAACGAGTTGCTCCGCTTCAAAGCGGTGACGGATGACCTGTACGACGCAATGGTAGAACACCAGCCTCGACGCCCCGTCCTCCGGATTTTCGGGATCGCGGGCGACGCAAGCTCAGAGTTGCGCTGGTATGCCGCTCGGCATGGAATTACCCTCGTAGAGCGAAGCCGGTGGCCCGCACCTGTCCTGGCAAGCGGGAATGTGGTATGGCCTGCAGGTGATGGGCCTGATCAAATTGATCGCCGCCGTCTCAGGTGGCTCTTCCGCTCGCTTCAGGAGGTATATCCTCGTCTGCCAGACGGCTCAAGCCGACTGCCTCGCGCTCTCCCACAGCCTACGGTCGACGCTCTTCTTGACGTTCAGAATCGGTGGTCTGACTACCTGTGGAATTTGCTGGATTTCCACCCGGGGAGGTTCGAGGGGTATGTTGAGCATCTGTATGGTATATGACAACGATTCACGACAAACGAGGCCAGTTGGAACGTGCGTGGTATCGTAGAGGGAAATGCTAGGGTAATGACGAAGAGAGGTGTTTCTATCCTGATTGACATGTGGTTGGGAAAGCAGAAACACGTGATCATTCAGGCACCCGCGTGATGTGTGATACATGATCCGTGGCTCGGCCACGCATCACACATCACGCCCGGATGCTAGAGATAGTGACCCGGCGGACGGTAAGGACACCGGGCGATTCTCTGACGCTCAACGTGACATAGTACTGGGATACTTAAAAATTCCGCTTCCCTTAGTACGTACTATCTTTTGGATTTGTGTTCAAATGGGTGTATCATTTCTGTTGGGTGCGTTGGTCTGAAGTGCTTGGGGTCTCCTTTGGCAAATACCTAACACAACCTGTACCTATCAACCCACTTTGCTAAACATCATAGCAACACGTCAAGGATACAAGCATATGCCAACGATTGGATGGATACTTGAGGATGCCATAGAGCGACAGGGGGAATCGATCTCCAGTCTCCCCTTCATACCATCCCCTCCCCCTATCTTTCGGTGCAAATGGTGTGGAAAGAGCTTTAGCCTATCACAAGAGCTACAGCGTCACGTGAGCTTGGATCATCCACTAGAACTACCCGCACTCTATGTGAATGGCGAGCCGTTACAGCGTGAGAACGTAGTACGCTCGCCGATTCTTGAACAGGACGTAGAGTTACTCCAATGCTCTCGCTGTGAAGTGAAAATAGATGGTGACCGTTGGCAACCACTTACCTTACCTGAGTTTCGCAGGCGATTTGCGGAAAGCACGAATACTACTTGGGAAGTCCGCCTGCTGCACGAGCGATCACTAGATAACTCTCAGGTAAAAGAGGAGTATAAGGTTCGATTCCGCATTCCAGATAGCATAGCACTCACCGCAGTAGATGAGCATTTTAGATGCATACTGGTACGTGACACCTTACGACATAATGATCTTTTAAAATTTATAGCTGGTCTTCCAACAGACGCCCCAGCCCGCGAATATGGTGGTGCCCTCGGTGACTATGCCCTTGGCATTATCTTGAAGGAGCAGATCAGACCCTCCCTCGCCCCAATTAGATTTGAGGAATTTGTCACCAAGATGCGATCCTCACTAGAGGTACTACGTTCCATTCATCGTCCTATTGCCCTTGCGGTGTGCAGTAGTATTCGCTTTAACCTCAACGATTTCCACAATGCCAGCACGACCATTGCCACAGACATGGATGCCGCCATCCGGCTATTTCACCATGTTACTAGTAATCGCGTTCAGCCAGAACCGACTGTGCCAATACTCTATCATCCGCTTCCGTCAGCAACGCGCGCCGTCTGCCCAGTGGATCGACACTCATACCACCTGATGTCTGATAGCGTACACCTCTCCCATGGAGAAACGCTATCGCTGACAGCGCTGGAATCCTTACGGCAGATCATCCGAAGTTCGGCACCCATAAGTGAGCAGGATCTCGCCAAGGTTCACTTTATCTGTGCAGAGGGCTATATTCGCCTTAATCGCACAACAGATGCGCTCCCCCACTTGCGCACCATCCAGTTCAACCCGTTATTTAGAAGCTGGGCACAACGCCACCTAGAGGATACATCGTCACATGGAAACTGATCCCCTCAACACTGCCACCTCACAACCCCCACCCACGACAGACTCTCCCTGGATTACATATCTTACCGGAAAGCCTGTCTCTGCGGAGAGCTTCCTCAGTGATATGGCATTTGAGACCATCACCGTTCAAGACCCGAAAACGGGCAAGCCAAAAAAAGAGAAAAAGCGTAGACGTGCCCCCATTATTCCTGACCAGACAATCCGTACTCGTTTTAACGAAGTACTCGCGACAAAGCGAGATCGTGTCGAGCGCCTTACGCAGCTTGTGCAAGCATCAGCCACATCCAGCGAATCCATACGACACACGGTGCTGGAGCTTGCAGATTCCGCCATCGCCCACCTTGGCATACATTTCGCTCCTGAACCACTTGATGCCACAACATTTCGCCAAACAGTTGAGTCATGGCTAAGCGCCATCAGCGAGCGTCCGCTCAAAGCCGATACGGTAAGCCTGCTTCTCCTGCTCATCCATGTGGGTTGGCGCCGCAGCCTCCTTGACCAGGCTACAGCCTTCAGTCTTATTACCTCCGCTACTACACCGACGAAGAAAAATGCTTCGCAGACGCAGCCAGCGCAGCCCACACGCCCCACAACGACTCTACTCGACGTGCTGCTAACCACCAAGCTCACACGGCAGACTCTTGCTACGTTTGGCAGCTACTTTCGCGAGACAAGCGCCGCAGCTCAGGCGCAGCAAAAAAAGATTCAATCGCAGTCCGACAAAATTGTGCGACTCATGGCTGATCGTGCAAGCCTTGAATCCACCGTCGCAGAGCTACAGGCTGCACGCAATTCGCTTGTGGAACAACAGCGCCTTGCCGAGTCTCGGATCGCAGAGCTTGAGGTCGAAGTGATAGCGGTACGTGATGGCTACAAGCACCGTATCTACGAGATGCGCGAGCGGACACGCGGCGTATTGCAGGGCCAAATTACCCGCTGGCTACAGACGGCGCTGGATGCGGCTCAGTCAACCCCGGCCAGAATCGCAGTCATTCAAGAGCGACTTGAAGACTCACTGAAATTGATTGAAAAGGAAATCTCATGGCTGCGACCTTCGGACTAGACTTTGGCACCACGAACAGCCTCATCTCGGTGATTCGACCCAACCCGGATAATCTACAGGTGTATAGCTGCGACATCCTCACCCAGGCCGGGCGCCCGCATCCATCAGTGGTCTGGTACCCCGGTGGAGAGCCGGTGGTCGGTCAGCGCGCCAAAGATCAGCTACACGAGTTCGGCCTCGGCGTCTTCGGCGATATTGTCCGATCACCGAAGATGTTTCTTGGCTCACCTACCGACATTTCGGTGGGAGGGGTGAGCCGCAATGCGATCGATGTATCCGCCGATGTGTTTCACTATCTGCGACAGGATGCACTCAAGCGAGGGTATCAGGGCAATCCTTTTACCACCGCCGTCGTCACAATCCCTGTGAGTATGCGCGGTGCCGCCCGAGCGGATCTGCGGCAGGCGGCGCTCAAGGCCGGTATCCGCATTCACCAATTTGTCCATGAGCCGCTCGCAGCACTGTACGGTCACCTCAGGTCCCGGGCGAACTTCCGCAAAGAACTGGCGGGCCTTGATCGTCGGATGGTGCTTGTCTTCGACTGGGGCGGCGGCACCCTCGATCTAACCCTCTGTCAGTTTCAGGACAGCATCTTGACCCAGGTGTTCAACGCTGGCGACCGAGATGTTGGGGGCGATCACTTTGACACGCGCCTGCTGCAACTCATTCGCCAAAAGCATGAGAGTCAGCACCCAGGCGCAAACTGGGGACGGCTACAGTCAAGCGCACACGCACGGCTTATCCAAGCTTGTGAGGACGCAAAAATTGCCCTATCTTCGCGTCAATCCACCCGTATGTACCTTCGCGATATCCTCGCTGTTCCGGGCGAAGAAAAAGATCTCGACCTTGAGCTAAGCAAGCCGGAACTAGAAGGCGCGGTGCAAGATCTCATCTCACAGGGCCTGGGTAAAATTGAGATGGTACTCGACGCGGCCGGTATCCCGCGCAGCGCCATCGACTTCTGCCTTGCTACCGGCGGTATGGTTTCAATGCCTGCCATTCGGGAAGGCTTAGTCGACCTTTTTGGGGTTAATCGGCTCCGCCTAGTCGATAATGCCGCTACCGTCATCGCAGAGGGGGCAGCATGGATCGCCCACGATAACATCGGCCTTCAACTCGCAAAGCCGATAGAGATGCTGCACGCGAACAATAGCTATATCGAGATCATACCGACGGGCACTGCGCTCCCCTTCGTTGGCAAGGCGATTCAGCACCGTATGGATATGTACTGTGTGAACCCCAGCGATGGATTTGCGAAGTTCCTCTTAGCGCGCCCCCAGTGGCCCGGACGCGATTCCCATGGTGATCGACGCATTCCCTACGCTCACCTGACCCTGCCCGTAGACTCACACGCCCGCCCGCTACAAGAGCGCCTACAGGTGGATGTGACGATCAATGACGACCTGATCGCTGAGGTTCGTGCTCGGTCACTGATGCGTCAGCAGACTCGACGTTCCGTGATTCACGATCTTGAGTTTGGACTCAGCATACATGCTCTTGCTCATGCCACTTGAGTTCTCATGATAGTTGGCAATGCACTCACATTGAGCGATGCATCGTAGGCTCGTACCCAGTACATCCTAACGCATAGCTTTGCAGAACCGGAGGTGTCTAATGGCGGAGGAGATCAAGCAAGAACGGCCAAGAGAAAAAGGAGAGGTACGCATACGTAGTAATGTCTGTACTGACCCAGATGCTTGGCACCTTGTGCCCGGAGATGTTGCCCGAAACTACGGACTCCAGGGGCAGCTTAACAAAGAGCAGCATAATGAACTGATGTACTACGAGCCATGCGCCGTCTGCCGTAGAACCATTTTTTTTATTACCGAGGACGGGTGCGATTACCCAATCTGTCGTCAACAGGGCATAATGTCGCATGCCGAAGCTGCACGCCGCAAGAGTCGCTACAGCGACTCCTCAGAGACCGCCTAATACGCAGCATAGCCTTCTGCCAAAATATCGATCACAAAACGGGAAGAGGCAAAACCCCCGCCCGCCTTGGCTTGCCAGCAGGACTTGGGCGTGGTCGGCCCAATCAGATCGATCTCCTGCTGCTGACTGTCCACCAATTGTTCGTCTGTTACATCGGGTACAGCCAAGATACGTGTAAAAACGTGAAGTAATCACGTGTAGGAAAAGGGCTCTTTTCAGCCCTTTTGGATGAGCAAAAGCAGGTTATGAACCTTAGCAGACATGGTTTTCGGGCCATGTTGACCGCATTAGCAGACATGAAACGGCTATGATGATCGCTCCCGCTCTACCAACGGTCGTGCCACTTCGGCGGATGAGCGATCACATGCCATGGAGGGTCTGTACAAACGTTGACTCTGCGGGCGAACCTTATGTGAGGGTGGCCAGGCGTGCAGGTGCAACACCCGCGCAGCCGAATCAGTACACTGACCAGAACGCGCATGAGACGACCGTCGCTGCTACGCACGGATCACCGTCACCTGGCGACCACCTGGCGTGATGATGGTTTCGGCCGTGGTACGCTCGGCAATCGGTACGAGGCTGCGCCGCTGGTCGAAGATCACCAGCCAGCCGGTAACCACCCCCAGCCCCTGCAGGTAGCCGTCGAGCTGGGCGATCCCGTCGCTCAATGGGTTAGATGCACCATCGCGCCAGACCTTCACTTCGATCGGCAGCACCACGCCCCCGTACTCCAGCCGTAGGTCGAGCCGCCCACGTCCCACCGCGAGTTCACGCTCCACACGCCCTCCACCATTGGCCACTCGGTCGAGGAAGGCCATCAGCACCAGATGCGGCGCAATCTCATGATAGGCGGTCGTGCCCAGCAATGGCTGGCCGTGCTGGCGCCAGAAGGTGAGGAATGCCTCGCGCAGGCGCTCTGGATTGAGCCGCCCCTGAGCATCGATCCAGACCGGGGTGATCGCGGGAAGAAATGCACGGGTCGTGGTGGCCAAACTGCGAAGGATAATCGCGGCATAGATCGGGTTCGCGATCACCAGCCCCGCCTGCGGATCCAGCCGCACCAGCCCGAGATCTTGCACAAATTGAAGATCATCAACCGGCACATTCGCCGGCACTGTCCCCGACAGCAATGGCTCCAAAACCGCACGAATCGGGGGCTCTTCCAACCGATCCGCTAAACTGTCCAGATGGGTATCCTGGCGCTGGATTAGCCGTGCTTTCGCCGCATCAATGATCGCCGCATCAATCGGCTGGGTGGGATCGGGAGCCAGCACTTCGACCGCTTGACGTGCGAGCGCATTAATCAGCCACGGTTGCCCCCCGGTGAGCGCGTAGGCCAAGGCAACGGCATCGGCGGTAATGACTTGGCCGGTTGCGATTGTGTGCTGCGCATAGAGCGCCGCGACATCCGCCGCGCTGAAATTGTCCATCGTGAGGGACTCGGCCTTGATGTTGAAGGGGCTGGACGTGGTGAGCCGTGCACGTCCACCCGACGCGATCTTGTAGTCACGCACGTCGCGGAGGCCAATCAGGGCCAGCGACCAGGGAAAATAGGTGGGCCGCCGACGATAGCCGTCACGCAGTTGGCGCAGCACCGAGAGCAGCGTATCGTCGGCGAGCGAGTCAATCTCATCGAGAAAGAAGACCAACGGACGCGGACTCGCCGCCGCCCACGCACGTAAGGCAGCCCCGATCCGCCGCCCAGGCTGCGCCGTTGGCCAGGGTGGCGGGTGGAGATCGGAGGGCAGTTGATACAGGGCATCGTCGCGCCAAGAGTCAAGGATCGCCAACTCGGCCGCCCCCGGCTCATCAGGGAAGGGTGCTCCCACCTCCGCAGAGACCACCACGGCGGCATAGCGCCCGGCCGCCGTCAGCGCGTGTGCGACCGCCAGCATCGCCGTGGTTTTGCCGGTCTGGCGGGGGGCGTGCAAAACAAAGTACTGCTGCTGATCAATCAGCCGCGTGAGATCCGGCAGCCTGGCCGTGGGGGAGAGCATGTAATGCACCTCTGGGCGGCACGGCCCGGTTGTGTTAAACCAGTGGGGCATGGCGGCACCTCACACACATGAGCGGATTGCACCCCAGTATAGCACGTTTGGCGCATCAGGAACGGATAAACAGTGGCTTTCTCGCGATGACTGTCTTTGAGAACCACCATCATCCCACAGACTCCCCCCCGCCCACCGATCATTCAGCCATCCCTCACACAATTCCTAAAAAATCCCCCTCTCGACCGCATCCTTTTGGGGCAGTCAAACGGTGTAGATACCGTGTCACACCGTCTTGCCGCCCCCAGAGGAGAATAACTATGACCGCGGGTACAGCCGAGATACGTGTAAAAACGGGAAGTAAGCGATTTCGTGTAGCGCCTACGTGCTACGCCCAGGCAATCTTCTCAACCTCGTTTTGGAGATCGCGGGCGGTGCCTTTGATATAAAGC
>Ga0194060_10002156_pt1 | contig 14080 bp, 24 predicted proteins | sample SepL225m_MetaG_FD_163427 | JGI IMG/M metagenome (GOLD analysis project Ga0194060, IMG submission 163427) | Anoxic zone freshwater microbial communities from boreal shield lake in IISD Experimental Lakes Area, Ontario, Canada - Sep2016-L222-5m | ecosystem: Environmental > Aquatic > Freshwater >... | reverse complement strand
ACTATATTACCTACAGTTTGAATTTTGAGTTCTTGAGATAAGGTTATCTTTTTTCTGTTTTTACCCTCTTTAGTTATAAGTCCCAATTTCTCAAGTTTACTCAAGCAGTTTCTAACTGTTTGAGGGTTCTTGAAAATATGAGACTTATATTCCAAAGAAGTTTCCTTGTCTCTCTGATCTTCAGAGCAGGATGCATTACAGAAATCAGATAACTCTGATTCCTTATTGACTCCTAGAAGAGTAAGACAATTGAGTTCAGATTCAGATAAAGTTATACCTTGAATATAACCATGGGTAATCAACTGGAATTTTACAGTGTTCCAGAGATCCATGGTTATCTTTTTAGATACAAGATTTACCTTTGCCATTAGCTTGTTGGTTTAAGTTTTCTGGCTTGTTTCACTTCCTCAATAAACTCAGGACTAGGGTTTTCAGGAGATTCTTCTTCTCTTGGACCAGCCATGATCTGGGCAATACTTACAGAAGCTCTTACTCTTTTGAATCTTGCTTCCTCTACTTCAGCAGCTAATACTTCCACTTCTTTTTGCAACTTCAATAATGGGAGTTGTTTCTTGTAATATTCCATCATCTTAGCACGCATTTCTTCTAATTGTGCAGGAGTCATGTTCTCCTCATCTAAATGTTCTTGACTCATAATATTGTTGGTTTAAGTTAAACTTATGGCAAATATAATAAAATAAGTTTAAACATTACAAATTTATTTATGGTATATAAAGTAAAAACCCAACCTTACGGGGTTGGGTGCCACTTGAATGCATAGGTTAAAAGCGGGGTCTATGATTCTTCTGTGGGCTCTGGTGCTTTAGTAGTGTCTACTTCTAATTCAAATACATCATCCATAGTGTGGTTATAGTAGTCATACCATTCAAGCATTAACTTCTTGAATCTTGCATACTTCATAGCTACCTTGAATGTTTCCTCATTGGACAACTTAATCACTGTAACTTCTTTTGGATCACCTTTAGAGAATCTTACAATTGATTGATAAAAATAATAGATCTCTACATTATCATAGTCAATAAGCAAGGGGACCTTATTATATAATCCTGTACCTTCATCCTCAAAGAGAATCTCAACCTCTAGATAAGGCCAGCCTTCAGGTTTTTTGATTTCAGGATTCATAATTCTTACTTTATATGATTTGACCATCCATGATATCTTTATTATCTACATTGATATTGCCTTGTGAATTTACATAAGCAATAGCAAATCCATGAACCCAATCATTATTTGGCATGTAATCAGCTCTCAATCCACACAAGCATCCTGTGGTATAATAAATATCCAGTTTACCACTCAACTGATGCTTAACTATTCTTCTATCCCCACGGTGCTTATCACCTGTTAATGTTGCCTCATGTGTTTTCAAAGATACAGCATGTGCAGGAGAAACCCTACTATTTCCAGTAATTTCATTCCCATGGATAATCCAAAGATCACCATACTTAATAGGTTGATTATTAGGGATCCATGTAATATGGTGTTCTCCTAATTTAAGTTTGTTTGGAATAGTATATTCATCATCATCCCAGATCTCAAGAGCTCTTGTTCTTAACCAAGCAGTCCATCTTTTTTCATGATTACCCTCCTTGAAATAGATAGGCATATCTGGGAAATGTTTTTTTATTGATTCAATAAAAGCCCTACCAAGTTCAAATTCCTTTTTAACCCTTGCTTTACTTGGATCTTTAAAGTGTCTTGATACAGCATGCATGTCCAGGATATCACCATTGAGCAGAAGACCATTGATATTTGAAGTCTTGAGCTCCCTGATTGCCACTGTTAAAGCTTGCATATCATGTTCAGGAATATGGATATCAGAAAGGATACCCAACTTGGTAATGGTTGTGGGGATTGTAAATGATTGAACAGCTTCATAATCTGAGTCTGGTAAATCAAATGGATTGCTTTGAGTGAATGTTTGCATTTTCATAAGCAAACCTTTCTTTTCAATTCTTTTTCTTTTTGCTGCACCATTGGTTCCAGTCATTGTTCTCAAGCACATGTATGCTGCATTGAAAGTTCCAAATTCTAACTTATGGTCAGCAAATATTTTTCTTGCAAGTGCCTTTTTTGGATACTTGGGAAACCTCTTGATATAATCAAGAACAAGTTTTTGTTTTTTTGTTGGCATTTATTTTGGTTTTAGTTTGCATCTTTGATTTTCTCTTTGAGAGAAAACTTATCAACACTAGTTCCTGCAATGCAAACACATGCTAAAGTGAGTACTGCATCCACTAATGAAGTGGGAGGTGTAAACTCCTTGGGTACAATACTAGCGATAATTAAGCATGTAGCCAAAACAATAGCACATAAAAATCCAATAACCCTTTTACTTGAGGTTGATCCACTCTCATCAGAGAGCATTGACATAATGAAATTCTTCATAGTTTTATATATGATTTGATATCCAGGATATGAGTGTTTTACCCAATCCTCCAAGAGTGGCTCCTATTGTAAGTACTACTCCACCACCAATCCATTTTAATTTTTTATCAACATCAACATAACTCTCCAATTTTTTAAGTCTAGGTACAATACCTCTTTCTGAATCATAGTTATCTCCAACCAAAGCTGAATGGATTTCATTTACTTTCTTTTCAATGGTGGTTACCTTATCCTCCATTGATTCAATTCTTTGATGAGCAGATTCCATACACAAATATATATAAACAGATTGATATTAATTGAGCACTTTTCCAAATACATAAAGGTCACAAGTTACTGGTGATCCTTCAGGTGTTGTCAATGAGAAATATAATGTGTTGGTTGATACAGTCATATATGCATTGCATGGCGGAGGCCAACATCCATATACATAAAAAGGAGCATAATTTCCAGGGACATATAACTGATTTAATACGTCATTGGGAATTGTTATATCCAATGAGGTATAATAAATGTAACCTGTTCTTGCTGCACCATCTGCTACCATTCCTTCAGAAACCGTAACTGGGGCAACAGAAGCATTGGTAGCAATGATGTTTGTTATTAGATAGGTAATCCCACCTGCTAATGTGATGATCTGATCAGCTGTGGTATTTAGATCAGCAGTGATTTTACCAAGTAATATTTCTGTACCAAGTGTTGGTATATTACTTCCACCAATAAGTTGACTAGCTGGGATTGCATAGTTAGGATATTGGGTACCATTTCTTTTATCAGCTTGGTATTTACCAACAATTATAAGATCATTGGGCCCAATCTCTGAGACATCTAATATCTTGTTTGTTACAACAAGTGGAGGGAAGTTCACAATATCCATAGTTATGGTTTTGGTAGTACTGGTGGAAATGGGATTGGTATATATTCAATAAGGGGTAAGGTTATTACCCAATCAAAATCTGGGTTAATGCAATTATCTATCTCCTGCATGGAGATTATCCAATTGCCATCACCATCTTGAACAGGATTAAAGAAAGAATCTGGAGCATACAATTGTCCAATCAATTCTATCTTTTGCTTTAATGTAAGTAGTCCTACCTGTGTCATGTTATACTTGTCTTCCTAATGTTGTTTGAAAAGCTTGAACTGCTGTGTAATATGCTGCAACTTGTAGTGCTGTCATGTTACTGCCCATTGATACAAGAGCAAGATTATGGGAGGTAGGTGATGACATCACACCATTATTATTCAATGCACCTATCCATGTATTTACATCTGGTTGTGTACCATATGCAGGATAAATACTGCTTGCTTTTACAAGACCATTTTTATAAGCACTAAGTGTTCCTGGTGCTACTCCATTTCTTGAGTATTGCCATAAACCTTGAGCTCCACCACTTAATGCATTAAGTCTTCCATAGTTATCAAGTACATCATAACAATCTACATAGAAACTTGTACCCACTGCTGTATAGAGAAGTGATCTTTGATAACCTGCACCAACAGCTTGTGCACCAATTTGAATAGCGTTATCTGCTACAGTACTTCTGTCATACACAGCCTTGTGTGTTTTATATGGAGTCTCATGCAAACTCTCATTATAAAGAGTATCTCCATATGCATTGATACCATTGAAGGTTACACCATTTGTATTATGTGTAACACCACCAAGCCATGTTATTGGATAAGCCAGTGTATTTTTAAGATTCAATTTATGAGTCAAAGCTGTACCACCAACAAAAGGATAGAGTACATTGATTGTACTCCATACACCTGCTGTTTTTAGATCAGTAACAAGTTGACATATTGCACCACTTATAGTGGCATCAGTGATACCAGCTAGTGTAAGAAAAGCCACTGCATCTGGATCGCAGGAATTTGATGGAGGTATGATATACCTCGTCCCAATACCCACATATTTATCTAGGTCAATGGTAGTACTCATTAGTTTGTGGAATAAGCAACAAGGAAAGTTGTACCAGTAGCAGTCCATGAGAATTTAGAACCCTTAAAATGATTACCAACACCAGGATCAAAGTTCATGGTTGCCCCTGCAGGTAAAGCAATTGATACACCATTCACTATAAGAGTTCCTGAAGCTGCTCCCTGATTGTAAAAGGATACATTGTATACCACAAGAAATGCAGAAAGACTTCCAGGCCCTGTTGAGTTGATTGCATTAGGTGTTGTTTCACTACCACCTGCATTTGCAATAAGTGCATTGAGAGCATCAATAATGACTCCCTGACTTTGAAGGTTTCGTAATTGGTAAGGGGTATTCTTACCCTGATTACCCTGATCTTTTAAATTTCCTATTGACATGTTTTTTAGTTTAATGTTTTATAATCCTGAGAACATCCACTTTGCTGTACCAGTATCAAGATAACTCAAATAATTCTGGGGATCTGTAACCCCAAAACTACTGAATCCACTCACCACTTCACAATAAGGTGCATCATATACTATTTTAGATGATGGAGTATTGAAGTCAGAAGCATTATCTGAAACCTTGATGTTGTTATTCTGGAAATCATTATCAATAAATGACCCTACATTGTGGTTTATAAAGGTATTGACAATGGTATTATTTGTGAATCCTGTTCCAATTTCATTACCTTGAAATATATTACCTATGACATTATTGGTAAAGCCATCACCAATTACATTAGCTTGCCCACCACCAAGTCCACCAAAACTATTTCCTATCTTGTTATTTTGGAAGTTATTGCTGATGATATTGCCTGAAAAATAATTGCCTATGACATTATCTACACAACCAGATCCTATTGAATTAAAACGAAATTCATTTTGAATACTGTTATTATAGAAACCATCACCAATTATATTATTGTGACACCAGTGATTGAATGAAGTTGCATAGCAGAAGGAGCCAATTGTATTGTTATAAAAATCTTGGCCACAATAAAATTCCTCACAATTATCCCCAAAGACATTATTTGGTACAATGAAAACAGGATCATCAAATCCTGCAGTGGTTTCCCTCATGTAAAACATGTTCATTGATTCACAATCAATTCCAAATGTTGGGATATCATCCTTTGATGCATTGCCATTATCTGCTACTGAATTGAATATTGTACTTGCAGGTGCTGACTCATATCTCTTGAACATCACATGTCTATGATCATAACCAGTGAGATTATACTCATCATCCTGTCTACGCATGATTCTACCCTTGGCAGGTGTACCTGTATATTCAGTTTTTGTAAATGTTATATCATACCAGATGCTATCCAAAGGATATACAGCAGAGCAAGCCTCTATGGAAATGCCTGTTGCACTGACAGCAAGTACAATCAGTGGTTCAATGGGTCCAACTTTTGTTACAATATCAGCAATTGGTTTTGCTGTACCAGTACCATCATAATCTGGTTGATCATAGATTGTTTGGTAATCTATGATGCCATAATGGGCACCAGCCACAAGGCTGTTCTTGGATATAAGCATCAATAACCCCTCATATGTAGTAGGGGTTATTGGAGCAACTATCTTCTTATGGGCCAATTCCCAATTATATACCAGAGGTAGTTTATAGTTTTCCATAATGGAAGTTATTACATATTGTAAACTTGAATCTCAATGAAAGCCTGTCCTACAATATCAGTAGGTACTGCACTTGCAAGTGCAAATGTTTTCAAATCAATATATGTAGGATCTGCAGCATGTACAGCAGCAACATTTTTAACACTGGAACCAGGTTGTGAAAGAATAAAAGTTCCATCAACATTGAATGTTCCTGTTTCAAGAGTTGCTTTGTATACTCCAGCACCTGTTCTTGTCCAGATAAGATTAGTCTTCAATGTATTCATGAATACAGTTGCAACAGGATCACCTGTACCTGTTTGTGTCAATAATGCTCTGTAAAGAATTGGTGTACGCTTGCTTGCAAGTTCCCAATTGTAGTCTTTTGGTAGGTTGTATTCGATCATGATTGAAAAGGGTTTAGAGTTTATTATATAATATAACAAATATAAGTGAAATTATCAAACAATTACTGGATCATTTCCAGGATCTAGTTGGGATAGACTCAAAAGAAAAGAAGCATGCTCCTCTTCTGATTCAAAGAAGTAAAAGAATTCTTCTGTAATGTGGGTTGCCTTCTGATTCTCTGGGAGATATTCAGGGGTACCATTTATATTTTTAACAAGTGTTACCATTATGCTATTTTACTTAGTTTACAAAATGATGTTGCATATAAAGTTGATGTTTGTGCAGCAGTACCACTTGCAAATTGCATTTGTACGGTTCCTGCAGTAACTCCAACTTTAATAAATCCTTTAACTATTACACCTCCTTGTGCAGCTGCAGTAATTGAAGCTGTAGCAGTCAATGATCCAGATGATGCAGTTCTTGCCTTTACAGATGTAGCTACTGTAGCTGCAACACTATCAAATAATGCATCAAAGGTTGTACTTGCAGGTACAGTAACTGTGAATTTTACACCACCTACACCTGAACAACCTGCAAGATAATAACCATCTATCTCATATGTAGAGTTTGCCTCCACTGCAAAACCAAGACCTGTGATATTGGCCGCAGTAATAACTGCTGTAGTGGTTAGGGTTGCTATTTTCTTTATAGTATACTCCCAGTTTGTTCCATTATAAGTACAAGTAGTTGCAAGATCTGTATCAAATACCATCATGCCTGCAGCTGGTGTAAGTGCTGCCCTTTGTACTGTGGTAAGTGATAGCAGTTTTAACCCAGCATGGGTTGTTCCTGAGAATTGTAATAAACCTGTCATGGTATCACCTGCTTTATTAACAGGAGTATATGTCAAGGCTGAAGTTACCATACCACTGGTTATACCACTGATATAAGCTGAAGGATTTGTTGCATTATATGGTGTAAAACCAAGAGCTGTAGTTACATCTAAACTTGTAATACTTGAAAGATAAGTATTGGTATCAAGAGCAAAAGTACCAGCAGCTGTCATCTTCACAAATGGTGAGCCAGTTGCCCAAGCTGGATAGTTCAATGCACCCCAAGTACCAACTGTAGGAAAGGTTGCAAGAGCTCCTGTACCTGTAATATATTGGGTACCTGTTCCAGTAGGAATTGGAAAATAGGTAGATGCTGCTGTAGCACTGGTGAGATATCCAGATAATGCAGCAGTGGTTATGTATCCACTGTCATTTGTCAAGAGACTTATATTCAATCCACTAATGCTGGTAAGGTAAGCTCCTATTGGTTGGTAAGTAGATGCTGCAGTGGATATGGGTAAGTATGGTGCAAGTGCTGTACTTGTTATATAGCCAGCTGGATTAGTAGCATTGTATGGAGTAAATCCAAGTGCTGCCTGTTTACCATTAAATGTATTCCAATCTGTACTTGACAGATATCCGCTTACTGATGTAGTTGCTTGACTTATACTTACTACTGGAGTAGATGTACCTGTTGCTACACTAATAGGAGAAGTTCCTGTCACATTAGTTACTGTACCTAAGTTAGTTGTATAACCTGCTGGATTAGTATCATCATAAGGAGTATATCCCAATGCTGTTGTTACCATGCCGCCAGTTATCCCAGATATATAACTTGAAGGATTGGTTAATGGGTAATAGGTACTAGCTGCAGTAGCTGATGTCAAGTAACCTGATAAAGCAGAACTAGTAATATATCCTGATGGATTAGTTAAAGGATAATAGGTAGATGCGGCACTAGCACTTGTGAGATATCCAGTTAAAGCAGATGAGGTTATATATCCAGAATCATTTGTTAAAAGACTGATATTCAACCCACTAATTGTAGTAAGGTAAGATCCTATTGGCTGATAGGTAGCAGCTGCTGAGGCAATAGTAAGATATCCAAATAATGCTAAAGAAGTAATGTACCCAGAGTCATTAGTAAGTGAGCTAATGTTCAACCCAGTTATACTACTTAGATAACCACTTGGGTTAGCTGCACTATAAGGAGTAAATCCAAGTGCACTAGTTACTTGTAATGAAGTAAGAGTAAGTGCACCACCCAGGGTAAGACTACCTGATGATAATACTGATCCTGAAAGAGTTAATCCTGACACAGTACCAGTACCAGAAATTGAAGTAACAGTTCCTACAGACCAAGTTCTATTAGCACTTAAATCATAACTTGTACCATTAATAGTAAGAGTTCTAGTAGTAGGTACAAAAGATCCTGCAATAGGACCAATTTCAGTACCACCCAAAGTGACACCATCACCTACATAAAACATCTTTGTGTCAGTGGTATAAGCTACCTCACCCTCATCAAGGATTACAGTCAACCTATCAATATCAAGACCTCTTCTTACTTTAATTGCCATGGTATTATTTTTTAAAATGCACCTGCATCTATTAATGTATTATCAAATGGTACCATAAAAGTACCCCCATCTACAAGCACATTTGTAGTTGTACCCCCACCTCCTCCACCAGTTCCTGTACCTTCAATTTCCTGATAATACTGGGTATCAAGATTTGTGGTATTTATTGCAATACCCAACTTAAATATAAGCGCAGTTCCTGTAGGACTAACAGTGGTAATACCACCTACTATGGTAGGACTTGCATAGTATGTGGCCCCTGGAGTTAACCCTGATAACTTATCATTGACAAGGCCCAGGTTATAAATACCAGCAACATCCCCAGCCAAAACCGTGGTTGTTACAAAACCAAATATAACCTTATAGGGATCAACAATAACCTTATCAACAACATATGTATCCCCACCTGTCCTTATCAAAGACACAAAATCCCCAGGAACAAGATTACTTAAAGTAACATAGTTAAAGATAGGATTGAATACAGGATAAGCTGGGTAGATAGACATATACTAATATACAAAAAATTTGTGCAACAAATTTAACTCATTAAATTAAGATAAGCAAGTATACCCCTGGGTAGTGAAAATAATGGATGTAAGATGTTGGTGAGGGTGTCTATAAAATCATCCCCCAACCCAAACTCGCTCAAGGGGTACCCCCTATGTTCTATGGAGAAGGTTATCAAATCATGGAAATAAACAAAGCATTCTTTTGTTATGGGAGAAGTATTATGGGCTATGGCAATGGATCATTTTCAATGATCTCATTGCTAAGGTGGTAGGACTTGATTACATGTGCAAGCAGAGGCAAGGTAGATACATATATATATGAGTGTTAGTTGTATGTATACACTTATATATAGGCAAATATTTAAACTCCCTTTATGATGAGTAAAATTAAAATATGTATAGAATAGATTTATTTAGCATTTTAGCATCAGATGCCAAAGAGCTAACCAAAATGCAAGCTAAGTTAAATACCTGGCTTACAACAGGATCTCTCAAAAAATATGAGATCCACACTGCAGGAGAGTATGTCCTGTTCAATGTTTGTAGAACTAAACAACAAGGGGAATAATCCTTGTTGTTTTTCAAATGTTTAAACTCCCTTTATTAATTAAAACTAATACTTAAATAAAATGGACACAACAACAGTACTAGAAATCATTAAAAAACTTGACTCACACATCAAAGCTATTGCTGAAGAGTATAAAGATGTAGATACAGATCCTGATCAGAATGTACCCATGGATCCTTCTTATTGGATAACTGTAGGTAAAGAAATGGCATTGACTGATCTTAGAGACCACCTTCAATCATTCATTGAAGGACAGCTTAATGGAGCAGAGAATAACACAGGGGAATAATCCCCTGTTGTTTTTCAAATATTTAAACTCCCTTTATTAATTAAAACTAAAACCAAAAAAACTATGAGCTATTTAGGCTATGAGTGGGAAAATGAAGTAAGTATACTTAGTTCCCGGATTACTCTTTATCTACAAAAAGAGATTAAATTATCTTTCTTCTCTTCAGTTACTGTTAATACTATAGCAGGGTATGATGAGGATAAGAAAGAATGGACTATTCAAGGCTTTTGTTTGTCAAGGTATAATATACCTGTTGAAACAGCTGAAGAAATGGTTGCTGATTTAAAATGTATTCATGTTAATAGAAGTCAATCTTATGAAACATTGTTTGCAGTGTGTGCATATCCTACTGTTATGCAAGCTTGGTATGATATGATGAGAGAAGGTAATATCTCTATGAAACTTATCAGACAAGTTGGTGGTTGTGATGCTTTAATAAGAATGCAAGGAGAAGATATAAGGCTTCTTAAAGCAGAAATAGCATTAACTACACCAAAGTATACTGCAGAAAAATTAGTACTTGCTTAATAATAAAGGGAGAATAATATCTCCTTTTTTTCAAATATTTAAACTCCCCTTATTAATTAAAACTAAAATTATATAACATGGAAACAATTATTGAAAAGTATTTTATCTCACCAACCTCTGTATTAGTATACTATGAAATTGGAACTAAAGGTGTTGATTGTTGGTTTGATTCTCCACAATGGAGAGAACATAGATGTTTATCTATTGACGATTTTAATTTAATTAAAACCTAAACCAAATGATAACTAAAAAAGCTTTTCTTGTATACACAATCTTAGTGGTTGTGTTCATCGCATTGTTGGCTACCATGTATCCAACAGAAACATTCATTATTGCGCTTATATGTCTACCCTTTAGTTTTATTTGGTGTGTAGTAACAGCACCAAAGAAAAAAGAAACAGGGGAAAGACATAGAGAGCATGGAAGCAACTAGTGGTTAGTTTAATGGTAGTGAACTGAGTTACATCAGTTTACTACCATTCTTATTTCCTTTTAAACTCCCTTTATTAAAAGAGTGGATAGTATAAAACAAATAATTCTTTTCCTTGAGTGGATTATAAGAACTATGTTTTATGCTATTCATTTTTTTTGATATACTTTGGGATTTTAAACTCAAAAAACTTTCCTTTTAAACTCCCTTTATTGACGATAACAATCAAACATAATTTAAAAACCAAAAAAAAATGATCACAGCTAAATTCTTGGGATCTTATCCTGCAACTGCCAAAGGCTCTAAAATTGCCTTGAGAGACGAAAATAACAAAGTTATTTTGCACTCTTTTTATGAACTTCATCTTGATCTTACCAATGAAGATGATGTTGCCTCTATGGAACTTTATCGTACTAAGCAAGGTGCTTTCTATAAAGAATCCGAAGAGGGGTTTGCATTGTGGTATCCTCGTGCTGATTTTAAGCGCAAAGGATCTTCAACTGTAAACATCAGCTCTAAAGGCAATGTTTATGTTGAACAAACCAACATTGAACTTGCTCTTGAAGAGGCAAGTAGTTACGGTAAAGAAGTTCTTGTGCAGACCTCAATTGTGGTTGCAAATCAACTACTTGCGAAGTTTGGAATTGGTGTAGCACCTGTATCTGAAAAGAAATAGTGTTATGCATACCTAACAAGCACAAGGGATTATATCCTTGTGCTTGTTATTTTTAATTAAAAACTACCTAGGTGCCATTTTGTTAAGTGGTTAATAACTTCTCGTGTTGAAGTATAATATAGTAAGTGTTTTACCACTGTAACAAGTAGACTTTGATATTGATAATCAAGCTATTACAAAAACAAGTATTGTTGAATTATGGTATATCATACACCATTCAAGCATACTTACTATGTTTTATAGCTTGTTGTTATATACTACCATGGGTTCTATTAGATAAAACAGTGATTAACTTCTCTGTTTTATTAAACCAAATGGTGAAGTTTTACTTTAAGTAACATGGTCTAACTCATTGAGTGTTAGTGAGATATGTTAGCTAGAACACCTATACCCTATTCTTTAACCTTGACTAACTTGTGTTTTTTACACATTTTCTATTATACTGCAATATATGGCTATCCTTACTAATGTGTATTACACGCATAAAAAGATATGTTCTATTGTATTGTTTATGTCTACTACTTAGATGATAAGTAGAATAACAACCACCACAACTTAATTCACTTACTATATAACCTAATAAGAAACCACAATGAAAGCAGGAGAACCTATCCAAAAAAAAGACTTGAGAGCATTGCTTTATAAAGCAGCATGTGCTAATAGTCAAGATGCTATTAATGTTATTAATCAAGCAGCTGATGTAATCATTGATCAAATCAATGAGAACTATACACTTATTGAGGCTGAAGAAGAGCCGCAAGAACAAACAGGGGAGTAATCCTTGTTTTTAAAGATTGTTAACACCCAGTATCACTTCTGCAATAGCGAAGTTAATCCAAATGTCCTCTTGTAGGGACAAATGGTGGGGATATCTACCTATAAACATGTCTTTGTATACGGGGACTTGTTTGGATATCAAGTAGCAAGAAGGCTTGGTATTGTTTTTTAAAGAACCCAGTTATAACCTTGGTAAGAGTATTCCTTCAGCAAGAATCCACCACACTGGATGGTCAAACTGCAATGGCTTGACAACCATAACACAAAGCTTAGTCTTATGAAAATCTACCGATGAGCCTTTCCCTTATTGCTTTGGGATGTCAGAGCCAACAGTAAAGTCTTAGCAAGCGGGTAAGTTGGAGAGAGTACCAAAAGAAACCTCTCTCTATTAATGCATCATTCTCACGTAGATATAAAGACTTCTTCTGGTATAACTTTAAATAGGGACAGGAAGATGTGAAACTACCTGATTAACGGATTACCCAAGAATGCTGAATAGCTACTTCTAACGGAGTGTAAGACTGGGAATAATAGTTCGTTATTAATCAGCTCCCAAGGGTGAGCAGTTGTAAACCAGGAAATATGCAGCTTGCTTAGTAATAAGCATGATTAGTCCATACCATGTGGAGTGCAAAAATATCAGGTTGGTATTACAACTGAGTTGCAGAGGGATTGTAAAAAACTTAACTCTTTCCAAGATGTTGAGGACACCAGTTTCTTTTATGAGATACAAAGCATGGATAAACACTAAACCTATTTATAGGTGAACAATTAGTTGCCCCAAATTGATACAGTTTTTGCTGTATTAGCTTATCAAAGTTTAAGGTGTAAAACACAAACAATTAATTAATAATTTAACAAGCAACTGACAGGTTGTAAAATATGTAAAACAAGATGAAAAATAGTAACATTATTGAAAGAATTAAAGAATTATGTCAAGATGACTACATTAAGCATAATTTACAAAGATTTCTTGATTTAGCTATTCTTGTAGATAAAAACTATGAGCATATAGAACAATTAGAAACTTTAACAAGATTATTTGAAGGTGGTTTATCTGCTTATTACAAAGAATATCATTCTAATGAAAATGAATTAGCAGAAATAATTAGTGTTGTTTGTGATAATACACGAGCTAATTATTATAAAAAAGAAGAGGACTTATTGTTTCCTTCTATTTATGATGTTCAATTAAGCCTCTTTGGTAAAGAAAACAAAATTGTTAGTTATAAACAACTTAGTTATGCCAAATAAACCTACCTATTGGAAACAACGTAATGGTGTGTTAATATCTATAGATGATATGGATGTTAACCACCTACGTAATACCCTAAAAATGATTGTGAATAATAGTAACAAACATAAGGTTAAAGTAATCATTAAAAAGCAAGAGTTTAAACTCAATGGTGATATAGCTAATGATTTTAATGAAACTCATTTATCTGATGAAGATGATGATAGATTTGATGAATTTTATGATAATGCACCACAACTCACTTAACTTCCCATAAGAGTGAGCAGTTGTAATATAGATGTTCAGATATACATGGAGACTCTATTTAAAGGTTTGAACCTTTTATTACAACTGAGTGC
>Ga0194060_10002155_pt1 | contig 14096 bp, 9 predicted proteins | sample SepL225m_MetaG_FD_163427 | JGI IMG/M metagenome (GOLD analysis project Ga0194060, IMG submission 163427) | Anoxic zone freshwater microbial communities from boreal shield lake in IISD Experimental Lakes Area, Ontario, Canada - Sep2016-L222-5m | ecosystem: Environmental > Aquatic > Freshwater >... | reverse complement strand
GACAGAGCCGCGACGCTGTTGACGGGTTTCAACATCAGTTCCCATCTGTAGGTCAGCGTATCGTTGTTGGCATCGGTGCTCTTGCTGCCGTCAAGTTTGACCAGTGCACCTTTTTTGACGGTTTGATCAAGTCCCGGCACGGCCACCGGAGCTGCATTGGATGTGACGGCCACCGAAACGGCTGCGCTATTGTCCTTGCCGTCGTTCACCACCAGACTGGCGACATAGGTGCCGGGCAAATCGGCTGTGAACGTTGGTTTGGCTGCTGAGGTTGAAGACAGCACCGCCGTGCTGTTGGTTGGTTTGGCGAGCAGTGTCCACCTGTAGGTCAGGACATCGTGGTTGGCGTCGCTGCTGCCACTTCCATCAAGTGTTACAAGGGCTCCCTTTGCAACGATTTTGTTTTCTCCAGGGTCTGCCACGGGCGCGGCGTTACCCACAGTTGCAGTGATCGAAGTGGCAACCAGCCCGCTGGTGTCTTTGCCGTCGTTGACTACCAGGCTGATCACATAGGTTCCAGCCGCATCTGTGGTGAGTGTGGGTTTGGCGGCGGTATCTGAAGACAACTGTGCTGTGCTGCCGGGCGGCTTTGAAAGTAGCACCCATTTGTAGGTCAATAGATCTTTGTTGGCATCGGTGCTCTTGGTACCGTCAAGTGTGACGCTGCTGCCGGTGAGCACGTTTTGAGGTAGCCCGGCATTGGCCACCGGTGCCGCGTTGATAATTGCTGCGGCAACAGTAACTTGCTGGGCCGCGCTGTTCACCTGGCCATCGTTGACGATCAGATTGGCTACATAGGTTCCAGCCACGTTGGCGATGAATGTTGGCTTGGAGTCGGCGGACGAAGAAAGTGTAGCGGTGCTACCGCCGGGAACTGAAAGAAGAGTCCATCTGTAGGTCAAGGTATCGTTGTTAGCGTCGGTGCTCTTGCTGCCGTCCAGTGTGACCTTGCTGCCAGTCAACACGCTTTGGGCAAGCCCGGCATTGGCTACGGGTGCCACGTTGACAGTTGCTGCCGTGACGGTAACTTGCGCAGGGTTGCTGTTAAGGCGGCCATCCTTGACTACCAGACTGATGACATAGTCGCCATCTAAATCAGCTTTAAAAGATGCTTTAGGCTCGATGGCCGCAGTTAGGACTGCGTTGCTACCGAAGGGCACCGAAAGCAGCGCCCATTGGTAGGTCAGCGAATCGTTGTTGACATCTTTGCTGTTTCTACCGTCGAGTAGGACGGTGCTTCCAGTCAACACGTTTTGAGGAACTCCAGCATCGGCAACCGGTGCCACATTGATATCGGTGGCAGTAATGACGACTTGCACGGCATTGCTGTCAAGTTTGCCGTCGTTGACGACCAGCGTGGCGGTGTAGTTTCCAGCAACGTCTGCTGTGAAATTTGGTTTGGGGTCTTTGGGATTAGACAGTACTGCGTTACTGCCGTGGGGCGCCGAAAGAGAGGTCCATAAGTAGGTCAATACATCATTGTGGTTGGCATCGGTGCCGGAACCCTGAAGCGTGACCTTGCTGCCGGTCAATACACTGCCAGAAATACCAGCATTGGCCACCGGTGCCGCATTGACATCCGCCGCCGTCACGGTAACGCCCGCAGGTGGGCTTTCAAGCAGGCCATCATTGATGACCAGCGTGGCCCTGTAGGTGCCAGCCACATCGGCGACAAAACTTAGCTTGGGGACGCTGACAGAAGGGAGTGTGGCCTTGCTGTCAGTGGGTTTTGAAGTCAGAACCCATTGGTAGGACATTTTCCCGTTGTTGGAACTGGAACTCTTGCTGCCGTCAAGTATGACCGTGGCCCCGCTTAACACGCTTTGAACGGCCCCGGGATCGGCCACCGGTGCAGGTTCCGCTGTAATGGTGATTTTCGCTTCATTGCTGCCAACGCGCCCGTCGTTGACCACCAGAGTGGCGGTGTAGGTTCCTGCCAGGTCGGCGGTGAAGTTTGGTGTGGTGTCGGTGGCGGAAGACAGTGTGGCCTTGCTGCCGGTGGGTAGGGAAGTCAGAGCCCATGCGTAGGTCAATTTGTCGTTTTCAGCATCGGAGCTTTTGCCTCGATCCAGGACGACCTTGGTTCCAATCACCACTGCATAATCGGTTCCGGCATTCGCCACAGGAGACGTATTGACTTCTGTTGTGTTGCACGCACCCGAACCGCTAGCGATCGCTCCAAGACCCGTAGAGCAACTGCCCCCGCCCCCGCACGCAACAACCGAGAGAAGCGATATGCAGATCGCAATAAGTGTGGTGGTTCTCATAAAAATAGTGGGGTTGCGAGGGTCAATATGGGTGTTGGCTGCGGGCTTACATCAGCCTGCAAAGTGGTGTTGGGACCACAATTTTTGACGGGTAGTTCAGGGCTGCCCCTGTGGTGTAGTCAACTGCGGCGCCCAACAGGCCACCGGCAACAATATTGCCCAAGACGGCCGCGCTTGGGCCCGATGCCGTGCTGTCAGAGTAGGCACCAAAGGTTCCGCTTTGGCACGTAACGCGCAAATCGCTGCGGCTCTTGCTGACAACAATGGTGCCAGGCGCCTTGAAGCGCCACCGTCCTGCAGAGTTACTTGCTTCGCAGTACGCAGGGATGGTCATATGCCTGCATTCCACCGAAATAGTCACTTCCTGCTGGGTGCCATTGAGTACCGTCGCACACCCTGTAAGCAACATGCTCAAAATAATTGATATGGCGATACTGGTTGATTTCATCGGTCTAAGCCTGTTAAGTGAACGCGCATGAAGATCGCAACGGTACGAGGCTGCCGCGTGGCCTTTTTTGCAGCTCTGGTCGTCATGAATCGGATCCAGCAAAGCGTTCTTTAGTCGGCCAAGGAAATTTATTTGTCTGGGAATGCACGGTCCGCCTGGGATACTGCGGTTGATGGCCGCAGGCATGGCTTTGAGTGGCAACATTGAAAAGATACCCATGCCCCCCGCAGCGACAACGTGCGCCTATCCGCACGGCGCCTGATCGATGCGCTAATCAAGATCGATCTCAAAGTGCACCCGAAGTTTGATGACTTTTTACCCGAGGTAGGTGTGGCTGCATGTGTGGCTGCAGGTGCGGAGGCGGAACTGTCGATGCACAATTGTGGTTTTCGCGATAAATTACGCCAACCTGTAGCGTTGCGGACCTTGAATAGGAGCTGCCCATGACAACACTTAACATCAATGGCATTGATACCTCAGTGGATGCTGATCCCAGTACGCCGATTCTGTGGGCCCTGCGCGATACGCTGGGTATGACCGGTACCAAATTTGGCTGCGGCACAGGGCTGTGCGGTGCTTGCACAGTGCACGTTGATGGTATGGCCATCCGTTCCTGCGTTACCCCCATCTCGGCAGCTGCCGGAAAAAAGGTCACCACCATCGAAGCTGTCGGCAGCGACAGCGTAGGATTGGCCGTACAAAACGCGTGGATCGCCCACGACGTCGTGCAGTGCGGCTACTGCCAGAGCGGCCAGATCATGAGCGCCACCGCGCTGCTTAAGACCAACAAGAAGCCCAGCGACGCCGATATTGACGCCGCCATGGCCGGCAACATCTGCCGCTGCGGGACTTATGCCCGTGTGCGCAGCGCCATCCATGCCGCCAGCGCATCCCTGGTCTGAACCACGTACACAAGGAACTCTCCATGCTCTTCGATGCTGTGACCCTGGATATGGCCAAAAGTCAGATGCCAATAGGGCTTCTAGCCCTCGTGGAACGTGCGCAGGACGCTTCCAAAACCATAGCGAACGACGGTCTGGTACGCCGCAGTTTCCTGAAGATGAGCGTAGCCTCGGGGTTTGCTCTGGGTGCCTACCCGTTGGTGGTCGGCGCGCAAGGATCTGATTCCAGCGCTACCCCGGCTGGGCTCAAGCCCTTTGAGCAACCCGCGGCCTTTGTGCGCATCGAAGCAGATGGCACCGTCACCGTGGTCATCAACCGGCTGGAGTTTGGCCAGGGCGTGTTGACCGCTTTGCCCATGTGCCTGGCAGAGGAACTGGATGCCGACTGGAGCAAGGTGCGCGCGGAGCACGGCGACGCCCATCCCGCTTATGTGGACCCGGCCTTTGGCATGCACATGACCGGCGGCTCGGGCTCCATCAAACGCTCTTTTATGCAGTACCGCCAACTGGGGGCTAGGGCACGCGCCATGCTGATGGCGGCGGCGGCTGCGCGTTGGGGCGTGGACGTCGCCGCCCTGCGCACCGAGAACGGCAAGGTGCTGGGCGCGGATGGCCAGTCCATCGGCTACGGGGATCTGGCTGACACCGCCATGACGATGCCGGTGCCGCAAAAGGTGGCACTGAAAGACCCGAAGAACTTCCGCATCATTGGGACGGCTACGCCGCGCTTGGATGGGCGGGACAAATCCAGCGGCAAGCAGAATTTTGGCATCGACCTGCGACTACCCGGCATGCTGACAGCAGTGGTGGCTCACCCAGCGGTGTTTGGTGCCAAGATCAAGTCGTTGGACGATACAGCGGCCAAGGCGGTGCCGGGCGTCAAGGCGGTGCTGCGCATGCCAACGGACCGGGGCGGAGAGGGCGTGGCCGTGATCGCCCTGGGCTATTGGGCTGCCAAACAGGGTCGCGATGAGCTCAAATTGGAGTGGGACAGCTCCGCCGTCGAGAAGGTGGATAGCGCCGCCCAACTGGCCAGCTACAAGGCTTTGGCCAAGAAGACTGGCTTCGTGAAGTTCAACGCTGATGTGGGTCCCCTGGCCAAGGCGCCGAAGAAAATCAGCGCCGAGTTCACTTTCCCGTACCTTGCCCACGCGCCCATGGAACCTCTGAACTGCACCGTGCATGTCACCGGCAGCGGGGCAAACGCCAAAGCCGCCATCTATCTGGGCACCCAAATGCCGGGCCTTGACGGCATGGCGGCTGGCAAGGTGCTGGGTCTGGCACCGCAACAGGTCAAGGTCCATGTGCAAATGGCGGGTGGCGGCTTTGGCCGGCGCGCCGTGCCCACGACCGATTACGTGGTGGAAGCCTGCACCGTTGCCAAGCTGGCCATGGCCGCGGGGGTGAATGCCCCCATTCGCGTGCTGTGGAGCCGCGAGGACGACATCAAGGGGGGCTACTATCGCCCCATGCACGTGCACCGCGCCGACATTGGCTTTGACGCCAAGGGCAAGGTGCTGGCCTGGGACCATGTCATCGTGGGTCAGTCCATCGCCCAAGGCACACCGTTTGAAGGCATGATGATCAAGGACGGCATAGATGCCACCATGGTCGAAGGAATGCGCGATCCGTACGACGTGCCCATGCGCCTGTCGGTGCACCATCCCAAGGTCAATGTGCCGGTGCTGTGGTGGCGTAGCGTGGGCTCCACTCACACCGCCTATGTCATGGAAACCTTGATCGATGAGATCGCCCGTGCTACCCATCAGGATCCTGTGGCCTATCGTCTGCAGCTCATGGGCGACAAGCACCCCCGCCACAAGGCGGCACTGATGCTGGCGGTCGAGCAGTCTGGCTATGGCAAGCGCAAGCTGCCCAAAGGGAACGCCTGGGGTGTTGCGGTGCATGAATCGTTTGACTCTGTTGTAGCGTATGTGGCGGAGGCTTCGGTCAAACAGGGGTTGCCGAAGTTGCATGCATTGACTGCCGCCGTGCACTGCAATCTGGCGGTCAATCCCAAGACCATTGAAGCTCAGGTGCAGGGCGCAGCGCTGATGGGTCTAGGCACATGCCTGCCCGGTGCGGCCATCACACTCAAGGACGGCAAGGTCGAGCAAAGCAATTTCTCCGACTATGTGGTTGCGCGCATTTCCGACATGCCCAAGATTGCGGTGTACATCGTGCCCAGCGCCGAGCCCCCCACCGGCATGGGCGAGCCTGGTCTGCCACCGCTAGCCCCGGCCTTTGCCAATGCCATCGCCAGGTTGACCGGCAAGACGCCGCGCAGCCTGCCGTTCAAACTGGCCTGACGCGAGCCAGGGGCATGGAAAGCCTGGATCTGCGGGTATTGGCCGATGCGTTGCAATGGCGTCTGGCGGGCCACGCAGTCACGCTGATTACCGTGGTGGAAACCTGGGGCAGTGCGCCCCGCCCGCCCGGTGCGTTGTTGGCCGTGCGGGACGACGGTGTTGTCAGCGGTTCGGTCTCCGGTGGCTGTGTGGAAGACGATCTGATTGCCCAGACCAAGGCCGCACTGCAAGCGCGCACGGTGGTGTCGCCCCAGGCGCCCGAGTGGCCCAGCATGCTGGCCTATGGAGTTAGCAAAGAAGAGGCCGCCCGCTTTGGGCTGCCCTGTGGTGGCACGCTTCGCTTGGTCCGCGAACCTCTGCTTGATGCCAACTGGGTGCACGAGCTGTTGGAACGCACCGCCCGCCACGAACTGGTGGCCCGTCAACTGACACTGGCTACCGGAGCAGTGAGCCTGCTTCCAGCCACGCGCGGTCAGACCATGCACTTTGACGGCAGCCGGCTCAGCACTGTTTTTGGTCCCAAATGGCGCCTGCTGCTGATTGGCGCGGGCCAGTTGTCACAAGCCGTGGCGCAGATCGCGCTGATGCTGGACTTTGAGGTGCTGGTCTGCGATCCACGCGAGGAATACGCGGCCACGTTAAACCTGGACGGTGTGAGCCGCGTCCTGGGCATGCCGGACGATGTGGTGCGCGAACTGGTGCCCGATGCGCACACCGCTATCGTGGCGCTGACCCATGATCCCAAGCTGGACGATATGGCCCTATTGGAAGCATTGCGCACCGACGCTTTTTACGTTGGTGCGCTGGGCTCGCGGCGCAATCAGGCGACGCGCAAGCAACGCCTGGCGGAACACTTTGACTTGACCGCAGCAGAATTGGCACGCCTGCACGGGCCGGTAGGCCTGTTCATTGGCGCCAAGACACCGGCTGAGATTGCGGTATCGGTCGTCGCCCAAATCATCCAGGTCAAAAACGCCACACCGGATGCACAACCATCGCCTGAGCCGACGCCGTGCGCGACGCAGCCGCCACCGTCCTGATTCTGGCCGGCGGCCGCGGCAAGCGCTACCAAGCCTCCGGTGGGCAGGGCTCCAAGCTGGATGCTGTGCTGCACGGTAAATCGGTCCTGCAGCACACACTTGACGCGGTGCATGCAAGCGGCCTGCCCTTTCACTTGGAAGCGGGGCCGCACCCTGGCATGGGTGACTCCATTGCCGCCGCCGTGCGCGCGACCCTTGACGCAAACGGCTGGCTGATCCTACCCGGGGATTTGCCCCTAATTCAAAGCGACACGTTACGCAGGATTGCACAGGCAATGCATACGCACGCAGTTGTGTTACCGGTTTTCCAAGGCAAGCGGGGGCACCCCGTCGGATTCTCGGCTCGGTTCAGGTCCGCTTTGCTGGACTTGCAAGGAAGTGATGGTGCTCGTCGAATCATTCAATCGAACATTGCTACCGAATGGACAGTGAACGACCTCGGATGTGTAGCCGACATAGACACGGTAGACGATTTGGCTGCTGCCAAAGCGATTCTAGAAAACCAATTGATCTCCATTGGCCATGAGGATGCCGGGGCGAGCCACACTCCCAAAGTTTCATAACTACGCAGATGAGGTAAGCTGTTGCCGCGATACCATTGAGGTGATATGGTTGCCAGCTGAATCCCCTTCTTAGAGAGGATTTTCCATGGAGAAAGTCGTTCGAATATGAGCCAATATTCCTTGAGCATCAATGGGGTAATCCAGCAAGTTGAAGCTTCGCCGGAAACCCCACTTCTGTGGGTACTCCGCGATAGTCTGAATTTGCCGGGCACCAAGTACGGCTGTGGCATCGGGAGTTGCGGAGCATGCATGGTGCACCTCAATGGCGTACCCACACGTGCGTGCATGACACCTGTTTCCACAGTAGGCCGCAAGAAGGTTGTAACTATAGAAGGGCTCCATCCTGACGGCTCCCATCCGCTGCAGGTAGCTTGGCAGGAACTCGACGTTCCGCAATGCGGCTACTGTCAGACTGGTCAAATCATGACGGCCGCCGCACTCTTGAAAGAGAACCCTGATCCTACGGACGTCGAAATAGATGACGCGATGTCTGGGAATTTGTGTCGCTGTGCCACGTATCTGCGTATCCGCCAGGGGATACACCGAGCGGCAGCAATTGCAAAGAAAGGCGACACATGAAGACAGCGCAGTCATCACCAGAGTTGCACATCGGCTTGGACAGGCGTGCCTTTTTGCAACGGTCGAGCATCGCTGGCAGCGGCCTTCTGCTGGGCTTCTACCTGGAGCCCCTGCATGCTGCCGAATCCATCGGCAAGTTAGAGGACCTGGCCAAAGCCACCGAGTTCAAGCCAAACGCGTTTATCAGCATTTCCAGTCAGGGAACTGTTACGCTCGTCTCCAAACAACCAGAGATTGGTCAGGGCATTAAGACATCGTTGCCCATGGTCATTGCCGAAGAGTTGGAAGTCGACTGGAAAGATGTGAAGATCGTACAGGGCGATCTGGATCCCGTCTATGGCGGTCAAAGTGCTGGTGGTTCCCGGTCGACACCCAACAATTACGACAACTTCCTGCGCCTGGGTGCTACTGCACGCACTATGCTGGTTCAGGCCGCGGCGCAAACCTGGGGGGTTCCTGTTGGCGAATGCGTTGCGGCCCATTCCGCAGTGACCCATCTGCCAAGTCGCAGAGTGTTGCGCTACGGAAGTCTGGTTTTTAAGGCGGCCAGCTTGCCCGTGCCAAGTGCTGACGTGGTGAGACTAAAGGATCCCAAGGACTACAAACTCTTGGGTACCCGCATTGGAGGCGTTGACAACCTCGCAGTCGTCACAGGCAAGCCATTGTTCGGCATTGACGTGCGCCTGCCCGGCATGCTGTTTGCGGTGTTTGAGAAGTGCCCTGTCTTTGGCGGCAAAGTGGTCAGCGCAAACCTTGAAGTGGTCAAAGCATTGCCGGGTGTGCGCGATGCATTTGTCATTCAGGGCACGGTCAACCTCAACGGCTTGATGCCAGGCGTGGCTATCGTGGCAGAGTCGACCTGGGCAGCCTTCAGTGCCCGGCGCCAGCTAAAGGTGAACTGGGATGAAGGGCCGACAGCCAATGAAAGCTGGGACGACTTTACTGCGAAGGCGCAGGTGCTGTCCAAACAAGCTGGCAGCGTGCAACTGCGCAGGGATGGGCATCCGGAAGCCGCATTTTCTGGCGCCGACAAGACAGTAACGTCGGCTTACAGTTATCCCTTTATCTCGCACGCCAGCATTGAGCCGCAGAACTGCACGGCGTGGTTTCGCGATGGCGCACTGGAGATTTGGGCTCCAACCCAGAATCCTGCAGCCGGTCAAGGCCTTGTCTCGAGCACCTTGGGTATCGCCAAGGAAAAGATCACCCTTCACATTACCCGCAGTGGCGGCGGTTTTGGCAGGCGTTTGAGCGCAGATTACATCGTTGAAGCGGCTGCGATTGCGCAAAAAGTAGGCGCTCCGGTCAAGCTCACCTGGTCAAGGGAGGATGATCTGCGCCACGACCACTATCGCGCAGGAGGGTTTCATTTTCTACGGGGGGCACTGGATAAGACTGGAAAGCTCACGGCATGGCACAACCATTTTGTTACCTTTGCCAACCGGGTAAAGCGCGAGGGTCAGTCCATTTTGCAGCCTGGAAGTGGGGCCAGCCTGTCTGGAGATGAGTTTCCGGGTCGCTGGGTCGCTAATTGTCTGCTCGAGCAAACCCCCATGGAGTGTGGCATTCCCATGGGTCCATGGCGTGCTCCTGGAAGCAACGTGTTTGCTTGGGTTTTCCATAGCTTCATTGACGAACTGGCGCATGCGGCTGCCCGTGACCCACTTGAGTTTCGCCTGGAACTCCTCGGCGAAAAGGACATTCAACCTGGCACTGGCGAGAACGGTATTCCCTACAACGTGGCACGGATGCGACGTGTGCTGACAGAAGTAGCGCGCAAGGCTGATTGGGGTCGCAAGAAACTCCCGCGTGGACAGGGCCAGGGAATTGCGTTTCACTTCAGTCATCGCGGGTACATTGCCGAGGTTGCAGAAGTGACTGTATCCAAGGCAGGTGGCCTCAAAGTGGATCGCGTCGTGGTGGTTTCTGACATTGGTTCGCAAATCGTCAACCTTAGCGGAGCAGAAAATCAGGTTCAAGGGTCGGTGATCGACGGGCTCAGCACGATGATGTTTGCCGAGCTCGACATTCAGCGCGGTCGTGTTGTACAGAGAAACTTTAATGAATATCCACTGCTAGGGTTTGCCGATGCGCCAGGGCGCATAGATGTTCACTTCCTCAAGTCAGACCAACCGGTTACTGGGCTGGGTGAACCCGCCCTGCCGCCATTAGCACCAGCGGTATGTAACGCTATTTACGCCGCTACTGGCAAGAGGGTTCGACAATTGCCTTTGAGTCGAGTTGATTTGAGCTGGAGTTGATTACTGCTACTTTCAGTTCGGTGCGTAGAGCCGGAACTTCGATGCCATCGCCTTACCGCTATGGAGCATTGCCCTCCCGTTGTGCGGCTCACTCTCGTTTGAGCCACGCCGAATTTGCAGCGAACTTGGTGATCGGTGCATGAACCCAGAACTTATGCGTGGGATACTTTGACCAATGGTGCTATTTTCCCCCGCAATCAACCAGTCCCAACTGTCACTGCCACTCAACGCCGCGCTGGTGAGTGCCATGGCGAGGATGACAGATGCCATTGGCGATGCCACTTGGTTTGATGCCGTTTTGAATCTGCTGGCAACGGTATGCGCATCAGATTGCGGCGGGGCCATGGTGTACCACCGGGAGCAGCGACCACGACGCATTGTTCACCGGTTCAATCCGAACGAACGCGCCTTGCCAGAGGATGCGTATCTGTCTGGTCCGTACGCACTGTGCCCCAACTACCAATTGTTTAAGCAGGGGTGTCCCAGCGGAATCTATTGGCTTCGCGATATTGCGCCAGATGACTTTTATGAGAGCGAGTTTTATAGGGTGTTCTATTCGCAGATTGGCCTGTCCGATTCGATTGACATTCTTTGGCGGATCAACGAGGACACAGCGCTGAATTTTTTCGTAGAACGTAGCATTCGCAATGCACAGTTTCAGATGGAAGATCTGGTTGCGATCCGGACATTGCTGCCCTTGATATTCTCATCGGCGGCGAAACATCACGAGCTCACGGCGGCGGCGTCGCGCCGTGAGGTCGACACACTGACCCACCGCAAAGTGCAAAGCACCATTGAAAACTTTGCCAGTTCGCTACTTACCCAGCGCGAGCGGCAGGTGCTGTTCTACATGATCAGCGGCTATTCATCTGCGTTGACGGCCCAGCGGCTCAACACGATGGAGGGAACGATCAAGATCCATCGCAAGAACATCCACCGCAAACTCGACATCAGTTCGCAGGCGGAACTTTTTTCGCTGTTCATCAATTGCATCCCCTTCGCAGCGCCGGAGGGCACTGCCGACCCTTTGGAGACGTACCATAGCGCGCCAAAGACCTCCAAGGGTGTGTCTCTGCTGGAGGCGCGACGCCACGCGTTAGGGACGTAACGCCGCCGCCCAAAATCGTCAGTCGGACGCTGGCAGATAGAGCCCTTGTGCGTTAGACGCCAGCCAATCGTGAATGTCGATTTCCTGATGAAAGGGAAACAGGGGATGCGGGAGTTTGGAAAACGGAAGTTGTGTGTAGTCCAGCGTGCACAAAGCACCGCTGTCGCACACGACGATCTCGTCAGCGATCGGTTCGAAAGCGGCCCGGAAGTGCTGCATGGACTTCAGCGCCACGATGCGCTTCTTCTGCGGGTCAATGCCGAAGGCCCTGAACTGCTGAAGATCCAAGATCTGGGCGCGGTGCGTGGCCACCAGAATCTCGATGCCGTCCACCTGCAGTACCGCCATCGGCCCCCAACTGCGCTGCAGGCCACCGATCATGGCGCCGCTGCCAACATACTTTCCGTCACCCCGCAGCTTGAGCGTGCCGCGCAGCGATAGGGGTCCTCCGCCAAACCGGGGGTCGGTTTTGCCGCCCAGGCGCACATCGACCGCACCACCCACCGCACACAGCATCAGTTGTTGCACGACTTCGGGATCGGTTATGGCGCCAAAACACGCATCCTGCACGCCGGCAGACAACAGCGCCGACAACAGTGCAGTGGAGTCGCCATAAGCGCCACCGCCAGGGTTGTCCGCATAGTCGGCAACGATGATGGGGCCTCGGCCTTCGGTATGCCCAAGTGCATGCGCTTTGCAAAGGGCTGCAGCGTGGGCGACTGTGTGAAACTGGTTGAGCCGCTCCGCTCGACGCGACCACATATCGTCTGCCAGACCTTGAGCAAACTGCGCGTGGGCCACCATGTCACCCTGCGCTGTCACCAGAATGGACGGGCCCACCTCGGCAATGTCGGCGTTGGCGAAACCCCCGTTGACACTCACGGCAAAGACGTTCTGTGTGCGCTCGTAGGCGCGCGCCTGCGCCAGTCGCTCGACCATAGGGCCGATATCGGTGCGGCCCCCATTGACTTCTTCCAGCATGGGACGCGATACCCGCAGTGTACGCGGCTGGATTTCTCCCGCCATAGTGCGTTGCAGGATGTCCGCCGCGTGGCGCCCAGCCAGGCGCATGTCGGTGTGCGGGTAGGTCTTGAAGGACACGATGATTTGGGCCAGGTCGCACATCTGGCGTGTCACATTGGCATGCGGATCGAGCGTGATGCCGATGGGTAGCCTGTTACCGACCACGTCGCGAAGTCGCCGCAACAGTTCACCCTCACCGTCGTCGCAAAAGTCGGTCACCATGGCGCCGTGAAGTCCCAACAAGATGCCATCAAGCGTGTTCAGGTGTTCCCGCGCTGCCGCGAGAATCGGCGCAGCCAATGCACCAAACGCCTCACGCGTGACCTTGCCGCCTGGTTGTGCGTGGGCGCTGATGGCGTGCACCACCTGCCACTCGTAGTTTCGTGCGGCTTCCAGAAAACCACCGAGTTCGGTGTTGTTGTCCTGACGCGCGGCGATGGCTTCTTCGCCATAGAGCAGTCCGCGCTCGGCAAAACTCGCCAGCGTGGTGGGCAGTGCACAGAACGTGTTGGTTTCATGCAGCATTTCGGCGGTGAGCACAGTGAAGTGTTTCATGGTGTCCAGGATCTTTCAGCCTTGCGGATGATGGCAGGCCAATTGGTGTCCATCCTGCAGGGTCAGGGCAGGGCGCTGGTCACGGCATCGGTCCGACGCGGCCTGACACCGCGCCGCGTAGGCGCAACCGGGGGGAGCATTGAAGGCATCCGGAATCTCCCCACTCAAACGGGTGATGACCCGCCGCCGCTTGGGGTCTGGCTCAAAGGTGCTCTCCATGAGCGCTACAGAGTAGGGGTGCCGGGGTTGTGTGCGAGCCGTTGGCAAAACCTCAACCACCCGGCCCAGGTACATCACCACGACGCGGTCACAGAAATAGCGTACCAGCCCTAGATCGTGTGAAATGAATAGGTAGGTCAGTCCCAGTTCACGCTGCAGGTTCTCCAGCAGGGCAATAATCTGCGCCTGAATAGAAACGTCGAGCGAGGCAGTCGGTTCATCTAGCACCAGGAACGACGGTTGCAAGGCCAGCGCCCGGGCTATGCCCACGCGCTGCTTCTGTCCGCCAGACAACTGATGCGGGTAACTTTCAGCCAGTGAAGGGTTGAGGCCGACCATGGACATCAGGCTGTTCACTCTCGCTGTGGCGGTGGCTGTGTTCAGCATGACCCCCTGCACCTCCATTGGTTCCAGCAGCGCCGCCCGAATCGTGTAGCGCGGGTCAATGGAAGAATAGGGATCCTGGAATACCATTTGCATGCGCTGGCGCAGGGTGCGCATGGAAGCCGGACTCAAGCTGGCAAGAGTCACCCCATCAAAACGCACCTGCCCGCTGTCGGCCTCCAGCAGGCGCAGCACCAACCGCGCCAGCGTCGACTTGCCACAACCAGACTCACCAACCACGCCAGTGACCCGGCCCTGCGGAACATCGAGGTTAACGTCCGCCACAGCGGTCATGACACGTCTCTTGCCAAATAGGCCATTGCGGCTGGTAAAGGTGCGTGTCAGGCCGCGTACTTCGACGAGGTTTTCGGTCGACGGATTTGCAGGCTCAGCCACGTCCTGCGCCCTCGGGAAAATGGCAGGAGACCAACCCTGAAC
>Ga0194060_10002154_pt1 | contig 14103 bp, 11 predicted proteins | sample SepL225m_MetaG_FD_163427 | JGI IMG/M metagenome (GOLD analysis project Ga0194060, IMG submission 163427) | Anoxic zone freshwater microbial communities from boreal shield lake in IISD Experimental Lakes Area, Ontario, Canada - Sep2016-L222-5m | ecosystem: Environmental > Aquatic > Freshwater >... | reverse complement strand
CGTGACCACCCCGTCAGGCTTCGCCCGCCACCCCTCCGAGGGAGGGGAATTTGCTCTCGCAGCTCATCTTCTTGATTCCCCTCCTCCGGAGGGGTGCCCCGAAGGGGAGGGGTGGTGATTTTACGGGGTAGGTCATAACGATCTCTTTTTTCCTTCTCGTGCAATTGCTAACCATGCACGACCTGCGTCAGAAAGTCGATATTTCTGCAATCTGCTTGTTGGTATCTCTGGAATTGTCTGTAGTTTTTTCTGAATATCGGACGATGTTTAATCTCCAGGGCTTCTCGCAGTTGTCCGGCAGAGAGATTGTGATCTTCCAATACCTCCGTAAGCCGAAACATCGGGAGATGTGCCTGAATTTCCGACAGGGTCGTCGACTGGGTCGCACCACGCTCTTCTATCGATCCACTTTGAACCGGCCGCCATAAGGTTTGTATAAATGAACCGCCATCCTGTCGGAATTCAGGTAGCCGAAGCCCGCTCTCGGCGCAGAGTTCGATCATGTCGAGAATGCCTGATCCGGCACGCTCAACGATTCGAGTCAGAAACAGTGATTCAAATTTATCGGTATCGTGTACTGATATGGTTCGACTCACTTCGGGTTATTCTACTTTCTACAGCAAAAGAGTTATAATATACCCGCTTCATAATGGTATATAATGCTCCATAACTGCACTATATTATTCCGAAACCCTGCTTTATGATGTCATTATAGATTTAGAAATGGAATTAGACGGTATTTTTGCTGCAGTATCCTATACATTTTTCAGCCTCTCTTTCTTGAGCCGATAGTGCCGATATACCAATAATAAAAAAGAAGGCTTGTTTCTTGATCTCAATCAGGAAAAATTTCTATTATGACGATCAAGCGTCTATTGCAGTCATCATATCATCAACCGTTTCTTATGGCAAAGTGGCAATGTGGGCTATGCTCTTATATTTACGATGACAATAACGAATCCATAGCATGGGATGCCCTCCCAAACGAGTGGACATGTCCTGTCTGCGGCTCCGGTCAAGAGAGCTTCAGCCTTGCTGTAGCCAACTCAATTGGCGCTGAAAGAGGTTCAGGAGAAGAGTACCTTGCGGAATGGCGACGCTCCTCTGACGATTTAGAGGTCAACATGGCCGATATCCACCGCCTTGCCATGACGGGAAAGTCGATTATCGAACCGATGCGGAGCCGCATTCCCACCTTCTCCTGGGATGACATCCTTATTAGGGGTGCGCAGCTTGCAAAAATGCCGCTCAACAAAACAGAGCCGGTTGTCACACAAACGCTGATCGGGCCCGCTGCAGCCTTTCCTCTTATACTCGAAACCCCGGTTTTTGTCTCCCATATCTCTTTTGGCGCATTATCGAGAGAAGCAAAGCTTGCTCTTGCCAAGGGCAGCGCACTGGCCAAAACAGCTATGTGCTCGGGAGAAGGGGGAATTCTGCCTGAATCACTTGCGGCATCGTACCGTTACATTTTCGAATATGTTCCAAACAAATACAGTGTGAACGACGAGAACCTGAAGCTGGTCGATGCCGTGGAAATCAAAATCGGACAGTCCGCAAAACCGGGAATGGGGGGGCATCTTCCGGCCAGTAAGGTCACCCGTGAAATCGCTGCAATCCGTGGTTTTCGGGAAGGAGAGGATATCATCAGCCCAGCGCACTTCCCCGACATCCGCTCAAAAGAGGATCTGAAAGCCACGGTCAATGATTTGCGACGGAGAAGCGGCGGAAAACCGATTGGAATAAAGCTTGCGGCTGGACATATCGAAGACGATATCGATATCGCTCTCTATGCGGGTGTTGATTTCATCACCATCGATGGGCGAGCAGGTGGAACCGGCGCCTCTCCCAAGGTTGTCAAAAACGCTACGTCTGTGCCAACCATTTTCGCACTGGCAAGGGCAAGAAAAATACTTGATTTGAGAGGGGCTGATACGGTCTCCCTCATTATTACCGGTGGCCTGCGCACCTCTTCAGACTTTGCCAAGGCACTGGCAATGGGGGCTGATGCCATAGCTGTCGGAACGGCGGCCATGATGGCAGCAGGCTGTCAGCAGTACCGTATCTGCAATACCGGCAAATGCCCGGTCGGCATCGCTACGCAGGATCCGGCCCTTCGTTCCCGTCTGGATGTCGATACATCCGCCCTCCGGGTAGCCAACTTTTTCAAGGCCGTCACCGAAGAGCTTCGAGACTTTGCTCGCCTGACCGGCAATGATAATGTCCACCATCTCTCGCAGACTGATTTATGTACCACCAATTCCGAAATTTCTAATCACACCCCTCTTGAACACGTCTAATCGCCTTAGCCTCCCGGCAAGATCCAGGAGAGGCATAAAACCCCAGGAAGAAAAACGCCAGGTCAATCATGGATAATCAGCAGAACACTATACCTGACACCTGTTCCATCGACAATGTTCCTGAAACCAAGTTCATTGAAATCAGCTCCTTAACCTGTAGCTTTCGACGCTATCCTGCAGCTCACGCCAGGTAAAGATACCGCATCGCATTTCGGTTACACAACAACTCTTTCTCCTCCAGTGTGAACGCCTCCGTTTTAGCAAAATATTGCATATAGGTGCCATAGGTTGTGATATCCTGAAGATTGATCATGAAATCGGAGCCGAAAATAATCTTCTCCATCAACCGCGGCCTCTCTGTACCTTTGCTATCAAGAAACAGTTTCAGCTTGCCATAAATTTTCTGGTCAACACCCTGATACGATATGTCGGTATAAACATTGGCATATTTGAGCACAAGCTCCGCAACCTGGTCTCTCCAGTCTTCCCTCTCAACCCCTCCAAAATGGGCAAGATTGAGTCGCAGCGCTTCGTATTGTTTTTGCTGTAAAACTTTCGCCCATTTGGCCGGGCTGGCAAAGTCCCGGTATTTCTTGTCGACAAGGAAGCCGCCGGAGCTGCAATGTGCCGTCACGGGAATGTTGTGCCGTATGCAGAACTCATACAGATAGTGAACCTTTTCCCGTTCCATCTCCATCTCCCTGTTGTCCATATACCCATCCGTCTGCTCTGGCCAAGGGTTGAAACCTAATGGCGGATAGACTTTGATGCCGGCAAAGTGATATGAACCGAGCGATTCAATATTGCCGTTGAAGGTGCTCCAGTCATGCTCCGAGAGCTTGCGACGACGCATTTCAGGAGTCGTATCATTCTCGAATTCGCTGAAATTCTTGTCGAGAAGATCTTCAAGGAAGCTCGTAAGACCATCGGTGGGAGGGAATGATTTTAACTGGTAATTCTGAGTATTAACACCCATAAACGGATGAATTTCGAAAAGAGGGGGAATCGGACTGCTTGCTGATTTTATGTAAGCTTCCCTATGGCGGTAATAGTCCCTTATTCCAAGGCACAAATCCTCAATCTGTGCGACAACAGGCTTCCAGCGTATTTTATAGGGGGAGTTGGAACTCTGGTAATTCTTCAGGCCGAAATCCATAACAAGAGGAGTCAGCACTATTCTGTCATAAACTTGCTCTTCTCCACTCTTGCCATACAGAGTCAGTCCATTTTTCTTTTCAAATTTACTTCTCAGCTCCTCCTCCAGTTGGATCAAGCAATCGCCGATGTCCGTCTCCATCACGGCCAGGAGATTCATGATATTGGCCACCTTTTTCTTGAACTTCCCGATAAGAGCTGCTCTGGTTGGCGAAATGATCAGAAACAGTACTACGATCAACCCGATCAGTACAACGAGTGTCAGCACCAACAACAGTGGCAGAAACAGCAAAAGCCATATTACGAGTTTGAGAACCAAAGGCAATGCGCTCAGGTTTTCAAACAGCTTGACGAGTGCTTTTGGCATTGCCTCCCTGAATGTCCTCTTGATCATCACCGTAAGATTGGGATGACTCAGGTTCATCATGTGGCAATGGGAATCATAGAAAACTGCCATGGTGTTCCTCCTGATTAAGTTGATGATTACTCCCTCACCTGCACCGCCATTCCATCTTTCAGCTCATTCGAGGGATGAACAACAACTCGCTGCCCTTCTTTAAGCCCGGTAAGCACCTCTGCTTGCCAGGTGCCGCGCATCCCGATAGTTACTGCCTTTTCGACCGCATTGCCATCTTCGATCAAAAAGAGATGCCAGCCATTCTTGCCTCTGAAAAGGCTGCTGACCGGCACCTGGAGCACGCTCTTTGCTTCACGGAGCACAATGCTTGCCTGAACACGGAAGTTATCGCCGAGCAGCGGTTCATTCGTGCCAAGAACTGCTACGATGTTGACCCGCTTTTCCTCAATACCGAGTGCTGACACTTTGTTGAATGCCGCCGGTTCAACGGTTTTCACCACACCCTGCAACTGCTTGTCGCCACCCCAGTTGGTAATCAACACCCTGCTCCCCTGCCTGACCATAATGGCATCAGAGGAGAGCACATCAATCACAAGTTCGATTGCCGAAGGGTCGCCAATGTCAACCATTGGAGCACCGGCAGTAACGAGGCGTTCGCTTTTTTCATGAATCTTCAGCACCCGACCATCAACCGGCGTGAGGACTGTAACGGCTTTACCTCCCACCTGCCGATCTACCGTTGCCTGAAGCGCAGCAAAATTGAAACGGGCAGCTTCAACGCTCGAACGTGCCTGATCAGCCTCTTTTTTCGCGATGTTGGCTTCAGTTTCAGCAAGTTCATAGCTCTCTTTAGGAACAGCTCCTTCACGATAGAGATTCTGATAGCGGGCAAGGCGGCGTTCGGCCTGCTCAAGGGTGAGCTGCACGCGTCGCTGCCGGGCAACAGCTTCGTCAAGCGCAGCACGGGCGGAACCGACTCGTGAAGAGGCTTCAGTGTAAGACCGGGCATCAAGTTCAGCCGGTAACACCGACGCAACAACACTCCCCTTCCTGACAACATCACCCTCCTCAAGCGCTATTCTTACCAGCTTTCCGGTCACCGGAGCAGCAAGAACAAAGCGATCATTCACTCTGGTAACACCTTCACCATCAAGCGTTACCTGGAGTGGGCCACGCTTCACCACACCGGAATCTACTGGCAGCGGAGTGGGGCGCATGACAAAAAAGAGGATCACGACAGCAATCACCACTGAAATCCCGATAAGGCGCTTTGTTTTTGAGAGTATCATAAAGTTCCTATACCGAACGCCAAGTGTAACCATCAGCGGCCACTGAACTTGAGCGCGATGAGCACAGCGCCGCTCCTTGCAGTCCGATGGACCCGCTTGTTATCGGCACAATTCATTCATAGTGTGACCACATCCTCAGCACCTTGACGACACGAAGCTCTTCTAAAACTTGATAAACCAACCGGTGCTGAATGTTGATTCTCCGGGAATAAGCTCCGGATAAATCACCAACCAATTTTTCATAAGGTGGTGGATTTTGAAATGGATTTTCACGCAGAACCATCAAAAGAGCCAGCGTCTTTTCTTTCAGACCTGCTGAAGATAATTTCTGAGCATCTTTCCTGGCATGCTTTGTATAAACCAATTCCCACTTCACCACTCTAACTCTTTAGAACATTCTCCAACTGGAGTCTGTAGCCCTTCCATAATAGACTCGCGCATGCCCGGAACGGATAGCAGGTACATGGTTTCCTGGATAGATGCCCAATCTTCTGTCGAGATGAGCACGGCATTATTTCTTTTACCGGTGATCACTACTGGTTCATGGTTTGTGGCGGCTTCGTCAATGATGCGGTAGAGGTTTGAGCGTGCCTGGCTTGCCGTTAGTGTCTGCATGGTATCCTTCCTGATAGATGCGTTTATCGCACAATAATGCGTACGTTTTATAAAAACAATAGAGAGCGGCTAACTGGCTTGACAGCAGGAGCGCTAACATTTTTTGGCATAGAACAGTCAGAACCGGCTGCAACCATTTTCAATATAGCTTTTTTCATTACCTCCGCCATTGGCTTACTCATTTCTTGAGTAAAGACTGCCGGATAATGCCAAGCTCTTCGCGTAGAGAGTTGCAACAGTTGCCTGATCAACGCACAGATATGCCGAATTCAACCCCCTGCAAGCCAGTTGATCGTTCCAGGATTCATAAAGGCCAAAAAGCCCAGAATCTCATCTATCATTTCACTGACCATCACATCCCTCTGAAGTTGTTACCCATCCCTCTTCTCTGGTCAAGGGTTGATGCAGGAAATTCAACCCTGAGAGATCAATATGGAGCCCATGCCCATCTCGCAGTTATTTGAAACCAGCCATCGCCACATTTACGATCTTCAGGTTGGCATCAATCTTGAGCGCATATTTCAGCAGAATGATTACCAACGACTCCCTGAACTTTTCCACATTCTTCAAGGGATCGGCATCGAGACGATCCCTGTAAGAATCAAGGACTTCTCTCATCCCCGCAGCGGGCATGTCCGTCAGGTCCAGATAAAGCAAGCTGGTGGGTGCCCTGCCTTGCAGCCTCGGCAACGGCTCACACAGTGAAATCAGGAATGGGCCTGACCGGTGCTTCAGCCGATTGAGCAGGTCCGGATTATTTATTACCGAACTCTGGAGCGCCGCCAGATACTTCTGGGCGTTGTCGAAATCATACTTCTTGAGGGCATTGTTTTTGTCGACGTATCTGGTTACGAGCGGGATGCAAAAAATGTTGGTTTTATCTTTTGGCCATCCGGCAGCCGTGCCAACTGGTGGCGATTTTACATCAAGGAGCACTGCACGGAGAATGGCATCATACCTCGTGCCCTCTGACGTGGTGGCATCAGACTGATTGGCGTTGAACAGGACATAGGTATAGACCGCATAGCCAGGATATTCTTTCTGCTCAGCACCATAGGCAAGCAGGGAACCCCAGACGTGGTATGATGTCTGGCCTTTGGGTGTCGCTTTATCAACCAGAAACCGCTCTTCCTTGACCGCCTGGTTTGCAGAGCAACCTGCCATCAATAGTGCAAACAGCAGGAAGATTGCATGCAGTCTGAATGCGCCTCCCCTTCTTATTATCATGATTTTCTCCTTTCGTAAAGATAGTTGAAAACTGCTGCAAGCGCCATCGCCAGCAGTACCGAGACCGTCGCAAAAGATTCAGGGGGAGTTTTGTCATAGATCATACTCAGGGCTGTCAGAATTATCGCTGCAAGCACTGCGGTACCCAATCCCAAGCGTTTGATACGCCCCTTCTTGCTGTCATTGGTTTCTGGCATACGCTCTCATTTTTTTGGAGTTCTCAGAATGTGTCACTGTTTTTTCCGTGCAATCGAAAAATCGGGAATTCCTTTTTTTGTCACTACCGGTATCTGTTTACCTCCCGTAAGCTTACCCACTCTGTTGGATATATAGGTGTCGAGGCTGCTGATTGTTATCTCTCCATCTCCCATCAAGTCAGCCTTGCCATTCAAACCTTCCACAAGCGCAAGGGTAAAAGCCCCATTCTTCCATAAGTTATCCTCCAAAGATTGTTGGATACCTGTTGATGAAGCAAACACTACTATGCCTTTTTCATTCAGTTCATTGATGTTTCTATTGAGATACGCACCGCCGGAATGACAGGAGTCAAGAAAAACCAGTACTTTGGAAGGAAGAGCACCAAGAACGTTTTCTAACGTTGAAAATTCAAGACTTGTTACAGTCAGCTCCTTTACAAAGCCATCAGATGGAACGAGATGGTAAATGCCGCTCGTGCTACCTGGAGGGTCGTTAGCGCCATGTCCTGATATGAAGACGACTGCAATATCTTTGTTTGTAGCTTCTTTCTTGAGCCACTCAAGATCCTTCTTGATATCACTCAAACTGGCCCTGCCGGTGCTCAGTGACCTGGCTATGATATCGCTGTATAGAACTCCTTTTTGCTTTTCCAATGCGGCAACGAAATCTGCAGCATCCTTCGCCGCGTAGTCAAGCTTCTTCAAGGAATTGTCATCATAATTATTAATTCCAACAGCAAGGATAAGGAGTCGCGGCAATTGCTTTTGAGCACTCAATTTCCCCTTCCAAAGTACCCTGACAGTGGCTGGAACCGATTGGGAATGCTTGTTTTCCGCAATGAGGGATATCTCGCAATCCTCTTCGGGAATGGTGACGGTAATTTCCCAAATATCGTTCTCCCCGACTTTGGCGGTAGTTCCTTTGGGCGTAGGTATCGGTCGAGCATTGACCTTGGCTTGAACATCGTTGGCAGGCGCGTCAGCAGGGGTGCGAACCTTGTAGCGAATGGTGATGGTTTTTGAGGTAGCCGTGAGAGTACCGTTGGGAATATCAACAATTTCGATAACCGGCGGGAGGATCTCCTTGATGGGCGGGGCACCCTTGGCAATGCCGTGCACTGCGTTGGCCTGACGCACCGCCTCCTCTTCGTTGAGTGTGATGAGTACCCTGCTGACGATGTCGGGGCGATAGTAGGTGTCGCGGAAACGGGAGGCGGGGAAGAAGTCGGCGGCTTTGTCTTTGCTGCGGTTGACTTGCCAGCCGATGAGATCCTCGCCGCCAACCGAGGCGTCGTAGTAGCCGGAAGGTGTCCAGAGCACCCAGCGCTTCCGGTCGGCATGAGGGAAAAAGGCCAGCAACTCCTTGCCGTCCTTCAGCCGATACCAACGAATGGTGCCGTCACCAAAGGTCGCCACAACCACCTTGCCGTTGACGGGGATATTTACACTCCAGGCCGCAGCAGGCACTGGCACTGGCGCGGGCCAGAGTTCCTTCCCCTGCTTGTCAAAATACCGCAGATGCCATTCGGCTCCGAGGACGAAGGAGGTTCCGTCCGGTGCCAGTGCAAGAGAGCGGGATATTTCATAAGCATTGAGTTTCAGAGGTGTGCCGTTCAGCTTTGGCTTTTCGGTATTTTCCCACTCCGTCACCTCCACTCCCGGCAGCGTGGTGAGAGGGGCGGTAAGACCTGCTGAACTTCCGTCAAGGGTCAGTTGGCGGATGGCCAAATCGAAGAGTGCCGGAGATTTACCGAATACTTCAAAACCGAAACGAACCTTGCTCCCGTCAAGTGCCAGGAGAAATCCTTCATCATTGTTTCGAAAATCGGCGTTGGCCGTGGGCACGAAGAGGGTTCGCTTGCCTTTGGAAGAGAGCACGCCAAAATCGGGTGCTCCGCTACCGAAGGCCACGCTCCCGTCTGGCAGGGGGGCCAGATCGACGACGGTACTGGAACTGGCCGGGATGTCGATGAACGCTCCCCTTCCCCCGTTACTCCAGCGGCGGATCAGTTGAAGCCATACACCATTGATCTGTTTTTGGTAATTTCCTGCAGCATAAAGAAACCTGCCGTCTGAAGACCAGCTAATAGCATTCATATAAGAGCCGTCCACAAAGCCGAGGGCGGGAACAGGATCGGACAGGTACTTTCCAGAGAAAATCGTGACCTTGGCGCTATCATAGTACCCGACCGCGATCTTTGAACCGTCGGGGGAAAAGCGGGCGGCATAGGGTCGCTCTCCGTCAGGTTCCTTGACCCTGTAGCGGGGTGAGAGAGTGACGACCTGACCTGAACTCGATCCCCAGCCAGCCAGCCAGCCCAGCCTTGTAGAGCCGCACGAAGCCATCTAAGCTGGTGGTCACCAGACGACCTTCACGGGAAAAGTGGGCAGAGTAGCTATCTGAGCCGTACTCCTCGTCTTTAGCCGCCAGAGAGAAGTCCGAGGTACGGTAGATACGGATACCACTATTTCTACCGAGTGTCGCGGCAAGCCATTTCCCGTCGGGTGAGAAGGCGATGTGTAAAATAACATTGGGGAGTCCAGTGATGCGCCCGGTCATCTCGCCGGTGGCCCGATCGAAGAGGTAGATGGTACTGCCATCTGATGCCTGCGTATCCTCTCCGTTATTGAACTGCGTCCACCCCCCCCGCCGCAATGGTATTGCCGTCCGGGGAGAGGGCTACGCTGTAGAGTTTCCCTTCGGTTCCTACACCTGCGGGCGGGAAGATAGTACGGATCAGCCTGCCAGTGGGGAGTTCCCAGAGCAGCAGGCTTTTGTCTTCGGAGGCGGTCACGAGAAAGCGGCCAGCGGCATCGGTGGCGATGCGGCGTATCATCGCCGTATGCATACCGGGATCAATCCGGAGGATGGGCTCCGTGGGAGGCTCTGTGGCAAATGCCATAACCACACCGGCACAGATAAGCATCATCACGAGTAATACAACGCGCATCACTCGACCCATGGTTAACCTCCAGAGGAATTTATAGTTCCAAGCTCTTTTAATCCCAATGGACAATCAAGGCAAAAGCACCTGTTTTCACATTCACCTCAACCACCCCTGTTAAACTACTCATTATTCAGAAACTTCCCATCTTCTGCGCTTAATTTACAAACAATCTATTCTCTTGTTTTCAAAACTTCAACCAGATCAAGCGTCACCAGCTTCCGTCTGACCAGAAGTCCGGAAAGTGCTGAAACAATAATGATAACCATCAAAGCAAAAAGAAAGTTATAGGCGCTGAAGACAAGCGGCAACCGGTAGAGTTCGGAGCTGAGCCCTTCGGCCAGCAACCAGGAGAGCCCGATCCCTATCAGAAAGCCGACCGGAATGGCCAGAATGGTGAGCAGCGCCTGTTCGCCAAGCAGAATGACCGAGACCTCAGCTTCCGTCATGCCAAGAACCCTGAGGCTTGAGAGTTCACGCGCCCGTTCCGACAGCGAGATCCGAGCACCGTTGTAGACCACAGCGAAGGCCAGCACACAGGCAAAGGTGGTGAGAATGAGCGTCGAGGTGGTCATGCTTTGGGCAATCAGTTCATCGAAACTCTCCTTCATTGCCTTAAGCATCATGATACCGCCAACACCCGGCATCTTTTTGAAGGTAGTGTAAAGAGGAGCAGCCTTTGCCTGATCAATGCGCAGATAGGCAGCATTCAACGCCCCGCCATCACCCGCAAGCCGGTTGAGCGCTCCAAGATTCATATAGGCCGAAAGACCCAGAATCTCATCAATGGTGCCACTGACCACGACTTCCCGATGAAGCTGTTTTCCCTGCAGAAAATCCACCTGCATCCTGTCGCCCACCTTGACACCCAGAATATCCGCTAGCGTTTTGGTGAGCACAATGCCATCCGGGGGAAGAGCCAACTGCCGATTATTCTTGTCAACCAGCCGCTGCAACCCCTCTGATGACTGGAGTCCCCTGATTGATTGACGACGAACCCGGTGGCCAAAGCCCATCTTTACCGACTCTTCCCGATAATATTCATGTTCCAGCACCCCGTCAAGTGAAGCAATCGCATAAGCCACCGACGGAGGCATGGGGGTGTTGAAGAGCACCGTCACATCCTCACGATGCTTCCCATTAAACTCCACCTGCACCATTCGTTCTGTAGAATCGTAGGTGAAGCGTCCGGCAACAAGAATAGCTACCGCCAGCGAAATCATCAACACCGACAGGACTGCCTTCCACCGACAACGCTCCAGGTTGCGCACAATAATCCTCAACGAGACCGGTATTTTGCTCCGCAACGACTCGCGATCAAAAAAGCCTGGTTTATAGATTGCCGGTGATTCAGGCCGCATCGCCTCAGCCGGTGGGAGTTGCACCGCCTTGCGAACTGCGCCAAGCGCACCGAACACCGCCGCACCAAAACTCAACAGTACCGACAGGGCGACATCCTCAAAACGGAAATAATAGACCAGCTCCGCAAAATTGTAAAAATCGCCGTAGATATTCATCAGCCCCCTGCCGAGCCAGGCACCAAGCAGCGTCCCTGCAATCGACCCCACAGCGGTGGGAATCAGGGCAAAGCCGAGGTAGTGCAGCCCGACATCCTCGTTCGAGTAGCCCATCGCCTTGAGCACCGCAATCTGGTCTCGTTGGGTAGCCACAATGCGGCGAAGCACCACATTGAGCAGAAAGACCGCAACCGCAAGAAAAACGACAGGAAGAAAGGTGATCTGAATCCCAACCTGCTTGATTTCATCGACAATAAAGCGGTCAGAGAGCTGCTCACTCCGCCCGTACGCCCCAAGTGAACCATAGCGCCTGAAGAGGTTGTCGAGCCGCATGATCACATCCTTTTCCGATGCACCATGCGCCAGCGTCAGCGACATGTTATTGAACGCACCGCTCATGTTCATGGCAGACTCAAGAGCCCTGCGGCTCATCCAGAATACCCCGAACCGGCGCTTGTCGGGGAAAAAGGAGCCCGGCTGCACCTCATAGATATATTCGGGAGAGAGACCCATCCCGACAATCAGCAGCTCCTTCTTTCGTCCGTTGATCACCGCACTGATATGGTCGCCCGGCGCCAGGTGGTTGGCCTCAAGAAAAGGTTTGCTGACAATCACCTCCTCCGGCTTGCCCGGTTCGATGTAACGCCCCTTTTTCAGAAAGATATCGTTCAGCACCGGCGTCCGGTATTCGGGAATCGACACCAGCCTTGCGGTGGCAGGCTCGTCAAGACCCGGGACATCAAGCGTCACATCGGCAATAATGCGGGTGCTGACCGAGGCCACCCCCGGAATGCGGCTCACCATCTCACGGTAAAACTCCGGCGCACGCTTGACCTCAACAAAGAGATCCGCAAAGCGGAAGCGGCTGTAATAACGTTCCCGCGATGCCTCCAAGGAGTACTTGACACTGCTCATGGAGACAAAGACTGAAATACCGCAGGCAACCACCGCAGCCACAGCAAGCATCTGCCCTTTGAGGTGAAGCAGTTCACGCCACAACTTTCTCTGCAGGGGCTTCATCGCACTCCCCTACCAGACAAGTTCAGAGGGAGAGAGACGCTCAAGATTCTTCCGATCTTCAACAATTTCTCCGCTGCGCAGGCGAACCACCCGGTCAGCCATACCGGCAATCGAAGCGTTATGAGTGATCACCAGCGTTGTGGTCCCCAGTTCACGATTCACCTTCTCAAGCACATCAAGCACCAGCTTGCCGGTCTGAAAATCAAGCGCCCCGGTAGGCTCATCACAGAGCAGCAGTTCAGGCCGCTTGGCAATAGCCCGGGCAATAGCCACCCGCTGCTGCTCACCACCCGAAAGCTGCGCCGGAAAATGGTCGAGACGATGGCCAAGCCCCACCAGCAGAAGCGCCTCCTTTGCCGACATCGGATGTTCAGCAATCTCCGTCACAAGCTGCACATTTTCAAGCGCCGTCAGGCTTGATATCAGGTTGTAAAACTGAAACACAAACCCGATTGATCGCCGACGGTAGGCCGTCAACTCCGCCTCAGTCGCCGCCGTAATCTCGCGCCCATGAAAAAAGAGCTTCCCCGATGAGGGCACATCCAGCCCTCCGATAATGTTAATCAACGTCGATTTTCCGCTCCCCGAAGCACCCAGCAGCACCACCAGCTCACCCGCATAAAACTTCACCGACACACTCTTCAGCGCATCAACCTGCACCTCGCCCATGACGTAGGATTTTGACAACTCGCTGATGTTGAGGACTGGAGCATTGGGCGCCGCATCAAGGGATGATTGGTGAATATCGGAAGTTGCTGTTGATGAGGAGGACATTTCAGAATGACATATTTTGAATTGGAGATACCTTGATAAAAATGAACATCATTCTCCCCCTATCCATTTCGAATTTCACTATACCCGGGTAAACGACCTGTTTTCCTGCAAGATTGCGATCAACACGGGAGGTATGAAACCCTCAAGCGCATAACAATTCTTTCGCCTCGTGATAGCAAAGGCCTCTACCTGATAAAACTGGTATAAACTTTACCAACCGCTTCTGGTCCTGGCAGCGACGCTTTCGACTGCTCCCGCATCTTGAGCAGCCAAGCCATGTTTTTTCCGAGCACCTCCATGATCTGCACCCCTTCCGCATCCTGCAACGCTTCGCCGGGAGCCCGTCCGTGGGTTATATTCCAGTAATTGGAGGTTGCAAGAATCATCTCCGAATAGGTAAGATAGTGGTTCAGGCTGTCGAAGGTCGAAGAGCCTCCCGTGCGGCGAACAGCCACAACCGATGCCGCCACCTTTTGACGAAAAAGGCCGCCATTGGCTCCTGCTACCATAAAGGCACGGTCGAGAAACGATTTCATGGTGCCCGCAATACCTGCGAAATAGACCGGTGACGCAAGAATGAGACCATCAGCCTCTTTCATCGACTGAATCGACTCATTCAGAGCATCACTGGTGATACTGCATTTCTCATCCCTGTTCTTGGCACAGGTGCCACAGGCCATGCACCCTCTGATTGCCTGATTGCCGA
>Ga0194060_10002153_pt1 | contig 14110 bp, 13 predicted proteins | sample SepL225m_MetaG_FD_163427 | JGI IMG/M metagenome (GOLD analysis project Ga0194060, IMG submission 163427) | Anoxic zone freshwater microbial communities from boreal shield lake in IISD Experimental Lakes Area, Ontario, Canada - Sep2016-L222-5m | ecosystem: Environmental > Aquatic > Freshwater >... | reverse complement strand
CCCCACTGCCGGGTAACGGTGGTCGATATAGACGAGAAACGAATCGCTGCTTGGAACTCAGACAATCTACCCATTTATGAACCGGGTCTGATGGAAATTGTTCAGCAAGCAAGAGGTAAAAACCTTTTTTTTAATTGTGATATCGAAGGCGGCATCAGAGATAACGACATCATTTTCGTCAGCGTAAACACCCCCACCAAAACATTCGGCATGGGCGCCGGGATGGCGGCCGATTTGCAATATTGGGAAAAAACTGCCCGACTGATCCTGGAACACTCACAATCTTCAAAGATCGTGGTAGAAAAAAGTACCTTGCCCGTAAAGACCGCCCTGGCGATGGAGATAATCCTCAAGAGTGCCCCCGAGGGGCTGAAATTCGAAGTTTTATCCAATCCGGAATTTCTCGCCGAGGGAACTGCCATGATGGACCTGGAAAATCCGGACCGCATCCTCATCGGCTCACGGGAGACGGGGAGTGCCTTAAAGGCAAGGCAGGAATTAGTGGATATCTACGCCCATTGGGTTCCAATGGAAAAAATCGTCACCTCCAATGTCTGGAGCAGTGAGTTATCCAAGCTGGTGGCCAATGCCTTTCTGGCCCAGCGCATATCTTCCATCAACGCCATCTCCGCCCTCTGCGAGAAAACAGAGGCGAATATCGGGGAAGTTGCCCAAGCCGTTGGTATGGATAGCCGCATCGGTCCCAAATTCCTGGCCGCCAGTGTTGGTTTTGGCGGGTCCTGCTTCAAAAAAGACATCCTCCATCTTGCCTACCTCTGCCAGCAGTATGGTCTCAACGAGGTGGCCACCTATTGGGAAAGTGTTGTCAGGATAAATGATTATCAGCAGGAACGTTTCGTCTCGACCATGCTGAACGCCATGTTCAACACGCTAAACGGCAAAAAAATATGCCTGCTCGGCTTTGCCTTCAAGGCCAATACAGGAGACACGCGCGAAAGCCCGGCGATCTATATTGCCAAACGCTTGCTGGAAGAAAAGGCCGAACTCATCATTTCCGATCCCCATGCCCTGGCCAATGCCCGGAAAGATATGGAGGGAATAGGCGGAAAGATCACCTATCAGCAGAATCCCTATGAGGCGGCACACGGCTGCCACGCCATTGCCGTCCTCACGGAATGGCAGCTATACAATGATCTTGATTTCCAGAATATATTCGAGCACATGGTAAAGCCTGCCTACATTTTCGATGGCAGAAACATTATTGATCACCAGCGCTGTTTCGATATTGGCTTTAATGTTTACGCGATCGGGCAAGCGGCCCTTACGCATTTTTAGTGAAGCTTAGACAGCGGACAGCTCGAATGCATCCCGGATCAGTTTCACTTCCGTACGGTTACGCAGCATTTTTACTGCCACCACATCAAACCGAGCCTCCATCGGGGAGTCATTTTTCTGGGCCAGATAGTAGAGTGAAATCAAGGTCAGTTTCCTTTGTTTCGTCTTGCCCACGGCCAGTTCCGGATCGCCAAACTCCTCGGTTTTCCTGCTCTTGACCTCCACAAAGACAATGGCGTCTTTGTCCCTCGCCACAATATCGATCTCGCCTAAGGGGCAGCGATAATTACGTTCCAGGATGCGGTAACCAAGGCTCTGCAAATAAGCGGCGGCAAGCTCTTCGCCCTTTCTCCCGGTCCTGATCCGCGATAAATCTTTCACCATAGCTGCCTTATAATTGAGGAAACAAATCGTAACTCTCTCTCATGCCGGCCGTCTTGCCCGTCCGGAAGGATCGTCGGTGCAGCTTGCAGAGCCCGAAATCTCTGATCGCAGCCCGATGTTCCTCGGTGCCGTAACCTTTATTTTTAATAAAATTGTACTGCGAAAACTGTCGATGATACATCTCCATGATCCTGTCTCTTGATACTTTGGCGATGATGGATGCGGCCGCCACGGATATACTGCGGGAATCGCCCTTAATCAGCGCCTGCTGGGGCAAGGGGAGGGAAAGGGAGTTTATGCCGTCGATGAGAAGAAAATCGGGGGCGGGATTAAGCTCTGCGCAGGCCTCCTTCATTGCCATGAGGGTGGCCTGCAGGATATTAATTTCGTCAATGACGGCTGCTTCGATGACGCCCAGCCCTACGGCAAGAGCGTCGGCCCAGATGACATCATATAATCTTTCTCTTTTTGCCGGGGAAAGCCGCTTGGAATCGTTAATCTCCGTATGAACGTAGTCGAGGGGCAAGATAACGGCAGCCGCCACCACTGGACCAGCCAGCGGACCCCGCCCTGCCTCGTCGACACCAGCGATCAGGCGATAACCGCTCTGGTAGGCATTCCGTTCAAAACTGTTCATGAGAGGAAGCCCTGTGGTTCGATATCAAGCTTGGCACCCGCCATCGGCGCCAAGGAATACCTAACCCCAATAATCATCAATCACTAAACGGGTTTTCTCAGTTCTTTAATTTTGGCTTTCTTACCGCGGAGATTACGGAGATAGTAAAGACGGGAACGTCTCACCTTTCCCCGGGTAACAACTTCGATCTTGTCGATGATCGGTGAATGCAGGGGAAAGGTTCTCTCCACACCGACACCATAGGATATTTTCCGGACGGTGAAGCTGGAGCGGCAATCGCCTCGCCTCTTGCGGATCACAACACCTTCATAAGCCTGTAATCGTTGTTTCTGCCCTTCAATAATGCGCACGTATACCTTCACGGTATCACCGGTTTTGAAATCCGGTATGTCTCCCCGCATCTGTTCCTTTTCCAGCATTTCAATGATATTCATCTAAAAACTCCCTTTTTCTAAAAAGTAATTTGTAACTTACAGTTTATCAGCCTCTCTGCCACACAGCCGGTCCAACACCACAGACACGGCCGAACGCACAGAAAGATGATTGTAATCGGCCACTCCTTTGATTGATTCCAGCAAATAATCAGCACGGGCCAGCAGTTCTTGCGCCATCCCCCATCCCGTGCCAAACATCAACAGATAGGAATCATCACTTTCCCTGAATTGAGACCGCAACTCCCCAAAGGTCGACAATCTTCCCGTCAGGCTCGCTCCCGTCGCCACGAGTCGCAGATTACGAACCTCCTTGGCAATCTCCCCCACGACCTCATCCAACGTGCTTTTAATACCGGCAATTTGGAAGGCCTTCTCCCGGGAGGGATTGTAGTCAGCCCCATAACCTTGCTGCCAGTGCTGCAGAATCTTTCCAACCAGTTGCTGCTGGGCAATGATAGGAGTGACAATATAAAACCGTTTCACTCCATAGGTACGGGCGGCACGGGCGATATCATGCACATCCAGGTTGGTAACCGAGGTGGTTACCACCTGCCCGTTTTTGTTATAAACAGGGTAATGTAAAAGAGCAATATAAAAATTAGCCATGCTGCTATCGATCGCCGTTATCCTGCAACACTTCCCTCAGCAACCGGTTGTCTTCCTCAGAAAGCATTATCTTTTCGGGCAAATCGGGCCGCCTTGACCAGGTTCTTTTCAGCGACTCTTTCCGACGCCAACATTGGATTTCCGCATGGTTACCGGAAAGCAACACATCAGGGACTTCCCAGCCCCGATAGGATCCGGGCCGCGTATAATGGGGATATTCCAGCAGCCCCATGGAGAACGAATCGCAGGCAGCTGATTCGCTGTTGCCCAGCACACCGGGAATCAACCGGGAAACAGTATCAACCACCACGAGGGCCGACAGTTCCCCCCCCGTAAGAATATAATCACCGATGGAAACTTCCTTTTCCACCAGATATTCCCGGACTCTTTCATCCACACCTTCGTAATGTCCGCAGACCAGCACCAACCTTGAATACTGAGAAAACTGCTCCGCCATCTGCTGATTAAAGGTCTCACCCTGAGGCGTCAGAAGAATGACCAGCGTTTTACCCGACACCGGCTCCACCGCTGACAAGGCCCGATCAATCGGCTCCACCTTCATTACCATGCCGCCGCCACCGCCGTAGGGGGCATCGTCGGTCATTCTATGTTTATCTTCGGCGTACTGGCGGATGTCCCAAAGCCGAACATCAATCAGCCCCTTTTCCTGGGCCTTCTTCAGAAGGCTCGTCTGCAGGGGAGAAGAAAACATTTCCGGAAAGACAGAAAGGATGTCAAATCTTATCATTAAAGCAATTACAATCCCTCAGGCAACCGGACTACCATTACCTTTTTTTCCAGGTCAACCGTTAACACTACATCGGCAATGGCCGGCAGCAGAATCTCTCTGGCTCCGCCGCGGCAAACAAAAACATCATTACTGCCAGTAGGAAATATCTCTGCTAATGTCCCGACCGGGGTCCCGGCCTCAGTCATTACTTCCAGGCCAATCAATTGCTGCCAGTAATACTCGCCTTCCGGCAAGATCCCCATTTTGGCGGCCGGAACCAGCACCGAACATCCTAAAAGGGCCTCTGCCTGATCAATATTTTCTATCCCTTCCATGTCCAGATAAAAACACTTGCCCTTGACCTGGAAATATTTCAAGGCATAGCTGACATTCTTATCTTTTCCCCGGCTGACAAAAACTTCATCCAGGGATTGCAACATCTCTCCCCCGGATTCCAAATAAGAAAGAACCTTGACACGACCTTTGAGCCCATGGGCTTTGACAATCTTGCCAATCTCGAGAAAATCCATCCGTTTATTCAATAATCTCCAAGACGGTGCGCTTGCGTATCTTTGTTGAAGCCGCACTGAGAATCGTGCGCATCGCCTTGGCTGTTCTCCCTTGCTTGCCGATTACCTTGCCGAGGTCCTCTTTCGCCACTCGCAGTTCAATCACGGAAGTCTGCTCGCCAACCACTTCGGAGACCTCAACTACATCGGGATTATCCACCAAAGCTTGAGCAATGTATTTGATCAACTCTTTCATCGCAAAACCTCCCAGGATTTTCAAAATCAACTAAAATCGACCTGTTATGCCCGCGCCGTGATTCCCTTTTTTCCCAGTAACTGCGATACGGTCAAGGTAGGCTTAGCCCCCTTGGAAATCCAATCAGCAATACGATCCTCTTTCAGAGTAACCTCTGCCGGATTTTTCTGTGGATCATAATTGCCCACGATTTCTAAAAACCTGCCGTCCCGCGGCGACTCTGAATTTGCCACCACAATCCTGTAAAACGGTTTACTTTTTGCTCCCATACGCGCCAATCTAATTTTAACTGCCATTACGTTTACCGGTCACCTCCCCAAATTTTTATCTTGTCCAGCATTTGAGCGTTTTCTCTCTATTGAGAAAATTATAGATTGCGAGTGATAACACAAGTTAATTATTTTTAAAAGGGGAAATTGCCTCTTTTAAGAGATTTCATCCCGCCTTTGGTTGACAGCTTTTTCATCATCTTTCTCATTTCTGCGTAACTTTTCAGCAGGCGGTTGACATCCTGCACTTCCGTACCGCTTCCCCGAGCTATCCGCTTGCGCCTCTGACCGTCGATAATTAGATAATTCATACGTTCTTTGCTTGTCATGGAATCAATGATTGCGGTAATTTTAACCAGTTCCCGGTCGTCGGGCTTTATCTGCTGAACCGCTTTTATCTTACTCAAACCGGGAATCATGCCGAGAAGATCCTGGAGGGAACCCATCTTGCGTATTTGAGCAAGCTGTTGTTTGAAATCGTCCAAGGAGAATTCGTTTTTCCTGATCTTTCGTTCCAGTTCCCGAGTTGACTTTTCGTCAACGGTGGCCTGGACCTTCTCCACGAGCGAGAGAATATCACCCATGCCGAGGATGCGTGATGCCATCCGTTCAGGATGAAAGACCTCCAGGGCGTCGATCTTTTCACCTACTCCCACAAACTTTATAGGCTTGCCGATGACCGCCTTGAGGGATAGAGCTGCCCCCCCCCGGGCATCACCGTCCATCTTGGTCATAATAACGCCATCGATACCGAGCAGCTCATGGAATTTCCCTGCTACAGTTACGGCATCCTGGCCGGTCATAGCATCGGCAACAAAGAGTATCTCCGAGGGGTTGATCGCCTCCTGAATCTGCTTCAGCTCCTGCATCAGGACCGTATCTATATGCAAACGCCCGGCGGTATCAACGATAACCACTTCATATCCGTTAGTCTTTGCATCCTCCAGGGCAAGCCGGCAAATCTGCACGGGATCACTGAGCCCCTGCCCATCAAAGAAGCCGGCGCCAATTTTCTCACCCAGAACTCTCAACTGCTCGATCGCGGCCGGCCGATAAACATCGGCAGAGACGAGATAGACCTTTTTCCCATCACGGGCCAGCAGACTGGCCAATTTAACAGCAGTGGTCGTTTTGCCGCTTCCCTGGAGCCCCACCAGCATAATGGGCGCGGGGAGGCGGCCACCAAATTTTATATAACTGCTTGTCCCCCCCATTAATTCGGTCAGTCGGTCGTGAACGATCTTTACTACCTGCTGACCGGGGGTAATGCTGTCCATAACATCCTGACCAACAGCCCGGATTCGGATATCCTCGATAAAATCCTTCACTACCTTAAAATTAACGTCCGCTTCCAGAAGAGCCAGACGGATTTCCTTCAATGCTGCCTTGATGTTCTCTTCATCAAGACGTCCGTAGCCTTTGATTTTTTTAAAAATCTTCTCTAATTTTCCGGTCAGATCTTCTAACATAAGTTTCCCTGCCTATTATTTACCGGAACGCACGATGCCATTTACGCCCTTAATATTTTTAGCCATAACACTGGCCGCCTTCTGCGCCTCAACACGTGAGGAAAAACCATCCACCGCAACTCGGAACCATTCGCCCTTGTTAGGTAATTTCACTTTCGATACCCGTGGTTTAAAGCCCAGCGCCGTTATTTTACTGCAGAAGCTATTCGCCGCTTTTTGACTCTTAAAAGATCCCACCTGAACTGAATATTTTCCTCCCGCCTCGGCAAGGGGAGCGTCCGGAGCAGCAGGCAGCTGGGGAGTCCTAGCAGTATCCTCTGGATCGACGGGTGGAGCTTTCTTTTCTTCTGCTCCCGCAGGTCTTGCCGATAAATCGTCTTTGGCGGTAAAAGGATCCGGCAGAGGCACGACAACATTATTTTCCTCACTTGTCGGGGAGAGTTTTGCGCCCTCCCGCACGGTAACTACATTTTCAGTCGTTACCGTCGGATGAAACAATTGTCGGCGGATTATTGCCGGCAGGGTTTGGGCAATCTTCTCCGGATAAGCATCGATATGCGTTCCCACCATTACGCCAACAATAAAAACCACAAACAATAGAAATGACATGCCGGCAGCAAAGAGAAGAAAACCCTGTTTACCAAGCTTGAATTCAAAATTTTTCGGATTCTTGGACACCATGGTTTTCTCAGTCAAATCAATCCCAACAGGTCAGACAACGCTTACATCTTCTCCGGCGCGGAAACACCCAGCAACCTGAGTGCATTTCTTATAACGGTACTAACTGATTTCATCAATAATAATCTAGCCTTAGTGAGTTCGTCATCGGGAGAAACAACCCGACACTTATTATAGTAATTATGAAAAATCCCCGCCAAATCATTTAAATAAAATGTCAACCGATGGGGCTCCAGCGTTTGCGCTGATCCTTCGACAACCTCGGGGAAGCGGCTGATCTCCTTGATCAGAGACATTTCCTCGGCAAGGTTGAGTCGCCCTAAATCAGTGTCACCGAAAGCCGGCACCTCGTACCCCTTCTCTTCGGCCATGGCCAGGATGCTGCATATACGTGCATGGGCATATTGCACGTAATAAACGGGATTTTCGTTGGATTGTCTTTTCGCCAGCTCGAGATCAAAATCAAGGTGGCTGTCCGAACGGCGCATGAGAAAGTTATACCGGGCAGCATCCGTTCCCACCTCGTCCACCACTTCTTTCATGGTTACAAATTCTCCCGACCGCGTCGACATGGCCACGGGATTACCGTCCCTGAGCAAGTTAACCAACTGCACCAAGACTATCTGAAGGGATGTTTTTTCATAACCCAACGTCTGAACTGCCGCCTGCAAGCGGGGAATATACCCATGGTGATCGGCGCCCCAGATGTCGATCACCTTCTCAAACCCCCGTTGATATTTATGCTGATGATAAGCAATATCTGCCGCGAAATAGGTTGGTTCTCCGTTTTTTCTGATGACTACCCGATCCTTTTCATCGCCGAACGCAGTGGTCTTGAACCAGCGGGCGCCGTCGATTTGATAGATAAATCCCTTTGCCTCCAATGCGTCCAAAAGCTTTAGGACGGCATCATTTTTGTAAAGTTCCTTCTCGCTGAAATAGCCATCAAATACTACGCCGAAATCCTTTAGATCAGCCTTGATACCAGTCAGGATTTCCTCTGCAGCATAGGTGGTGTAAAAGGAAACATCATGCTCCTGCTTTTGCAATTGACCGCTGGCTTCTTGTTGCTTGATCCCCCGGGCGATGTCCTTAATATATTCTCCCTGGTAGCAGTTCTCAGGAAACTCTACCTGTTCGCCCCGCAATTCCTGATAGCGCAAAAGCACAGATCTGCCCAGATTATGCATCTGATTGCCGGCATCGTTAATGTAATATTCTCGGGAGACGGCATAATGAGAGGCAGCTAATATATTGGCGATGACATCCCCCACGACGGCTCCTCGGGCATGGCCGATGTGAAGGGGACCAGTGGGATTGGCGCTGACAAATTCTACTTGGACCTTCCGAGCGCCACCTAGTTCATTTTCTCCATAATGCTCCCCCTGCTCATCAATCTCTTTAAGGAGCTGACGCCAGACCTCATCCTTGACGAAGAAATTAATAAACCCGGGACCGGCAATCTCAACTTTTTCCAGAATTCCCTCGGGTAGTTGCAACTTTGAAACAATAATTTCGGCTATCCGGCGGGGATGCATTTTCAGACGTGAGGCCAGTATCATCGCTATGTTGGTGGCATAATCGCCGTGGCTGGCGTCCTTGGGCAATCCAACCTCAACAAGGGGGGGCAACGCCACTGGGGAAATCAGTCCGCTGGCAGTGCAGTCCTGAATCGTCTCATATAACAGCCTGGTCAATCTCTTTTTCATATGCCCCTATGCTCTCTTAATACCGATAAACTTACTAAAATATAAAAAAGTTGGCCTGAGCCAACTCGTAAATGCACACCTTAAAACATGATCGTTACTATGCGGTTATAAATAACCTTATCTTGTAGAGACATATATTTATACCACACCGAAGTCAAGTGCTTTTGGAATATCTTGTTTCCCTATAATACTTTATTGATGGATCTCAGGGAGATTATTGTCTTGACAAGATGAGCAGCCTTAGGCGAAAATACTGGACTAAGACACTGTCAATCGAAGAAATCATCGTGAACGCCAGGAGAATCTCATGACCGAATTGGACGGAAAATGCGTCAACACTATCCGCTTTCTAGCTGCTGATGCCATCGAAAAGGCGAAATCGGGTCATCCCGGCATGCCGATGGGCGCCGCGGCCACCGCTTATACCCTCTGGACGAGACATTTGAAGCACAATCCCGCCCATCCCGGCTGGGTGGATAGGGACCGTTTTGTCCTCTCCGCCGGTCATGCCTCCATGCTCTTGTATTCCCTGCTCTATCTGACCGGCTACGATGTCTCTCTGGAAGACTTGAAATCCTTCCGGCAATGGGGCAGCAAAACGCCTGGACACCCGGAACGCAATCATCCGCCCGGTACGGAGGTAACCACCGGCCCGCTGGGCCAGGGAATCAGCAATGCCGTGGGTATGGCAATTGCTGAGGCGCACCTGGCCGCCCGTTACAACCGACCCGGTTACGATATCGTCAACCATTTCACCTACGTCATGGCCAGCGACGGCGACCTGATGGAAGGCGTAACCTATGAATCCTGCTCACTGGCAGGACATCTGGGCCTGGGCAAATTGATTGTCTTCTATGACGATAACCGGATATCCCTCGCCGGAGCGACAGCTCTTTCCTTTACCGAAGACGTGGGCAGTCGTTTCTCGGCTAGCGGCTGGCAGGCCCTGCGCGTGGAAAACGGCAACGATATCGAGGAACTTGACCGGGCCATCCGCCAAGCCCAGACGGAAACAACCCGTCCCTCAGTGATTGCCGTGCAAACCAACATTGGTTATGGAGCGCCGGACAAACAAGATTCCTGCGAAGCCCATGGCGCGCCGCTGGGACCGACGGAACTGGCAGGGGCCAAGAATTGCCTGGGCTGGCCGGCAGCACCAGCCTTCTTCGTTCCCGAAGAAGTGGCAGCCTCTTTCCAGGAAGCGAGACAAATCAGACAAGCGGGGGAGGATGCCTGGGCAAAGCTCTTTAATGACTATGCCCGGGAATTTCCCGCGTTGGCCACCGAATTTAACCGGGCCATGAAGGGGGAATTGCCTGCCGGGTGGAATAATAATCTACCTCAGTTTCCCGCCGGATCCAAAGACATCGCCACCCGTAAAGCCTCGGAGGCCATTATGCAGGCATTGGCCATCTCTGTTCCGGAATTGATGGGAGGATCGGCTGATCTTAATCCGTCCACGTTTACCTGGTTGAAAGGCGCCGGCGATTTTCAACTCCCCTCCTTTCCCGAAGAAAACGTCCAGGGCAAGGTTGGAGGCCCCTGGGGATACGAAGGACGCAACCTGCACTTCGGTGTGCGGGAACACGCCATGGGTTCTGTTGCCGTAGGACTCGCCCTTCATGGAGGAATCATACCCTACACCGCTACGTTCCTGACCTTTGCCGATTACATGCGCCCCCCCATACGCTTGGCGGCGCTGATGGGGCTACCGGCCATCTTCGTCTTCACACATGACAGTATCGGCGTTGGCGAAGATGGTCCGACGCACCAGCCCGTGGAACATCTGCTGAGTCTGCGCGCCATACCGAACCTAACCGTAATCCGGCCCGCTGATGCAGCGGAAACCGTGGAAGCATGGAAAGAGGCGCTCCAAAACCGGCAGGGGCCGACCGCGCTGATTCTTTCCCGTCAGAATCTGCCGGTTCTTACCGGCGAGGGGATGGGCTCGGCCACTGATCTGACAAAAGGCGCCTACATCCTCTGGGAAACCGCACCGAACACGCCAGAAGCAATCCTGATCGGTACGGGGTCGGAGGTAATGATCGCCTTGGAAGCCGGCAGGAAGTTAGCCGCGAAAGGAATTAAAGTCCGGGTAGTATCAATGCCCAGTTGGGAACTTTTCGACCGCCAGCCGGCGGTGTATCGCAACCAAATTCTGCCGCCTGCGGTAAAAGTCCGGGTGGCTGTCGAAGCAGCCGCGAAACTTGGCTGGGAACATTACGTGGGCCTGGATGGCAAAGTAGTAGGCATGGACGGTTTTGGGGCCAGTGCACCGGCCAATGTGCTTTACGAAAAATTCGGCATCACAGCAGAACAGGTTGCTCAGATGGCACAAACACTTTTAGCAAGTTAGGAACTTATGGTTCCTGTTTATCGGGGTTAAACAATCTGATTTTTTACTTGCTTTGCCCTTGATTATATTTTCGCAGCATGGTAACTTTGTAGCGTACCATTTATTTCTTCTGCCGATATTCTGGGGCAGGAAACAATGTTGTTCCTAATTTAAAATTTAAACGTTAAGGCATGCTTCTTTTACAATTTATCAGGAGGTTAGCAAGATGAGATTTTTTAATAAGCACCTAGTCATATTAGTCACAGCAATACTTTTTGCGAGTAGTAGCTTTGCCTGGGGGGAAACCCTGCAGGATGCGATTAAATATATGCTGCAAACAAATCCCGATATCAAGGCGGGGGCCTATAATCGGCTGGCCAAAGACCAGGAAGTTAAACAGGCTAAGGCGGGATATTATCCTAGTATTGGTGTGACATCCGGAGTTGGCGTAGCAAATCAAAGTCATCCATTTAATGACACAATTTGGCCAAAATCGACGGATCTAAGCCTGCGCCAGAATTTGTTCCGTTTTTTCGGAACCGACTATGAGGTGGATCGCCTCAAGTCTGCCGCTAATTCCCAAGCATATCTTTTGCAGGGCACCTCAGAGAACGTTGCCCTGGTGGCATCCAAGGTTTACTTGGATGTGCTCCGCAGCCTTGAACTGGCCGATCTTTCAAAAGAGAATTTACTGAACCATCAGAAGATAGCTGACCAAATGAAGTTGCGAAGTGTGTCCGGTGTTGACCGTAAGGCCGATCTCGATCAGGTCATGGGCCGGCTGGCTTTAGCACAGTCCAATGTTGTTATCGCTTCTGCAAACAATGTTGATGCGCAGACATCTTATCAAGTGGTCATAGGTCGCTTTCCGGAAGACCTGATTAAACCCGATCTATTGGGATCGGTCGTACCCGGTTCTATGGAAGAGGCAGAACTATTGGCCCTGCAAGGCTATCCTGTTCTCAAGTCTGCTCAAGCCGATCTGAACGCCAGACTGGCACAGTATAAAACGGCAAAAAGTCAACTGTATCCGACGATTGATATGGCAGTTGATTATGCATGGCAAAATGACGCGGTTAACTTGCCTGGCTATAACGAAAACCTGACCGCGACCGTCTCGGTAAATTTCAATATCTTTAATGGCTGGTATAACACGGCTCGCATCTCCCAGACAGCTCAGCAGGTCAAAGAAGCCGAAGCAATACTGAATAATACAAAGCGTCAGATAATACAGTCCATTCGCCTCTCTTGGGAAGCCTATCAAGCGGCCCAGGGCAGAGTCGCTTACCTCGAAGAATATGTAAAAGCAACGGGATTAACCGCAGAAGCCTTCACCGCGCAATGGAATATTGGAAGACGCACCATGTTCGACCTGCTTGATACACAAGCAGAGTATATTACCGCCAAGGCAAGTCTCGCGAACGCCAGATATGATAAGCTCTATGCTGAATACAGAGTATTGAATAGTCTCGGCAAAATAGTAAGCACATTAGGTCTGCAATGGCCTGAAGAAAGCCGCGTAGATGGAACGATGCTTAATGCGCCTCGGAATGTCGAACCTGCGCAGCAGAAAGATTCTGGAACCATTGCCCCGCCCGTTGCCTCGCAGGTAAATGAAACCCCGATGCCGCCTGAACCTGCAACAGTTGCTCCGCAAACCAGCGAGGCGCCGAAGGCGGATGAATCTACAACCGTCGCCCCGGCCGTCGCTCCACCGGTAAACGAAACCCCGTTGCCGGCTGAGCCGGCAATAGTCGCTCCGCAGACCAGCGAGACGCCGAAGACGGATGAGATAAAGGCTGCTCCGGCAGCGGATGCAAACATCTCAAATGCCGCCAGTTCGGTAAAAGAAGCTGAACCCAGCGTGACAAGTCCTCTGCCATCACCCCTTACTGACCGGCCTAAAATTATCAAGGGGATTGTTTTAAACAATGGGAAGGTTATTGAGGGGAAGATAGTCAATATGAATGTCTACACGGTCAAGATTCTAACCAAAGATGGCAAAGAGGAATCATATTCCTTTGAAAAAGAAGTCAAGGGATTCATTAAAGAATGAAAAGTGATTCTGATAGAGGAACTTTTGCACATTATTGCGTTGTGAGAGAAATACGGAAACACAGGTAAACTAACATTATGGAACAGGTCGACTCCGGCTACCGTGCGTAACTATTTTAAAACAAGAGGGCCGATCCGGCTGATTTTGCCGATACTCATCATGCTGATGATTGCGGTTCCAGTCATCACGGAGACACTCTTTCACTTTGATAAAGAGTTCCTGAAAAAGGCGGAGGAGAAGTGCGGCAAAGACGCATCATCACGATTCATTGCCTGGGAAGAGTTGATTTATAAGGATAAAAGCACGTCGGACCGGGAGAAACTCGAAAAAACCAACAGTTTTTATAACAGCAGGATCCGATTTGCAAATGATATGGAAGTATGGGGTGTAGAGGATTATTGGGCAACGCCGATTGAGTTTCTCTGTAAGAAAACCGGCGATTGCGAAGATTTTGCCATTGCCAAATTTTTTACCCTCAAGGCGATGGGTGTAGCTGAAGAAAAGCTGAACATCGCGTACGTTAAAGCGTTGCAATACAATATAGCCCACATGGTCCTCACCTATTACAGCGAACCGGGGGCTGAACCGCTGGTTCTCGATAACCTGATAGACTCCATTGAGCCCGCATCAAAGAGAAGAGATTTAATGCCCGTGTTCAGTTTTAACAGCGCTGGACTCTGGACGGCGAAAGAACGCGGAAAGGGCAAGCTGGCCGGCAGCAGCGACCGGCTCAAGCCCTGGC
>Ga0194060_10002152_pt1 | contig 14111 bp, 13 predicted proteins | sample SepL225m_MetaG_FD_163427 | JGI IMG/M metagenome (GOLD analysis project Ga0194060, IMG submission 163427) | Anoxic zone freshwater microbial communities from boreal shield lake in IISD Experimental Lakes Area, Ontario, Canada - Sep2016-L222-5m | ecosystem: Environmental > Aquatic > Freshwater >... | reverse complement strand
GTCCTCCTGACACCTTGTAGCTGTTCTGGTTGAACTTGCCACCTGCGTGCAGTTCCGTTAGCGCAATCTCTGCGGCCGAACGCTTGGGTTCGTGCTTGTCGTCCATCTTCACGCCGGTGGGAATGCCGCGACCATTGTCGACCACGCTGATGGAGTTGTCAGAGTGGATCGTGACCAAGATATCGTCGCAGTGTCCGGCCAGTGATTCATCGATGGAGTTGTCCACGACTTCAAACACCAGATGGTGCAAACCGGTGCCGTCCGATGTGTCGCCGATGTACATGCCAGGGCGCTTGCGAACGGCCTCCAGCCCTTCGAGAATTTGGATGGAGCCTTCGCCATAAGCCTCTGATGCGCCAACCTGGTGGGCATCAATGGTCGGCTGGAAATTGGAGCTCTCAGAGCCGCCCTCGCCGGTATGCACCCCATCAAAGTCTGGTTGTGCTGGAACAGCGTTGTTTTCTTCGGTCATGGCTCACTCTCAATCATTTGGGGCCAGAGCAAACGATCTGTCCCGCAAGTTTTCAATCTTTTTCAAGGACCAAACCCCCGGTAGGCGGGGGTCTGGTGGCGTAGACAACTGCAATTTTTGCAGCATTAAATTCGCATGGGCATGACAACGTACTTGAAGGTGGCGTTGTCTGGAATGGTGAAAAGTGCCGAACTGTTCCCATCAGAAAACTCGAGACTTACCATGTCCTGTGTCATATTGGCCAGTGCATCGATCAGATAGGTGACGTTAAAGCCAATCTCGATGCTGTCGCCGGTGTAATCGATGTCCAACTCGTCCACCGCTTCTTCCTGCTCAGCGTTGTTGGAGGCGACACGCAGGGATCCAGGGTCGAGGTTCAGCCGCACGCCCTTGAACTTGTCGCTGGTCAGAATGGCGGTGCGCTGCAAGGTCGCCAGCAGAGGCACGCGTCCCAGAGTGACCGTGTTCTTGTGGTTTTTGGGAATCACGCGGTTGTAGTCGGGGAACTTGCCTTCCACCAGTTTGGTGACAAACTCCATACCGTCGAATACAAACTTGGCTTGGTTGTTGGCAAACTGCATCTCGATCGCGCCATCGTTGTCGCTCAAAAGACGCTGCATCTCGACCACGGTCTTGCGCGGCAAAATAACTTCTTGCTTGGGCACTTCGATATCCAGCGCCGCTGAAGCAAATGCCAGACGGTGGCCATCGGTGGCCACCAAGCTTAGTTGTTTGCCCTCTGCCACGAACAGGATGCCATTGAGATAGTACCGAATGTCGTGCACCGCCATGGCAAATGAGACCTGGCCCAGCAAACTCTTCAGCGTTTTTTGTGGCACGTTGAAGGCAGGTCCGAAATTGGCTGATTCCTGCACCAGCGGGAAATCTTCGGCGGCCATGGTCTGCAGAGTGAACTTGCTTTTTCCGCCTTTGAGGATGACTTTGCTTTGGCTGGACTCCAGAGACACGGTCTGATCAACGGGCATGGTGCGCAGAATATCGATTAACTTGCGAGCACCGATCGTTGTGGTAAAGCTCCCGATATCGCCGCCGAGTTCTGCCGTGGTGCGGATCTGAATTTCCAGGTCACTGGTTGTGACCTGGATCGAGGTCCCCGTCTTGCGCAGCAGTACATTGGCCAGGATGGGCAACGTGTGCCGACGTTCGACAATACCGGCGACGGCCTGCAGAACCGATAGGACTTTGTCCTGCGTTGCCTTCAATACAATCATGTCAACCTCTGAGTAGTGTCTGTTATTTAGATTGCCGGTGCCATTTTGAGGAATTGCGGCAAATGCCGCCATTTTCCCAGTTTTAGGTGCCAAATTTCGGGAATCGACGTATTAAAAGCGCCTAGCCCTTAAGGGTTTGTTCCAGTACGTGCAGTTGTTGGTTCAGTTCGGTCATCTGCTGGCGCTCGCCGCCAATTTTGCGTACCGCGTGAAGCACGGTGGTATGGTCCCGTCCGCCAAACAATTCGCCAATTTCGGGCAAGCTCTTTTGGGTGAGTTCCTTGGCCAGATACATGGCGATCTGGCGCGGGCGTGCAATGCTGGCAGGGCGTTTCTTGGAGTACATGTCGGCGACCTTGATCTTGTAATAGTCGGCCACCGTCTTCTGGATGTTTTCCACAGAAATCTGCCTATTTTGAATCGAGAGCAGGTCGCGAAGTGCCTCGCGCGCCAAAGCAATGGAGATTTCTTTCTGATTAAAGCGGGAATACGCCAGGATCTTTCGCAACGCTCCCTCCAGTTCTCTCACGTTGGAGCGTACATTTTTTGCCACAAAGAAGGCCACTTCTTCAGGCATTTCCGAGCCTTCCACTCGAGCTTTGTTGATCAGAATGGCGACGCGCATCTCCAGTTCGGGCGGCTCCAGTGCAACGGTCAAACCCGAATCGAAACGCGACACCAGCCGCTCATGGATGTCAGCGAGCCCTTTGGGATAGGTGTCGCTGGTCATCACAATGTGAGACTTTTTGGTGAGCAACGCTTCAAATGCATTGAAGAACTCTTCCTGGGTGCGGTCCTTGTTGGCGAAGAACTGAACGTCGTCGATCAACAGCAGATCCAGTGAGTGATAGCGCAGCTTAAACTCGTCAAAAGTTTTGCGCTGGTATGCCTTTACCACATCGGAAACAAATTGCTCCGCGTGAATGTAGAGAACTCGTGCTTCGGCTTTGTCTGCAATCAGGCGGTTGCCAACAGCGTGCATCAGGTGGGTTTTCCCCAATCCCACCCCGCCATAAATAAATAGGGGGTTGTAGAGGTGACCCGGCATCGTTGCCACGTGCATGGCGGCGGCGCGGGCCATGCGGTTCGCAGTTCCTTCCACCAGGGTCTCAAATGTAAGCATGCTGTTGAGGCGGTTCTTGGGACCGCCTGCATTGCGTTCCTCGACAACGTCTGAAATTTCCTCCACCACAGCCATTTCTCGAGCCATAGGCTGCGAGGGGCTTCTGATGACGGTTTCCCTGGGAGTGATTGCTAACTCCACCTGCACGGACTGTCCATACAACTTCTCTAGTGTGGCGGCAATTCTTGCACTGTACTGGGCGCGCACCCAGTCCAACTTAAAGCGATTGGCGACGAAAATCGTTACTTTGGAAAAGTCCTCCGGAATCTGTGCAGTCAAGGGGCGAATCCAGGTATTGAATTGCTGCTCCGGGAGTTCCTGTGCGAGCAAGTCAACACAGTTTTGCCACAAGCTCTGACCGATGTTCAGTCCCGGCGCTAGTGCATGTTTGGATGGTTGTCCCTCGTTCATCTTCTTGTTTACTTCTGTGGATAGTCTTTTGTTTCAGCTACCACGGATTGTAATTTATCAATACCTTATCCACAATTTTAGTGTTGCACGCAGTGTTGCGCCCTGAGTTGTGGTGATACGCGGAGTTTGGATCGCAAGGTGTTGCCGGCATTCAGAAAATTTGCGATAATCGACGGTTCCCCTGATTGTGTTCAGGGTTTAACGTGAAAAACTCTCTTGCTGTGGGGCGCTACGCTTCTTGGGTCTGGGAGTTAGAGCAGAGAATATTATGAAACGCACCTACCAACCTTCCAAAATTCGCCGCGCCCGTACTCACGGCTTTCTGATTCGCATGAAGACCCGTGGCGGTCGCGCTGTGATCAATGCCCGTCGTGCCAAAGGCCGCAAGCGCCTGGCTGTCTGATCGCTACCGCGGGCGATTGCTGATTAACTTTCATCGGGCCCGTTGGTGCTCTGCCCTCGAGTGACCTCAACGTGCTGCGCTTGAAAACTCGGCCGCAATTCCATGCGGTGATGGCGGGTAGCACTTTGGCACGTACCGCGCACTTTGCATTGCATTGTTGCGAGTTAAACATGTCACGTGGGACCGACACTACAGTGCAAACCCCGTTTCCCATTGACGGAGTCTGGCTGGGCGCGATGGTTCCCAAGCGCTGGGCCAAGCGTGCTGTCACGCGCAACTGTATCAAACGTCAGATTTACCACGTGAGCGCGGAATTCGAGTCCAACTTGGCGCAGTGCGCCCATGTCGTGCGTTTGCGTGCGGGCTTTGACCGCTCGCAATTCATTAGCGCCACATCGGATGCGCTTAAGCTGGCAGTGCGCACGGAGTTGCTTCTGCTGTTTTCCAAGGTGCATCCCTCCGTGACTGTGCGAGAAACAGCATGACAATAATGCAGTCGCTACTTACAGGCATGGTTCGGGCTTACCGGTTCTTTCTCAGCCCCTGGCTCGGCTCGGCCTGCCGCTTCGAGCCAACCTGTTCGGCTTACGCTCTGGAGGCTCTGCAGGTCCATGGTGCTGCGCATGGCAGTTATCTCACGGTGGCGCGACTTGCACGCTGCCACCCCTGGTGCACAGGGGGAAATGACCCCGTACCTGTGGCACCCTTCTCGCTTTTGACACGGCTGACCTCTTCTTCCGAAAAGAAAACTTCATGAACGATATCCGGCGCACCATTCTGTGGGTGATCTTTGGCTTCTCCATGGTCATGCTATGGGACCAGTGGCAGCTTTACAACGGAAAGAAACCAACCTTTTTCCCCGGCCCTGCGCAGCAAACGACATCACGAGACGGATCCTCGCCTGTACCCAAGTTTGCAGCGAGTGAGGCCAGTGTCCCTGGCACCGTGGCTCCAACCGGAATGGCGGCGACGGTTTCAACTCCAGTCGTCGCCACTGAGACGTCAACCGCACCCAAAGAACGCTTTGAGGTCACTACCGACGTGTTGAAGTTGACTTTCGAGACCGAAGGCGGATCGTTGGTGCGCACCGAATTCCTGAAGCACACGGACATGGCGGACAAAAGCAAGAACTTTGTCTTGCTCGACGATAGCAAAGACCATGCTTATGTGGCACAAACGGGTTTGTGGGGTGGGGCGCAAACCATACCTTTGCCTACCCATAAGACAGTGATGAAACTGGCTGCAGGTGATCGATCGCTTAAGGATGGCGTCAATGCAATGAACATTCGCTTTGAATCCCCTGAGGTGGGTGGAGTGAAGTTGGTCAAAACCTACACTCTGGCACGTGGGTCGTATGTCATGGCGGTCAGCCATGAAGTAGTCAATACCGGTGCCATCGCGGTAGCACCGCAACTGTATTTCCGTCTGGTTCGGGATGGAAACAAGCCTGTGGGAGAGTCGTCTTTTTATTCCACCTTTACCGGACCGGCAGTTTTCACCAGCGCCAAGAAGTATCAGAAAGTCGAGTTCGCGGATATCAAGAAAAACAAAGTTGAAATAGAGAAGGACTCCACAGACGGCTACATAGCCATGGTGCAACATTACTTTGCCAGTGCATGGATATTGCCAGACGGCATCAAACGAAATCTGTCAATGACAGCGGACTCGGTTCCTCCCGTGCCCGATTGCTGTTACCAGGTGACCATGATTACGCCTCTGGAAGCCATTGCGCCGGGTTCGAGCAAAACAGTGGACGCCACATTCTTTGCTGGCCCGCAAGTGGAGACCATGCTGGAGACACTCGCCCCCGGCCTCGAACTGGTCAAAGACTACGGCTGGCTGACCATTCTGGCCAAGCCACTGTACTGGCTGCTGGATAAATTGCACAGCCTCATCCAGAACTGGGGTTGGTCTATCGTGGCGCTGGTGGTGCTCCTCAAAGCCGCGTTCTACTGGCTCAATGCCAAGGCCTACGCCAGCATGGCTAAGATGAAGGCGATCAACCCCAAGATCACCGAAATGCGTGAGCGTCTCAAGGACAAGCCGCAAGAAATGCAGCAGGAGATGATGCGCATCTACCGCGAGGAAAAGGTGAACCCCATGGGTGGGTGCTTTCCCATCATGATCCAGATACCGGTGTTCATTGCGTTGTATTGGGTGCTGCTCTCCAGTGTGGAAATGCGCAATGTGCCTTGGATTTTGTGGATCAAGGACCTTTCCTCGCCCGACCCGCTTTACATTTTGCCGCTCATCATGACCGCGACAACGATGTTGCAAACCGCGCTCAATCCTGCGCCGCCGGACCCCATACAGGCCAAGATGATGTGGTTCATGCCTCTGATCTTTAGTGTCATGTTTTTCTTCTTCCCCTCTGGACTGGTGCTGTACTGGATCACCAACAACATCCTGTCGATCCTGCAGCAGTGGGTTATCAACACCCGCATGGGAGTGCCGCCGCAGTTCAACCTGCCGAAATTCAAATAACTTCTCGTGGCGCTGCGCGCCTCCCCCTCCGTCAGGGGGCGGCCCAGAGGTAGGACCAAGCCGGTTCGGTGGTGCCTCACGTTAGTCATTCCTTGATCCGAACACATCCACTCCCCTGCATATCATGCTCGCTCGCCACGCGGATCCTATCGTCGCCGTAGCGACTGCTCCAGGGCGGGGAGCGGTGGGGATAGTGCGGGTCAGTGGCAATAATCTGACTGCATTCGTGGGGCACCTGCTGGCGCGCGCATTGCGACCCCGCGAAGCCACTTATCTCGCATTCTGTGACCGCGCGGGGGTACCTATTGACCAGGGGTTGGCACTCTTTTTCCCTGGCCCTCATTCCTTCACGGGACAAGACGTTCTGGAACTGCAGGCCCATGGGGGGCCCGTGGTGCTGCAACTGCTGGTGGCACGTTGTCTGGAAGCTGCTCAGGAAACCGATAACGAGACCGGGCAGTGCTGGCTGCCCGGTCTACGTGTGGCAGAGCCAGGTGAATTTACGCATCGCGCTTTTCTGAATGACAAAATTGATCTGGCCCAGGCAGAAGCCATAGCCGACCTGATCGAGGCCAGCACAGAAGCAGCCGCACGCAGTGCGACTCAAGCCCTTGCCGGTGTCTTTTCGCAGGAGGTCCAAGCGTTACGCGATGCGCTGATCCGGTTGCGAATGCTGGTTGAGGCGACTCTGGACTTTCCCGAGGAGGAAATCGACTTCCTGAAGCAGTCGGACGCGCAGGGGCAGTTGAATCGGCTGCTCGAAGGCATGCGCCACTTGACGCAACGGGCATCGCAGGGAGTCTTGCTGCGTGAAGGCATTACGGTGGTGATTGCAGGTCAACCCAACGCAGGAAAGTCCTCCTTGCTGAACGCCCTCGCTGGTGCGGAACTGGCAATAGTGACGCCGATTGCGGGGACGACTCGCGACAAGGTGCAGCAGACGATCCAGATTGAAGGTGTACCCATTCATGTCGTGGATACGGCAGGGTTGCGCTCCAGTGAGGATGTGGTGGAGCAGGCGGGTGTCGCCCGCGCCTGGGAGGCCATTGAGGGTGCGGATACGGTGTTGTTCCTGCATGACCTCACACGCAAGGATGCTATCGATTACATAGCTGCTGACGCAGTCATTGCGGCAGTCATAGCCCAAAAACTTCCAAAAAATGTGTCCCTCGTCGATGTCTGGAACAAGGCCGACGCAGTGGCCAGTACGCCACCAGGCAGTGGCATCATCCTGTCGGCAAAGACCGGTGCCGGGCTCGACGTACTGCGCGCGGAGTTGCTGAGGGCGGCAGGGTGGCAAGCGTCCACGTCCGGGGTGTTTATTGCACGGGAGCGCCACATGCATGCCTTGCGCCGTACGCAGGGTCACTTGACCGAAGCAGCAGGTCACCTAGCGCAGCAGGCGCAGGCGCTGGACCTGCTGGCAGAAGAACTTCGATGTGCCCAAAAAGCGCTGAGCGAAATCACAGGCGAATTCACTTCAGACGACCTCTTGGGAGTGATCTTCTCGAAATTTTGTATTGGCAAATAGAGTCCACTACACTCTGCATTTTGCTGAACTTGAAGGCAGTCAAGATGTCCATGCTCCATTGGTTTTCCCGAAAACCGCCGGCGAAAAAAGAAGCCGCTGCGGAAAGTTCAGGGTTGGGCCACAGCGATTCGACCGTTCCCTTCCACCACTCCGGCAAAGGGAGCACAAGAATGCAGGTATCGCCCGTGCCAGGAAGTGCCGCCAACCGACGGGGTGAGCGACTGGAACGTAGAGAACTGCTGTATGCCGTCGTACGGGAGTCAATGACCTCCGCCGGGGTCTTGTCCTCGGGATACAAGTTCAAGGTGCTCTCGCTCGATTCGCGGGGAGTGCAGTACCTCATCATGATGGATCTGGCCAGTCAGTACGCGGGCGAGGCCGTCCGACTCGCGGAGATAGAAAACCTGATTGCCCAAAATGCCAAGTCGCGTTTTGGCATTCTGGTGGCGTCTGTTTACTGGCGTGTCAATGAGCAGGTGACCGTCGGATTAACGCGCTCAGCTTCGCACGCATCGGCTCCAACGCCGCTCGCGTCGGCCAGTGCGTCGCCTGGAGCTGCAATCAAGCCGAATTACGAACCGTTGGAGCCAGGTGAAGTAGAGGCTTTCAAAAAGGCGCTGTCGTCGATACCGGCAACCCAAACATCGGCGCCCGGCGAAATCGTGCGTTCCGGGCGTCGCAATCCTGCCCCAGAACCCGCCTTCCAGAACACCGAAATTGACGAAACCCATTCGCCACTCAGCGGAACCCAGTACGGCGACCTCACTTAGTGCCCGGCGAAATCCACCAGCGTAAAAAGCGCCAGGCCTGAGTCACGGAGTTTTTTCGAGCCACCCAATTCAGGAAGGTCGACAATCGCCGCGCCTTCCATCACGTGCGCGCCCAGGCGTTCGAGCAGTTTCTTGCCCGCCATCATGGTGCCACCGGTGGCGATCAGGTCGTCAATTAACAGTACCCGGTCGCCCGCCTTGACGGCATCCGTATGCAGTTCGACGGTGGCACTGCCGTATTCCAATTCATAGGTTTCTTCCACAGTGGTGAATGGCAATTTTCCTTTCTTGCGAATGGGCACAAATCCGAGATTGAGTTCGTAGGCCACCACGGCACCCAGGATAAAGCCGCGCGCATCCAGTCCGGCTACCACATCGAGGCGCATACAGGGGTCCATGTAGCGGTGCACAAAGGCATCGATCAGAACCCGAAATACCTTAGGCTCCTGCAATAGCGGCGTGATATCGCGAAACTGCACGCCGGGCGCCGGCCAGTCGGGCACCGTCCGGATATGTTCTCGTAAGTATTGGGTGACGCTGATGTTTAGCATGGATTTCCTTGGTTATCCCTTGAGAAGCTTTTGCTCGGCCAGCGACAGGGCTTCCGCCAGACCCGAGAGTACCAGTGTGTCGCCCGCGTGCAGTTCAGTGCCGTCCTGCACATCAGCCTTCTTTCCGTTGCTGCGGCGCAGGCTGATCACGCGAATGCCGATGGCGTGCAAGGCAAAATATCCCAGCGTGCGCCCGGCGGTTCTTGCTGCAGCGGGCAATGTGATGGTCGAGAGCCGCTCATGCTTCAGTTCGTCGACCGAGTTGTCGTCCATGCCATGGAAAAACCCGCGCAGCAGGTTGTAGCGCGCATCGCGCTGGTCCTGCACGATACGCAACACGCGGCGCATGGGCACGCCCACCAGGGCCAGCGCGTGGCTGGCCAGCATCAAAGACCCCTCAATGGCTTCGGGCACGACTTCGGTGGCGCCAGCCTCCTGCAACCTTTCTAGGCTGTGGTCATCCTGGGTGCGCACGATCACGGGTACCTGGGGCGCGTGCGCCCGGGTATGACCCAAAACTTTCAGTGCACCCGGTACGTCCAGATAGGTGATGACCACGGCGCTGGCTCGCGCCAGCCCGCTGGCCATCAGGGCCTGCAGGCGGGAGGCATCGCCAAATACGACGGAGTCCCCTGCTGCTGCTGCTTGGCGAACGCGGTCCGGGTCCAGATCCAGCGCCATGTATGGGATGCCTTCTTTTTCCAGGATGCGCGCCAGATTCTGCCCGCAACGACCATAGCCACAAATGATCACATGGCGATTGGCGTTGATGGATTTGCGCGCAATGGTGGTCATCTGCAGGGACTGTTGCAACCATTCACTGCTGACAACCTTCATGACGATGCGGTTGCTGTACATCACGATGAAGGGTGTGGCGAGCATCGAAAGCACCATGCTGGCCAGTATCGGGTTCAATAGTGCAGGGGGTACCAGGGCATTTTTCTGCGCCAGCGTTAGCAGCACAAAACCGAACTCGCCAGCCTGCGCCAGATACAGTCCGGTGCGCAAGGAGGTACCCGAACTTGCGCCCATCAACTTGGAGAACAGTGCCACCAGCAGTGCCTTGCCCACCGTGGGAACGATCAGAAGCAGCAACACCAAAGGCCAATGCTCGGCCACCTCACGCCAATCCAGCAGCATGCCGATGCTGATGAAAAACAGCCCCAGCAACACATCATGGAACGGGCGAATATCGGTTTCCACCTGGTGCTTGTATTCGGTCTCCGAAATCAGCATGCCAGCGATGAATGCGCCCAGGGCCAGGCTCAAGCCCGCCAGTTCGGTCAACCAAGCAAGCCCCAGAGTAATGAAGAGAAGATTAAGAACAAACAGCTCTTCACTTTTGCGGCGTGCCACGATGGTTAGCCACTGTCGCATGACAGCCTGGCCCCCCACCAACAGCACGCCAATCAGCACCGCGGCTTTCACCCCCGCCAGGATCAGGGCCTGCACCATGTTTTCACCCGCTGAGCCGAGCGCTGGAATCAGCACCAGCAAGGGCACCACCGCAAGATCCTGGAACAGCAACACCCCCATGACCCGTTTGCCATGCTCGGATTCCATCTCCAGGCGTTCGACCATGAGCTTGACCAAGATCGCAGTGCTGCTCATGGCCAGTGCGCTGGAGATCGCCAACGCGGTCTGCCACGACATGCTCCAGAGTTGGGGGGCAGTCGCTGTAATGCCGACCACGAGCAGCGTTGCAACCAGCATCGTGGCCGCCACCTGCAACAACCCCAGCCCGAAAACGTGCTGGCGCATGGCGCGTAGTTTGGGCAAATTGAACTCCAGCCCAATCACAAACATCAAGAAAACAACGCCGTACTCGCCCAGATGCTGCACGCTGGCAGCGTCCTTGGACAGGGCCAGTGCATTGGGACCGATCACGACACCCACAGCAAGGTAACCCAGCATGGGAGGCAGCTTGAACGACCGGCAAACCACTACGCCCAACACGGCGGCGAGCAAATACAGCAGGGTGATTTCGAGCGCACTCATGGCTCCATCCTAGCAAGTGCCGTGGCGGTCTATAAAATGCGGCAATGAACGCCCTTCTATCCACGTCCGCCACGTCGCCTGCAGAACGCGCCATTGCACTGGCCCAGGAGACCTTGGATATTGAAGCGGCTGCGATTCTGGGGCTCAAGACCCGTGTCGGCCCGGCCTTTGCCGAAACTGTGAATCGGGTGCTCGCACTCCAAGGGCGGGTGGTGGTGATGGGGATGGGCAAGAGCGGGCATGTGGGACGCAAGATTGCTGCCACCCTGGCCTCGACGGGAACGCCAGCCTTCTTCGTACATCCCGGTGAGGCGAGCCATGGGGATCTTGGAATGATTTTGCCAGCCGACCTGGTTTTGGCCATTTCCAATAGCGGTGAGTCCGAGGAGATGGGGGCCATTTTGCCCCTGATCAAACGCCTTGGCGCCACGCTGGTAGCGATGACCGGCAACCCGAACTCGACCATGGCACAGCATGCGGACCTGTGGCTTGACACGGCGGTTGACAAGGAGGCTTGCCCGCTCAACCTGGCGCCTACTGCCAGTACGACAGCCCAACTGGCATTGGGCGACGCATTGGCTGTGGCCTTGTTGGATGCTCGCGGGTTTCGTGCCGAGGACTTTGCGCGTTCCCATCCGGGCGGAGCGTTGGGGCGCAAACTGTTGACCCATGTTGCCGACGTGATGCGTTCGCGTGAAGCGGTGCCACGTGTCCAGCCTCAAGCGAGTTTCAGCGAGTTAATGCGTGAAATGAGTTCCAAGGGCTTGGGTGCTACGGCGGTTGTGGACGACGACGGCAGGGTATTGGGTATCTTTACCGACGGGGATTTGCGTCGCCTGGTCGAGCAGGGCGTCGATTTGCGCGCACGGACTGCGCGCGAGGTCATGCACCCTGATCCCTGCACCATAGCGCAGCACGCGCTGGCGGTGGATGCGGCTGACATCATGGAGCGCAAACGTGTTACCAGTGTCCTGGTGGTGGACGAAGCCAACCGACTGTGTGGTGTCGTCAACAGTAACGATTTGATGCGGGCCAAGGTGATATGAGTCAGGCGCTAAGGTTTGAAACCACGCCCGCTTTGTCTTTCTCGCCGGAGTTACTTTTGCGTGCGCAGTCCGTAAAGGTCGCATTCTTTGACGTCGATGGCGTTTTGACCGACGGTGGCTTGTATTTCTCGGAAACGGGTGAGTCACAGAAGCGCTTTAACACCCTCGATGGCCAGGGTCTCAAAATGCTGCAACAGGCGGGGATTGTTCCCGTCGTGATCACTGGGCGCGACTCCATACCCTTGCGACTGCGATTGGAGGCACTGGGCATTACACACGCGCATTTTGGGTGCGAAGACAAACGTCCAGCGGCCGAGCAAACGCTCGCCGCTCTGGAGTTGACGTGGAGTCAGACCGCTGCCATGGGCGACGATTGGCCCGATCTCCCGGTGATGCAGTCCAGTGCCTTCGCCTGCGCACCCGCCAATGCCCATGCGGAAGTCCTCGCGGCCGCGCACTTTGTGACCCGGACCACGGGTGGAAACGGCGCGGCGCGTGAGTTTTGTGACCTGATGCTGGTGGCCAGCGGGCACTATCGAAGGTTGTTGGAAAAATATACCGGACCATGAACTTGCTCAGGGACATCTGGGAACGTTTCCTGCTGTACCTGCCGCTGGCGGTGATGGGTGTGCTGGCACTTGGAACCTATTGGCTGGTTCAAAGTACGCCGGGGCTTGCCAGCGCCACGGTGCCGAGCGCGCCGCGGCATGAGCCCGACTACTTCATGCGCGGATTTTCGCTGCGAACCTTTGATGCTGCCGGACGGATGCGCACCGAGGTTTTGGGAGACGAAGCTCGCCACTACCCGGATACGCGTTGGCTTGAAATAGATGGAATAAAGTTGCGTTCATTTGACGAGCAGGGGCATTTGACCACCGCCAGTGCCCTGCGCGGCCTGACCAACGAGAACACCAGCGAAGTTCAGTTGCTGGGCAATGCGGTCATCGTACGTGAAGCCTTTACTGACTCGATGTCGACACCGAAGCCGCGCATGGAGTATCGGGGCGAGTTTCTGCACGCTTTCAGCAAGACCGAGAAGATCCGTTCCCACCTGCCAGTAGAACTCGTGCGCGGAAATGATCGTTTGAGTGCGGATACGCTGGAGTTTGATAATGTAGAGCAGGTCTTGCAGATGAACGGGCGGGTCCGGGGCACGCTGATACCTGCCCCAAAGTAGAACCGGAATTCCATGGGTAAACTGGTCTTTATTACCGGCGCTTCCAGTGGTCTGGGGCAGGCACTGGCATGGCGCTATTTCTTGGCAGGGTACGATTTGGCATTGGCGGGACGTAGAATTTCAGAGATTGAATCGTGGTCTGGCGCCCGTGGAATAAGCGCAGAGCGCTTCCAAATTTATAGCGCAGACGTTTCGCAAGTCGACAGCATCGTGGCCGCGGCTCATTCGTGTTTGCAACGCCAGGGATTGCCCGATGTGGTGATTGCCTGCGCAGGTTTTAGTACCGGAATGGATACCGCCTACCGTGAAGACGTGGACGTCATGGCGCGTACCTTTGCCACCAATAATGTGGGAATGGCGGCCACGTTTCACCCCTTTGTGAACGCCATGTCGCAGAGGGGGGCCGGGACGCTGGTTGGAATTGCAAGTGCCCATGGCATCCGGGGAATGCCTGGACACGGTGCCTACTGTGCCAGCAAAGCCGCAGTGATTAGCTATTGCGAGTCGCTTCGGGGCGAATTGCGTTCCACAGGCGTCAAGGTCGTCACGATCAGTCCGGGCTATATACAGACGCCGTTAACCGAAAAGAATACTTACTCCATGCCGTTTCTCCTGCCTGCAACTGATTTTGCGGATCGCGCGTTCAGCGCGATTGAGGCAGGTTGCAGTTATCGGGTCATACCGTGGCAAATGGGAGTCGTCGCCAAAGTGTTGCGCATGCTGCCTAATGCACTATTTGACAAGATTTTTGCGAGCCGCCCCCGCAAACCTCGTTCGCCAGGCCCACGGTGAGCACCTGGCGCAGCCCAACAAAAAAGGGCCTTGAGGCCCTTTTTTTATTGGAAGTTGACTTCCTGATAGCGTTTTAGTAGCTGCTACGGCCACCACCGTAACCGCCGCCACCACCACCACC
>Ga0194060_10002151_pt1 | contig 14111 bp, 12 predicted proteins | sample SepL225m_MetaG_FD_163427 | JGI IMG/M metagenome (GOLD analysis project Ga0194060, IMG submission 163427) | Anoxic zone freshwater microbial communities from boreal shield lake in IISD Experimental Lakes Area, Ontario, Canada - Sep2016-L222-5m | ecosystem: Environmental > Aquatic > Freshwater >... | reverse complement strand
GAATAGCTTATCTCGATGCCATTAATCAATTCAATTTATCAGTTTATCAAATACAATATTTAAAAGGAGACATCAAATGAAATATAGATCAGCAATAAATCGAATCGTATTATTTACCGGCATTGCCCTTTTGTTTGCATGCGGAAATAAAGCCACACAGCAAACAGGTTCGCAAAAAGACAGTACCATTAAGAGCGAAGTTACTTTAACAAAGCAACAGGTAGCGATGATGAATATCAAATTGGCGATTCCCGAAAAGAGAATGTTAAATACCCTGATTACTTCGCCAGGAAAAGTTGTTATCCTTTCGCAATACCAAGCCAATATTACTGCAAAAATTTCAGGGTCGATTGAAGATATTCATGTGCTGGAAGGACAAAAAATAACAAAAGGGCAAACGCTTATAACACTTAGCAGTCCTGAGTTTGTGCAGTTGCAGGAAACGTATTTAAGTACAAAAAGCGAACTCGAGTTTTTGAAAACCGATTACGAACGTCAGAAGCAATTGCGCAAAGAAAATGTTACAGGCGAAAAAGAATTTCAATTGGTGAAATCGAAATACGAAAGTGCCATGTATAAATTACAATCTGCCGAAGCACGATTAAGAATTCTTGATGTGAATCCGCAATCGCTGGAATCGAAAAAAGAGATTGCACATTTTTATGAAATAAAATCTCCTCTTAGCGGTTTCTTGTATAGCTTGCCTGTGAGCATTGGCATGAGTGCATTAGCTACTACCGAGCTTGCACATGTGCTGAATTTAGATAAAATGCATGCCGATATTTTTGTATACGAAAAAGATATCGACCATATTTTTGAAGGACAAAAAACACAAATCACTTTTGTAAATCGTGCACTGAAAGATGCTGATGGTGAAGTTGAATTTATATCGCGTGGTATCGATCCCGTTAAACGTTCCATCATTGTGCATGTGGTGTTCGATCCGCCAAAAGGTTTGGTGTTGCCCGATATGACTGTTAAAGCCACTTTTATTGATAAAGGAAGTGAGCAATTGGCTGTGCCAGTTTCGGCAATTATGCACGAAGACAATGAGTCGTATATTTTTACTTCGCGTAATGAAGGTGATAAGATTGTTTTCAGAAAAGTGCATGTAACAGTTGGAGCAAACGATGGAAACTTTTCGGCCATCAATTTGGTTGATTCATTAAAAAGCAATGAGCAAATTGTTCATGCAGGAACGCTAGTAATACAAGGCGAAATGAAAAAAGGGGAGATGAAGGATTAATTTTAAAGAATAAACATTACTTGTTTTTATAGCTACAGGTTCACAGAAATTTCACATGTTTTTTTAACTGTGAATTCTGTAGCTTATAAATTTAATAACTATTTAGTTGCGTTTTCCAGTCGTTTCATAATGGCAAAAATAAATACTGCCGAAACCAAACAGCACAATAAAAACATAGCCCAAAGCATATACAGGTCTATTCGTCCCCAAAGCAAACTGCCTACAAATAATAATTTATTTCCAACTGCAGTTGCAAGCAACCATCCACCTTGCATCAATCCCTGAAAACGAACAGGAGCAACTTTTGAAACAAACGATAATCCCATCGGACTTAAAAATAATTCGGCAACTGTAAGTATCAAATAACTGCTCATGAGCCAGTATGGAGAAACGCGACCCTCAGCTCCTGGCGATACGCCACCAAGCAAATAAGGCGACACTAAATTGATGGATACAATGAGCACAACCAAAAATCCGAGAGCAGCAATGATCATTCCTATGCCAATTTTTCGTGGTGTGCTTGGCTCGATACCTCGTTTGTTGAGCATACCAAAAAAGCCCATCACCAATGGTGTAAGTGCTACGATAAATAATGGATTGAATGATTGAAACACTTCAGGTGAAATTGGATTTTTATCGCCATAAGTTCCAATCATGTAAAAACAAATGGCGCCAAACACCAGTGTTAATGCACCACCAATGAGTTTGTTTTTTGTTTCTTTGTTTCCGCTAAATACCATTACCAATCCGGCAATGGTTGCTATCACACATAAAATAGATTCGAGGTTGAAAAACAAAAACGTAAGCGGACCAACTTCTTTAACGGTATAATCGCGGGCAAAAAATGTTAGCGTTAATCCGTTTTGATGAAACGACATCCAGAAAAATATCACCACCACATACACTAAAAGCAAAGAAGTAACACTTGGTTTTTCTTCTTTGGTTGATGATAAAAATATCCACGAAGCAAATCCTAAAAACAAACCAATTGCCAAACCCAGTTTATAATTATCCATGGTGTAATTAAACACCAACGATGAAGCAGCAATAAGCGTAAGTGCCACAACAATTGGTGTTGCACCGGTTTTTACTTTTGGTTTATCGGTAGCAGCTGCAACAGTTTTTTCTTTATTTGGCAACGATTTATTAAATATGATATACACTAAAAGCGAAACCACCATTGCACATGCAGCCAATGCAAATGCATAATTATATCCTTGTGCAAAAATGTTGAGGTAGCTATCGGCAAAGCCCGAAAGATTATTTGCGTATGTTCCGTTTAAATCAACTTTATGAGCCAGATCGGCAAATTGAGCAGTGTCGGTCATTGTTCCGTTTTTAAACTGATGGCACAAAGCAGGAATACTTCCATCGTGCAAAAAGCCATGCGAGCGCAACCAATAATTACGAATTCCGGTGGCAACAAACGGTGCAAAAAATGCACCGATATTAATTCCCATGTAAAACACCATGAATGCCGAATCGCGAAGCTTCGAATATTTTTCGTCATCGTAAAGCTGACCAACTACTGCTTGTAAATTTCCTTTAAACAAACCATTTCCCAATGCAATAGTAAACAAGCCTAAAAGCGCAATGCTTAGTGGCATGCCCGGTATAGCAATAATGGCATATCCTGCAAACATGATTATTTGCCCGAGCAAAATAACCATCTTGTATTTTTTTGTCCAATCAGCAAACAGACCGCCAAGCAATGCCAATGCATAAATGGCAAAATAAAACCAGCTGTAATAATCACCAGCCTGTGCTTCGGTTAAGCCATAACGTGCCTGAAGAAATAAAACCAAAATAGCCATCATGGTATAAAAGCCAAAGCGCTCGCCCATGTTGGTAAAAAATGCTACGAATAATCCTTTAGGATGTCCTTTAAACATATCAGTAAATAATTTAGGGTTTCAATATATGATTTTTTTTGTTTGAGTTTGTAGTTTGTTGTTTAAGGTTTGATGTTGGATGTAAGATTTAAGAAGTGGGATGTTGGAAGTTGAAAGTGGGATGTAAGATTTAAGAAGTTGGAAGTAAGATGTTATAAGTGTCATTTTTAAACATTACAGTTTAAATTTCATTCCTCCATTAACCACAAAGCCATCAACTGGTGCGTATATATCTCTGAAAGTAGGTTTAGTAATTGTACCAGTGTATATCATGTCAAACCTAGTTTGTCTGGTGTCGAATATGTTTTCAAAATTAACGAACAACGAAAAATGCTCCCACAGTTTTTCAATCATCAATCCGCAAAGCCAATATTGTTTACCGGTGGCTCCATCATTTAATTTTTGCGAACTAAAATAATAAGCCTCTAAACCTATTTTCAATCGATCTTTAATTTCATACATCAAAACATTGTTTAGTCGATGTTGTGCAACCAGTGGAAAAGGCGTTTCAGTTCCATTGTAATGTTGTTTTACATCAGCCAATGTGTATCCAATAAAAAGTTTAACATTTTTGTACGAAAGTTTGATGTTTGTTTCAATTCCTTTTGTATCAATAAAACCATTTGGCTGTTTAAATTCATACATGCCATTTGGTGAAAGTATGAGCATTATTGGATTGTTTATTTGCGTGTAAAAAAACAATGTGTTTATGGCTAAAAATAAATTTTCGGAAAGTGGTGTTCGGTAATTGATATCAAAATTACCACCAACAGATTGTTCGGCTTTTGTTTTTGACATATCGATGGGTAATACATTTCTAAATTGAATGCGTTCTGCATCTTCAGTAAAAACTGTTGGTGTTTTGTAACCTAAACCACCACCAAGCCGCAACGAAAGTTTTTGAATAACCTTTAAAAGTGCCGATATTCTTGGCAATGCAAAAAAGCCATACTCGCTTTGATAGTCGCTGCGAAATCCGGTTTCGAGTGTAAATTTTTCAGTTGCGTTCCAAGTGTTCTGAACAAACACACCTATAGTTGTATGATTGTAATCGACAACTTTTGAGGTATCAAATTTATTTTGTTCGAATTGATCTGTTAATAAATTTACGCCTGTAATCCATTCTGATTTTAATGTTTTGTGATTAAATGTTGCTTCATTAAATGATGATAATTGAATCCCCGAAAATTTGTAGTTAGGAATTTCAATACTGCGGTTGTAATAACTCAAACTGTTTTTAAATGTTAGTTTCGAAAAGTTATTAATTTTATAATCAATGCCTACTTGGGTGCTATAACGATTGGTGTTATTTTTTTCGAAGTAAGAATTGATGCTGTCGCCTTTGCCTTCAATGTATTTTGTGTTGCCACCAATTCGTTCTTCAACCGTACTGTTAAAACCAATATTCATGGTTACTTTGTTGTTGAAATAAATAAATAATTTCGGATTAATGGTGTATCGATTAAACTTAGGAATAGCAGTTAGTCCAATGTTTGCAGGGTCGTATGGCGTGCCCAAATTATACGAAGCAAAAATGGTTGTTCCTATTTTACTAAATTTCTGCGCATAAAATCCACAGGCATCTAATCCAAATGCTGATGTTGCATTCAACATAAAATTCAATTCTTTTTTTTCTGTTGGCGTTTTCGAAACCAGATTGACCAAACCTGCAATTGCTCCTCCACCATAAAGTGTAGATGATGATCCTTTAATTACTTCAACTTGTTTTAAGTCGAGCGGAACAATTTGCAATAAACTTAATCCACCCGAAAACCCAGAATACAACGGAAAACCATCTTTTAAAATTTGGGTATATTTTCCATCAAGACCTTGTATACGTATGCTCGAATTGTAAGAAATTGCAGAAGTTTGTTGCGTTTGAATACCAGTACTTTCATTTAAAAGCATTCGTATATCTCCCGGTTTCATGTTTCCTTTTTCTTCTAATTCTTCACCCGAAATGGCTTCAACTCTTGTTGCAATATCATCTATTGTTCGGCTCGATCGTGTTGATGAAACAATTACTTCTTCCATTTCTTCATCGCTTTTCGAAAGCAATATTTCTAATGTGTTGGTTTGTGCAATAGGGAAATTAAACGTATCAGTTCTATCCTCATAACCTATATATTGAAAGATAATAAGTTGCTTTCCGTTGGGTATATTTTTTATTACAACCAATCCGTTAATATCAGCACTTGCACCAATGGTTGTGCCTTTAACAATAGCCGTTGCACCTATTAGGGGTTCTTTTGTTTCGCTGTTTTTTATGTTTGCTGTAAATACATTCTGACTGTAAATATTGAGCATGTTGAATACGAACAGAAACAACAACACGGTTTTTTTCATTGCTGAGATTTTAATTACAAACTTAACATTTTACAGCACCTGTTTAAAAAGGTTATTCGAATTTGGAAGTTTGATGTAAGATTTAAGAAGTGGGATGTTGGATGTAAGATGTTAGAAGTAAGAATTAAGAATTAAGAAGTGGGAAGTGAATTACATTAGAATTACATGCAACATTATTTTTTTAATCATACCACATTTGCTAAAATATTTATATTGCATTCGTTAAAAAAATACCCACGCAAAAAATGAAAATCAATCCCATTACTCCTTGTCTTTGGTTCGATAGTGAAGCCGAAGAGGCTGCCAATTTTTATGTTTCGATTTTTAAAAACTCCGAAATTAAATCGATAAGCCGATTTGGAAAAGCCGGTTACGAGTATCATAAAAAAGAAGAAGGTACGGTTATGACCGTTGCTTTTACCATTAACGGACAACCATTTGTTGCACTGAATGGCGGACCGATGTATAAATTTACTGAGGCCATTTCGTTTCAGGTATTTTGCGATACACAAGAAGAAATTGATCATTACTGGAACAGCATTACCACCAATGGTGGCGAAGAAAGTATGTGTGGATGGTGTAAAGATAAGTTTGGTGTATCGTGGCAAATACTACCCAGCAATCTTTCGGCATTAATGAGCAACCCCGAAACATCTGGTAAGGTGGCACAGGAGTTTATGCAAATGAAAAAGTTTGATATGGCTAAGTTAATGGAGGTGTAATTTTATTTACACACGAACGACACGTTAGCGTGAACTTGGGGACACAACAATTATTTGAAGAAACTACTTAGTCCTTTTTTTGATTTAAAATGTTCTTCAAGAAAAAAGCAACGACTACTGCAACGATTCCAGCAATTAAATATACAATCGACTTTTCGTTGTAAGCTTGAATGAAAGAAGCAATACCAATAACGGCAATAATAAAGCGGATAATTTTTAAAGTGTTTGTAGACATTTCCATTTTGGGTTTGATTAGTTTATGAATGTAAATGCAATGTATTTAATAATTGCAAAAACCTATTTTTTGTTTTACGAAAGCAAAACAAGTAAAGTTAAGTAGCGTTATTTACGTGTTAAACCAATTATTCCGATTTCAATCAATTAATGAAATGGTGAGTTCCTGAGAGCCATTTTTCCAAATGCAATTTCCTAAATGAATGAGCTTTTGTTTGTCCTCGTCAATTACTTTGGCAAAAATGTTACAAGCATCTAATCCTTTTCCTTCGCCATAATAAATACCAAAACAATTGGCTGTTTTGGCTCTTGCCGGCTTAAACTGATCCTAAACAACCTTAGCAGGTTCGGTAAAAATGGAAGCATTTTCTTGAATAATGTTAAGAGGTGTAAGATTGTCGATTCAAATTTCTTACCAGAAACCCTTGCGTGATAAAATGTTTTTGTGAAAGGTAAAATGCCTTCGAATGCTTTACATCTAACAGGTGCAGTATCTAAGTAATATTTAAATATGATTTCTTGATGGTAGGATGTTGTTATTTTAAATCCTTTCATCCTTTCTATTTTCTTGATGTAATTTTAATTACACATGAACGAGACGAATGCGTGAACTTGGTTTTTTTGTATTCATCAAATAATTCAATTCATTAAGTTGTACTTTAGGACAACTTTTATATATTTGCTTTGTGAAACAAAAACTTAGAACAATCATTTTTTATAAAGACTATTTTCAAGAGTTCTTTTTAAAACAACGTGAAAAAGTAAAAGATAAAATTATCTGGACTCTTGAATTGATAGAAGAATTTGAAAGAATTCCGGAGACGTACCTCAAACACATTGAGAATACAGACGGGCTTTTCGAAATTCGGGTTCAGCAAGGCAGCGATATTTTTCGCATCTTCTGTTTTTTTGACCACGGGCAATTGGTTGTATTAGCAAATGGATTTCAAAAGAAAACGCAAAAGACACCCAAACAAGAAATTGAAAAAGCAATTAAAATTAAAAACGAATATGAAAGCGAAAAAAAGTAATACTAAAACACTTGAACAGTTTAAAGAAATACATTACGGAAAACAAGGAACTGCCAAACGTGATAAACTTGAATCCGGTTATGAGTCATTTAAAATTGGCGCATTAATTCATGATGCACGACTTGAAAAAGGGCTGACACAAGAACAACTTGCTACAAAATGTGGAACAACAAAATCATACATTTCACGTATTGAAAACAATATTAAAGAAGTTCGCATTTCTACCCTTCAAAAAATTATTGAACTTGGTTTTGGTGGTCAACTGCAAATGTCAATCAAGTTTTAAAAGCGCATATAAAGTATCTAAAACAATTTGACATGCGAGTATTAAACAAGGTTTGTTATTATGGAATTCGCTGATTTGTTGATAAGACCAACATGTTTGGAAAGTATTCATTATTCTTAATTCAGTGTTCAATATTTAATCTACTTTGTCAAGCATTTAAAATTCAGCATTTATAATTTAAAATTCATTTACTCGCTTAGCAAGCATTCAATTAAATTAGGGCACGCGTTTAATAATTAAATACGCTTCGTTTTCGAGTTGTAGTAAACCGTACTCATAACAAAAATGATATACTTTGGCAGTTTGGGTTTTATACATGTGGGTGTTGTATAAAAAATTAAATCCCTTATCGGTGAGTTTGTTTTTGGCTACTTTCATTTTTCCATCTGTAGCATGCTCCAAAAAATCATGAAGTATTTTACGGTTCTTTTTTAATACGGCATTGATGCGTTTTACTGTTCCCGATGAATCGTTGTTGATACGATTGTTGTAGCTGGTTCGGCAATGGTCGTCACAAAATTTTTTGTCGGCACGACCTTTAATTTTTTCACCGCAGGTGAGGCATGTTCGTTGTTCCATAGTGCTAATTTGAAAAGCAATTTATAAAAAAAAATAAAAGATTGCAAACGTTTGTAAACGGATAAATTCGGAAATAAACGGATAAAATACGGATAACTTTTGGTGGTTGCTACAATTTTGCCTCGTCAAATCGACACAAAAATTTAGTAATTATTACACACGTTAAACAACAAAAAAATGAACAACTTAAGAAACAATGTTCGCCTAATTGGCAACCTGGGAATGAATCCTGAAGTGAAAGAACTCAATGGTGGTAAGAAGATCGCGAAATTTTCGATTGCTACATCCGAAGTTTACAAAGACGTAGATGGCAAGAAAGTAACAGAGACGCAGTGGCACAACATTATTGCATGGGGTAAGCAAGCTGAGATTGTGGCCAAGTATTTACACAAAGGAAATGAAGTGGCTATTGATGGTAAAATTAGTAGTAGAAGTTACACCGATAAAGAAGGAGTGAAGCGCTACGTTACCGAGATAGTGATGAATGATTTGCTGATGCTGGGAGGAAAGAAAGCAGAACAATAGGGCTTGTTTTGCCGGGCGGAGTCGGGAGGTTTGATTTGTTTCTCGGCTTCGCTCGAATGGTTATTTGTTTTAAAGGGGAAGCGGCACGCATAGCGTGCCGCTTTTTTTATGATTATTTTTTTGCATTGTACAATATTTCATCATCGTTTTGTTGAACCCCAAAGGGGTTCTATTTGTTGGGGCTACTGTTTTTTTTCTACCAAGCGGTTGTCCCTAGGGGACAAGATATATTGGGTGTTGTTTTTATACCAATATCTGCCTGCCGGCAGGCAGGTGTTGTCCCTACGGACAAAGATTCGGATATCAATAAACAAGTTCTCGACTTCGCTCTGACAAAAAACTAAACCCTAACTCCTAAACCCTAACCCCTATTAGCTTAAAGCTGAAGCCTAGTTAATCTCCGCATCAAGCAGTCGAAGTTGTGTGCCTTGGTAACGCTGAACTTTGCGAACCATTTCGTAATACTTATAATTTTCGCCCAGTTGTTTTTGGGTAAAATATAAACTGGCTTTATCGCCCATGTTTTTCAAAATATTTTCGAACGGACTTTTTTGCTCAGGATAATTTACAATGCGGTAATCGGTAATTTTTGCTGCCTTCAAAGCAACTTCCAATGCTTTGTCCATTCCGCCAATTTCATCTACCAAACCTAAATTTTTAGCATCAGTACCTGTCCAAACTCGGCCTTGTGCAATGCTATCTACTTTGGCAATTTCTAGTTTTCTTCCGTTTGCAACACGCAAAACAAAATCATTGTAAATACGGTCCACACCTTTTTGAATAATTTCTCTTTCATCAGCAGTCATCGGTCTATCAGGCGAACCAATATCTGAGTATTGTCCTGATTTTACCGTTTGAAAATTGATTCCCAATTTATCAGTCAATAATTTTTGTGCGTTAAACAACAATCCGAAAACACCAATCGATCCGGTTACGGTGTTAGGCTCGGCAACAATCGAATTTGCCGAAGCAGCAATGTAATAACCACCCGAAGCAGCAACAGCTCCAAAGGAAGCAATCACAGGTTTTGATTTTTTCGCCAATTCAATTTCTCTCCAAATTACATCACTTGCCAATGCACTTCCTCCCGGTGAGTTTACACGAAGGATAATCACTTTAACAGCCGAATCTTTTCGTGCTTTGCTAATGCTTTCGGCAAGCGTTGCTGAACCACATGTTTCGTTATCGCTCTCGCCACTCACAATATCTCCAGTAGCATAAATAACAGCTACTTTATTTTTAGACGTAAGAGATGATTTATCTTTTGCAGTTTTTGAATATGAACCAGGATTTACAAAACTGAGTTTATCTTTTTCTTTGGTGTTTGTTAATTTCTTCAGTTCATCCATCACTTCATCTTCGTAAACAATCTTGTCAATCATACCTTGTTTTAATGCATCTTCAGGACATTGAATCAATAATTTATTGGAGATTTCTTTTACCTGAGCAAATGTTTTTTTACGTGATTTGGCAACATTGTCAACAAAGTGATCATATATGCCACCGGCATAAACTTCAATCTGATGTTTATTTTCTTCGCTCATTTTATCGGCAATTAAAGGCTCGCCAGCCGATTTGTATTTACCATGACGAATAAGAATGGGTTCAACGCCAATTTTTTCGAACATATTTTTTAAGTATGGCTCTGAATAGCTAAAACCATTTATCAATAATTCGCCCGATGGATTTAAATAAATTTTATCGGCAACCGATGCCAGGTAATAGCTGTGTTCTTCCATCACTTCGCCATATGCTACAATAAATTTCTTCGATTTTTTAAAATCCAATAATGCATCTCTTACTTCTTCAAGCGTTGCATAACTGTTTGGCGAAATGGATAAGTTAAGATAAATGCCTTTTATTTTTTCATCTTCGGCAGCATAACGAATGCTTTTAACGAGGTCATTTAATCCACATTTCTTTTCCGATTCGTCAGAAAATAATTCGATTCCATCAAATGAATTTTTTGCACTACGTTCGGAAATCATATAATCCAAACTGATTTGGAGAATTGAATTTGACTTCACTTCTTCTTTATGATCATCGCCCGATGCAAACGATGCGATAATACCAACTGAAATTAATATTAGCAGTATTGTGGAAACAAAAATGCCAGCAATGGTGGCAAACATAAACTTGAAAAACTGTCTCATGATGTATAGATTTAGGGTGCAAATGTCAGCAACACAACTCAATTTTTTTTATTAAATTTAAAATGAGGATAAAATTCTTTTTTAGCTGAATAATGTTATGCCTTAAAATGTATTTTTGCGCTACAATTTAATAGTATGGAATTAAATACACTTACCGCCATTTCACCCGTAGATGGCCGATACCGCAAGCAAACAGAATCTCTTTCAGCCTATTTTTCGGAATTTGCATTGATGCGTTACCGCGTGTTAATGGAGGTTGAATATTTTATTGCCCTTGCCGAAATTCCATTGCCACAGCTTAAAACAAAAATTAATGCTGATGTAAAAAAAGAATTGAGAGCAATCTATATGCTGTTCTCGATTAAAGATGCTGAGTCGATTAAAGAGATTGAACGCACCACCAACCACGATGTGAAGGCTGTTGAGTATTTTTTAAAACAGAAACTTGTTGATTTGGGAATTGATGAAGTGGGTGAGTTTGTGCACTTCGGATTAACCTCACAGGATATCAACAACACAGCAGTTCCGCTTTCGCTGTTACATGCAAATGTGGATGTGATGTTTCATTCGTTGCAAGAGTTAATTTCAATTTTGAAACACATGGCAACCAAATGGAAAAACATTTCAATGCTTGCTCATACGCACGGTCAACCAGCATCGCCAACAAAACTGGGAAAAGAAATTTGTGTTTTTATTGAACGATTAGAAGAACAATTTGAACAGATAAAATCTATTCCATGCTCGGCAAAATTTGGTGGAGCTACCGGAAATTTTAATGCACATCATGTTGCCTATCCTAAAATCGATTGGGTAAAATTTTCTAATTCGTTTTTGGCATCGATGGGATTAAAGCGTTCGCAATTCACTACGCAAATTGAGCACTACGATAACCTTGCTGCTATGTTTGATGTATACAAACGCATCAACACGATATTGATTGACATGAGTCGCGATTTTTGGCAATACATTTCGATGGAATATTTTAAGCAACAATTGAAAAAAGGTGAAGTAGGCTCATCGGCTATGCCACATAAAGTGAACCCGATTGACTTTGAAAATGCCGAAGGAAATCTCGGAATGGCAAATGCCATTTTCGAACATTTGTCGGCTAAACTTCCAATTTCTCGTTTGCAGCGCGACCTTACTGATTCAACTGTTTTGCGCAATGTTGGCGTACCGTTTTCACATTCACTTATAGCATATAATTCGCTCATCAAAGGATTGAATAAATTGTTGTTGAATGAAACTAAATTGAAAGCCGATTTGGAAGCAAATTGGGCTGTGGTTGCCGAAGCCATTCAAACCATTTTGCGCAGAGAAGGTTATCCAAAACCATACGAGGCTTTGAAAAACCTGACGCGTACAAATGCCAAAATAGGAGAGAAGGATATTAAAAAGTTTATCGACTCGCTAAAAGTAACGGCAAAGGTTAAAACCGAATTGAAGAAAATTACTCCACATAATTACACAGGAGTTTTTTAGTTTATATTTTACCACAGAGAAACGGAGACACAGAGTTTATTGTTTTTACCAATATTTCATCCCTACGGGATTGATAGTTGATTGCTCCAGAGGAGCAAAATATTGAAAGAAAAAAAAGGGAATTGTATCAAAGCTCCGTAGGAGCGATATCATTTTAAAATCATAAAAACATTTATTGAATAACCAATGTGTCGATGATGAAGTTATTGTTTGATTGAAGAAATTTTAAATAGTACGTTCCCGTTTGTGCAGTTTTAAAAGTATACGATGTTTGCAAAATAGGTGCAATCATTGTGCACACACAACCTACATATTTTGTCGTTACAGCTATTGTTCGTGTATTTCCCGAAACGGTTTCGGATAATGTATTTTCTTTTGCACAACCACTGTTACAACCAAATGAAACGGTGTATATCATGTTCTGATTTGGCATTCCGATTTTTGGTCCTGCCACTTCGGTTACCGGAGATTGTGAATATGTAATACATTCATTAGTTGTTGGAGTATCGCGTTTACACGAAACAATGACGAGCATTACCATTAATGTAAGAAATGTTGTTTTCATAAATCTACTATCAGTATTCAAAAATAAAACTTTAAAAAGGAGAATAGAAGCAATTATTTTTTTGAAGGTATGATTTTCGGTTTTTCAGTTCCGTTGTATTGAATAATGATTTCGCAGTTTTCTTCGATCATATTTCCGCTTTGTTGATACGTAATAAAATCAAATGTTAATGGCAAAATGATATGACGAAAGTTGTGATGATCTAATTTGTTTGTGCTGATTGAAACCAGTTTATTTTCCCATTCAATCTCATCAATGTAACGAACCTGCGGTTTTATTTTTGCCTGTAAATAATAATCAACAGCAATGAGTTGATGCAAAATATTGTCGTTAGGAAATGTTTGTTTGGTGTACTCGATAATCAAATTGTACACATCATTCAGCGTGTGTTTATGGAAGTCTTTGTGCGTGTTAAAATAGTTTCCAAGTCCTAACATAAAATCAAAAATGCTATGTCGTTCGGTAATATATTTTAATGAATGAATGGCACGTTTTTTATTCCAGTAAATTTCCAGCGCTTCTTCCAAGAAAGTTATTTTTTCAAGTTCTTCTTTACTCAAATAATTGCTTTCGATAATTTGGTACGGTGGATTTTCGTCAAACACAAAACCATGTTCTACATATTTTTGGCGAACAGGCGTTCCTTTTAAAAACTTCAGAAAACCCAATTGTAATTCGGGAGCATAGAGTTTAAAAACTTCTTCGAAACTGAATTTGATATCGCTCCATCGATCGAGTGGCAAACCAACAATCAAATCGAGATGCATTTCAATTTTATGCTCGAGGAGTTTAATGATTGAACTGGTTTTTTCGAAATCCTGTTTGCGGCTCACTTGTAAATTTGCCAGTTGATTTACTGTTTGAATTCCTATTTCAAAACGGAAAACTCCAGAAGGAACTTCTTCCTCAATATATTTTACAATGTCGGGATGAATGATATCGGCAGTTATCTCAAACTGGAATACCTGTGCAGGTTTGCGGTGCTCGAGGATGAATTTAAAAATATCAATAGTGAAATCTTTTTTGATATTAAATGTTCGGTCGAGAAAT
>Ga0194060_10002150_pt1 | contig 14112 bp, 3 predicted proteins | sample SepL225m_MetaG_FD_163427 | JGI IMG/M metagenome (GOLD analysis project Ga0194060, IMG submission 163427) | Anoxic zone freshwater microbial communities from boreal shield lake in IISD Experimental Lakes Area, Ontario, Canada - Sep2016-L222-5m | ecosystem: Environmental > Aquatic > Freshwater >... | reverse complement strand
TCTGGCATTACGACCAGCGGTTCCGTGTCCGGCATCATCGGTGGCGGCAGCGGCAGTGGCACGCTGAGTGTGGGATTTGATACCAGTGTCACCGCCGGTGCAGGCAAGTCCGGAACCACAACCGTGGCGTTGAATTCAACTGAGGTTAATAGCAGCGGCCTCGGCACAACCAGCGTGGGCTCGCAGACGATCACGGTGACCGGCGATGTCTTCAATGGCTCGGGCAAGTGGACGCTCGCCTCCGGCTCGAGTGGCAGTTGGGGCACCCATGCCAACTGGATCGATGCCAATGGAGCCAGTGGCGCGCCAGGCACCTTCGCCGGCTTCGACAATGTGGACTCTGCCACGTTCGATGGCACCGGCACGACCGCGACGATTGATTTGGACAGTGTGGCACCCAGCTTGAAGGCACTGACGTTAAGCGGCGCCACGAGTTACACAATCGCCCAGGGCACAGGCACTAACAAACTGACCTTGAAAAGCAGCACCGGCATAGCCACCGTCACGGTCGGCGGAAGCCAAGCGATCACCGCCCCTATAACCCTGGCCAGCAACAGCACGTTCGGCACCGCGCTTGTGTCAGACACACTCACCATCAGCGGTAATGTGGATGGCGCGGGAACGCTGACCAAGACGGGCAGCGGCACGCTGGCGCTCGCCGGCACCAGCAACACCTACAGCGGGGGAACCTATATCAACGGTGGTACTCTCAGCTTTGGCACCAGCTTGCCCACCACTGGGATTGGTTACGCCAATCTTAGCTTCAACAATGGCGGCATTCTTGAATACGCCGGGACATCCTCCTTGAGCACCTACACCTTGGATCCAGATACTAGCAACTCGAATTTCAATATCAATGTGACCCAATCGACCGGCAACCTTACCATTCAACGGTGGAATGGATATTTGGTTAAGGGCGGTGCGGGCACGCTCACCGTGCAAGACCCCAACGGATGGGATGGCGGAGCGGTGCGGGTTGATGCCGGCACGATGATACTTGCCGGTAGCACTGGCAGAACCGATTGGTATGCAAACTCCTCAGGAGTCAATGACGTGGTCGCCGGTGCAACCCTCAAGATTGGCAAATACACGAATGGGCAATTCTACGACGGGCAAATTTTCTATCAAGGCGGGTTCCATATGACGGGCGGGACCTTTGATGTGAACGGGGATACAGCCAACCGTGAGCCCTCGATCGATGGCAGTGGCACAATCACCAATAGCGCGGCAAGCACCACCGGAGTGGTCAAGATGTCTGGCTATCACGGCAACAAGGCATTCAGCGGGACCATGCTGGACGGAGCTTCCGGGACTGGCAAGTTAGGATTGACCTTGGTTGATGGTAATACCTGGACCTTCACGGGCACCGGGCTCGGAGCTACCTATAGCGGCCCGACTTTGGTGACCGGAGGCAATCTGACGGCTGGCTCGACCACGGCGTTCTCACCTAACTCGGCGTATACAGTGTCAGGAAATACCTTGAACCTTGCCAATTATAACAACTCGATCGGTTCGCTCACGGGAACCGGCAATGTGACCCTCGGCACGGCGACGCTGACCCTTGGCAACGACAACACCAGTCCCACATTCTCCGGCGCGATTTCCAGCACCGGCAGTCCGGTGACGAGTCTGGTCAAGACGGGCAGCGGTATTCAGACGCTCAGCGGCACCAACACCTACACCGGTGCGACGAATGTCTCACAGGGGACGCTCAAGCTGACGTCCGCGACTGCTAACAATATCGCCAATTCGGCCAGCATCCATATCGCCAGCGGTGCGGCGCTTGATGTGTCGGGGCTGAGTGGCACGCATCTGGCGCTGGCCAGCGGGCAGGTCCTCATGGGCAGTGGCAGCGTCACCGGCGGCAGTGTTGCCCTGGGTTCCGGCGTGATAGAGCCCGGCGACCGCGCCTTGGTCACCCCGGCCAAGGGGACTCTAACGATTGCCAATGCGCTGGATCTCACCGGTGGCACCGCCAACATCCGGCTCTTCGGTGACACCGCCAACGACAGCGACAAGCTGGTGCAGAGCACGGCGGGAACCATCACCTTTGGTGGCACCCTCAACCTGACTCAGGCGAGCAACTTCACCGGGACCTTTGCCGCCGGTAACTCCTGGGATCTGTTCGACTGGACAGGCACGGCCACGGGTGAATTCGGGACCCTGAACTTGCCGACCCTCAGCGGTCTGAAGTGGGATACCACCAGCCTCTACACCAACGGCGTCGTTAGTATTGCCTCCATCGGTACGCCGGCCCCGCAGCTTGTTATTAGCACGCCCGTCAATACCCGTGTGTTGGCGAATGCCGGCAAGACCATCGATGGCACCTATGGCAACAGCGGCACTGCCAGCCTGACGGCCACCTTGACGAATAACGGCGGCACCTTGACGGTTGCCAGCTTCAGTCCTTCAGGCAGCCAGACGGTAGGTGCCGGAATCATCGACCAGCCATTTGCCGGCAGCATCAGCGATGTGGGCGCGGCGGGCACGGGCAAGACCTTCAGTGTGGCCTTTGGTTCCGCCACCGCCAGCGGCACCTTGGATGTGGTCGATCAGCGCAGCTTCAGCGCCGGCACACCGACCATCGCCCTCGGCACGATCCATGCGGGCACCGTCTCGACGGGTGCCACGGCTATCAGCAGCGCCGGTGAGAACGCGGTGACCGCCAATGCGAGCTTGGGCAGCTTTGCCGGAACCAACACAGGCAGCCTGACTCTCACCACCAGTGACTCCACTGCGTTCAACGGTGCGACAATCCAGACGGCCAACTACAGCCTCGGCGGAAGCATTGCCGCAGGGAACCTAAGCAGCGCGAGCTTCTCCTCCACCGTCAGCGCCGAGTTGGGCTCGATCTCCCCCGTGGTGGTCAATGTCACCGGCAGTGCCACCAACGGCCTCGCCACTTGGACTGCCGCCGGTAATGGCAATTGGTCGGCCTCTGGCAACTGGGCCGACTCTAACGGCATTAGCGCCGCACCGGGCACCTTCGGGTTGTCGTTCGCAGGCATGGACACGGCCACCTTTGATACCGGCGGTCACACCGTCACCGTGGATACGGCAGTCAACGTCAATGCGCTCATCTTTACCGGTGCCAGCAATTACTCGTTGGCGAGCGGTTCGGGCAGCCTCACCTTGGCGGGCACGTCGGCCGGCATCAACGTCGCCTCCGGCACGCAGGCGATCAACGCCCCGCTCGTCTTGGCTAACGATGTGGCGGTCGCGGTCAGCGCCGGCACGCTGGCGATGGGTGGCAACCTCACCGCGGCGGGCAGCCAAACCCTGACCAAGACCGGTGCAGGCGCCCTGACGTTGTCCGGTACTAACAGCTACGGTGGCGCCACCGCGGTCAACACGGGCACGTTGTATATCAACGGTGCCAACACCGGTCTCGGCACGGTCACCGTGGAACCGATCGCCACCTTGGGCGGCACCGGTTCGATCGCCGGTGCGCTCCACGTGACCGGCACCGGGATTTTGTCGCCGGGCGTTGCCTCCCTCGAAAGCCTGGCCTCTGGTGCCTTGACCCTCGACAGTGGTTCGCACTTGGTGATGGAAGCGCTCAACACCACTTCCAACGCGGACCTGATGGTGGTTACCGGCAACCTAACACTCACGTCACCCACACTCGACCTGACCGGGCTGAGTGGCACTTGGGCGGCAGGCAGCAGACTCACGCTGCTGAGCTACACCGGCAGCCTAACAGGCACCTTCAGCGGTCTCGCGGACGACACCTCGTATCTGTTTGGCAGCAACTACTGGATGCTCAACTACAACGCACCGCTTGCCGCCAAGGGTAGCAACTTTGTCGCGGATGTGCCGGTGTCCGGCGCTCAGTTGGTCACCGTCACTCTGGATGCCTACAAGACGTGGGCCAGTGCCGCGGCCTTCAACGCGGATTCCAACAATGATGGTGTGGCCAACGGTCTCGCCTGGATCCTCGGCGCCACCAATCCAAGTGCCAATAGCAACGCGCTCCTGCCCACAGCCACAGCCAGCGCCAGCAGTGGCCTGACCCTCACGTTCAAGCGCTTGGAAGCCTCCATCGACCAATCCACCCTGGTCCTGGAGTATTCCACCAACCTCACCGGCAATAGCTGGACCGACGTGATCATCGGGGCGGTGAGTGGCTCAAGTGGCGGCGTCGATGTCACTGTCACTCCGGGGTCTCCATCGGATACGGTCAGCGTGCATATCCCAGCCGGCAAGGCCTCCGGCGGCAAGGTGTTCGCCCGTCTGAAAGCCACGCAGCCGTGAGGAAAATGTGAAGAGTTATAGGTTATCAGTTAGTGGAAGATAGAAGACTGGCATGGAAAGGGACGCGCCAAGTCCCGTCTTCAAGAGGGGCACGGGCAGCTTGCCCGTGTGCCAATGAAGATCACGGGCATGGACTGTGGCGGGAAGCCAGACTGCGGCTGGAAGCCGCAGCTACTGGCATGGCAAGACTTGCCAAGTCCCGTCTTCAAGAGGGGCACGGGCAGCTTGCCCGTGTGCCAATGAAGATCACCCACGCCGCCACATCCCACATGCCCTCAATTCTCAGCATCTCTTACCCCAATACAGCGTTCTCACGGACGCGCCTACAAAGAACGGGCCGGTCCATGGGTCTTCTTCCCAATAGTCCATAACTGATGCCTTCTCCCGCTCCCTGTTTGCCATTGACAAGCTTGCGGCCCGCCACTTCATTCCCAGCACTCCATTCCCCACTTCATCCACTTCACATGTTCCATTTCCAGGATTCTTCCGTCGCGCGCAGTGCCATGCGTTTTTTCACCCCCATTCTCACCGGCTTGTGCGTGCTTGTTTTAGCCGTGCAGTCCGCGCCCGCCGGGTTGGTCGGGTATTGGAATATGAACGAAGGCACCGGCACGACGGCCAATGACTTCACAGCCAATCACAACAACGGCACGCTGGGTGGTAGCTCTGGCAGTCCGACCTGGGTTACCGGCCACACCGGGATCACCGGAGACAAAGCCGTTCAGATTACCGGGGGTACCAGTTATGTCTCGGTGCTGTCGTCCGCGAGTTTGGCGACCGTCACCACCAACTTCACCATCGCCGCGTGGGTGTTTGAATCATCCAGCACCAATTACGGACACATCTTTGTTACCACGACGGATTTTTCAAATCGCAACTGGCTGCTGCAGTCCGATAACGGGGGTGACTCGGCCTATGTCTGGTCCACCACCAATGGCAATTGGCAAAAGAGTTTGGGTTGGCAAATTCCGGATGGCGCATGGCACCACGTAGCAATCACCTACGACGGCTCAAACATGCGGTCGTATTTGGACGCGACGTTGAAAAATACACAAGCGATCGGCGGCAGTGCGTCATTCCCTGCGTTCGGCACACTCTACCTTGGGGGATGGCTTGCTTACAACAGTTCCTTCGGCGGCAGCCTCGATGACGTGGTTATCTTCAACAGCGTGGAGGATGTGAATTCTATCAAGAATGGCACGCACCCGGCAATGCTGCCTCCCCCGGTCTGGACCGGCGGTGGCACGGTCAATGGCGGCGGCCAATGGGTCTGGAGCGATGCGGCCAACTGGGGTGGCGTCACCATGGCCGCCGGCAAGGTGCTTGCGTTTGCCACCAGCACCGGGCTGACCACCAACTTCAACGACTTTGCTAACAATACCCAGTTTCTCGGGATCACCTTCAAGGCTGGCAGCGGCGCCTTCACCCTCAATGGCAACACGCTCAATCTCACCGGCGACGTCGTCAACAGCAGTAGCAATGTCCAGACACTGTCTAACAATATTGTCGTGGATGGCGGCGATCGCACGTTCAACACCGCAGCGGGCGACGTGGTCGTCAGCCACGGCATCAGCGAGGCGCAGACGGGTCGCGGTTTGCTCAAGACCGGAGCCAACACGCTGACGCTTTCCGGCACCAACACGTATACCGGAACGACGCTCGTCAATGCCGGCACGTTATTGCTCAACGGTGCCACGCTGGGTAACACGGCCGTGACAGTTGCCGGGTCATCGTCAAGCATGGCCGGCAATGGCAGCGTGGTCGGAGCTGTGGCGGCTTCGACTTCCGGCCATCTCGCCCCCGGCGTCAATGCCACGACCCTTGGCTCGCTCGCGCTCAACGGTGGCCTCACCCTCAACGTGGCCAATCTCGATATCAAGGCCGCCGCGCCGGGCACCAGCGACATGGTGACCGTGACGGGCAATCTTGTTCTAACAGGCAACACCCAGGTCAACCTCACCCATCAACTCGCCGGCTTCGGACTCGGCGACTATGTCATCCTCACCTACACCGGCGCCCTGACCGGCAGCACCAGCCAGATCCTTGCCCCCCCGCAAGATATCAATTTCTCCTACTCGATCCAGGCGGCAGGCAATCAGATCAAACTGCACGTCGCGCAGGCGTCGTCCAAGACATATTACGTGAGCCAATCCACGGGCCTCGACACCAACACCGGCCTGACCAGCGGCGCACCATGGAAGACGCTGGCTCATGCCTCGGCGGTCACCCTCAATGCGGGTGATGCGATCCTGTTGAAATGCGGCGATACTTGGAACGAGGAGCTCCAGCCGAAAGGCAGCGGTTCGGCGGGCAATCCGATTTATATGGGGTCCTACGGGTCGGGCAACAAGCCGCTGATCGACCGGGGCGATGTGGCCCAGCAAAACGGCATTCATTTGATCGACCAGGAAGGCTACAAGATTGTCGGCCTCGAATTCTCCCACTGCGAGACCGGCATCTTCGGGGAATATCACACCGGCAATCCCACCCGGCATTTCGTCTGGATCGAGGATTGCTATTTCCATGATTCGTTGCGTTACGGTCACTATGAAAATTACTACACTGCCAAGAACATCAGTGTGGGCGTCTCCTTTTGGTCCTTTGAATCGTGGTCTAACAATGTCTCACTGCAAGATATCACGGTCAAGAACTGTGTCTTCCGCCGGATGGCCTCCGGCATTTGGACCAACAGTCCGGACAACTTTGACTATAACGCGGATAATTTCTACAACTTTGCCAACCTGACTGTCTCTGGTTGCCTGTTTGAAGAGGGTTACCAATGGCAGTTGGGCTTGCGCGGAATTTCCGGCGGCCAGATCACCCACTGCGTCACCCACGACATCGGCCGGCTCAATAACTTTGTGGCGTTCAACGGGGTGGCCGGAGCGATGGTCTACCGTCTCAAGGATTTCACCTTCACCGACAGCGAGTGGGGCTTTGTGTCCCGGGGTGGCGGCAGCGGTGACGGCGAGGCGTTCGACCTCGAGGGCAACAACGCCAACATGACGTTCACCAACTGCTTGTTCCATGACGCGGACGGCCCGTGCATCATGCTCTATCAGGGCGCCGCCCATGGCAACGTCGGCAACCAATTCACCAACTGCGTGTGGAACGGCAAGTCGCCGAGTTCGAGCCTCGGCAGGGAGGAAATCTTCAACGCCAACCCGGGGGCCAACGCGGCACAGTTTGACAGCTACCGGATCTATCTGAGCGCAGGCGAGGTCAGGTGCAACAACGAGACCAGCTTTACTTTCATCAACGGCCTGACCCGCAACCTCAATGACGCCGGCGCCGGCACCAACCTGGCGCTGGCAGCCAGCGCGGTTGCGGCGTCCTCGCAGCAGACAGGCTACGAGGCCATCAAGGCCAAGGACGGCAATGCCTCAACGGTCTGGCACCCGGCGTCGGCGGCCAACGAATGGCTGGAACTCGATTTTGCCAGCCCCACCCTGGTGAATGAATTCCGGCTGCGCGAGGAATCCGGCTCGTCGATCAACCGTTACACCATCCAGTATTGGGATGGTGCCACGTCCAGTTGGCTCGGCTGTTTCAATGGCCGCACGATCGGCGGCAACTTCATCGCTCCCATCGTCAGTCGCACCACCACCAAGGTGCGCTTGTCAGTCACGTCGACCACCAGCGGTACTCCCGGCATCGCCGAGTTCGAGGCCTATTATGTCGATATCCCGCCGCCGCCAACCACCGTCTACTGGCGCGTGGGCGACGGCGTGTGGGATATCAACACCACCGCCAACTGGAAAAACGTCGGTGGCACGGCCATCAATTATGTGGACGGAGATATTGTGTTTTTGGACGATACCGCCAGCGGCGCAACGCCCATCACGGTCACCCTGAACACCTCGGTGGCACCGTTAAGTGTGACCATTAACGCGACCAAGAATTACATTCTAACAGGAAGTGGTGGCATCGGCGGCTCCGCCAAGCTAACCAAGAACAACAGCGGCACCTTGACCCTGTCCGGCACCAACAGCTACACCGGTGCCACGACCCTCAATGGCGGCACTCTGACCTTTGGCAGTGCCGGCAGCCTGCCAGTCGGCAGTCTGGTGATCTTTGCCGGCGGGACCCTTGAGTTTGCCGGTAGCGGAACCGCCGCCACGTATAATCTGAGCGCTGCCGGCGATGCGGGTTATCTGGTCAATGCCACCCAGGCGACTGGTATCCTCACCATCACCCGCGCCAGCGGAAACTACAACGGGATGACCAAGGGCGGAGTGGGCACCGTGATCCTTGCCAATAACTATCAGGACAGCGGCGGTCTAACCGTCACCCAGGGCACCGCCATCCTCGCCGGTAGCAGCAACAATCCCGTCATGTGGTCCACCACCAACGGCATGGACGTGAAAAGCGGTGCCACCCTCAAACTCGGCAATGGACAACCCGGGCAGATCTACTACGACGGGGGATTCACCATGGTTGCAGGAGGTACTTTCGACCTGAACGGGCAGGACCCCGCCGTCGATCAGAACCACTCGGTGCCGGCCATTGCCGGAGATGGCACCATCACCAACAGCGTGGCTTCCACCACCAGCACCGCCAGTTTCAAGATCAACGGCAACAAAGCATTCGCCGGCACCATCGCTGACGGTGCCGGCAAGGTGGCCATCGCCTTGACCAGCGGTGGCGGCACCTGGACGCTTTCCGGCATCAACACCTACACCGGCTCCACTGCGGTCAATAGCGGCACCCTGGTTCTGGCAGACAACGCCGGCATGAAATTCGGGGTGAGCAACGTATCTAACAACAGCGTCAGCGGCGGCGGCGCCGCCACCTTCAGCGGGGATTTCACCATCGACACTTCCGCGGTGACGGCCACCACCGGCACCTGGACCCTGGTCAATGCCGCGACCCTCAACGAATCCTTCACCTCCACCTTCACCGTGGTTGGGTTTACCCCCAACGTGGACGGTGTCACCTGGACCCGCATCGAGGGCTCCAAAACCTGGACCTTCACCGAGACCGACGGCAAGCTTGTTCTAACCGTCAGTCCGGGAACGCCCTTTGACAACTGGATGAACAGCACGGATTACAACACGCCGCCCCTCACCGCCGCGCAAAAACTGCCGGGAGCGGATCCCGATAAGGATGGCGTCACCAATCTATCAGAATTCGCTTTCCATGGCAATCCGGTCAGCGGTTTGGACAGCGGCTACCATCGCGCCGCCATCGAGGACACCAATGCCGATTCCCTCAAGGAGTTGACTCTAACCCTTGCCGTGCGCAATGGATCCGGCTCACCGGTCTTCACGGGTTCGCCTTCGCCGTCGGCCACCGTCGATGGCATCACCTACACCATCGAGGGTTCCTTGGGTCTGACGTTCCCGGACAGCATCGTCACCGAGACCACACCGCCCACCGGCCTGCCCGCCCTTCCGGGCGGTTGGGAATACCGCCGCTTCAAGCTCAATGCCTCCAGCGGCCTCGGGGGGGTGGGATTTATCCGCGCCAAGGTGGTGAAATAGCCCAGTTGGTAGGCTAGAACCGCGTTCTCACGAACGTGCCTACAAATAGCGGGGCGGCCCCGCGTGTTTCAAGGAGTGTGGACACGTGGCGCGGCGGATTGCATCCGCCACGCCACGCCACTCTAACATGAGGAATCAGAATCATTCAAAGTCAGTCTCATGATACACGGCATGGCGGATGCAGTCCGCCGCCACAATCCCACCCCACCCCAAGCTTCCGATTCCCTTGATACGCTGTTCAAATCTCAAATTTGCGAGTCCGCCAGTCGCCATTAACAACCGGACAGTGACGGATTCAGCCCCGGGCTCACAGGATTTGTCGGGTTGATTGGCCGCCACAGGCAATGAGCCCTGGGAAAATTCATGAAAATGAGCCTGTTTTTTATTGACGCTATCGTAGCCTTCCGTAGTTTCGCCGCGGTCGTTGGCGGAACGGCGTGCGAATTTACTCCAACTCCCTCCCTGACCACGAACAATACCCGAATGAAAAAGCGTAACCATCTTATTTTGTGTGCCTTGTCTGTCCTTGGGCTGGCTTTCACCTCGATCTCGCAGGCGGCCTTGGTCGGCTACTGGAGTTTTAACGAAGGCACCGGCACCACGGCGGCCGATGCATCAGGCAATGGTTATTCCGCCACTATTGTGGCTGGCACCCAAAACGTCATAGATGGTTGGAGCGGCGGGGCGACGACCTCGCCAGCAAATATACCGCCAACCGCAACTCCGGGGGTGGGGGACAATGCTCTGGATTCTCTCGGTTATAACTCACACGCCGATGTCACCTCTCCGGGTTTTATCTCCACCATGTCCGTCGCGACAGCTTATTCGGTGTCGATGTGGATGAATCTAAACACAGGGGGGTCTTATCCGAATATGTTCGCTTTCATGAACGGTAATGCCCGCCAATGGTTTACCCAACTTGGAAGTGGTGGCGACACCAACATGTATTCATGGTTCGCATCTCCCCATTACACCATAGGAGGCAGTGCGGGCAATCCAACGCAGGACGCATGGCACAACTTTGTTTTCACCCAGGATGGGTCAATATTCAAAGTATACAGGGACGGCGCCAATATCTACTCCACCGCTTCGACCGTTAAAATTGGTACTTTCACCAGTTTCCAAATCGGTGGTGCCAGCTACAATAGCGGCACGTTCTCAAGTATTGAAGGTTCGATCGACGAAGTGGCCGTTTACAATAATGCCTTGACCGCCAGCGAGGTCACCACCGCCTATAACAGTGGCGTGCCCATCAATCTCGTGCCGGAGCCAGCCTCCGCAGCGCTGTTCAGCCTTGCGCTCTGCGCGTTTTCCATGCGGCGCCGGCGCACGCGGGCTTGATCGCCACAGCGGCGGCATGATATGCCGGCCCGCGTGTTTCAAGGAGTGTGGGCACGTGGCGGCGGATTGCATCCGCCACGCCCGGAACTCATGTCCGCCGCATCGCGACGGGACGCCGCAATCACGGCCTGCCGACGGGACGTCCCCCATCACCCGCATCCTCTGCTGCGGTTGCGGCAAGCCGCAACCACGCCGGTCACGCGGTGACCGCGCTGCGGTCGTCGTTGAGGCCGGATTTTTCAATGAAGTAATCGTAGCCGCCGGTGTAGCGGGTGACGATGCCATTGTTGATATGGAGGGTGGTTTCGGCCAGCGTGCGGATGAAGTGGACGTCGTGGGAAATGAACACGAGGGTGCCTTCATAATTTTTGAGGGCGGCGACGAGCGAGTCGATGGCGAGGATGTCGAGGTGGGTGGTGGGCTCGTCCATGAGCAGGAGGTTGGGCGGATCGACGAGGAACTTGACGAGGTTGAGGCGGGATTTTTCGCCGCCGGAGAGGATGCCGCAGCGTTTTTCCACATCGGCGCGCCGGAACAGGAATGAGCCGAGGACCGAGCGGGCCTCCTCATCGCGCAGGGTCGGGCAGCAGCCCATCACCTCCTCGAGCACCGTGTTGTTTTCGTTGAGGGCTTCCGAGCGGTGCTGCGAATAGTAACCGATCTTGGTGGCGTAGCCCACGTCGCGCTTGCCGGCATCAATGGGAATCTGACCGGCGAGGATTTTGAGCAGGGTGGTCTTGCCGGACCCGTTGGGCCCGACCAGCACGATGCGGTTGCCGCGCTCGATGGTTAGATCGAGGTTGTTGTAGATGCGCTTGTCGCCGTAGGACTGGCCGACCTTGACGAGGTCGATGACTTTTTGGTTGGAGCGTTGGGGTTGCGGGAAACTGAACTTGAAGGGTTTGCGGGGTGTGCGCGGTTTTTCCACGCGATCGAGTTTTTCGAGGAACTTGATGCGGGACTGGACCTGGGCGGCCTTGGAGCCGATTTGGCGGAAGCGGTCGATGAACTCCTGGTGTTGTTCGATTTCCTTGCTTTGGTTGCGGTAGGCTTGGACCTGGAGGTCGTAGCGTTTCTCGCGCTGTTCGAGAAACGAGCTGTAATTGCCCGTGTAGGCAATGAGCATGGCGGCATCCGGGTCGATTTCGACGACGGTCTCAATGATGGCGTCCATGAAATCCCGGTCATGCGAAATCATCAGGATGGCCCCGGAGTAATTCAGCAAATAGCGCTGGAGCCACAGCAGCGAGATCAGGTCGAGGTGGTTGGTCGGTTCATCTAACATCAGCAGGTCCGGCTCCATGACCAGCAGCCGCGCCAGATGCGCGCGCATCACCCAGCCGCCCGAGTATTCGCGGGCCGGGCGGTGGGAATCCGCTTCCTTGAACCCCAGGCCGGCAAGGATTTTTTTCGCCTTGGGTTCGTTTTGATAGCCGTTGAGGTGGTTGAACTGGTCCTGGGCCTTGGCAAAATCCGGGTGCGAGAGGTCGCCGGTTTTCTCGTGTTCGCGCATGGTGCGGAGGATGTCGATCATTTCCGGGGTGATACCCATGGCGATCTCAATGATGGTTTCATCGCTGGGCTCGCCGGATTCCTGTGGCAGGTAGCCCGTGATCGAGTATTCGTCGCGCTCAATGGTGCCCTCGTCCGGGCTGTCCTCATCGAGGATCATGCGGAACAAGGTGGACTTGCCGGCCCCGTTGGGACCGACCAGGGCGACCCGTTCGCCCCAATTGATAGACATTTCCGCCTCGCGCAGCAGGGTGCGGCCGCCGAGGGTCTTGGTAAGCTTGTGAATAGTGAGCACGCGGCGGATGTAGAGGAGGATCGCGCGCTCGGCAAGAAAATCGGCACGCCCGCTGCACTCGCAACCGGAAGTTGAAATCCACCCTGGGTTCTTGAAACCACGGATTGCACGGATTTCACGGATTTTTTGGGTATGGATTTCAACCTATTCCAATCCGTGAAATCCGTGCAATCCGTGGTCGATCTAACCGATATTACAAATCCAACCCCGGAGTGCGGGGCAATTGCCCGGAGTCGCCACAGGAATATGCTTGACGGAGGGGGAGGGGACGGGTTGCATTGCGCATCCAAACCACTGGCATGCTTACATTACCCATATCCAAATCATCCGTGGCGCGCGGCTTCGTGCGTTTTGCCGCTCTTCTGTCGCTTGTATGGGTGGCCCTTGCGGGCGGCTTGAAGGCCCAGGATTTCGAGGGGAAAAAGATAACGAATGTGGAGATCCGCTTTACCGGGTCCAAGACGGTGGATGAGGCCCGCCTGCGCAATCTGATGAGCTCCAAGGCAGGCAGCACCTATGCTGCGGAGCGCCTCGATGCCGATGTGAAGGCACTTTACGAATCCGGGTTGGTGGAGGAAGTGCGGTTTTTGGCGGAGACGGTGGGTGACGGGGTGCGTCTGATTGCGGAAGTGAGCACGCGTGCCGAATATGTCGCCATTGGTTTTGTGGGCAACTCGGTGTATTCGGATAAGAAGCTGGCCAAGGAATCCAAGCTCAAGAGCCGAGGCATCCTCAGCGACGAGGTCAACCGTGATGCCCGCCGCAATATTGAAAAATACTATCAAGGCTCTGGCTTCCCGGACGTGGTGGTCACCCATAAGATTCAACCGACCGCCCAACAGGGCAAGGCGGACTTGGTTTTTGTCATCGAGGAAGGGTCGAAGAACGAAGTGCGCAATATCCGCTTCGAAAACAACAAGGCGTTCTCCACTTCTGAACTGCGCAAGGAAATGAAGACCAAGCCCAAGGGATGGTTCTCGTGGCTGACCAAGTCCGGACGCTTTGAGAGCAACCAATTGGACACCGACCTGGACGCGATATTGGACTATTATCGCGGCAAGGGCTACTTGCGCGTGAGCAGTCCCGGCATCCGTCGTGACCCGGTGGGTGACGGCCGGGTGGATCTGGTCATTCCCATTGATGAGGGGGAAAAATACACGGTGTCGGCTGTGGGTTTCGGCAGCATGACGGTGTTCAAGTCCGAGGAACTCTATCCGGCGCTCACCC
>Ga0194060_10002147_pt1 | contig 14120 bp, 11 predicted proteins | sample SepL225m_MetaG_FD_163427 | JGI IMG/M metagenome (GOLD analysis project Ga0194060, IMG submission 163427) | Anoxic zone freshwater microbial communities from boreal shield lake in IISD Experimental Lakes Area, Ontario, Canada - Sep2016-L222-5m | ecosystem: Environmental > Aquatic > Freshwater >... | reverse complement strand
GGTTTCTTCCACCCCGGCAGCCTGTTCGCTGGCGGCTTGGCTCAAAGCCTGAGCGGTGGCGCTGACCTCTTCGGAGGCACTGGCCAAAGCCTGCGCTCCACCGTTCACATCAGCCACCACTTCGGAGAGCTTGCCCACCATCATCTTCATGGCGTACAGCAGGCTGGAATTGTCCTTGGGGTGGGTTTCGAGCTTCATGGTCAGGTCACCTTCGGACAGGCGCACCACCATGTCACGCGCATAGTCCGGTTCGCCACCGAGCTGCTTGAGGACGCTGCGGGTAATGACCCAGCCCACCAATACCGAAAGGATTGCGGCGACGATGCCAAGAATCATGATCAGCCTCTCGGTCGATGTCACCAGTTCGTCGGCATTCTTGCCGGCCTTCTCCATCAACTCGGTCTGCAGGTCAATCATTTCATTGACCGCTTTCATGTAATCGGCCTGTGCCTTACGCAGGTCCGCCGCAAGGAACGCAGCAAAGTCGGCCTGCTTGACATCAGCCTTGATCATCTCGATGGCCTTGTCCTGTTGTGTCACATAGTCCGCGCGTGTCGTCTGGATTCGCTTGAAAACCTCACGGCCTTTTTCGGAGGTGACCATCTTGTCGAGCTTCTCCAACCGGTCGGAGATGACCTTGCGCTGCTCGGGAATGGCCTCCAGTGCCTTGGTCCGCTCGCCGCCGGTCATGATGTAGGCGTTACGTAGCTGCCGCGCAATGGTATTGATGGCGTCAATCACGTCATTGGAAATGACAGTCTTGGGGAACTTGTCGCTCACCATATTGTCGATTTCGGCATTGAGCGCGCCCAGGCGCACATAGCTCGTCGATGCGATCACGACCAACAGGATCAGGGTAATGGCAAAGCCGATTCCCAGCCGGACTCCGAGTTTGAGATTGTTCAACATGGCATTACTCCTGAATATAGAAACTGAAAGAATTGACTTGGAAGCGGTTGGATTGAAACGCTGTGCTTACCTGGCGGACCGAAGGCCGGCTGCTGGTTCAGCCGGTGCAATGGGCTGGCCTCCCAATGGCAAATCTCAAAGGGTTTTTGGGGCTTCTGGTTCATGATGACTGCCCCTCCACCTGCCGATTGGCGTGGGCTGGTGAGCGAAGCTGGCTGTTGACCGAGCGTTTGACCAGTTGCGGCACATCCAGAATGAGGGCCACATCGCCACTGCCCAGAATGGTGGAGCCACTGATGCACTGCACCTGGTTGAACATCTGCCCCAGAGGTTTGATCACCGTCTGGAATTCACCCAGCAGCGTATCCACCACCAAACCCGCTTTCTGCCCGGCGTACTTCAGCACCACAATGTTCTCGCCCTTCACGGGTGGCGGGTTTTTGATGCCAAACAGATCGCGCAGCCGGATAAAGGGCAGCACCTGACCGCGCAGGTTGGTGTAATCGTGATCGGGCTCGGCGGTATAGGCCACACACTCCTCGATCATGTCCAGCGGAATGGCAAACACCCGCTTGGCCACTTCCACCAGGAAACCGTCAATGATGGCCAGGGTGAGCGGCAGCCGCACGGTAACCGTGGTGCCCTTGCCCTCTTCGCTGGTCAGACTCACCGTACCGCGCAGCGCGGTGATGTTGCGCTTGACTACATCCAGGCCGACACCCCGGCCGGAGAGGTTGGTAATCTTCTCGGCGGTGGAGAAACCCGGCTCAAAGATCAGTGCATAGACCTCGGAGTCGGTCATGTGGTGGCCGGCATCGACCAGACCGCGCTCGATTGCCTTGGCCAGGATGCGCTCGCGCTTCAAGCCGCCGCCGTCGTCCTGTACCGTGATAACAATGGCGCCCGAGTCGTGGTAGGCGTTGAGCTTGAGCGTGCCCTGGATCGGTTTGCCGCGTGCGGCACGAATCTCGGCACTCTCGATACCGTGGTCCATCGAATTGCGCACCAGGTGCATCAGCGGGTCGCCAATCTTCTCGACCACGGTCTTGTCGAGCTCGGTGTCCTCGCCGTCGATGATGAGCGCAATGTCCTTGCCCAGGTCGCGCGAGACATCGTGCACCACGCGCTGGAAGCGGCTAAAGGTGGCGCCAATTTTCACCATACGAAGTTGCAAGGCGCTGTCGCGCACCTCTTCGACCAGCATCGAGAGCTTGGAGGTGGCCTCTTCGAGCTCGATGACCTTGGCGCGGTGCGCAATCATGTTGACGCTGGCACCGGCAATGATGAGCTCGCCCACCAGGTTGATGAGCTGGTCGAGCTTGTCGGCATCGACCCGCACCGAGCGGCTTTCCTGCGCCTGGACTTCCTTGACCTGCTTCTGCTTTTGCAGCGCCGCGTCGACCACTGCCGCCGGAACCGACTGCTGTTCCACCAGAATGGAGCCCAGTTGGCGTGCCGGCACGGAGTCGGCCTGGGCGCTCAGGGCGTTGTCGAGCTCCTGGCGCGTCAGCGCGCCGCAGCGCACCATCAGCTCGCCAATGCGCTCGGAGATCTCGGGCGACTCCTGAATCAGGCGGATGTATTCATCGACCTGGCTGTTGGGGGGCAGAATGCGCAGGCGCACATCGCCCTGCACAAACTCGAAGGCGCGCTCAATGGCTGCCTTGTCCGCTTTGGTGTCGAGCGACATCTCAAAGGACAGGTAGCACAGCTCGGGCTCCATGGTGTGGGCCAGCGGCAGTTTGTCGGGGATGGTCAGGATGTCGACGATGCGCCCCACCGTGCTGAGGTAGCGGATGAAGGACAACGGATCCATCCCCATGCGCAGCACTTCGGCGCCAAACTGCATGGAGATGTGCCAGTGGTCCGAGCCCGAGCCTTTGCCGGGCATGCGTTGGGTCGAATCGATGTCGGGTTCGGGTACCAGTGCGCCCCCGCTTGCAGCCTTGGTGCCCAGAACAGCGTGCAACTTCTCCAGCAACGGGGCTCCGGCCTCGGTGCTGGCCTCGTCGGCTTCGGTCTGGCCGGCCTGCACGCCGTCGATCAGGGCCTTGATGTGGTCGCAGCACAGAAGCAGCGTAGCCACCAGGTCGTCGCCAATGGTCAAGGTGCCGGCACGCACCTTGTCGAGCACGTTCTCTACCACATGGGTGAAGGCCACCACATGGTCCAGACTAAAGAGACCGGAAGAGCCCTTGATGGTGTGGGCGGCGCGGAAGATGGAGTTGATGAGTTCAGTCTTGTCTTCGGTCTGTTCCAGCGCCAACAAAGAGCTCTCCATGTCCTCCAGCAGCTCACGGCTCTCGGCAATGAAGATGAGTAGGGCTTGGTCGAGGTTCATGGTGGGCTTCTTCAAATCGGGTTGTTTGGGCGCAGAAGGGACATCGCAATCAGTTCTTGCCTGATACAGGGTTGGGTTCAATCACGAGGTGGTCGCCAAAGAATGCGGCCACATTCAGGAGCTCAAACACCTCAATGACGGGCGCGCTGTGCGAGACCAGTTGCAATTCGGCCTGTACCGCCTGGGCGGTGCGCTTGGCCAGCATCAGCAGTTGCAGCCCGCAGGTGTCGAGCTCGGTCACGGCGGCCAGATCAACCACCAGGCGTACACCGGCGCGCAACGGCTCGATCAGGGCGTGTTTGAGTTCGTCGGCACGGTAAATACTGAGTTCGCCCTCAATGTGCAGGTCGACTTGGGTCAGGGGGGTGTCCATGGGGTGCTCCGGGTCAGTTGCGTTCAGGGCAGGCACAGCCGTTGCACGGCACCGAGCATCTGCTCGGGTTTGAAGGGTTTGACGACCCAGGCCTTGGCTCCTGCAGCCTGGCCTTCGCGCTTCTTGGACTCATCGCTCTCGGTGGTGAGCATGATGATGGGCGTGAAGCGGTACGCCGACATGGTCTTGACGTTCTTCACAAACGTGATGCCGTCCATGATGGGCATGTTCACATCGCTGATGATGAGGTTGACCTTCTGCCCGGTGAGCTTGTCGATGGCGTCCTGGCCGTTGATGGCCTCAATTACCGTGTAGCCCTCCCCGCGCAGCGCTATACCCACCACCGTGCGGATGGAGGCAGAGTCATCGACGATCATGATGGTTTTAGCCATGGTAGTTCTCTAAAAAGATTAGGAGAGAGGGTGGGTACTGACGTAGGCGGCAACCCGGGCATCGTCTTTGGGAATGTGCGTGAGTCCCCATTCGCTGAGAAACTCGGACACCACAGCCGGGTCGACTGTGTTGTTTCCAATGGCCTGACTCAGGGAGCTCAGGCGTTTGAGAATGTTGTTATGCGACTCCACGTGGGCCGTGTAGCCCGGATAGCTGACTTTGCGCATGAGTGACTCTTCGTCGGCAAAGTGCTCCCGAACGTGCTGGTAGAGCTTGATGGCACACAGGCGAAGCGCCGACTGATCCTGGGCCACAAACATGGCGTTGGCGAGCTCAAACAAGTGCTGGTGCTGCTGGTCGATCAGCGGCTCGCCTAGCAGGTAACTGTCTTTCCATTCGATGTGCATGGTGGTTACTTTCAAGTTCTTGGGTCAAAAGAACGTAATCTCTTCGTCTTGCTTGGCTTCTGTGACGGTGCCACCGGAGTGGATGACGTGCTGGTCCGCCATGACATAGGTCTTCTTCATATCGTCGAGCAAGCCTTGCGGATCTACCGGCTGCATCAGTCCGGCCTGCGCATTGATGGCCTGCTGTTCCTGCACGAACAGCGGCCAGCGCTCTATGTTCTTCTTGAGCAACTGCAGGATCTGGGCAACCCGGTCCTGGAACTGGAATTCGACAATGGCCTGGCCAATCTCTGACTGGATGGCCACGCTTTCGTCTTTGAGCAATGCGCCAGAGCGCTCCATGGCACCGGTGACGTCCCGGAAGTCGGTCAGTATTCCAGTGATGCTGGCTTCGGTAGCCTTCACGCGCGTTTCGCGTTGCTCAACGGACTCGCGCACTGCCTGGCTGGACTCGGCGATGGCGGCGCTGATGACCCTTACCTTTTCTGCAATGTGGCGACCGGTTTCACCGGATTGGTTGGACAGCATGCGAAACTCTTTGGCAACCACCGCAAAGCCGCGTCCGAGTTCGCCGGCGCGGGCGGCTTCGATGGCGGCGTTGAGCGACAGCAGGGTGGACTGCTGGGCAATCTTGGCCACGTCGTGCGCCATGTCCTGGAGTTCTTTGGTGAAGCGGTCCAGCCCTTCGACTTTCTCCAGCATGCCCAGCATGCTGCTCATGGCCGCGCGCTGGCCTTGCACGATGTGGTCGAGTTCCTCTTCGGCTCGGGTGATCACCGCAAGCAGGCTCTTGTCGCTTCCAGCCAGGTTGTCGGTTTCCAGGCTGGCGTTCTGTACCGTGTCACTGATCTTGTCGACGATGCCGGCAAAGCGCAGGGAAATGGCGGCGATGGCCGTCTCCATCTGCTCGCGCGAGGAGTCAATGTGGCGGCCCCACACGGGAGCGACTTCCACGCCAAAGCGCCCCTGTTCGGCAATATGTGCATTGACTGCGGCCAGCAGGGCGTTTTGCCGCGCCAGCAGGGAGCGGCCCACGGCGACTCCGGCGGCCAGCACTGCAATGGCGCCAGCGATGTCGTCCCAATGGTAGTTACCAGCGACCAGCAGGGCGATGGCTCCTACCAGCGACAGGCCAATCGGGTAGAGCAGAGGTGCCTTGGACGGCTGCAGCGCCTTCATGGCTGCACCGCCGTGCCAGAGGATTGCGTGGGGGCTGGGGTTGTCAGCCCGCTCACGATGCTGTCAATCAGGGGCACCAGGTCAACTACAAAATCGCCCTTGCCTACATAGCCTTGGACTCCGAGTTCGCACGCGGCCGCGCGGTAGGACTGGCTGTCATGCATGGATAGAAACACGATACGCGGGGGCGATGCCATCTGTTGCAGGGCAGCGGCAACTTCAAAACCGTTCATTTCTGGCATGACGATGTCCAGCAACACCAGGTCGGGCAGCAGGCGCTCGGCCAGCGCGAGGGCGGTCTTGCCGTCGTGTGCCTGACCCACTACCTCGACTCGGGGCAGGGTTTCGAGAAAATTCCTGACCGCTGCCAGGAAAGTCTTGTTGTCGTCGACCAGCAGAATCTGGAGTCTCACGCTGTATTCCCCACGGGCGCAGGATGGAAAGACCGAGCCTGCGGGGCGGCGGCACCAGGATGGAGTCTCGAAATTGGAAACATGGCCCCAACTTTAGGCTGGTACCGGGCGAATAAAAATCGGGCCAATACCCTAGTCAGGCGGGGGAAACACCTTAGGGGCCTCAAACCCTTCGTGGAACTTCCAGGGGAAAGGTGGCAGCAAATGCAGCACCAGGTCCGGACTCGATGCGCAGCGTGCCGCCGAGTTGGCGCACCAGATCGGACACCAATTGCAGCCCCAGCGACTGACCACGGCGCAACTCGAAGTCGGCCGGGAGCCCGACCCCGGTATCGCTCACGCGCAGGCACCACAGTGGCCGACTGGCATCGCTACCCGGCGCGGCAGGGGTGGGTTGAAGTTCAACACGTACTTCTCCACCCTGGTCTTTGGAAAAACCATGTTTGAGGCTGTTGGATATGAGTTCGTTGACCAGCAGGCCGCACGGGGTGGCCTGGTCCAGGGTGGACCTGGCGGGTGCCAGGTCCAGCGCCAGCCGTACCGATGCCAGCGCGCTTGCCTGCGCTCGAAATGCAACCGAAGCGACCTGTCCGAGGTAGCTGTGCAAATCCACCTCGGCGAAGTTGCCCGAGCGGTACAGGGTTTCGTGAACCAGTGCCATCGAGCGAATGCGTCCTTGCATGTCGCGCAGCACCATTTTGGTGTCCTTATGGGTAGATTGCCCCTCTTCCAGCCGCAACAGGCTGGTGATCACCTGCAGATTATTTTTGACCCGGTGGTGGACTTCGTTGAGGAGTGCCGTCTTCTCGAGCAGCAGCCGCTCCTGCCTTTGCTGGCCTTGCTTTAGCAGCGTAATGTCTTGCTTGATGGCAACATAGTGGGTGGCGATGCCCTCGGAGTCGAGCACGGGGGCGATCACCGCCTGTTCCACGAAAACCTCGCCACTTTTCTTGCGGTTAAGGAACTCACCGTGCCAGACCCCGCTCGCCCCCAGAGTTGCCCACAGGCTCGCGTAGGTTTGCGGGGGTGTTTTGCCAGACTGCAATATGCGGGGGTTGTGGCCAACTACCTCCGCTGCGGTGAAGCCGGTGACCTCCACAAATTTGGGATTGACGTACTCAATCGTGCCCTGCAGATCGGTAATGACAATCGCGATCTGGGCCTGCTCGGTGATGCGCGAGAGCTGACGAAGCTTTCTCTCGGTGTTCTTGCGCTCGGTGATGTCGTAGATCGCCACCTGAATGGCGTCCTGACCGGCGTACTGGATACCAATGGCCTGTACCTGAACATCAATCGGAGTTCCATCGAGTCGCAGGAACCGCTCTTCCAACGGCGGCGAGACCGTTCCCCTGATACTGCTGGCCTGGGCGCGCGTTTCGACAAGCTGCCTGAAGTCCGGATGCACAAAGTCAATAATTTTCTTCCCCGTCAGTTCGGAAGCACGGTTGGCGCCCAGCAATTTGACGGCGGCCGGATTGACGAATAGCAATTTCCCGCCCGCGTGCACGACGATGGACTCCGGTGACCAGTCCACCAGGGTTCGAAAGCGTTCCTCGCTTTCATGCAAAGCGGTCTCGCGCTCGCGCAGCGTCTCCAGCAGTCGATTGAATCCGCCAATTACTTGGCCAATTTCATCCTGCCGTGAAATACGCAACGCTTTGGGAAACTCTTTGCCATGGGTCAAAGATGTCAACTGGGCGGCGGCCGTGACCAGTGGGTACAGTTCACGGTGCAGCCCCCACCAGGTGAGGCCTGCGGCCAGCACGGTGAGCAGGGCTGCGGCAAAGAACATGCGCAGCCCCATGGCCCGAATCGGCGCAAACGCCTCTTCAGTAGGGAGCAGCGCTTCCAGCATCCACCCCGAAGCAGGGATGGAGTGTGTGGAAGACAAGTATTCGACTCCCTTGGCATTGACCTCAACGCCATAGCCTTCAAAGCCTTGCCGGTACCGGTCGTGCAGCGGATACAGTCCGGGCATGGGTAAAGGCGTGAGCACCTGGCTCTTGTCGGTGGAGGTTACGACTCGACCGTGTCTGGGGTCCAGCAGCATGTAGCCGCCCGTATTGCCGTAGCGGTGGCGGATGATCCGGTCGAAAAAATTGTCGCTGCTGAGGTTGATTACCCCCACCAGCGCCCCGATGACGCGTGCCTCACCATCAAAAATGGGCGTCGCCAGCGAAACAACGGGAACCTTCAGCACTTTCCCTACCACCGGTTCGCTGACCGCCGTCTTGCCGTCGCGAAGTGCGCTTTCGATGTGGTCGCGCTCCATGAAGTTGACGCCAACGCGCCGGGCGGAAGGGGGAACCGAGGCAATCGCCGTGCCCGTGGCCTGGGTAACGAAGGCACCCCCATTGAACTGGTCCAGAAACAGTGGGTTTCCATTCAGCAACTCGGTCAGGGTCGCCGGTCGGCCCATGTGGTCGGGCTGTATGCCATGCGCAATTTGTTCCAGTGCATGTAGTCTGTCTACCAGTTCCTGGTTGATCTCCTGCGCAACAATTGTCGCGGTGGAAAACTGCTGTTCGCCCAACAACTGTTCCATATCCTGACGCAGCAACTGCCCGGTGAACAGGACCAGCGACCATATGCTGAGCACGAACAGGGTCAGCGTGACCAGCGTGATGCGGGTCTTGAGCGAGCTGACCTGAAGCGCCACAGGGTTACCCCAGCGAAGAAACCAGCCCTGAGCGCATGGCGTAGCGCACCAGTCCCGCCACTTCGTGGATATCGAGTTGCTTCATGAGTTGGGTGCGGTGGGTCTCCACCGTCTTCACCGAAAGGTCCAGGCGACGCGCTATTTCCTTGGTGCTCTGGCCTTCGGCGATCAACTGCAACACTTCGCGCTGGCGTGGAGTCAGCACGTCGGCAGGTTGTTCCTCGGTGCGAAGCCGGTGCACATAATCGGTGACCACCCCCTTGGATACGGCCGGGCTGAGGTAGGTCTCGCCGTTGAGCACGGCTTTGAGTGCCAGTTCCAGTTCCATCGGCGCTGAGTCCTTCAGCAGGTAGGCGACGGCGCCGTGGCGCAAGGCTTGGCGCACGTATTCCGCGTTCTGGTGCATGGACAGGATGAGGACACGAATGTCTGGCCACGCCCGGGCGATGCGTCCGGTAGCTTCCAGCCCGTTAAGGCCAGGCATGGCAATGTCCATCAGGACCACCTGGGGCTGCAACTTCTCCGCCAGTTCCAGCAGTTCCAGACCATCACTGGCCTCGCCGACAACCTCAATGCCCGGCATTGACTCCAGCAGTTTGCGCAGGCCCGCGCGTACCAGTGTGTGGTCATCGGCCAGCAGGACCCGGATGCTATTCACAGTGTCTCCTCATGGGAGCGCCAAGGGCAGCTCAGTTGTACAGTGCTTCCGGCACCAACGGACGACTGGATGGTCAGTTGGCCACCGATCAGTGTCGCACGCTCCTGCATTCCCAGGACACCGGTGCTGTTGCCCGCCAGCGCGCGTGCCTGCATGTCTTCCAGGCTGAAGCCGCACCCGTCGTCGGAAATACGCAGGCAGAGCAAGTCGTCTTCGCGATCGAGCCGAATGTCCACCCGTTTCGCGCGAGCGTGCCGCGCGATATTGGTCAGCGCTTCCTGCACGATGCGAAAACAGGCGGTCTCGATGTCGGGTGCCAGGCGCGTCTGGGCTCGTACATGGTGAAAGTTGACCGAAAAACCGCTGCGATTGGCGCTCTGCTCGGTGACCCACTGCAAGGCAGCGGCCAAGCCCAAATCGTCAAGCATCGAGGGGCGTAACGTGGTGGCCAGGCGGCGCACCTGCTGCAGCGCATCCTCGACGATGCGGATGTTTTCGCGGTTGAGTTCAGCCAGCGGTTTGTCCCTCAGGCGCTCGCCCAACTGCAGATTGATCTTGATGGCGGTAAGCGACTGACCCAACTCGTCGTGCAGTTCAACCGCAACCCGTCGCCGCTCCTTTTCCTGTACCTCCAGTACCCTTCTGGAAAGCGCTTTCAACTGGCGTGTGGTGTTGAGCAGGCGGGTCTCCGCGTGGTGCTTGTATAAAGCCATGGCCACGGTGGTGCTCAGTTCCCTTTCTGAAAACGGCTTGAGTATGTAGCCAAAAGGCTCGGTTAGTTTGGCGCGCTCCAGGATCTCGTCAGCGGAATAGGCGGTTATGAACACCACGGGCAAATGCAAACTGGTGCGAATGGTGTCGGCGGCTGCAATACCATCGGAGGGGCCGCCGAGCTGGATATCCATGAGTACAAGATCCGGCTTGAGGTCCTGCGCCATCTGCACCGCTTGTGCGGCGCTGGTTGCAATACCAACTGATGCGTAGCCCAATGCCACGAGTTGCTGCGCAATATCGCGCGCGACAATGGCTTCATCCTCGACGACGAGAATCCTGGGCGGTATTGGCGGCACTTGCATGGGTCAATTCCTTGAATTTTGCTTGCAGCTTAACCTATGTCAAAGTTTCAAAATTTCGAAACACGCCAATGCCGAGACTAGGGTTTTCCCGTAGACAATCGGCGAGCGACCCGTTAAGGTGGTGAGGTGGGTCGGATGGATTGCGCCAGGACCCGAACTTGAGAGATTCACGCCATGAATATGAACCTGAATGAAGAATTCATTGAAAACGTCACTTACGACGAACTCAGCATCGGCCAAAGTGCCCGGCTGCTGCGCACGCTGACGCGGGCCGACATTGAGGCTTTTGCCGCAGTGTCTGGCGACACCAACCCGGCGCACCTGGATGCAGACTATGCCAACGGCACGCTGACCCATGGTGTGGTGGCCCATGGCATGTGGGGCGGGGCGCTGATTTCGGCGCTGCTGGGCACGCAGTTTCCGGGAGCGGGAACGATCTACCTGGAGCAGATCCTGCATTTCACCAAACCGGTGCGCGTGGGTGACACCCTGTCGGTCACCGCCACCGTGACGGGCAAGGACGATGACAAAAAATCGGTAGAACTTGATTGCCAGGTGCTCAATCAGAAGGGTGATCGTGTGTTGTACGGGACGGCCCGCGTGCTGGCACCCATGCGCAAGGTTCGCCTGCCGAAGACCCATGCGCCGCAGATTCAGCTGTTCGATCCGCAAGCCCGTTTCAGCGCACTGCTGGCCCTGGGCAAGGACATGGAGGCAGTGCGCTGTGCGGTGGTGCATCCGTGCGACATTGGCTCGCTGAGCGGTGCCATCGATTCAGCGCACTATGGGTTGATTATTCCGGTCCTGATCGGGCCGGAGGCACGCATTCGGCATCTTGCCAAGGAAGGCGATATCGACCTCAGCGGCGTGGAAATTGTCTCGGTGCTGCACAGTCACGCTGCGGCGGAGAAGGCAGCCGACATGGCCGTCGCCGGCGAGGTAGAAGTCATCATGAAGGGCAGTCTGCACACTGATGAACTGATTACGGCGGTGCTCAAGCGACCCACACTGCGCACCGGTCGGCGCATGTCGCATGTTTTCCGTTTTGATGTTCCGTTGTACGCCAAGCCACTGCTGATCACTGATGCAGCTCTGAACATTCATCCAACTCTGTCGGAGAAGGTGGACATCATTCAAAACGCCATCGACTTTGCCCGCATCTTGGGCGTCAAGACACCCAAGGTCGCCATTCTGTCGGCGGTGGAGACGGTCAATCCCAACATCCCCTCGACGGTAGATGCCGCTGCGCTGTGCAAGATGGCGGACCGTGGCCAGATCACCGGCGGAGTCCTTGACGGCCCGTTGGCTTTTGACAATGCCATTTCCAGCCACGCAGCAGAAATCAAGCACATCGAATCGGTGGTAGCGGGTTACGCCGATATATTGGCGGTGCCGGATCTGGAGAGCGGCAATATGCTGGCCAAGCAACTCGAATATCTGGCGGGAGCTTCGGGTTCGGGTCTGGTGCTGGGTGCTCGCATCCCGATCGCCCTGACCAGTCGCGCCGATGGCCCCATGAATCGGGTGGCTTCGGCGTTGCTGGCAAAGCTGGCAGCCCACAACGCGCGGCGTGATCGTGCGCGTCAGGACTGGAAATCGATGACCTAGGTCACCAACGGAGTTACATACCCATGGCTATTCTTGCTGTCAATGCGGGTTCGTCCACGCTTAAATTTTCTCTTCATCCCCTACAGGACAAACAGGTTCAGCCCAGCGCGATGACGGGCAATATTCAGGGACTCGAACCCGGTGGAACGCCCGAGATGGGCTGGTCATTCCAGGGAAATTCCAAGAAAAAAGTCCTGCCTGCGGGTGAGGGAGGCGCGTTCAAGCGTGCGCTGGAGAGCCTGCGCGATCTGCTGGCGACCGAGCCTGGCGTGCCGCCGATTGAAGCCGTCGCGCACCGTGTCGTGCATGGCGGACAGGGGTTTCGCGCCAGCGTCATCATTACCGACGACGTGTTGAGCCAACTCACCAAATTGAACTCCCTGGCCCCGTTGCACCAACCGCACAACCTCGAAGGTGTGCGCGCCTTTCGTGCCGCCTTTCCGCAGTTGCCGCAAATTGCCTGCTTCGACACGGCGTTTCACGGCACGCTGGAAGAAGTGGACTACGCATTTGCCCTGCCGCAGGCTTTGGCGGCGCAGGGGGTGCGGCGCTACGGATTCCATGGGCTGTCGTACCAGTTCATCATGGATACGCTGCTCGAGCGAAGCGCGCGGGGTCAAGGCAAGGTGCTGATGGCGCATCTGGGTAACGGTGCGAGTCTGTGTGCCGCTCGCAATGGGCGCAGTTGCGCCACCACCATGGGATTTTCGGCGCTGGACGGCCTGATGATGGGCACCCGTACCGGCACGCTGGACCCCGGCGTGATGCTCTACTTGCTGGAGCAGGGCTGGGACCATAAGCGCCTGCAAACGCTGTTGTACAAAGAGAGTGGCTTGCTGGGCGTATCGGGTATTTCGGCGGACATGCGCAAGCTCAGAAGCGATGGCGGCGAGGCGGCGTGCAAGGCCATCGATATGTTCACGCACCGCGTGGTGCGCGAGTCGGGGGCGCTCACGGCCTGCCTGGGGGGGCTCGATGTGCTGGCGTTTAGTGGCGGTATCGGCGAGCACGATGCCGTGCTGCGTTCCGAGGTCTGCACGCGCCTGGGCTTTCTGGGGGTAAGACTCGACGAAGCTCTGAACCAGCAGGCCGTGGGCGAGAAGGTGATGGCGATTCACCTGCCCACAAGCACGGTGGAGGTGTGGGTGATTCCTACCGACGAGGGTCGCGTTGCGGCACGTGAGGCAGCCGCATTATTGAGGTAATTTGGCTGCAAGCCCGCGCCGGAAAAGCGTGAGCCGCTACATAAATTGTAGCGATTTGGTGGTGGCAGCGGTTGTCTTATTTGCCGCGTTTTGCTTTTGGAAGAGCCTTCCTGGCCGCCTTGCTTGGAGGTGGAACCTTTTTTGCCACCGACTTTGCCGGTGCCGCTTTCTTTGCCGCAACCGGTTTGCGTTTTGCCGGTGCAGTCTTGGGCATATCTACCGAGTCGGTGAGTTTGCGTGCCAGAGCAATGACGCGGGCCGGGTCGACATGGAGGGTGTCAATCAGGAATTCGATGATCTCCGAGCGGGGGTTTTGCAAGGTGGGCTCGATCATCATGACAGCCGCCGAGATGGCCAGCGCGCGTTCGCGGCTCACCGCATCGGGCAGCATTTGCTCCAGTGCGTTGAGCGCCTCTACCGGTGCCACCGCAGTGATGCGGGCCTGCTCCTTGAACAGTGTGAGCCAGTTGGTGCTGGCGGCCTCTTTGCCCAGCGTGTCGCTGGGCAGCATGGCCAGCAGTCTGGCCAGGCGGAAACTGCGGCGCTCGAAAATGCCGATGGATGCCATGCCGGCCAGAACAATGCGGCACACCGCTTCGGCGAAGCCGCCTTTGGTGATGTGTTTCAGAACCGACGTACGTGCCGCTTCGAGCTCTTTGCTGGCCCGGGACATGGCGACTTCCGAATCGGGCGGGTCGGGCTTGAAGAACATGCCCAGACCGTTGGGACCATACAGTGTGCGCGCCAGCTTCACGGCATCTGCATCGCGCTTGTCACGGTACTTGTTCAGGCCTTCGGTGATCTGTGCGTCGAGCTTTTTCTCGGCCTGGCGCAGCGGGTGGTCGTCCGGAACGGTGACCCGCTCTTCGCGGGCTTTTTTGGCCCATTGGCGGGTTAGT
>Ga0194060_10002143_pt1 | contig 14121 bp, 14 predicted proteins | sample SepL225m_MetaG_FD_163427 | JGI IMG/M metagenome (GOLD analysis project Ga0194060, IMG submission 163427) | Anoxic zone freshwater microbial communities from boreal shield lake in IISD Experimental Lakes Area, Ontario, Canada - Sep2016-L222-5m | ecosystem: Environmental > Aquatic > Freshwater >... | reverse complement strand
CTGCACGATAGGGACGATCCCCTACACGTACAGTTGTATCACAGCCCTGCGCCGCTTCACGCGGCGTAGGGGAGCGTCTACCGCCAGGGTGAGGCCGTACAAGCCTCATTCCTCCCGCCCGTAAACGGACGGGTTTCCTGAGGCTAATTCGATGAACAGTACTCCGGTCCTGTTTTTGGTTCTGTTCGTCTCATCTTCATTATTTCTTCACAATTCTGCCGCATGCTGGATGCACACATACAGCCTGGGGTCGCAACGCCCCCTCTCACCAGGAGGAAGACAACCATGATACAGAGCATTCGCTGGACACGTTGGCCACTCGCGCTGCTAGTTGCGATATTTTCGCTGAGCATTGGCTGGAGCAGCGCCTTAGCCGCCCCGAAGGACAACGGGAGTAAAGTGCTGGTACGTGAGTATGCGCGGGCCAAGAAGAGCCTGCTGCTCCAGGATCAGCGCCTGACCAGGATGGGCACCTTTGCCGACAGGGTCGCCGCCGTTATCACGAAGGCGCAGGCGAAGGGCAAAGACACGACGGCGATTGAGCAGGCTCTCGCGACCTTCCGCCAGCAGCTCACCTCGGCGCGGGCCGACTGGCAGACCGCCAGCAGCGCCCTGGTCAACCACACCGGATTCGATGCCCAGGGCAAGGTGACGGACGCCGTGGCGGCCAGCGCAACGGTGAAGACGGCCCGCGAGACGATGGTGCAGGTACACACGACAATGGAGGGTGCAGTGAAGACCTTGCGCACTGCACTGAAGACATTTCGGAAGGCGAACAGTCATGCTGCCAGCCTACCGGAAGTGCCGGAGGCACCGGTCGATCCAACACAGCCCTAGTAGTTTATCCCAGGAAACACAGAAAGGGTTCGGGGAGGGCTTGTCCCTCCCCGAACCCTTTCCGTATAAACACACTACCGGCTGGCCGCCTTCGATGCCAGTTCCAGGGCGCGGACAAGCTGGACATCAGTGCTGCTGCGTAGCTGGGCGGCGTTGAGCGTCCCCGCCTCTGCCGGCGAGAGCGGTTCGATATTGATCGGCAGATCAATCTTCTCGTCAGGAGTGATGCCCTGGCCACGGATCAGCCGACCGGCAGGGGTGAGCCACTGCTGGGTACCTAGCAGCAGCCGCCCGCCCCCGGCGATATGGTAGGGCGTGAGTACCGTACCCGTGCCGTAGGTTGATGTACCGACCAAGGTGGCCCGGCTCGCATCCTGGAGCGCCCCAGAGAGGATTTCCGACGAACTAGCCGAGTTATGGTTTACCAACACCACCAAAGGCATCGTGAGCGCCTCACCGCCCGACTTCGTCTTGGTGGGCTGGCGCTCTCCAGCGCGGTTCGCCTCTAACAGAACCGTCGTTCCCTCGGGCAAAAACTGGCTGGCCACGTTCACCGCCTCGCCGAGCAGCCCGCCGGGATTATTGCGCAGATCCAGGATGATCGCCCGTGCGCCCTTGCCCTTCGCCTCCTGAAGCGCCCGCTTTATCTGGTCGCCGGAGTTCTGATCGAACGAGCTAAGCCGCACCAGAGCCACTTGGTCAGGCAGCATGCGCCAACTCACGCTCGGCACCACCACCTTCGCCCGCTTAATCGTCACATCAACCGAGGCTTCCGCACCGACGTGACGGACGTTCAGTACGACCGTGGTGCCCGCTGGCCCGCGCACCTTCGACGAGAGTTGCTCAACAGCCCAACCCTCGGTCGAGACGCCGTCCACCGAAAGGATCAGGTCGCCCGGCTTGATCCCGGCCTGCTCTGCGGGCGACCCCTCGATGGGACTAACGATCATCGTCTGGCCGTTGCGGACATCGATGTAGGCTCCGATGCCCTCGAAACTACCGCTCAGCGACTCATCCCACGCTGTAGCCTCGCGAGGGCTAAGGTAGCGGGTGTGGCCCTGATCGCCCAAGGTATCGAGCATACCGTTGATCGCCCCGCTCGTCATCTGCTGGGGATCGATCACCTTCGGGTCAACAAAATTGTCGTGGGCAATTTTCCACGTCTCCCAGAAGGCCGTAAACTCCTGGCAGACTTCGGGCGACTCGGGGCAATTGGCTGGACGGCTAAAAAAATAACCGGCCAGTACTCCACCACCAGCACCGAACAGCAAAGTGAAGACCAGCAGCGGTGCCACGAGCCAGAGCGGCAGGCGCAGGCGTACTATCGCAAGCGGCGGCAGATCACGCGGGGATTCTGACATAACGAGTGGCCTTAGCAATACGCTGATATTTATTCAATATCAATATTAAGTATGAAATAATCTGCAAAGATTAATCCTTTTTGGGTTATTAGCACTGACAGGCGCATCAATACTCCTGTCCTGAGAACCCTTTCGTCCGCGCATTATACCGCTTTTAGAGGCGCGGTGCAGAAAATATACTCCGTGCGAGACGAACGCCCAACGGTACAACCGTCCTGCCCCCGCACCGGAGTTGCACCTGAGAAGCAGTTATCGCACCCCGTCTCTGCGCAGCATACAGGGCATGTGCAAAGTCGTGTGATCGCCGGGCAGCCCTCACCCCCCCAGCCCCCTCTCCCTGAACGGGAGAGGGGGAGTCGGAGGCATCCTGCTGCGGAATCTCCCCTCTCCCCGTGAGGGAGAGGGGCAGGGGGTGAGGGCCGGAGTGTGACTTTGCACATGCCCTGGCGCAGCATAGAGTCGCGATTGATACGCAGATCTCTCCATGTTACAATCTGGACAGACTAGACAGGAGACATCTATGGCACGGGTATGGCAACTCCAGGAAGCAAAGAATAAGTTCAGCGAAGTCGTGGATGAAGCGCTTAGGCATGTTTCAAAATGGGCACATTCAGCTTTACAGTCTTGCGATGAAACGATGACGCGGTGAGGCGTTCCGTATCGCCTCATCGCCTCATCGCCTCATCGCTGAACTGTCAAGCTGAATGTACCCATTTTGAACCATGCCTTACCCGTGATGCGAGTCCGTTACGCGCTGATATATCCCTATAGCAATCCTATACTGGTGAAACCGGGTGGCTGAAGCCCCTGGCTCTGGTCTGCGAAGCCGGCCTTCGCGGGCTTTGTACCACGTAGCCCGTGGCTTCAGCCACCGGGCGCGTACGTTACCGGGTGGAACCGTCCTGCACAATCTAGGATTGCTCTATATGAATTATGTTCTGGATACCGATGTCATTTCGGAACTCATCGCAAAACAACCCAATGCACAGGTGATCGACTGGATCGACCACCTCGATCCCCGTACGGTCTACCTGATGGTGATTACTATTGGTGAGATACGCAAAGGTATCGAAAAGCTTCCGGCATCAATGCGCAAGGAGATGCTCACCGACTGGCTTGAGACCGATGTACTGCTGCGGTTTCATGGGAACATACTTGCCCTTACGACCGACGTGATGTTGGTCTGGGGCGAACTGACGGGACGATTAGAAATGGAGGGGAAGTCGCTATCGGCAATTGACTCACTGATCGCCGCCATTGCGCTCCACGGACAATATACCTTAATCACCCGAAATGAGTATGATTTCCAGTATACAGGTATATCGGTTATCAATCCATGGAAAGAAATATAAAACAAGTAGATGCAAAGAAATGCGATTATGGTTGCGATTTTTGGCATAGACATGGTTTCAGAACAGCTTTACAATTTGCGACGTTCGTAGTAGCGGCTTCAGCCGCACAGGCGCTGAAGCGCCTCCTACGAACTGTCATGCTGAAACCTGACACCTTGTTTTAGCACTTCTAGGAGGTCGTATGCGCCGGATGACTCTTGCGATTCTGCTGGCTCTGGCCTTGCTGATCACCCCTGCGACGACGCCCCTGGCCCGTGCGCTGCCTCTTGATCAGGTCGTGTCCTTCACCGCGATGCGCGTGGTCGGTGGGATTGTCTACGTGATCAACAATAAGATTCTGGATCTGGTGGATGTGGCTGACCCACAGGACGCACAGCGGGTTGGCAGTGTTCCGATCTGTAATACGAGCTACGCCCTTGATGTGGTTGGTGGCTACGCCTATGTGCTGGGCCTCGACTGCCTTGATGTGATCGATGTTCACGACCCCACGGCCCCGCAGCGCGTCGGCACCCTCGCGTTTGCTGATGCGGGTAGCGGGCTTGCTGGGTTTTTCAGTGTTGTCAACGGCCTGGCCTATATGCCCTACGCCGTTAGCGATACGATGGCGATTATTGATGTCCACACTCCGACTACGCCGACGCTTCAGGGCACGGTCAGCGTTCAACCTGGGACTTTCAACCTCCACGCGACTGACGGGCAGGACGCGCTGATCTGGCGGGCCGCGATTACCTCACAGGCTCCGTCCGCCCCCGCCGTGCAGTACGCCTATCGCCTCGGCACTGGCCCTAAGGCATGTTTCAATCTAGCTTGACAGTTCAGCGATGAAACGATGACGCGGTGAGGCGTTCCGTATCGCCTCATCGCCTCATCGCCTCATCGCTGAACTGTCAAGCTGAATGTACCCATTTTGAAACATGCCTAAGCTAGAGATTGTTGATGTGCAGAACCCGGCCAGCCCCACCCTGGTCGGATCGCTGGCCCTGCAACAAGGCGGGGCGCTCTGGGCCAGCGCCGGGCGGGTCTATGTGGCAGGCTCGTATGCCCTGAGCGTGATTGATGTGAGCCAGCCGACCGCTCCGCAGCTTGTGACGATCCAGAATATTGGCTCGTATACGAACAGTGTTCAGGTTTCGGCGGGGCGCATCTACCTGTGTGCAATGGATCTGCTCACGATCTTGGACGCCAGCGGCTCTCCGCCGCGCCAGATCGGCGAGTACCGCAATCCGCCCCCGGCCCGCACGGTCACGCTTGATCGCTACGGTGTGACGACGGCGGCGATCAGCGGGATCGTCATCGACGGGACTCAGGCGTTTGTCGCTGACAGCAGCGGCGGCATCAGCCGCTATGATCTCACCGACCCGGCGCACCCGATCCTGGTCGCCCGGCGCATGCTCGGACGACCAATCAGTCAGGTTGCGGTGGTCAGCCCCGGCCAAACCATCGCGGTCGTCCAGAACACCCAGACCCTCGTGCTCAACGCGGGCGATCTGCTGCCGGTGGGGCAGATCACCGATACGGGCAAGATCGCCGCCGCCGATGGCATGATCTATCTGATGACCTTAGATACGATCCTCGTCTTCGATGCCCGTAGCCCGGCTACGCCAACCCTGCGCGGCAGCATACGTCCTACCACATCCGGCTGGTACGGGCGAATTGCCGTTGTCAACGGATTGCTCTACGTCACCACGAGTGCTGAGCTTCAGATTATTGATGTCCACGACCCGGCCCATAGCACGGTCATTGGCACAAGCAGTTGTGGTTGTAACGGCGATCAACAGGGGCTGGTCGTGCGTGATGGGTTTGCCTACATCCTGACCTACAGCCCCGGCTTTCGCGGCCCCGATTACAACGGGCTACAGATCGTTGATGTGAGCATCCCCACAAGCCCCATAAAGCGCGGCGGGATGAGCAACATTGTTGGTGGATCTCTCAGCCTGGCGGTGAGCGGTGGGTTTGCGTACCTCGCGTCTACCAGTCTGGCGGTCGGTGCGGGCGACACATTCCTGGCCACAAGCGGCGGTGGCGGGGTGATCAGCGTGGCTAATCCCGATGCCCCCGCATTGGTTCAGGCACCACCTACAACCCCGGTACCGACAACCGGCAGCCTGTTCACCGAGAGCCTGGCGAATCCGACTGCACCGGCGGCGCTCGGCAGTTACCTGGCCCCCGTCGCCAGCGTCACCTCGGGCAGCCTGGCCTACAGCGCCGGGCCGTCCGGGCTGATCAGCTACGACCTCAGCGCCACGGGGGGGCCGACGTTGCTTGGGGCGATGGACGGCTGGCCGACGGCGTTTCGACCTACAGACGGCGGGCTGGTGCAACCCCACGACATCCAACTTTCTGGCGGCTACGCCCTGATGGTCAACGGCAACGCCCTGCTGGTCGTTGACGTGCGCGACCCCGCGCACCCACAGGCGGTTGGAATTTACCTGCTCAAAGGCTCCGGATCCCCAACCTATACGAGCGGTTCCTTCGACGCCCATGTGACATCGGTCGGCAACCGGGTCTACATTGTTGACTCGCTTATGCTCCAGATCGTTGATCTGAGCAACCCCGCCGCCCCGGCCCTGCTCGGCCAGATCCAGGTTGGCGTGCCCTACGAGATTGTGACGGCGATCAGTATTGGCGGTAGCATGGCCTACCTGTCGGTTGACCGCGATCTGCGCATTTTTGATGTGAGCGACCCGGCCCACCCCGTTGCTCGTGGGACGTTAGCGGTTGGCAGCGTCACCGACATTCGTGTGGACGGCAATCAGCTTGCGCTGTTCGGCTCAGTCCTGGCCACGATGGAGGTGAGCAACCCCGATCAGCCAACGACCGTTGCCAGTGTCAGCGCACCGTCCATGCTCACCGGCGCACACCGGATCAATAGCGGGATTGCCTGGGGCATCGCCGGTTCCCTCCCCGATGACATGAAAAGCCAGTTGGTCGTTGACATCAGCGACCCCGCACACATCAGCCTGATCGGCCGCTACGCGGGTTGCTACGCCGGGTGCCCGATCCCGCCGCCTGGCCCCGCCACCGGTGCCCAGTTCCAGGCGACATTCGTCAGTGATACGAGCGAGTTCTTGCGTCTGGCGATCTTCCCCAGCCTGACCCCGCGCTATCGCCGGGGCGGGTCAGGTAGCACCATGCCGCTCCAGGCCCACAATCTCCCGCCTAATACGGATCTGGAATTGCGGGTGAACGATGTGTCGGTGGGAACAGTGGCCAGCGGCAGCGGTGACGTGGCCCTGGCCTTGAGCTTCGGATCCGGCATCGTGCCGGGTCACTACCTGCTCAGCCTGACCCGCCCTGGCGGCGCGATCCTCGCCACGACAACCATCGAGATCAGCGCCGCGCCCCTAGCCGTCGTGCGCTCCGGCGCGGTCAGCGGGGCGATCAGCCTGAGTACACCCGCCAACGCGACGCCCCTCACCCAGGTGCTGCTGCCCGTAGTAATACGCTCGTAGGGCCACGTGTCGCCGGTGATTTTGAGTAGCCCTAACGGCATATTAGAGTTGTGTTTGAATCTGCGCCGCATCGCCGCGCCACAAACGCGGGGTGTGCGGAAGGAGGCGTGTACATCGGCGTGTACATTCATCTTCATTCCTCATCCTCTGTTCCAGCAGGCGGGGCGAGTGGGGCGAGGATGCGCGACATATGACCCATTGCGTCGCTTACCTCGGCAGCGTCTACCTCGCGGTAATACTCATCAGTGACGACCTTCGTGTGACCGCCGATAGCGGCACGCACCTTCGATTCAACCCCGGCTTTCGCCAGGGCAGAGAGCATCGACCGGCGTAGGATGCGCGGGCCGACCTTCCCGAGTCCGGCACGCTCAGCAGCGCGACGAGCCACGTAGTAGACTTGGTGGTTGCTCAACTTCCCCCCATCGCTTTCACGCACAAACAGCAGACCTTCATCCGATGCAGTCCACCGCTCTCCCATCGCCATACGCTCTATGCGTATCTTGGCAAGGTGCCGGATTACCCAGGGCCGCAGCTCTGGGGGTAGGGGGATTGGGCGCTTACCACGCTTGCTCTTGGTCTTCTCACGCTCAACCACACCTTCCACAATGTTGTGGCCCCCCTCAATCGTCACTGTCCCAGCATCAAGATCTACATCTGTGCAACGCAGTGCAGCAGCCTCACTGGGGCGGATGCCGAGGGCATAGGTGAATGCTGCCGAAAGCCCATTCCGCTCCTCCATGAGGGCATAAAAGAGCCGCAGAGCGTCCTCTGCACCGATAATGCGCCGATCATCAGCGTCTCCGTCCTTGGCGCGAGGTAGCTTTAGATTCTCGGCTGGGTTATCGGAGCGAATCTTCCAGAGCTGCGCTTGGTGGAATGAGCCTTTGAGTACCACACGTATCAAGTTCAAGCTCTTGGGTTTCAGCGCGCCGCCCATAACAGTGATTGCGTCCTGTAGCTCTAGCGCCGATACGAGGGCCACCAGCGGATCGCCCAATTGCGCTTTCGCCTTGTTGATCGCCCATGTGTAGGTGCCAGGGGTTCGCCCCTTATGCTCCTGTGTACTCTTGAAGTGCGCGAGCCACTTGTCAAAGAGTACGGACAGGCGCATGGTCGTCTCTGCCTGAAGGTCAATGCGGCAAGGGGTTCGGCCTGGGCGGTATTTCTCATACAGCCGCACAAGCGCATCTTGTACCTCTGTCTTTGTGCGCCGTTGCGCTGTGCGCCGGATTGACGTGCCATCAGGCTTGTAGCCTACGACCACCCAGCCGCGATAGGCTTTATTTCCGCTACGGAGAGTAATCTTCTCAATGTGTCCCTCACCGGCACCCCGTCGTTTGGTCATATCGTCCCCCGTGCCTGTTGCTCTTGCCAGGACAACAACGAACTGGTGAGAATAAGCCAACGCCGACCAATCTTCTGACTTAGAATCTCCTTGCGCAGCACGGCGGGACGCACATACCGATAGTAGCCGTCTACACTAATGCGCAGCACGTTAGCCGTCTCAGCGATGGTGAGTGCCTTGGGCAGATTACCGAAATCGAGCGGCTCGGCGGGCTTGCGTGGGCCTGTAGCGGTCATTGGTCGAGTCTTGTAGGCCATTCCGATCCCCTTGTAGTAGTGCGCCCGTGGATCGGCCTATTGCGTGCAGAGTACCGCTATGGTAAAATAGAGGGACATCACTCCTCTGTCTTCTGCATGCGTCTGTGGTAGCCTTCTCCACGGGCGCTTGTGATTCATCCCCGCACACACGACACAGCCTTGGGCTGCTCAGACACGCCCCGACGCGAACCTTCCTCTGCGAGAATCCGACGAATAAGAGACGAGACGCTACGCTCGCCACGTGTGGCGCGTAACTTCTCAGCAACTTCTCTCTCGCCTTCGTTCATGCGGAAGGTTTGGAAGTGATCACGATTTTCCATAACAGTGTTCCTCTCCTGTTGGCCGACTTACGCGAACGACCGTCCTTGTAATTTACATAATGTAGCACACTTCACACGCCGCGTCAAGCTCGTTGTGTCAAGTCTTTTCGGGGTAGTGCATCTGTCATTTGGCTCTCTAATGCGTTGACAACGCATCGTGAATATTAAATCCTTTACACTCACTACGATGCTTCCCTTGCCGGGCGCGTGATACCGAGGAGTCCCGCGAGGTCACGAGCCACTTCCTCAAAGTCCTCAGACTTCAACCCAAACCCCGCCGCCAACACCACGCACTCATCGGCGCGTGGGAGGTCGCCCCGCTTCCGGTAGGCGTCGGCTAGTTCAATCTGCGCCTCGAACTTCGTCCTGTAAATGAGGGCCGTGCGGTCGTATCGGCGGATAAGGGCGAAAATGTCCTCTGGGTTGGGGAGTTGTGTCGGCTTCCTCGTTCCTCAGTTATAGTCCTGCTGCATCGAGAACCGTCTTTACTTTGCCGTAGGCTGCACCGCCATTCACCCCATTGAACACGCGGCGGCATACCTCAGAGCGGCTGATGTCGCCGCCCTCCAGTTTCACGCGGATGATCGCCACCTGCTCCTCAATGGTTGCCGTCCCCACTACTACTACCGGCGATTCTTCCCCCTGAGCAGCCCCTACCGGCTTCTCAGGAGTAGTAGTAGTAGCGGTCGCGTAGGAGCTTATCTGGCGTTCTGACGCGGTAGTAGGGGCTGTAGGGGCTATCCAAACACGCGACACGTCCAGCGGTCGTTGGGCCATCGCCACGACCAGGGCCGTGTCGAGGGAGTGGGTCTCTTCGTCCCATACCAAGCTCGCCCGCCGCTGGCGATCTAGCCGTATCCACACAAAATGATCGCGGCTTTCGCCCTTGCCCTCTAGCCCTAGCTCCTTCACGAGGCCGCTGTAGCTGAGGACAATCAGCCGCACCCGTAGGCTACGCCCCAGCCGAGCGATGAGGATGAACGTCTCGTCGGCGGCAGCACACGCATCACGGAGAGCCGGGTAATCGTCGAGAACGACGGTGAGCCACGGGCCGGGGTCGCGCTGATGCTTGGTGGCAACCAGTCGGCGCTTCACGTCCACCAGCAGGGCGGCAAAGACAGCGGCGGCGGTGGTGAAGCTGCCATCATCATCAATCACCACAGCGGGCAGCCCGCCCCACGCATCGCCCGTTTTGGCGGTGATGATCACGATCTGACCAGGGCGTGTGTGAAGTAACCCTGTGACCAGCGTGGTTTTGCCGGTTCCCGTAGGGCCAGCAACGACCAGATGCGGTGCTTGCTCCGGCGTGGCGTTCACACACGCGACCCACCAGTCGGACGCAGATGAGCGTACAGGCAGTGTCGGCACCGCTGGCACACCCACCTGCCCCTCAGCGTCCATGTCCATATCCTCAATGACCCAGCCAAAATGGTCGGCCACACGCCCGAAGAGCCAGAACGCGCCCATAATCAACATCGTGAGGGCGATCAAGGTCAGGAACAGCATCGCCACAAAGGCGTTCGCAGCTTCTTCGGGTGTGGCCGTCATAAAGTCAGTCCTCGAACAATACACGCTCTGGGATTTCGTCTGCACCAACCGCCAGGAGTACCGTGCCAGCCCCAATGGCCCACCATAGGTTTGTCCAGGGCTGCACATCGAACCAGAGACCTGCCCCCAGGAAGATGAGCGGCAGAAAGCCCGCTGCGGTGGTGCCACTGCTCACTGCCAACGCCCCGATGTGCTGGAGGCTCAGGCGACGGTCGGAGCTTGTCACCTGGAGCCAGCTTACAATCAGTTGAAGCACCAGGGCAAGGGCCGCACCGAGCAGGTTGGGCGTGTGACTGGCCCACGTCGGCCAGCCCCCACCGCCCCACAGCACCCCACCGCTGGCACTGAGCAGCCACAAGAGCGCCGCACCTGCCCGCTGGGTATTCGTGCGGTGCTTGGTGAGGGCAGAGCGCCGAAAGAGGGCCGTGCTATCCTTCCTCTTGGATGCGGGTGCGGCCTGGGGCTGCTCCATCCGCTTGCGAAACTGCGCTCGATCCTGATCGAGTTGAGCTTGGGTTTGGGCGTTATCGCTCATTGTCGCGATCCTCCTTCGCATCGTGGCGGATAATCTCCGCGATGACCAAACCCGCACCAAGACCGATGATTGCCACCATCGGCAGGGTCGGCCACGCCGCATCCACGGGCGATATGAAGTAAGCGGCTGCCAGACCGCCAGACGGACACCCTATCGTCATCATGTGGAGTGTTTTCGGATTGCGTGGGAGTGGGGGTAGACCACCCCGCACGGCCATCACGACCGCCGTAACGACAACGTACAGCCCTGCGGCCAGCAGGTTCATGGGGATGCTCATCAATCGCTCCTTTTACTGACTGTGCTACCATGTGGCGCGGGTTCGGGAAGCTGTGAACTTTCCTGATCCGTTGCCCTCCGCCCTCCAGCCGGTGTTTCCCTTAAGCGAGGGCCGGTTGGAGGGCGCGCCGATCTTCGGGGTTCTCGCTACTGGCCTGCTTCCGCTGCTGCGCGAGTCCGGCGCGAATCAGGAACACCAGCGTGGCGTTGATGCTAGATTTTGGTCTGCGCCCGTTGCCCTTGGAGAACTCCACCACCTTTGCGTGGAGTTCCTTGGGGATGCGAAGCGCCACCCGCGCATCGTCCGACTCCGTTTCAGCCATAACACATTCCTTATCGCTGTGATAAAACCTAACCCTGGACAAGTACCTGATCAGCATCATTCTTAAAAAACCGCTTCCAGTTTCTCGCTGTCAGTCATACCTCCTTTGAAAAATATCACGGTGATATTATATCACATCGAGGTGATATTGTAAAAATATCACCGTGGTATGTTTTTTTGCCTACCTGAGAAGCTCTTACGGTTCGGGCAAGGGCGTCTCAGGAGATGTCCACACCCTTCTTGTTAAGTTGTGTGTGAGGCATCTTGTCGCTTCGGATTGCGGGTCGTCGTTTGGGTACGAACTACTCTTTTTGAAACACGATTAGCCCCGAAACAGGGGTGTCACATTTCACCGTGCCTTTACCGCACTAGGACGCCAAAAAGCACCCCTCGAACAGGAGTGCTTCTTGATACACTTTGCACGACTATCAAGCGACTTGTGGGGGCGGCAGGGCTTCTCAGGAGAGAGGCAGACCATCAGGCAGCAGCAGCCGTGCCAGTCGCTCCTCCGCATCAGGACGCGCTACAAGGGCATCGTCGCGGTTCCGCATCCAGGTCGCAAAAAGCACTTCGACCTTGGCAAGTTCCCGCAGTGCGGTGGCGTGTCGAGACTCAATATCCAACAATTCACGCTTCACATCATCAATGCTGCGCAGTGCTGCCGCAATCCGCTCTTTCGCTGCCTGGACGCGGTGTTCGGCTGCTCGGTGCGCCAAGTCGTGTTCCGTTGCCGTTGCGCTCAGGGCTTCCAGATTTAGGCAGTGGGCGAGACGGCCAGCGGCATCGGCGGGAATAGACTTTCTCGCGGCGGCTTCGGCTACGCGGAGTGCGTCTAGTCGAAGGTAGTAGGTGGCCTGCACAACCTCCTTGGCTGCGGCAAGCTCGGCCCTGGCAGCGGCCAAGGGGGTTGTGTACTCTGTAGTAGATTGCATGTATGTCCTCTGTCTTTGGGTTGTGTTCCCACAACAAGGGGTTGTGTCCTTGTGCGTGGGCCTTGTGTCTAAATCACGTAGAAGGCTGGCCCATCGTCGTTGGGCGGTGCGGCTGCGGCTTCCTCAGCCGCCAGCGCGTCCTGGTGGCCGATGTAGGCTGCCAGTTGCTCGTTCGTCCAGTGGTCGTTAGGCTCACCCTGCGGGTAGGCCGGCGCGTTGGCGATCATCTCGCTCACCTGAGCCTTGCTTGGGCGACGAACGCGAACACGAGACTCGCGTTTGCGTTCCGCAGACCGTTCCGCAGACCGTTCCGCAGACTCTCGCCTTGCGGTCTGGTACGCCAGAAGTGAATCCGCCGAGTCTTGGCTGAGTGCGCCGATGAATTTCAGCCGCTCATCTTCGGGTATCGTCTGCCAGACTTTGAACAGGCCACGAGCATCCATCGGGTCGTGAACGTGGGCCATAGAACTTTTTCTCCTGAGAAGCCTCATCTGCGCGATGGGAAAGCGGAATCTCATTACGTGATACACACGTAGCCTATCATTCCTTTACATTATGTCAACTGGCAATTTTGTATCATATCCCCATCCTCGGTTTTAGGGATAGGGGCGTACCTCGTGCGCCTCTCATCGTGTCGATCATGACTGCGCCCTATGCGCAGATCCGCTGTGGTATACTTTCGCGCAGCAATACAATGCTTGCCCTTGGTCGGCAAGCTCTGATGTGGGCGGGTGTCAATCCATTGATTGTGTGCGCTGCTCACGTAGCACCTTGATCGGCCCCAGGCAAGGTGTGAAGAGGTAGCCCAAGGGTGTCTGAATATGTCTGCTTCCCAGCTCTCACTGCCGCTGCCGCCCCACCGCAATCAGCAACTCTTCTCCGACTACTACCTGAACACGATTCTCCGGCAGCGTGAGGATTGGCAGCATCTGGCTGCGCAATCTGCGCAGGCGATGACGGCGATTCAGGCGATCTATGCAGCCTACACCCCCAGCAGTAAAGAAAAAGAGGCGCAGACGGAAGAACGGTGGATTAGGCCGGTGCTGAAGGCGCTTGGCCATATCTTCGAGGTTCAAGCGGCGCTCACATCGCCTGATGGTACCAAGATACCGGATTATGTTTTCTACCGCGATCGGGATGCGCTCAACGCAAATAAAGGTAAGACCCTCACCGATGCGCTGCCGACGCAGGGGATGATCGCTATCGGCGATGCCAAATACTGGGATCGCCCTCTGGATGTGACCATAATAAAGGATAAGAACAAAGACATCTTTAACAACAAGAATCCGTCCTATCAGATTGCCTTCTACATTCAACATAGCGGAGCCGAGTGGGGGATTCTGACCAATGGGCGGCTCTGGCGACTCTTCCACAAAGACACGGCGCATAAGCTCGAACGCTATTACGAGGTTGATCTGCCCGCGCTGCTGGAGCGTAACGACCCTGTAGTATTCCTGTACTTCTACGTCTTTTTCCGCCGCACGGCCTTCGATGATCATGCGCTTGGTTTGCGTGCCATTTTGCAGGCGAGTACCGACTTCGCCCGTGGTATCAGCGAGAATCTCAAGCAACAGGTTTATGCCG
>Ga0194060_10002140_pt1 | contig 14135 bp, 11 predicted proteins | sample SepL225m_MetaG_FD_163427 | JGI IMG/M metagenome (GOLD analysis project Ga0194060, IMG submission 163427) | Anoxic zone freshwater microbial communities from boreal shield lake in IISD Experimental Lakes Area, Ontario, Canada - Sep2016-L222-5m | ecosystem: Environmental > Aquatic > Freshwater >... | reverse complement strand
ATGCGGGCACGGGCGGGGGCTTCCCGGCGCACTGTCTATTCGAGGACTGAAATCCGATCAGCGGCTTGCAACACTAAGACTAGACGACGTTACGATTTATCAAACAGGTACGCATTGCCGGATTGAACTCCCATTGGCCTCAATGCGGCAAAGATGCTTCGAATCCTAGAACATCGGCAATGCGGTTCGAAACGGCCACTCGTTTGCGCAGTTTTCGGTTCTCCCCGGTGACGGGTTGAACCGGTTGTCGAACGAATGCCGATCAGGCCGCGCCGGGGCTGAATGCGTCCAGGCCGAGCAACTCGCGCCCGATGATCAGCTGATTGATCTGCGTCGTTCCATCGGGGATCGTCAACATGCGCGCATTGCGGAAATGGCGCTCCAGCGGAAACTCCGTGGTCAATCCGTAGGCGCCGTGGATCTGGATCGCGCGCGAGGCGATGCGCACCGCCGCCTCGGTCGCGTAGGCCTTGGCCATCGCCGCCTCGAGATTGCAACGCTCGCCCCGATCGAGCAGGGCAAGGCCGCGGTAGATCAGCAGGCGCGACGCATGCAGATCAGTCGCCATCTCGGCGACCAGTTGCTGCATCAACTGCAGCGCCCCGATCGGCCGGCCGAATTGTTCCCGCTCGCGCGCATAGCCTACGGCTGCATCCAGTGAAGCTTGCCCAATTCCAAGAGCGAGCAGGGAGATGAATATCCGCGCACGCTCGAAGCCGCGCATGGTCTCGCGCAAACCGCCTCCCTGAGTGCCTATCAGGTATTCCTGCCCGACCCAGGTGTCGGCAAAATGGATCTGTCCCATCGACCAGCTTTTCAGTCCGAGCTTGGGGATCTCGCGCGTCTCGATTTTGTGCTCGCGCGGATCCACCAGAAACATCGAGAATTCGTCCGGGCCGGTTTTCGCGGTCAGCATGATCACGTCGGCGATGGTCGCATTGGAAATGAACGTCTTCTCCCCGTTGACCAGAAAACCGTCGCCCTGCCGAACTGCGCGCGTTTTCATCTGGCGCACGCCGGAACCGCCCCCGGGTTCGGTGACGGCGGAGCAGCCGATCAGCCTGCCCGACACTAGGCCGGGCAGGTAGCGCTCCTTCAGCGCGCCTGACCCGCCGCGATGCAGCTTCATCGCGGCCCCTTCGTGCACGTAGGCGAGTCCGGCCAGGTCCGGGCTGGTCCGGGCGAGCTCCTCGTACAGCAGCCCGCTGGTCACGTAGCCGATGCCCAGCCCCCCGGCCTCTTCGGGCACCCATCCGCCGCCGACACCGAACTGCGTCATCGCGGTGAGCAGTTCGTGAGCAGCGGGCTTGGGAATGACCGTATCCGCATAGCGCGCCGCCGCCGGCGCGATCTCCCGCCCGATAAACTTGCGGAAACCATCGACCGCGAGGCGGTCCTCCTGCGACAGCTCGAAACTCATGGTACTCAAAGCACCCCCACTTGCGGCATGACGAATTCGCGGTGTCCCAGCTGCTCCGTGCGCGTCGTCCTGCCGGCGGCGACCTCGCGCAGCGCGCGCTCGATGCGGTCGGCGCCGCTTTCCATAGAGGCGCCCGAAGTCACGATGTCGGAAATGTCGACGTCGACATGCCCCGGCATGCGCCGCACGCCCTCGGCCGAAGCGCAGATCTTGATCACCGGGCAAAGCGGCGAGCCCACCGGGGTGCCGCGCCCGGTCGTGAACAGGATCACCTGCGCGCCCGCCGCTGCCATGCCCGCAAGCGACGCCGGATCCAGGCTGGGGTTGTCGAGCAGCCACAGGCCCTTGCCCGGCGCGCGCTCTCCCGGCGCGAGCAGCCCCTCGATCGGGCTCTTTTCACCGCATTTCCTGATGCCGCCGATGGCTTTTTCGGTCAGGGTCGTGATGCCGCCGGCGATATTGCCCGGAGACGGATTGCCGCTGTCGATGCGCCCCCCCCGGTGCTGCGCGGCATCGTAGAGCCGGTGCATCAGGGCCATGATCTTCACCCGCACCGCCTCGTCGCGCGCGCGCGCGAGCAGGATGTGGTCCGCGCCGAACCAGCCGGCACTCTCGCCCATCATGGAGATGCCACCGGCGGCGACGCTGCGATCCGACACCAGACCGACGGCGGGATTGGACGCCATCGCCGAGGTCCAGTCGGACCCGCCGCACTTGCTCGCGATCACCAGTTCGTCCGGGCCAAAGGGCTCCGGCGCCTGCCGCGCAAGCTCCTCGCGCGCCCGCAATACGAATTCCCGGCACTGCGCGAGGGCTTCGTCGCTGCCGCCGCATGCCTGTATGGCGATGCTTTGCGCGGACTTTGCGTCCCCGATCTCCTCGCGCAACAGCCGCGCCGGCGTATGCTCGCAGCCCAGACCGACGAAAATCACCGCGCCGACATTTGGATTGAGTGCCAGTCCGGATAACATCCTATGGGTGATAACCCGGTCGTCGTCGAGCGACATGCAGCCCGCGGCCTGCTCGATGCAGATGACCTCGGGAAATTCGAAACCGATGCGCTGCACCACGCGGTTGGCGCAGGTCACCGTCGACAGAACGAGCACATGGTTGCGCACCCCGATGCGCCCGTCGCTGCGCCGATAGCCGAGCATGCCGCTCATCGCGCGCCCCCGGGCGCCGCGCGCGCAGCCTTCCAGTCGCTCATCAGCGTGCGCACGTTGTGCGTGTGCACGTGCTCGCCGCGCTTGATGTCGCGGCTCGCCTTGCCGATCGATTCGCCGTACTTGATGATGTCCGCGCCGGCCGCCAGGTCCGCGGTCGCGAACTTGTGGCCCAGCGGTATGGCCTCGAGGATTTCGATCGCGCCGCCTCCGGCGCTTGTGCGGTCGCCCGCAGCAAGCGGCTCCAGCGCATTGGCGACGTTGTCGCGCGGGTGCAACGCAAGAGACCTGCGAACGGCCCCTGCCTGCGCCGGATCTGCGTTCACTTTCTGCCCCCCGGAAATCATTCTGCGCGGATATTGGCGCTGCGTATCAGTTTGCCCCACTTTTCGATCTCCGCCTGGGCGAAGGCGCCGAACTCCGTCGGGCTGTTTCCCACCGGAATCGCCCCCTGCCCGGTAATCTTTTCGCGCACATCCGGTAGCTGTAGGATGCGCATCATTTCGGCGGAAATCTTCGCCAGCCTGTCGGCGGGCACGCCCGCCGGCGCCACTGCCGCGGTCCAGGTGTAGGCATCGAAGCCGGGCAGGCCGGACTCGGCCACCGTCGGCACATCGGGCAGCGCGGGCAGGCGCTCCGCGGTGCTGACGGCGATCGCCTTCAACCTCGAAGACTTGACGTGGGACATCGAGGACAGCACGCTGTCGAACAGCACCATGGCCTCCTGGCCGCCGAGCAAGGCGGTCAGCGCCGGGCCGCTGCCCTTGTAGGGCACGTGCGTCAGCTGCACGCCGGCCATCTCCCGGAACAGTTCAAGCGCCAGGTGCGACGGCGTGCCGCTGCCGATGGAGGCGAAGGCGAACGGCTCCGGCCTGGATTTGATGTGCGCGATCAGTTCCCGCAAATTGTTTGCCGGGAGCGACGGATGCACCAGCAGCAGCATCGGCAGCTTGGCGACCAAGGTGATCGGTGCGAAGTTCCTGACCGGATCGTAGGGAAGCTTGGGAAACAGCGACGGATTGATCGCGTGCGGCCCGCTCGCGGTCATCAGCAAAGTGTAGCCGTCCGGCGCCGCTTTCGCCGCAGCTTCGACGCCGATAATCCCGCTCGCCCCGCCGCGGTTTTCGATGATCACCGACTGGCCGAAGGACTCGCTCATCTTCTGTCCGATGATCCTCGTCAGGATATCCGTGCTTCCCCCCGGAGGATAGGGCACGATCCAGCGGATCGGCTTGTCGGGGAAGGCGTCGGCGCCTGCCGGCAATGCGAGTACGAGTAGCGCCGACGCGGCAATAAGTTGCAGGATGCGACTGGTGAAACGCATAGCCCCTCCCTCTTAGGTCAATCTAAACCGGCGTGCGCCTCAGTGATGCAGTATCTTCGACAAGAACTGCTGCGCCCGCTCGGAGCGCGGCTTGCCGAAGAAATCGTCCTTGGTGGCGTCCTCCACTATCGCGCCCTGGTCCATGAAAATGACGCGGTGCGCTACCTTGCGCGCGAAGCCCATCTCGTGAGTCACGCACATCATGGTCATGCCTTCCTGCGCCAGCTCGACCATCACGTCCAGCACCTCGTTGATCATCTCCGGGTCCAGCGCCGAAGTCGGTTCGTCGAACAGCATCGCGATCGGGTCCATGGACAGCGCGCGCGCAATGGCGACGCGCTGCTGCTGGCCGCCCGAGAGCTGCCCCGGATATTTGTCCTTTTGCGCGATCAGGCCCACGCGATCGAGCATTTTGAGGCCCCTCTCGATTGCCTCGTCCGGCTTGCGGCCCAGAACCTTGATCTGGCCTATGGTCAGATTGTCGGTGATCTTCATGTGCGGGAACAGCTCGAAATTCTGGAACACCATGCCGATTTTCGCGCGCAGCTTGGGCATGTCGGTCTTCGCGTCGCCGACCGATACGCCGTCGACGGTGATCTCGCCCTTCTGAAACGGCTCCAGCGCGTTGACCGTCTTGATCAGCGTCGACTTGCCCGATCCGGACGGGCCGCACACCACCACCACCTCGCCTTTTCTGACGTGGGTAGAGCAATGCTTGAGCACCTGGAAGTTGCCGTACCACTTGCTCACGTCCTTGATCTCTATCATGTCTGCATTTCCTCGATTGGGCCGCGTCAACGCACGATGGCGATCTTCTGCTGCAGGCGCTTCACCGCGAACGACAGCGTGTAGCAGAGGACGAAATAGACGATGGCGACGAACAGGTACATTTCGACGATGCGGCTGTCGCGCTGGGCGATCTTGACTGCGGCGCCGACGAAGTCGGTCACGTTGAGCAGCGACACCAGCGACACGTCCTGAAACAGGATGATCGACTGCGTGAGCAGCACCGGCAGCATGTTGCGTAACGCCTGCGGCAGGATCACAAGCTTCATCGCCTGCCAGTAATCGAGGCCGATGGCGTAGGCCGCGCCAACCTGGCCGCGCGGTATGCTCTGGATGCCGGCGCGCATGATCTCGCAGAAGTACGCCGCCTCGAACATGATGAAGGTAATGTACGCCGAGCGCTCGGCGCCGATCTGCGGCGGGCGCTCCCAGCCCATCACCGATTGCGCGATCACCGGCACCAGGAAGTAGAACCAGAAGATCACCAGCAGCAGAGGCAGCGAGCGCATCATGTTCACGTAGCCTGCCGCCGCGAGCGCCAGCGGCTTGAACGAAGACAGCCTCGCCATCGCCAACAGCGTGCCGAAGACGGTGCCGCCCAGCGCCGCGGCCAGCGTCAGCTGCACCGTGTACTGCAAGCCCTTCGCGAGGTAGGGCAGGGAGCGGCCGATGACGTCGAAATCGAGATCGCCCATTACTTGCCCCCGGCGATGTAACCCGGAACCGACACCCGCCGCTCGATCAGGGCCATGACGCGGTTGGCGCTCATCGCGATCACCATGTACACCAGGGTCGCGGCCGCGAACGCCTCGAAATAGCGGAAGGTCATCTCGCCCATTTCCCGGGTGCGGAAAAACAGTTCCGTCAGGCCGATCGAATAGGCCACCGCCGTGTTCTTGATCAGGTTCATCACCTCGGAGGTAAGCGGCGGGATGATGATGCGGTAGGCCATCGGCAACAGCACGTAGCGGTAGGTCTGCGCCTGGGTCAGGCCGATGGCATAGCCGGCGTTGCGCTGGCCGTGCGACAGCGACTGGATGCCCGAGCGCACCTGCTCCGAAATGCGCGCCGAGGTGAACAGCCCGAGGCAGACGACGGCGGTGACGAACTGGTGCTGGGTCGGGTCCAGCGTCACCACCCAGTGTTTGACCGCAGGGACCAGGCCCGGCACCACGAAATACCAGATGAAGAATTGTACGATCAGGGGAATATTGCGGAACAGTTCGACATAGGCGTTGCCCGCGCGCACCAGCCAGGGCTTGTTGGTGGTGCGCACCACGCCGACGACCGAACCCAGCGCAAATGCGATGATCCACGCGAAAAACGCCGCGCCCAGGGTCCACCCCAGCCCGGATGCGAGCAACTCCCACCAGGTTCCGTCGCCGTCTGGCACCTGCTCAAGAAAGATTCCCAGGTTCATCCGCCCCCCCCCTGCATGCGGCAAACTATACTCGCTGCACCGGCAAAAAAAAGCCGGATCGGCGCGCGCGCCCTCCGGCTTCCTTATACTTGATGTACGACCTTCCTAAACGCCCTTGTCGTTCGGGTTCTTGAACGCCTCGTGGATCGGCGGCGTCATCGGGAAATTCATGTTGACTCCCTTGGGGGGAACCGGGCTGGTAAACCACTTGGCGTAGATCTTCTCGATCTCGCCCGATTTCATGACCCCGGCCACGGTCTTGTCCACCAGCGCCTTGAACTGCGCGTCGTCCTTGCGCAGCATCATGCTGTAGGGCTCTTGGCGCAGCGACTCGGGCAGAATCCTGTAGTCTCCCGGACTCTTGGCGTTGGCGATCTGGCCGGCGAGCAGGATATCGTCCATGATGAAGGCGACGGCGCGATCGTCGGCGAGCAGCAGGAAGGATTCGCCGTGGTCCTTGCCGTAGATTTCCTTGACGTCGATGTGCTTCGCCTTCTCATAGCCCTTGATCAGCGGCACCGAGGTCGTGCCCGAGGTGGTGGATACGGTCTTGCCGTTCAATTCGACGATGGCATTGATGTTGGAACTCTTCTTCACCGCTGCGGTGACATTGATGACGAAGTAAGTCGGGCCGAAAGCCACCTGCTGCTGGCGCGCGACCGAGTTGGTGGTCGAGCCGCATTCCATGTCGATGGTGCCGTTCTGCAGCAGCGGGATGCGGTTGCTCGAGGTGACCGGCTGCAGGTTCACCTTCAGGTTGGGCATCTTCAGCTCGGCCTTGACCGCGTCGACGACTTTCATGCACAAGTCCATGGCATACCCGATCGGCTGCTGCTTGTCGTCGAGATAGGAGAACGGGATCGAAGCTTCGCGGTGACCGACGGTGAAGGTCCCCGTCTCCTTGACCTTTTTCAGGGTTCCGGTGAGTTCCTGCGCGCCAGCCGGCGCGATCAGGGCGGCCGACAGCAGCAGGGCAAGGGTGATTGGGGCGGTGCGTTTCATAGATGCTCCTTATCTCGATTGGGGACCCGGCCATGACAGGTGCGGCCAAGGCCGGTTGCGCGGCCCATTCTACGCATTAGGCCAGCCCTTGTCCAAGCGGGGCAGAACGACAAGCGGGGCAGAACGACAGCAGGGGCGGAACGCGAATTCCGGCCTGCGGTTACCATATCAACTTGAGCCACGACCTCACCGCGCAGACCATGCACGAACGACCGATTTGGGAACCCAGCCAGGCGCTGATCGCCGAGGCCAATGTCACCGCTTTCGCGCGCCAGGCGGTCAGGCGCTGGAAGCTGGCGCTCAACACCTATCCCGATTTCTATGCCTGGAGCGTGGATCACCCGGAACAATTCTGGAATTCGGTGTGGGACGATTGCGGCGTGATCGCCTCGAACAAAGGCCGGCGCGTGCTGGTCGAGGGCGGGCGCATGCCGGGGGCGAAATGGTTTCCCGAGGCGCGGCTCAATTTCGCCGAGAACATGCTGCGCCGGCGCGACGCATCCGACGCGTTCGTGTTCTGGGACGAGACCGGATTCCGCCGCCGCATGAGCCACGCCGAACTGCATGACGAAGTGTCGCGCGCGGCTCAAGCCATGCGCGCCGAAGGCCTGGGAGCGGGAGATCGCGTCGCCGCCTTCACCCCCAACATGCCCGAGACCGCGGTCCTTGCGCTGGCGGCGATCTCGATCGGCGCGGTCTGGTCTTCCTGCTCACCCGATTTCGGCACCGACGGCGTACTCGACCGCTTCGGCCAGACCGGGCCGAAGCTGCTGTTCTGCGCCGACGGTTATCTTTACAACGGCAAGACGTTCGAATCGCTTGCACGCGTGCAGGAGATCGCGGCGCGACTGCCGAGCCTGCGCCGCGTAGTCGTGATCCCGCATCTGGCCGCGCGGCCCGAAGTGTCCGGCATCGCCAACGCGCGGCGCTACGCCGACTGGATCGCGCCCTACGCGCCGGGCGCGATCGACTACGCGCAGCTGCCGTTCGACCATCCGCTCTATATCCTGTTCACCTCCGGCACCACGGGCAAACCCAAGTGCATCGTCCACGGCGCCGGCGGGACGCTGCTCTCCGGACTCAAGACCTACAAGCTGCAATGGGATGTGCGCCCGCTCGACCGCTTCTTTTACTACACCACCTGCAACTGGGTGATGTGGAACATGCTGGTCCAGGGCCTGCTGGCCGAGGCGAGCGTGATGCTCTACGACGGTTCGCCATTTGTGCGCGACGCGCGGATACTGTTCGACTACTGCGACGCCGAGCGCTTCACCCAGTTCGGCACCTCGGCCAAGTTCATCGACGCGATCGCCAAGCGCGGCCTGAAGCCGGGGAAGACCCACAGCCTCGCGACGCTGCGCACCGTCATCTCCACCGGGTCGCCGCTGGTGCCGGAGAGCTACGACTACGTCTATCGCGAGGTGAAGCGCGATGTGTGCCTGTCGTCGATTTCCGGCGGCACCGACATCATGGCGGCGTTCGCCGACGCCAATCCCATCCTGCCGGTATGGCGCGGCGAACTGCAATGCCGCAGCCTCGGCATGAAAGTCGAAGTCTGGGACGAGGACGGGCGGACGCTGCTGGGGCAGAAAGGGGAACTCGTCTGCACCCGGCCGTTCCCGTCCATGCCGGTCGGATTCTGGAACGACCCTGGCGGCAAGCGCTACCACGAGGCATATTTCGGGCGCTATCCGAACGTCTGGTGCCACGGCGATTACTGCGAGCTCAGCGCGCGCGGGACCATGATCGTCTACGGGCGCTCGGATGCGACGCTGAATCCTGGCGGCGTGCGCATCGGAACCGCCGAGATCTACGGCCAGGTGGAAAAAATCGACGCGGTGGAGGAATCGGTCGCCATCGGCCAGCTATGGCCGCCCGAGCAGCCGACCGACACGCGCGTGGTGCTGTTCGTCAAGCTGCGGCCCGGCCTCGCGCTCGACGCCGAACTTGAAGAGCGCATCCGGCGCCAGATCCGCGAGCACACTACCCCGCGCCACGTGCCGGCGCGCATCGTGCAGGTGCCCGACATCCCGCGCACCAAGAACAACAAGGTAGTCGAACTCGCGGTGAGGGCGATGGTGCACGGCATGCCGGTGGCGCACACCGACGCGCTCGCGAATCCGGAGGTGCTGGAGATGTTTCGGAATATGCCCGAACTGGCTGTTTGATCCGCCGCGCGGGCGGCAGCGTTTGACTTTCCTCCCACTACCACAGGGACAAAGTTGGTATCGGCCGGGGCCCAGGAGAATTTGTCCGAATAGAGGCCGCGCGCTGTCTGCTGCGCGCAGACGGGCCTGGCTTATGTGCATTGCCGGCCAGCAGTCATCCCTTCGCGTCGACCTTGTTCACAAACATCTCGATCACGCCCTGCGGCGACTTCACCAAATGCTGCGGCGCCGGGAAGCCGCCCGAGCGCACGTCCTCGATGAATTCCTTGAACCCGGCGATGCGTTCGGCCTGCATCGCCTGCTTCATCTTGAACAGGTTCCGGTATTGCTTCGAGTGACGCGGATACGGCGGCCCGTTGTTGCCGAGAATGTCCTCGGCAAACAGGAACTGGATGTCGCCGCCGCCACCGGCACCGATTGAGGAGGTCAGGAGGGTGGTGCGCTTGCTGATCTCGGCCAGCAGTTCGGCAGGAATGACTTCGACCTCCACCGCCCAGGCGCCAGCGGCCTCGAGCTTTTTGATCTCCTCGTACACCCATAACGCTTCCTCGATGGTCTTGCCGACGGCGCGCAAGCCGCCGGTCCAGGTGCTCTTGCGAGGCACCAGTCCGGCGTGGCCCTCGACCGGAATGCCGGCCTCGGTTGCGGCAGCAATGAATCGTGGTGGCCATTGGCACATGATGCCGTCCGCCCCCAGTTCCATAGCCTGATAGCCGATGCGCACCGCCTCGGCCTCGGTCGCGGCGGCCACCAGCGGCACCGAGAACGACATGAAGGTATGGGGCGCGGCCCGGCGGATATCGGCGGGCAGCTCGGGACGCTTCGGATCAAAGCGCACCTTCATCGTATCGATGCCGGCCTCCTCAGCGGCCGCTGCTTCCTCCACCGTAAAAGGGAGCGTCTCGGTAAGTACGCGCTTGCCCTTGAGGTCACGCAGGTCCTTGACAGTGTAGTTGCGCGTGCCGTAGGCACCGCCGAGCGTCATGACGCGTTTGAGGCCGTGCGCTGCGTCGCGCGGTGGAATGCCGCCGTCACCGGTTGCGTGGGTTGCCATTGGTTGATTTCTCCTTGGAGGTGCGGGAAGTTGGTGGCCATTGATAAGCCGGCTAGCATAACGGATAGGCAATCCGATCCTGCCTCTTTTTCACGCGGCGGGCCGATGTCAGAAGTTTACATTTCCTTTGGCGTCGCCGAGCGTCGCGCCCGTAGAATATTGCGCCCGCGCGCCGCCGATTGCAATGTCGATGAGGCCGAAAGGGCGTCCCCCCTGAACCGCGTGAGGCGTCGCACAAACCACCGGGTAGAAATCGAAGTTTTCCCGATCCCGGGTTTCTTACTTTCGCGGGTAAGAAAGCGTTTTTGGACAGGGCTACTGTTCTCGCAGGAACCGGCCGGGGAACCGATGGGGGCGGTCTTCTTCGACTGTTGTCGCGTCGCGTGTCATCAGCGCGGCTCGTGAGTTGTCGGCGAATTCAAGTTCGAAGGTCAATCTAGAAAGCCAAAGTCTCAGCGCTTCGTCCGCTTCGTCCGCTTCGCCCGCCCGAGCAGCGTCCAGCGCAAAACCGCAAAGCGGCTGCAGGAAGCCAATCGCGTACGTATTTCGCCAACGGAATCCGGACAACAAGCCGCGGGAATTAGGCCGCCTTCTTCTTCCCCAGCACGTGCTTGAGGTAATGCCCGGTGAAGCTCGCCGGGTTCTCGGCCACATCCTCGGGGGTGCCCTGGGCGATGATGCGGCCGCCGCCGTCGCCGCCTTCGGGGCCGAGGTCGATGACCCAGTCCGCGGTCTTGATCACGTCAAGGTTGTGCTCGATCACCACCACGCTGTTGCCGTGGTCGCGAAGGCGATGCAGCACATGCAGCAGCAGGTCGATGTCCTGGAAGTGCAGGCCGGTGGTGGGCTCGTCCAGGATGTAGAGCGTGCGCCCGGTGTCGCGCTTGGAGAGTTCCAGCGAAAGCTTCACCCGCTGCGCTTCGCCGCCGGAGAGCGTGGTCGCCGACTGGCCGAGTTGGACGTAACCCAATCCGACATCTAGCAGCGTGGCGAGCTTGCGCGCGACGATGGGCACCGCGCCGAAGAATTCGTGCGCCTGCTCCACCGTCATTTTGAGCACCTCGTGCACGCTCTTGCCCTTGTACTGCACTTCCAGCGTCTCGCGGTTGTAACGCCTGCCATGGCAGACGTCGCACGGAACGTAAATGTCCGGCAGGAAGTGCATTTCCACCTTGAGCACGCCATCGCCCTGGCATGCCTCGCAGCGCCCGCCCTTGACGTTGAAGGAGAACCGCCCCGGTCCGTAGCCGCGCTCGCGCGCTGCCGGGACGCCAGCGAACAGTTCACGGATGGGCGTGAACAGACCGGTGTAGGTGGCCGGGTTGGAGCGCGGCGTGCGCCCGATCGGACTCTGATCGACGCTGATCACCTTGTCGAAGAATTCGAGCCCTTTGATCGATTCGTGCGCCGCGGGTTCGGCGCTGCCGGCGTAAAGGTGCTGGGACGCCGCCTGATAGAGGGTGTCGTTCACCAGGGTCGATTTGCCCGAGCCCGATACGCCGGTGACGCAGACCAGCAGGCCCACCGGCAGGTCCAGGTCCACACTCTTGAGGTTGTTGCCGCTGGCCCCGCGCAGCCGCAGCACGCGCGCCTTGTCGTAGCGGTGGCGGCGCTTTGGCATGGGAATTTCCATGCGCCCTGCGAGGTACTTTCCGGTGAGCGATGCGGCATTCTGCATGATCTGCTGCGGCGTACCTTCAGCCACCAACCTGCCGCCGTGTTCGCCCGCGCCGGGGCCCATGTCGACCACATGGTCCGCCGCGAGGATCGCCTCTTCGTCGTGCTCGACCACGATCACGGTATTGCCGAGGTCGCGCAGGTGCTTGAGCGTGTCCAGCAGCCGCCCGTTGTCGCGCTGGTGCAGTCCGATCGATGGCTCGTCCAGCACGTACATGACGCCGGTCAGGCCGGAGCCGATCTGGCTTGCGAGCCGTATCCTCTGGGCTTCGCCGCCGGAGAGCGAATCGGCGGAACGGTCCAGCGAAAGATAATCCAGGCCGACGTTGTTGAGAAACGAAAGACGCGAAGCGATTTCCTTCACGATGCGGTCGGCGATCGCCGCCCTGTGCCCCGGCAGCTTCAGGCCCTGGAAAAATTCGAGTCCTCGTTTGAGCGGCATGGCACTCACCTGGAAAATCGGCATGTCGGCGATCCTGACGTTGCGCGCCTCGGCGCGCAAGCGCGTGCCGCCGCATTCCGGGCAGGGCTTGGTATTCAGGTATTTCGCCAATTCCTCGCGCACCACGAGGGAGTCGGTCTCCTTGTAACGGCGCGCGAGGCTCGGGATCACGCCCTCGAAATCGTGTTCGCGCACTACGGTCCGGCCGCGTTCGCTGAGGTAGGAGAAGCCGATCTTTTCCTTGCTGCCGTGGAGCACGATGTCCTGCGCCGTCTGCGGCAGCCGGTCGAACGCCACCTCGACGTCGAAACCGAAGTGCGCGGCAAGGCTGGTGAGCATCTGAAAGTAGAACTGGTTGCGCCGGTCCCAGCCCTTGATCGCACCGCTGGCGAGGGACAGATGCGGGTGCGCCACGACGCGGCGCGGATCGAAGAACTCGATCGCGCCCAGTCCGTCGCATTCCGGGCAGGCTCCCAGGGGGTTATTGAAAGAGAACAGCCGTGGTTCTAGTTCGGCCAGGGAATAGCTGCACGCAGGGCAGGCGAACTTGGCCGAAAACAGGTGCTCCTTGCCCGTGTCCATTTCCACTGCGATGGCGCGGCCGTCGGCATGGCGCAGCGCGGTTTCGAAGGATTCGGCCAGGCGCTGCTTCAATTCGGGTCTTACCTTGAGCCTGTCCACTACCACTTCGGTGGTGTGCTTCACGTTCTTGGAAAGTTTGGGCAGCGAGTCGATGTCGTAAATCCTGCCGTCGACGCGCAGGCGCACGAAGCCCTGGGCGCGCAACTCGGCGAACAGATCGGCCTGCTCCCCTTTTCGTCCGGCAACCACCGGCGCGAGAATCATCAATCTGGAATCCACGGGCAACGCGAGCACGTGATCGACCATTTGCGCCACCGACTGCGCCTCGAGCGGCAGCGCGTGCTCCGGGCAATAGGGCGTGCCGACGCGGGCGTATAGCAGGCGCAGGTAGTCGTGTATCTCGGTCACCGTGCCGACAGTGGAGCGCGGGTTGTGGCTGGTGGCTTTTTGCTCGATGGCTATCGCCGGCGACAGCCCTTCGATCAGGTCGACATCGGGTTTTTCCATGAGTTGCAGAAACTGCCGCGCATAAGCGGACAGGGATTCGACGTAGCGCCTCTGCCCTTCGGCGTAGAGCGTATCGAACGCGAGCGAAGACTTGCCCGAGCCGGACAGCCCCGTGATCACAATCAGCCGGTTGCGCGGCAGATCGAGGTTGAGATTCTTCAGATTGTGCGTGCGTGCGCCGCGTATCCTGATTTGGTCCATGGCTTGGGCGCTGGCCGGAGATTCAAACCTGCTAATATACGAGATTACGCTGCCGCCGCGCTACTGCCACGTTATGTCGTCCGTTTCCCCCAGCCGCATGTCGCCCCTGGAAATTCGCGCAAGTCTTTCTCTTGCCTCGATTTTTGCCTTGCGCATGCTTGGTTTATTCCTGATCTTGCCGGTGTTCGCGGTGCATGCCGGACACCTCAAAGGCGGCGGCGACCACACGCTGGTCGGCATTGCGCTCGGCGCCTACGGCCTGACTCAGGGGGTATTGCAGATTCCATACGGCATGGCCTCCGACCGCTACGGCCGCAAGCGCATTATCATTCTCGGTCTGCTGCTGTTTGCGCTGGGTAGTTTCATCGCCGCCGTGGGCGATGACATCT
>Ga0194060_10002139_pt1 | contig 14143 bp, 9 predicted proteins | sample SepL225m_MetaG_FD_163427 | JGI IMG/M metagenome (GOLD analysis project Ga0194060, IMG submission 163427) | Anoxic zone freshwater microbial communities from boreal shield lake in IISD Experimental Lakes Area, Ontario, Canada - Sep2016-L222-5m | ecosystem: Environmental > Aquatic > Freshwater >... | reverse complement strand
ACCGCAGTGCCAGCTCCCCGCCCACCTTGGCCGCCGCCCAGAGCAGGGCCAGCAGCATCAGGGTTCCCGCCAGGGGGTCGTGGGCCAGGAAGGCCAGGAGCATGCTCACCTCGGGGTCAGGCTCCAGGCTAGGCTGAAGAATGGTCTGGCTGGAAGCGGCATCCTGGGGGACGGTGGGCGGAATCCTGGCCGCCCTGGGCGTGCTGAGGCGCCACGCAGCCCGCATGCCCGCCCTGGGAGCCGACCCGGGCCCACTGTCCGATCCGCCCACGGTCTGCCTGTGCATCCCGGTACGGGACGAGGCGGCGGAGCTGGCCGCGGCCCTGGACTCCTGGCTGGCCCAGGACCACCCAGCCCTGCGAATCCTGGTGGTGGACGATGGCTCCACCGATGGCAGCTCGGAGATCCTAAGCACCCGGGCCGCCGCCCGGCCGGACCGCCTGCGGGTCCTCCGCAACGACCACCTGCCCCCGGGTTGGCTGGGGAAGAACCACGCCCTGGACCTGGCCACCCGGGAGCCAGAGGCCCTGGCAGCCCAGTGGCTGCTCTTCGCGGATGCGGATGTTCAGGCCACCCCAGACCTGCTGCGCCGGGCCTTGGCCCATGCCCTGGCCCAGCCCACCGACATCCTGGCTCTGGTCCCGGCGGTGGATGCGGTGGGGCCCGCCGAGCGGATCATCCTGCCCATAGCAGCCTGCGCCTTCCTGCTCACGGTGCCCCCGCACCGGGTGCCCGATCCCCGCAGCCCGGCCTTCTGCGGGATCGGGGCCTTCACCCTGCTGCGCCGGGCGGCCTATGACGCCGTGGGTGGCCATGCGGCCGTGCCCCTGGAGGCCATCGACGACATGATGCTGGCACGCCGGGTGAAGGCCGCAGGCTTCATCAACCGGGTGGCCAAGGGCGGGCCCGACCTGCACCTGCGCATGTACCACGGCCTGGGCGAGCTGGTGCGGGCCATGCGGAAGAACACCGCCGCCCTGCCCTTCTGGTGGCTGCTGCCGCCCTTGCTGCCCCTGCTGATGGGTCTGGGCCTCGCCCCCCTCTGGCTGCCCTGGGCCGGCCATCCGGGCCTGGCCCTCCTGATCTGGCTGCTGGTGCCGGCGGTGGCAGGGGACGTCCAGCAGCGCTTCACCGGGCGCCCCATGGATGTCCTCTGGGCCCTGTGGCCCGCAGCCGTGCTCGCCTTCGCCGCCGGCGCCACCTGGGCCTTTTGGGACCGCCTCAGAGGCGTGAATCACTGGCGGGGGAGGAATGTGAGGTTGGGTGGATGAGCCCGTGCACTACTCCCCCTCAAACAACCTCAGCGTCCCATCCAGGCGCTTGAGGATGGCGAGGATGCGGAAGGGCTCCACGGCCACGAAGTCCACGGCGCCGGCGGCGATGGCGTGGTGGCGCTTCTTGTCCTCGTCCTCCTCGGTGCCGGCGACGATGAGGGGCACAGGGCAGCCTTCCTCCTCGACCAGCTGACGGCACAGCTCCAAGGGGCTCAGCAGGCGCTGCTGGTTGTGGACCAGCACCATGCGCACCCGGCCCCAGCCCTGGTCGGAGACCCCGAGCGCTTCGAGCCGCGGCTTTAAGGGGCCTTTCACGGGGTCCAGGGTGGCCAGGCCAAAGCGGCGGCTGAGGGCCTCCCCCAGGCGGCGGGCAAAGTCCTCCCGCTCCGTGAGCAGCAGCAGCATGGGCTCCCGGTCCACGATGACCTTCAGCCCCGGCAGGGCCGCCGGCCGGCTGAGCCGCGCCGTGGCCTCCTGGAACCCACGAGGGGAGAAGTCCGCCCGGTCCTGGCGGGCCTGGATGGCCTGCTGGCCCTGCATCCACTCGCGGTACTGGCCCAGCATGTCCGCATCGGCTTCCCGGGTGAACCGAAGGCCCACCAGGTTCTCCCCGAAGTAGGCGACGGTGGCAGGGGCGCGCAGGCGGAAGTCATCCTGGAGGGGGACATCCAGGATCGATTCCTCGCCCATCCGCATCAGCTCCCGCACATCCTGGCGGGTGTTCCGCAGCACCAGCTCGAGGCCCTCTTCGCCGAAGCTCTGGACGATGCCGTCGATGAGGGCGTTGCGCTCGTTGGTGAAGGTGGCCGGGTGCACTGGCGCATGGCCCCGGTCCGGTATGAAGTCCGCCAGCCGGTGCAGGTCCGCCCGACGCAGCACCCGGGGAATGCCCGCCAGACAGAGCTCCACGCCATCCACCAACTCCTGGCCGGCGTGGGGCACCACGCAGTCGTACTCCAGGCCGCGGTCCTTGAGCTTGAGGGCCAGGTGCTCGCCCGGCTTCAGGCCCCAGGCCTGGATCTCCTCGAAGGGCATGCGGAAGGCCAAGCGTTCCCCGTCCTCCGTGAGGATCGGGAAGGCGGCGCGGCGGTCTCGGTAGGCCACCTCCAGGCGGGCCCCCTCTGCACACAGCCGCTGCAGGGCCATGCGGATCTCCGTGGCATCTTCCAGGAGGGCGGCGCTTCGAGCCATCAGGCCTCCCCGCCCACAGGGGGCAAGGCCCCGGCCGGGAGCCAGCGGTGGAGGGCCCGCTGCAGGACCTCCATCCGGACGGGTTTCGGGATGTGATCGTCCATGCCGGCCTCGAGGCAGCGCTCCCGGTCCCCCACCATGGCATTGGCGGTCATGGCCACCACGGGCAGGTGCCGGGTGCCCCGCTCCCGTTCGCGGATCCGGCGCGTAGCCTCAAAGCCATCCATGGCGGGCATCTGGCAGTCCATGAGCACCAGGTCGTAGGCAACCCCCACCAGGGCATCCAGCGCCTCGATGCCCGTGGCGGCCAGGTCGGCCTCGATGCCCAGCTTCCGCAGCATGGCGAGGGCCACCTTCTGGTTCACGAGGTTGTCCTCGGCCAGCAGCACCCGGACCTTCAGGGGGGCCGCCGCTGCCGGGGAGGCGGGGCTCTGGACCCCGGTGGCCGTGGCCTGGGCCGGCTCGAAGAGGGTGCGCAGCTGACTGGGCCGGAGGGGCAAGGTCAGGAAGCCCTGCACCCCCTTCCGGGAGGCCGCCTCCCGCAGCTCGGGCTGGAAGAGCGGGCCCACGGCCACCACGGCGCCATCTCCGGCGGCGGCCAGGGCGGCGTCCAGGGACTCGGCCCCGGCCAGCACCAGGCACCCCGGGGCGGGATGGAGGGGCAGCCAGCTGGCGGCATCGCCCCCCTCAGGGAGGGCCTCAGGCTGCAGGCCCCAGGCCCGCAGCTGAGCCATCGCCAGCCGGGTGGCCAGGGGCGGGAGCCCGGCGAGGAACACCTGGGGCCGGGCCGAAGGCAGGGGCCCGGGGCGGCTGCGGACCCCCAGGCGGAGGGTGAACCAGAAGGCGCTGCCTTCGCCCGGCGCGCTGCGGACCCCGATGCTGCCCCCCATGAGCTCTGCCAGGCGCTTGCTGATGGTGAGCCCCAGGCCCGTGCCACCGTATTTGCGGCTGGTGGCGTTGTCGCCCTGGAAGAAGGACGTGAAGAGCTGGTCGACCACCTCGGGGCGCATGCCGATGCCCGTGTCCCGCACCTCCACCCGCACCAGGGCCGTGTCCCCGGCCTCGGACTCGGTGCGGACCCGCACCTCCACGGAGCCCTGGTGGGTGAACTTCAGGGCGTTGTCCACCAGGTTGGTGAGGATCTGGCGGAGCCGGGTGGGATCACCGACCACGGCGATGGGGGTGGCTGGGTCCATGTACAGGCCCAGCTCCAAGCCCTTGGCCCGGGCCTTGAAGCCCAGCACCGCCTGCACATCCTCCACCACGGACAGCAGATCGAAGTCCAGGGTCTCGAAGACCAGCTTCCCGGCCTCGATCTTAGAGAAGTCGAGGATGTCGTTGATGAGGGTCAGCAGGGCCTCGCCGCAGGAGCGGACGGTCTCGGCATACTGCCGCTGCTCGTCCCCCAGGGGCGTGTCCAGGAGGAGCCCGGTCATGCCAATGATGCCGTTCATGGGGGTGCGGATCTCGTGGCTCATGTTGGCCAGGAACTCGCTCTTAAGCCCCGAGGCGGCCACGGCCCGGTCCCGGGCCTCGGCCAGCTCCAGAGCGGCTTCCTCCAGCCTCAGCTCCGCCCGACGCCGCTCCGTGATGTCGTGGTACTGCCAGAGGTGGCCCAGGTACTCGTCCCCCACCAGGATCGGCACGAAGTCCCGGGACAGGATGCGGCCATCCAGTAGCGTCAGCTCCTCCCCCAGCTCCAGCGTGCGGGCCAGGGCCACGGCCTCCTGCCGGGGCAGGAAGGTCTCGGGTTCCACCAGCAAGGGGAGGCACTCCGCCAGGAGGTCCCGGCTCTCGGTGTCCACCAGCACGTGGGCGGGCACCGGGACCTGAAACATCTGGCAGAAGGTCTCATTCAGCAGGGCCACGCGGCCGCTCTCGGTCTCCACCAGGATCCCGGCCTGCATGTTCTCGATGAGGGCGCGGAGGCGACCCGTGGCGATGCGGAGGACAATCTCGGCGTGCTTCCGGGCAGTGATGTCGTACAGGGTGCCGGACACCCCCTGGACCACCCCGGCCTCGTCGTAGGTGATGCGCTGGTGGGCCTGCACCCACTTCACGTCCCCCGCCCGGGTGGGAACGCGGAACTCCCCCTCGAAGAGGGCCTGCCCCGTGTCCACCGCGTAGGTGAGCATATTCAGGTAGCGGGAGTGGTCCGAGGGATGGAGGCTGTCCAGGAAGGCCTGCTCCAAGCTCTCGGCCACCGGGATGCCCGTGAGCTCCGTCCAGGCGGGGTTCAGGAAGGACCAGTGGCCCTCCCGATCGATGCGGAAGACCACTTCCTTCAGATCTTCCACCAGGGTTCGGTAGCGGTCGGCCTCGGCCTGGGCCATCGCCAACCGGACCTCCAGGGAGAGGTCCCCGGGGGCGGCGGGGAGGCGGGGGTCGCTCGGCATGTCCACCCCTCTTCGGCCGATTCGTCCAGAATCCTAAAAAAAGATTTCTTGTTTTTTTCGCTTTTCCCCCCATATTGAACTGCATCCCCTTGGAGGACCCATGGCCAGCACCGAGCAAGACGATCGCCTCAAAGCCCTTACCCGCACCCTGGCCGACATCGAAAGGGCCTTCGGCAAGGGCTCCATCATGAAGCTGGGCGACCGCATGGGCTCCGCCGAAGGCATCGAGGTCATCAGCACCGGCTCCATCGCCCTGGACTCCGCTCTGGGCGTCGGGGGGGTGCCCAAGGGCCGCGTGGTCGAGGTCTACGGCCCCGAGGCCAGCGGCAAGACCACCCTGGCCCTCCACATGGTGGCCCAGGCCCAGAAGGCGGGCGGCCTGGCCGCCTTCATCGACGCCGAGCACGCCCTCGACCCCGAGTACGCCAAAAAGCTTGGCGTGGACATCGAAAACCTCTTCATCAGCCAGCCGGACAGCGGCGAGCAGGCCCTGGAGATCTGCGATCAGCTGGTGCGCAGCGGCGCCCTCGACATCATCGTCATCGACTCCGTGGCGGCCCTGGTACCCAAGGCCGAGATCGACGGCGAGATGGGCGACAGTCATGTGGGCCTGCAGGCCCGGCTCATGAGCCAGGCCCTGCGCAAGATGACCGGCACCATCAGCAAGACCCACACCTGCGTGGTGTTCATCAACCAGATCCGCATGAAGATCGGCGTGATGTTCGGCAGCCCCGAGACCACCACCGGCGGCAACGCCCTCAAGTTCTACGCCTCTGTGCGCCTCGATGTGCGCAGCATCCAGAGCATCAAGGGCAACACCAACGACCCCCTGGTGGCCGCCAAGGACGAGGACTCCTCCGTCATCGGCAAAAAAACCAAGGTCAAGGTCGTGAAGAACAAGGTCGCGCCGCCCCTCAAGGTGGCCACCTTCGACATCATGTACGGCGAGGGCATCAGCCGCACCAGTGAGCTGGTGGAGTTGGGCACCCAGCTGGAAATCATCCAGAAGAGCGGCTCCTGGTACAGCTACAAGGACAGCCGCCTGGGCCAGGGCGCCGAGAATGTGAAGAAGCTCCTCACCGACAATCCCGAGCTGGCGGATGAGATCGAAACCCTCATCCGTGAGCGCCTGGGCATGAAGGCCGTCGGCGCCTAAGCGGCAGCAAACAACGAACAATGCTCCACAGCGGCGATGGTTCCTTCAGGGGGCCGTCGCCGCTGCTGGTTATGCAGGAGTTGCAGGGCTCAGTCCAACAAAGGGCATATCTGGTTATCGGGCAGGTCCCGCAAAAAATGGATCTCCACGAAGGACACCAAGACGCCCTGTCGGCGCGCAGGCTGTGCCTTCGTGTCCCTTTGTGGCAGTTCTTCGTGTCCTTAGTGGAGATCTTTGAAGGTCCGATTTGGCGGATCAAGGCCGATAAGCAGGGAGGCCCTACTCGGCGTCCTGGACGCCCAGGCCCGCTCCCTGGAGGTGGCGCGGGAGGGGCGGCGCGCCCTGGGAGCCGAGGGCTGGCCCGGACGGGGCTCCGGGCCTCGGTGCCGCCGGGCGGTTGCCACCCGGGGCCATGAGGGCCTTCATCTGTTCGGCCGTGGCAAAGCACTCCAGGCGACTGATCTGCTCAGCGGTGGGGAAGCCGGTATAGCGGATGCGGCGCGGGCCCCAGATGGCCACTGTCTCACCCCGGATCTCGTTCATGCGGGGGAGGGTCTGGCGGGTGTAGATGCCCAGGGAAGCGCCCCCGGCGCCCGTGAAGCCGATGAGATCGGTCTCCGGCAGCAGCACCGGCGCCCCCTCGGTCCACACCGCCAGGGTCATGGGCTTCCCCTGGGGGGTCTTGACCATGGCCACGGCAGCGGGCCGACCCAGGGTGGGATCCAGATCCGCTTCCTGTTGGCGGAGGGCCTCCAGGAGGTCCATCTGCTTCAGCTCCCGCTGAGGGGAGGACATGGGGTGGGGATCCTGCAGGCGAGCCGTCACCAGGCGGTCCCCGATGCGCTCCAGGAGGGCCAGCTGCAGCGGGTGGGCAGAGGCCTGGATGCTCTTGCTCACCTCGTCCATGAGCTTGGGCAGGAGGATCTGGGGGGAGGCCAGCAGGGTGTCTGCGGAGGGGATGGCCAGGAAGGGGTGCTGATCCTTGAACAGTCCCTGCCAGACCTCGGGGAGCAGGAGCCGGGCAGCGTCATGGCCATCCCGCCAGGGACTGCGGTAGATCCCGGAGGGGAGGCGTTCGAAGGTGCCATCGCTGCGCTGGCGGAGGTGGTCCAGGGCCAGATCCAGGACATCATCCTCGGGCTGGTCCCAGAGGCGGATCCAGGCCCCGGGAATGGCCACCCCGCCGATGCAGATGCGCTGGCTCAAGCCGTCGATGAACCCCCGGCTCCAGGGGGTCTCGCGCTCGGCCACCCAGGCCGGGACCAGCTCGGGGAGGAGGTGGTCCTGCGCCTCGATCCAGGGCTCGGGCAGAGGCAGGCCCAGGGCGTGAACCTCGGCCAGGGCATCGGCCCAGGCCTCTCGCTCCTGCGGCTTCCGATGGGCCTCAAAGCTCGGGAGCAGGGGACCCAGCCCTGGCAGGTCGCCAGGGACACCCCGGGCCTCCAGCAGCCCTTCCAGGCCTGGCAGGGGCGCCTCCTCGGCGCGGGACAGGAATCGGTCAAAAAAGCCCATATGTGCAAGTCCATCCAAACAATTCATTGTGACTGCTCCGGGGGATTTATGCTGGGGAGATATGAAGCCCACCGACACCCTGGGTCGTCCCCTCCAGGCCCTGCGCATCTCCGTCACCGACCGGTGCAATTTCCGTTGCACCTACTGCATGCCCCGGGAGTCCTTCGGCCCGGACCACGCCTTCCTGGAGCGTGAGGCCCTGCTGAGCTTCGAGGAGATCACCCGCCTGGCCCGTATCTTCGTGGGGCTGGGGGTCGCCAAGCTCCGGCTCACCGGCGGCGAGCCCCTCCTCCGGAAGGAGCTGCCGGTCCTGGTCCGCATGCTCACCGGGCTGCCGGACCTGGCCGATCTGGCCCTCACGACCAATGGCGTGCTGTTGCCGGAGCTGGCTCGCGACCTCCGCGCCGCAGGGCTCCGCCGGCTGACCGTGAGCCTGGACACCCTCCGCCAGGACCGCTTCCAGGTCCTCTCCGACACGGACCTGCCCCTCAGCCGGGTGCTGCAGGGCCTGGAGGCCGCTCGGGCGGCCGGGTTCGGCCCCGTCAAGGTGAACTGCGTGCTCCAGCGCGGGGTCAATGAGGACGAGGTCCTGGACCTCGCCGCCTTCGCTCGGGAGGGGGGGCACACCCTGCGCTTCATCGAGTTCATGGATGTGGGCACCACCAACGGCTGGCGCATGGATGCCGTCGTCCCTGCCGCAGAGGTGCTCTCGGTCCTGGCCAGCCGCTGGCCCCTGGAGGCCCTGCCCCACCCGGAGGGGGCTGTGGCCCGGGAGTGGCGCTACCTGGACGGCAAGGGCGAGGTGGGCCTCATCGCCTCCGTCACGGCCCCGTTCTGCGGGGGCTGCGACCGGGCCCGCCTCTCGGCGGACGGCCACCTCTACACCTGCCTCTTCGCCTCCGATGGCATGGACCTGAAGGCCTTCCTCCGCGCCGGCCACGATGATGCCGGGCTCGCCGCCCTCATCGCCGCCCGCTGGACCCGCCGGGGCGACCGCTACTCCGAACAGCGCCGAGAGCAGACCCCCGGCCTCCCCAAGGTGGAGATGTCCCGCATCGGGGGATGAGGACGCCAGCACCGGTGGCAGCTGCAACGACTCCGCCGAGAAGAAAGCCTTCGTCACGGACTATCAGGCCCAGATGGCCTGGAGCGTGGGGCCGTAGGCCTGCCAGGGATGGTGGTCACCCCTCCCGGATCACCTTGGCCAGCAGGAAGGCCATCTCGAGGCTCTGGCTGCGGTTGAGGCGGGGGTCGCAGCCGCTGCGGTAGGCGCGCCAGAGGTCGGCCTCCTCCAGCCCTTCGACACCGCCGGTGCACTCGGTGACGGGCTCGCCGGTCAGCTCGAAGTGGACGGCCCCCAGGCGGGAGCCCAGGCGGCGGTGGATCTCGGCCACCTCCTGCAGCTCCTGGAGGATGTCGCCGAAGGCGCGGGTCTTTAAGCCACTGGGGGTCTGGGTGCCGTTGCCGTGCATGGGGTCGCTGCTCCAAAGCACGGGATGGCCCTCGGCCCGGGCGGCTGCGATGAGGCCCGGCAACACGGCCTCGGCCTTGCCTGCACCGAAGCGGGTGATGAGGGTCAGTCGGCCCGGCTGCCGCTGGGGATCCAGCTTGGCCAGCACGGTCTTCAGGTCCCCGGGCTGCATGGAGGCCCCGACCTTCAGGCCGATGGGGTTGGCCAGGCCCCGGATGTACTCCAGATGGGCACCGTCCAGCTGGCGGGTGCGCTCCCCAATCCAGAGGAAGTGGGCGCCCAGGTTGTAGAAGGCCTCCTTCTCCGGCACCCAGCGGGTGAGGGCCGTCTCGAAGGGCAGGTGCAGGGCCTCGTGGCTGGTGAACAGCTCACCGGTGCGGAGGTTCTCGGGCAGGCCCCCCAGCCGCTGCACGAAGTCCAGGGAGGCGCGCACCTGGTCCAGGGTCTCCAGGTAGTGGCCGGCGTCCTCCCGGCTCCAGGGCAGGTCCCAGTGCTCGGGGTGGTGCAGGTCCGCGAAGCCCCCGTCCACCAAGGCGCGCAGGTGGTTCAGGGTGACCGCCGAGCGGTGGTAGGCCTGAAGGAGGCGGGCCGGATCGGCCTCCCGCTGGTTGGGATCGAGGCTGTTGATGAGGTCGCCACGGTAGACCGGCACCTCCCGGCCATCCACCACCTCGGTGTTCCCGCTCCGGGGCTTGGCGTACTGGCCGGCGATGCGCCCCAGGTGGACCACGCCCGTGCGGCCCCCATGGGTGATGAGCACCGACATCTGGAGGAGCACCCGGAGCTTGTCCTGGATGAGCCCACCACGGCAGTCGGCGAAGGCCTCGGCGCAGTCGCCGCCCTGGAGCAGGAAGCGCTTGCCCGCAGCGGCTTCCGCCAGCAGGGTCTGCAGGTGGTCCACCTCCTCGGCCACCACCAGGGGGGGCAGCTCCGCCAGCTCGGCCAGAGCCGCCTCCAGCGCCACCGGGTCACGGTAGACGGGCTGCTGGGCGGCCTTCAGCTGCCGCCAAGTCTCAGGGGTCCAGGTCGTCGGGGTCATTTCACACCTTCCGTGGGGGCCTGGGGATAGCTGCCCAGGATCTTGAGCGAGGCACAGACGCCCCGCAGCTCTTCGAGGGCCTCGGCCAGGGCCGGGTCCCCCGCATGGCCTTCCAGTTCCAGAAAGAAGGCGTACTCCCAGAGCTTCCGCCGGGTGGGGCGGCTCTGGATGCGGCTGAGGTTCAGGCCACGCCGGGCCAGGGGCTCCAGCAGGTGCAGGAGGGCACCGGGACCGTCCTGGGCCATGGCCAGCAGGGTGGTGCGGTCCCGGCCCGTAGGCTCGGGGCCCTTCTGTCCCAGCACCAGGAAGCGAGTGGCATTGGCCGCCAGGTCCTGGATCTTGGTCTCCACCACCCGGAGGCCGAAGAAGGCGGCGGCGAGCTCCGGAGCCACGGCCGCACCCTCGGCATCCTCCCGGGCCAGGCGGGCGGCCTCGGAGGTGGAGGCGGCCTCGATGCGGTCGGCCTGGCCAAGGTGGGCGTCCAGCCAGCGGCGGCACTGGCCCAGGGCCTGGGGGTGCGAGTACACCCGGCGTACCGCGCCCAGGTCCAGGCCAGGCCGCAGGAGCAGGGCCTGATCCACCGGCAGGACGATCTCGCCGCAGATGCGCACGGGGCTGTCCAGGAAGGCGTCCAGGGTGGACTCCACGGCCCCCTCGGTGGCGTTCTCCACCGGGACCACACCGTAGTCCGCCCGCTGGCGCTCCACCGCCTGGAACACACTGGCGATGGTCCCCTGGGGCAGGGCCTGGGTGGAGCCCCCAAACTGGTGCCGGGCCGCCAGGTGGGTGAAGGTCCCCTCGGGCCCCAGGAAGGCCACCCGGAGGGGCTTCTCCAGGCTGAGGCAGGCGCTCATCACCTCCTGAAAGACCGTCCGCACGGCGGTGGCGGGAAAGGGCCCGGGGTTGGCGGCCTCCAGGCGACTGAGCACCTCCCGCTCCCGCCGGGGGGCGTGGAAGAGGGCCTCGGGAGCGGCGGCGGACTTGATGCGCCCCACCTCGGAGGCGAAGCGGGCCCGCTGGTTCAGCAGGGCCAGCACCTGGTCGTCCACGGCGTCGATGGCCTGGCGGAGGCTGGCGAGGTTGGTTGGGTCGGGCTGGGTCATGGGGGCCCCAAAGCGAAGCCCCCGAGCCGTGAGGTCTCGGGGGCGATGGCAGCAGCGGTGTTGGTTCTAGACGCCGCTTGGCCTCGCACCCGGGGTGCGAAAGCTAAAGAGGAAATAGCGGCGGAAGATGGACATGGCGGTTCAGACACTTTGCCGGATATCCCGTCCCGTTGCAAGGGTCTGGCGCGATCTGCCCGCTCAGGTCCCCAGGTGCTGGAGCACTTCGGCGAGGCAGGCGGCCCACACATCGTCCGGCGTCTCCTCCAGGAAGAACTCCACCGCATGGCCGGCGGGCCGGGCCTCAGGGTGCAGGGACCAGGCCTCGAACAGGGTGTCCAGGGGCGCGGCGTTGAGCGGGTTGCGCCGCAGCTTGTGGCTCTTGCGCACCCGGTCCGGCTCGGGGCCCCGCAGGCACACGCCCTCCCGGCGCGTGGCCACGAAGGTGAAGGCCTGGACCCACTTGCCCTCCAGGAGCTGATTGAAGTGGAGGAAGGCGCCGTGGTGGCTGCGGGAGATGTCGAACACCCGATGCTTGCCCTTCCAGCGCTCGCTCCACTGGAGGAGGATGGCGGCCAGGCGGGCCCGCTCCGAGGGGTGCTTCAGACAGCCCTGGGCATAGGGCAGGAAATCTTCAAACAGGTCCAAAGCGGCGCCTCCAGCAAAACCCAGATTAACGCAGCGGGGCGTCCCCAACCAAAGGGGCTACCATTATCCAACTTAGAGCCAACCATGCCCGCACCCACAAGCCTCAGGGAAGTGCGCCAGACCCGCCCCCCGGGGCCCTGGGTCCTGGCCCTGGCTGTGCTGGCGGTGAGCCTGGGAGCCACCCTCGTAGCCTGGCTCACGGCCCTGCACAACCAGAAGCTGCGGGACCAGGACCGCCTCGACCGCTACGTGACCCAGACCCGCCTGCACCTGGCGAACCGCCTGGGGCGCTGGGAGGACCTGACCCGGACCGTCCGGGGCTTCTTTGCGGACGGGACCCCACCCTCACCCCAGGAGTGGCGAGCTTTCGTAGACAGCCTGGACCTGCCCGCCCGCCATCCCGACCTGGTGGACCTGGCCTTCATCCGCGAGGTGGAAGGCCCAGGCCTCGAGCGCTACCTCCGGGCCCACCCCCACCTGGCCGGACGCCTCGATACCTCAGCCCCACCGCCGGGCCGGAGCCGCCTCATCGCTGAGCTGTGCCAACCCGGGGGCGGGGCCATCCTGGTGCCAGGCCGGGATGCGGGGGTCATCAAGGCCCTGTACGATGCGGCCCAGCGGACAGCCACCGAGGACCGGCCCGGCCTCTCTGACATGTTCTTGATCGGCCCCGTCGAAAGCCCCCGAAAGGCCATGGCCTGCCTCGTCCCCGTCCACCTGCGGGACGGCGTCGGCGCCCCCCGGGGCTGGATCGTGGCCACCCTCCTGACCCAGCCCTTCCTGGCCAATATGCTCGAGGGGCAGGACGCGGGCCTGAGCCTGGAGGTGGCCGATGCCGCCAGCCCCACACCCATCTTCACCAGCTCCGACGGGACTTCTGGAAGACAGCTGGTCGCCCTGCACGCCCTCCAGGCGGGGGGGCATACCTGGCAGCTCCGCTATGCCCTCCAGCCTTCCTTCTATCGGCATCCGACCCGCCGCCTGCCCCTGACCCTGCTCCTGGGCGGCGTGGTGGTCAGCCTGTGCCTCGCCGCTGGGGTCTGGTCCCTGGCGGGCACGCGGCTGCGGGCCCTGGAGCTGGCGCAGGGCATGGACGCCTCCCTCTACGAAGCGGTCCAGCGCAATGCCAGCCACCGGGCCCACACCCCCCTGGCGGTGATCGAGACGGATGCCACCTTCCGCATCCAGGCCTGGAACCCGGCAGCCGAGCGCATCTTCGGCTTCACCCAGGCGGAGGCCCTGGGCCGGGACCCCCTGGAGCTGCTGCCCCCGGGCCAGGGGACGGAGGCGGTGGATGTGCGCCGGAACCTCCTGGCCGCCGATAGCGGGATCTGCACCACCCTGGAGCACACCACCGCCGGTGGGCAGGGGATCCTGTGCGACTGGTACATCACGGCCCTGCGAGACGAGGGCGGCCGCTTCATTGGAGCCATCTTCCAGGCCGATGACATCACCCAACGCCGGCAGGCCGAGAGCGCCCTCCAGCAGGCCCAGAAGCTCGAGAGCCTGGGCGTGCTGGCCGGGGGCATCGCCCATGACTTCAACAACCTGCTCACTGCCATCCTGGGCAACGCCGAGGTCGCCCAGGGGCTGGTTCGGGACCACCCGGTGCTGCAGGCCGCCCTCCAGCGCATCGAGGCCACCACCCAGCGCGGCTCAGACCTGGCCCGGCAGCTGCTGGCCTACGCCGGCAAGGCCCACTTCGCCATCCAGCCCATTGACCTGAACACCATCATTCTTGAGATGGGCGACCTGCTGGCCGTCTCGATCTCCAAGAAGGTGTCCATCAGCACCTTCCTCCAACCGGACCTGCCGGCGGTCGAAGCCGACAGCGCCCAGTTCCAGCAGGTGGTGATGAACCTGGTCATCAACGCCTCGGAGGCCATCGGCGACCATCCGGGCACCGTGATCCTGCGCACCCGGGCCGTAACTTGCAGCCGGGCCGACCTGTCGGCGGACTTCCCGGGGCAAGTCCTGGTACCGGGCACCTATGTTCGCCTGGATGTGGAGGACGATGGCTGCGGGATGGATGCGGAGACCATCGGCCGGATCTTCGACCCCTTCTTCACCACCAAGTTCACCGGGCGGGGGCTGGGCCTGTCCGCCATGCTCGGCATCGTCCGGGGCCATCACGCCGGCCTCCGGGTCCAGAGCAGGCCTGGCAAGGGCACCACCTTCACCCTCCTGTTCCCCGCCTCCGGGGCCGCCCTCCCGGCAGCCCTGCCCCCGGCCGAGGCGGACCAGCCCTCCTCGGGGACGGTGCTGGTGGTGGACGATGAAAGCATCATCCGGGACCTGGCCCGCGGGGCCCTTCAGGGGCTCGGCTTCCGAGTCCTCGAGGCCCGGGACGGCCTAG
>Ga0194060_10002138_pt1 | contig 14144 bp, 15 predicted proteins | sample SepL225m_MetaG_FD_163427 | JGI IMG/M metagenome (GOLD analysis project Ga0194060, IMG submission 163427) | Anoxic zone freshwater microbial communities from boreal shield lake in IISD Experimental Lakes Area, Ontario, Canada - Sep2016-L222-5m | ecosystem: Environmental > Aquatic > Freshwater >... | reverse complement strand
GCGTGAGCGGATGTAATCGCGTCGATGCGACTTACAACTCGCTGAGTTTGGCCTTTTGCATCACCAGTAAATTCAAGTGGTTTTGCAAGCAACACAGTTAGCTCTTCAAGTTTTAGGGGGATTCTTGAATCATCGGCGATTGCTTGAATCATGCCGTTTTGTTTTCCAGCACGAATACCAAGCGCCGCGGCTACTGCATGTTCTTTGATAACTTCGTGCGCAACTTCGCGCCCCACACCTGCTTTGACTGCAGCCATCAATATTTTTGTGGTTGCAAGAAATGGTAAATATTTACTTAATTCAGCTTCGATTACATCTGGAAATGCGCCAAATTCAATTAGAACTGTCATAAGCGTTTCAATTAGACCATCAAAGGCGTAGAACGCATCTGCAATAGCAACTCGACGGACAACGCTGCATGCAACATCGCCTTCGTTCCATTGATCGCCAGAGAGTTCGCCAACCATTGAGGCATAACCACGAAGTACAACGGCTAAGCCATTAACGCGTTCGCACGAACGAGTGTTCATCTTGTGTGGCATTGCAGATGAACCAACTTGACCAGCTTTAAATCCTTCAGTTACTAATTCGGCACCAGCCATTAAACGAATTGAGGTAGCAAGTGATGAAGGTGCCGCAGCAAGTTGAACAAGAGTTGTTACGACATCGAAATCGAAAGATCTTGGATAAATCTGTCCGGTGGAATCTAGAACGTTTTCGAAACCTAAATATTTAGCAACTTCTGCTTCCAACTTTGCATGGGATGCTGGTGAGCCAAGCAAGTCGACAGAATCTTGCGCGGTGCCAACTGGGCCTTTGATGCCACGAATTGGATAGCGCGAAATTAAATTATCGAGACGATCGTAAGCAAAGAGAAGTTCTTCGGCAGCAGATGCAAAGCGCTTGCCGAGAGTTGTTACTTGGGCCGGAACGTTGTGTGATCGGCCAGCAATTGGTTGGTCGATATATTTTGTTGCAAGTGCGCCAAGTAAACCAAGTGTCGCAACAACACGGTCGTGGGCAAGTTGTAAGCCATCGCGGATCTGCATTGCTTCAACGTTCTCGGTTAAATCGCGAGAAGTCATTCCGGCATGGATAGCTTCGTGGCCAGCGAGTGCGTTAAACTCTTCAATACGAGCCTTAACATCATGTCTAGTTTGTTTTTCGCGAGCATCGATAGAAGCCAGATCTACTTTATTAATTACTTTTTCGTAATCTGCAATTACGGATTCTTCAATCTTGTGACCAAGTTTTGTTTGGGCGCGCATTACCGCAATCCATAATTTACGTTCTGAAATTATTTTTGATTCTGGCGCAAAAATTTCGCGCATTCCCGCCGATGCATATCGTTGGGCTAATAAACTCACTGGTGAATTATCTCCCATTTAATTGCCCTTCTCCGCCACCGACGCATTAAGCGCGATATCGCTTCGATAATGGCTGCCGGGCAACGAAATTCGTGAGATTGCGCGATAGGCAACGTCCCGAGCTTCGGTTAAATCGCTTCCCAAACCTGTCACCGCAAGAACGCGACCACCAGATGAAATCAGGGCCTTCTCTTTGATTTCAGTTCCAGCATGAAAGACATATGAATTTGGAATTACTGGGAGGCCAGTTATTGGTTCACCAATTTTAGGGTTGGTTGGATATCCCTCAGATGCAAGAACAACAGTTACTGCAGATTCCTCGGACCAATCAAGATCGCCAAATTTTGCTAAATTCTTTGTTGCAGCTGCAAATAATAATTGTGCAAGAGGGGTTTTTAATCGGGGTAGTAAAACTTCGGTTTCGGGATCACCAAAGCGAGCATTAAATTCAATAACTTTTGTTCCACGTGAAGTAAGTGCGAGGCCGGCATATAACAAGCCAACGAATGGCGTTCCACGGGCAGTCATCTCTTTGATTGTTGGATTTAAAACTTGGCTTAAAGTTTCTTCCATAATTTCATCTGGCGCCCAAGGCAGCGGTGAATATGCGCCCATGCCGCCAGTATTTGGTCCAAGATCTCCATCAAATGCGCGTTTGTAATCTTGTGCAGGTTGCATTGCAATTACTGTTGTTCCATCACTAATTCCAAAGAGTGAAACTTCTGGACCATCTAAAAATTCTTCGATAACTACCTGACTTGATTGCAGTGCATGTTCAATTGCAAGTGCTCGATCATCAGTAACAACAACACCTTTACCGGCAGCAAGTCCATCGTGCTTGACTACATATGGCGCACCAAAAGTATCTAGCGCTTTTTCAATCTCTTCTTTTGTGGTGCAGGTAAAACTCTTCGAGGTAGGAACGCCAGCATCTCGCATAACTTGCTTCGCAAAATCTTTAGATCCTTCTAATTGAGCCGCCGCTTTTGATGGACCAAAGCAGGCAATTTTGGCACTGTTAAGTGCATCCGCCACGCCATTTACTAAAGGTCTTTCTGGACCAATAACTACGAGATCAATTGCTAACTTTTTTGCTAGTTCAACTATTGCGGTGTTGTCATTGATATCGATTGAGTGACATAACGCAATTTCAGCAATACCTGGATTTCCTGGAGCTACGTGCAATTCTTCTAAATTTGTATCGCGATTTAGCGCTGCGGCGAGAGCGTGTTCTCGGCCACCAGAACCAATTAGCAATACTTTCAAATGAACTCCGTAATTGAAATCGTTTCATCGCGGCCAGGACCTACTCCGATTGCACTTATTGGTGCTTCAGAGATCTTCTCTAGGAATTTCACATATGCCTGTGCATTTGCAGGTAGATCACTAAATTTGCGTGCGCCAGTAATATTTTCAGACCAGCCAGGTAAGTATTCATAAATTGGCTTTGCATGGTGGAAATCAGATTGCGAAGATGGAAGTTCTTCGACGCGCTTACCGTCAATTTCATAAGCGACGCAGACTGGGATTTTCTCCCAACCAGTTAGTACATCAAGTTTGGTTAAGAAGAAATCGGTAAGCCCGTTAACGCGAACTGCATAGCGCGCAATCGGTGCGTCATACCAACCGCAACGACGAGCGCGACCGGTAGTAACACCAACTTCGCCACCGATGCGACGCAAAGCTTCACCATCTTCATCGAACAACTCAGTTGGGAATGGACCGGAACCAACCCGAGTTGTGTAAGCTTTAACAATTCCAATAACGCGAGTGATCTTTGTTGGTCCAATTCCTGAACCAGTTGATGCACCGCCTGCGGTTGGATTTGAAGATGTTACGAATGGATATGTTCCGTGATCAACATCGAGGAGAGTTCCTTGAGATCCTTCGAGGAGTACGGTTTTGCCTGCCTTTAAAGCCTTATCTAAAAGCAGCGCGGTATCTGTTACATATGGGCGAAGAATTTCGGCATAAGCCAAATATTCTGCTAAAACTTCTTCAACTTCGATTCCCTTACGATTGAAAACTTTAATTAGAACTTGGTTCTTATCGCGTAGTGCGCCTTCAATTTTCTGGCGCAAGATTGATGGGTCAAACAAATCTTGCACGCGAATACCGATGCGATTTATCTTGTCGGCATATGCAGGTCCAATTCCGCGACCGGTAGTACCAATTTTTGAATTGCCTAAGAAGCGTTCTGAAACTTTGTCGATTGTGCGGTGATACGGCGTAATCAAATGGGCATTGGTGCTGATCTTTAATTTTGAGGTATCGATACCACGTTCGTTCAAGCCCTTAATTTCTTCGAGCAGAACAGATGGATCAATGACAACACCGTTGCCAATTACTGGAACTACATTTGGTGAAAGAATTCCAGATGGCAATAAGTGCAACGCATATTTCTGATCACCGATTACAACAGTGTGGCCCGCATTGTTTCCGCCTTGATAGCGGACAACATAATCAACGCGGTCGCCAAGTAGATCGGTGGCTTTACCTTTTCCTTCATCGCCCCATTGGGCACCGAGCAGGACTAGTGCTGGCATTTAGGCGCTTTGAGTAATCAGAGAAGTGCCGGTTGAACGGAGATCTTCGCAAGCAAGAACAACGCGCGCAGCAATACCAGCTTCTGCAGCTTTGCCCCATGCACGTGGATCGTATGCCTTCTTATTTCCAACTTCGCCATCAATCTTTAGAACGCCGTCATAATTCTTCAACATGTGATCAACGATTGGGCGAGTAAATGCATATTGAGTATCAGTATCAATATTCATCTTAATTACACCGTAATCAAGGGCTTCGCGGATCTCAGAAAGTAGTGAGCCAGAACCACCGTGGAATACCAAGTCCATTGGCTTTGAACCAGCGGCAAGACCATGCTTTGCAGCAACTGCATCTTGTAGGGTTCTAAGAATCGCAGGTTGCAGAACAACGTTTCCTGGCTTGTAAACACCGTGAACATTTCCGAATGTTGCGGCAACCATATAGCGACCACGTTCGCCCATTCCCAAAGTTTCCACTGTCATCAGTGCATCTTCAGGTGTTGAATACAACTTCGCATCGTGCTTTGCTTCAACGCCATCTTCTTCGCCACCAACTACGCCGATTTCAATTTCAAGAAGTGTGCGAGCTGCAGCAGATTTAGTAATTAGCTCATCAGCAATCGACATGTTCTCTGGCATTGAAACTGCAGAACCATCCCACATGTGTGAGTTAAAAAGTGGACCCTTGCCGGATTTAATTCTTTCAGCGCCGAGGTCAAGTAGGGGACGCATAAAGCCATCCAACTTTTCTACTGGGCAATGATCAGTATGTAGCGCAATATTTACGTTGTAATTCTTCGCAACAATGTGTGCGTATTCGGCGAGGGCTACTGCGCCATCAACCATATTTTTAACTGTAGAACCTGAAAGGTATTCCGCTCCGCCCCAAGAAATTTGGACGATGCCATCAGATTTTGCTTCTGCAAATCCACGAATTGCTCCGATTAACGTTTGCGATGATGAGACGTTAATTGCCGGATATGCAAAAGCTTTTGCTTTCGCGCTATCCAACATTTCGGCATAAATTTCCGGGGTTGCAATTGGCATTTTCTTCTCCCAAATCGAGTGGTGACTGGCGTAAATCTCTGGCCGGGCACTTCGATGGGCTGCGGTGAGGGTTACGGCATATCCCACCACATTTTGGGGCGGATTGGAAAACGGTGCGCTTAGCGGCGCGGATTAATCAGCGCCAACCGCGGCTACCCCAACCCAAAAAAGCTCAGTAGGTGGTTAAGGCCGATTGCCCCAAGATTACTGTGAAGGGCGAGCTTTCCAACGCGGGCAACTGCCTTTATTGCGATGGTTAGAACGTGAAGATTTGTTATTACATTTATCAGATAACCCATTTATTGCTCCTTATTATTTTATTAATCAGATTGCTTGCAAAAGATAGAGAGATTGCCCCTATTTATTCGGAAGGCGAAAGAAAATCTTGGACAAAGTTATGGTGTGTAAAACTCTTGGCTGGTAACCTCGAAACATGACAACTCTGGAAAACCTTGGCTCTGAAGATCGCACCTTTCCACCTTCAGCCGACTTCGCTGCAAAGGCAAATGCCAAAGCAGAGATGTACGACTGGGCAAAAACAGATCGCTTAAAGTTCTGGGAAGAGGCGGCAGAAGCGCTGCATTGGGAGAAGAAGTGGGACACGGTTTTAGATTGGCAAATTCCATTTGCTAAGTGGTTTGTTGGCGGAAAGATAAATGCTTGCTACAACGCACTTGATCGCAATGTCCTTGAAGGTCGCGGAGATCGGGTCGCGTTTTATTTTGAGGGTGAACCTGGCGATACTCGCACAATTACCTATTCTGATTTATTAAGCGAAGTTTCTAAACTTGCAAATGCACTAACTGAAATTGGAATTACATCCGGCGATCGCGTTGCTATTTACATGCCGATGATTCCGGAGGCGGCAATCGCAATGTTGGCATGTGCCCGTATTGGCGCCGTGCATTCAGTAATCTTTGGTGGATTTTCAGCTGATGCGGTAACGGTTCGAAATAACGATGCAAAAGCAAAGTTAGTTATTACTGCTGACGGTGGCTTTAGAAAAGGTTCACCCTTCGCTTTGAAGCCAACGGTTGATACCGCGCTTGAAAAGTCTCCAACAGTTGAGAAGGTTTTGGTTGTTAAACGTACTGGCCAAGAAATCCCGATGCAAGAAGGTCGAGATATTTGGTGGCACGACATTGTCGATCGCCAATCAGATAAGCATGTTGCCCAAGGATTCGATAGTGAACACGGGCTATTTATTCTCTACACATCGGGCACTACTGCGAAACCAAAAGGGATTTATCACACTACTGGTGGCTATTTAACGCAGGTCGCTTTCACTCACAAGGTGGTCTTTGATTTAAAACCTGAAACAGATGTGTATTGGTGCACTGCAGATATTGGTTGGGTTACTGGCCATTCATATGTTGTTTATGGGCCGCTAATAAATGGTGCAACCCAAGTGATGTATGAAGGAACTCCTGATACCCCAAATAAATCACGAATGTTTGAAATGATTGAAAAATATAAAGTTTCAATTCTTTACACCGCGCCAACCTTGATTCGTACTTGGATGAAGTGGGGCGATGAATTTCCAAATGGTTCTGATCTCTCATCACTTCGTTTATTGGGTTCTGTTGGTGAACCAATCAACCCAGAAGCTTGGATGTGGTACCGCGAAGTAATTGGTGGAAACCGTTGTCCAATTGTTGATACTTGGTGGCAGACTGAAACAGGTTCGATCATGATTTCACCGCTTCCTGGCGTTACTGAAACAAAACCTGGCTCTGCAATGCGCGCTTTGCCTGGAATAAGTGCGCGAGTAATTGATGAAAAGGGAGTTGAGGTTCCACTAGGTGGTGGCGGATATCTGGCATTGACTGATCCTTGGCCATCAATGCTCCGTGGGATTTGGGGCGAAGAAGAGCGTTACAAAGAAACTTATTGGTCACGCTTTGAAGGAAAGTACTTTGCTGGCGATGGTGCAAAAATTGATTCCGATGGTGCAATCTGGTTACTCGGTCGCGTCGATGATGTGATGAATGTTTCAGGTCACCGTATTTCTACAACTGAAGTTGAGTCCGCGCTAGTTTCACATGAATCGATTGCGGAAGCTGCAGTTGTGGGTGCAAAAGATGAAATGACTGGGCAAGGAATTGTGGCCTTCGTTATTTTGCGCGGTGGTATCGAACATTTAGATGGCGATGCTTTGGTAAAACAATTGCGTGATCACGTAACAAAAGAGATTGGTGCAATTGCAAGGCCACGGCAGATCGTTGTGGTTGCGGAACTTCCAAAGACTCGAAGCGGAAAGATTATGCGCCGCTTGTTGCAAGATGTGGCTGAAAACCGTGCCGTTGGTGATTCAACCACCCTTGCGGATCCAAACATCATGAAACTAATAAGTGATGGTTTGAAATCTGGAAAGAGCGAAGATTAAGATAACTTCTGAATCTTATCGGTAACGTTTTTTATTAAAGTTGGGGTGTATTTATCTATCTCTTGATAGATCCCACTCGCTGGAATGTTCTTGTGTGCCCACTGCCATGGAGTTACAAGACAGATTGTGGCAATCAAATAGAGCATTAGCGCTGCTCTAATTACCGAGAAGGCCGCGCCAAGTAAGGAATCTACCCACTTAAAAGGACCAAAGAGAATTAAATCGTGGAAGAACTTGGCAACTTTTGTTAAGAGCCATTGCCCTATAGACGCGCCCACTGAAATTGCAAGAAGTAAGAGTGCAAATTTTCCAAAAATATTCTTCCAGTCTTGTAAATAGTTCCAACCAATAGCTAGGCCAAGAACGCCACCGCCGACATAACCAACCGCTGAAAATATAGATTTAAGAAAACCTGCGCGATAGCCCTGAATAAATGCACCCAGAATTAGGAGCGCTAAAAGAGCGTCTACCCAGTTATATTTCATGGTTTGACTCCTAAATACTTTTCAACTTCAGCAAACAAAAGCTCCTCAGATTTCAAAACTCCTACGTGCTTATAGGCAACTTCACTCTGGCTATTCAAGTACCAAGTTACAGGCACTCCCATTCCAAATGAACTTTTCGTAGAGCCATCTTTATCGTAAAGATTTGGCCAACTCATACCTTGTTCAACAACGAACTTTCTAGCTGATTCCATATTTGCCTCTTCGACATCAATGCCAATTATTTGAATTCTTTTGGTTGCGGCAAGTGCGCGTAGGTAAGGCATCTCTTGGCGACATGGGATACACCAAGATCCCCAAACATTAATGACTGCTGGCCCTTTAATTGATTCCAACAGAACTTTTGAGTTTCCATCTAAGCATTCGAGAGTAGTCCCAGAAGTTTTAGTTGCATCGGTAGGGATCGAAGAGCATGAAATTACCTGTCCATTGCCCACACTCTTGGGAGTTGCGGTGCCACACGAAGTTAGCAACAGCGCTGAAATAAGTGCGATGGCGATAAGTTTCATCGAAAATCCGCATCTGTTTTTACTAGGGCCATCGCTTTAACTTTATCCATCTCCCCGATTCCGAATGATGGACATAACTTAGCCAATGGACAGGCACCACACGCGGGTTTGCGGGAATGACAGATGCGGCGGCCATGCCAGATCATCCGTTGCGAGAGATTGGTCCACTCTTTCTGTGGAATTAATTTCTCCACTTCGTGTTCAACTTTCACTGGATCCATAGATTCACTCCAGCCAAATCTGCGACTAAGGCGTCCAAAGTGAGTGTCAACAGTTATTCCAGGGATGTTGAAGGCATGGCCTAAAACTACATTTGCGGTTTTGCGGCCAACGCCCGGAAGCTTTACTAATTCAGTTAGCTCGCCCGGAACTTCCCCACCATATTCGTTCATAATCTTTACCGATAAACCTTTAAGGTTTCGCGCCTTCCCGCGGAAAAATCCAGTTGAGTGAATCAACTCTTCAATTATTTCTAGATCGGCGCTGGCCATTTTCTTTGGAGTTCCATATTTCTTAAAGAGCTTTGGAGTAACCAGATTGACACGTTTGTCCGTACATTGCGCTGAGAGAACTGTTGCGCAGAGAAGTTGAAATGATGATTGGAAATCTAATTCGCACCGCACATCGGGGTAAGTTTTCGTAAGAACCCGATAGATCGCGCGGGCTTCTGTGCTCATATACGGAAGATTAACCCGATTGGAGTTACCAGCGCTATTGCAGGTATCCTTCGAAAATGCCTAACTCCAAGGAGATTAACGACGAAATAGTCGTTCGCAAGGCGCCACTCTTTAGCGCGCTTGATGATGCTGCCTCAGCAACGCTCCGTGAATCAATGACGCCCGTTAAAGTTTCTAAGGGAAATACACTCTTTAAAGAGGGCGATGCCGGAGATCGCTTATTCGTAGTTGTGGAAGGAAAGTTAAAGCTTGGCACAACTTCTGCCGATGGCCGAGAGAACTTACTTTCTATTCTTGGACCCGGTGAAATGTTTGGCGAACTATCTCTATTTGATCCAGGTCCACGTACCGCAACAGCAACTGCTGTGACAGATGCCAGATTGCTTGCGCTTTCAAATGACAAGGTAATTGGTTGGGTTTCACAACATCCAGCAGTGTCACTCCAACTGCTTGGTCGATTGGCGCAACGACTCCGTAGAAGCAATGAAGTTCTTGCCGATTTAGTTTTCTCTGATGTTCCAGGCCGAGTTGCGAAGGCAATTATGGATTTGGGAAGTCGCTTCGGAGTTCAGAAAGATGATGGCTTGCATGTAAACCATGATCTAACTCAGGAAGAACTCGCCCAACTTGTTGGGGCATCTCGCGAGACAGTAAATAAAGCCCTTGCTGATTTTGCTGGACGTGGTTGGGTACGGCTAGAACCACGTGCAGTTGTAGTGCTTGATATTGACCGCCTATCGAAGCGCGGTCGTTAATTACTTCTTTTTAAGTTCGAAAGTTAATTCAACTTCAACTGGCGAATTAAGTGGAAGTTCTGCAACACCTAGTGCCGAGCGAGCATGCTTTCCATTTACATCACCCCAAAGTGCAAGAAGTAATTCAGATGCGCCATTGATAACTGCAGGTTGATTAACAAATCCTGGTGCGCCATTTACATATCCAACAACGCGAACGATTCGTTCAACATCATCAACATCTGCAACTAAGTTAAGTGCAGCAAGGGCATTTAGTGCACATATTTGCGCTAACTCTTTCGCTTGTTCAACGCTGACTTCAGCGCCAACTTTCCCAGTAATTGGAATTGCGCCATTGACCATTGGAAGTTGTCCTGCGGTGAAAACTAATTTGCCAGTCTTAACAGCAGGAACATATGCCGCTAATGGAGTTGCTGCTACTGGGAGTTCTAGGCCCATCTCTTTCAACTTCTTACGAATGTTTACTTTGCTCATTATGCAATCACTCTCTTCATGTAAGCGACGAGTTGTTCGCCGGTTCCTGGTGCAGGAATAACTTGTACGAGTTCCCAACCATCAGAACCCCAGGTATCTAAAATTTGTTTTGTTGCGTGTGACAGAAGTGGCACGGTTGCGTATTCGTATTTATCCATTAGTTTCCTCCAGTAAGTGCAGCTTTTACTAAACCTGAAACAGTTCCGCCATCTGCTTTGCCGGCAACTTTAGGTTGGATCGCCTTCATTACAACTCCCATTCCCGCGGGACCGGATGCGCCAGTTTCGGCAATAGCTTCAGCAATAATTTTCTTTACATCATCTTCCGAAAGTTGTTCTGGCAAATACTCAGTAATTACTTTGCCTTCGCTAGTTTCGCGCTCTGAACGATCAGCATGCCCGGCATCTCTAAATGCATCGGCAGCTTCTCGACGCTTCTTAGCTTCGCGAGATAGCACGGTGATAATTTCGGCATCGGTTAGAACGCGAGCGCTCTTCCCAGATACTTCTTCGTTTGCGATTGCTGTTAAAACCATGCGGATAGTTCCGGAACGAAGCTCATCTCTTGAACGGATAGCCTCGGTTAGATCGCCCTGAAGTCGTTCTTTTAGTCCCATAGCGGTATCTTCTCACGCCTATGAGTTACAAACTACGCGAGGTCACGGTCCCAGTTCTCCCTGCCGGTCACCGCTCAATTCGGGTGCTTCATTTCTCCGACCTGCACTTAACGCCGAAACGCAAAGTGGAAATTGCTGATATCAAATCATTCGCCGATCTAGAGCCGGACCTAGTTATAAGTACTGGCGACTTCTTAGCTCATAAGGATGCGGTACCGGTTGTATTAGATGCGCTTCATCCCTTATTTGATATCCCTGGTCTCTTTGTCTTTGGATCAAATGATTTTTACGGACCAAAACCAAAGAATCCTCTCTCGTATTTGTTTAAAGATAACGGTAAGCGAAATTTAGGGCCGGAACTAGATTGGCAGGGTTTGCAGAAATCTTTAACTGGGATTGGTTGGTTAGATATCAATCATTCGCGTGAAATTTTAAAGATTAAAGACACGACGATAGAAGCACGTGGAACTGATGATGCGCATTTGAATTTAGATTACTACCCAGAAGTTGCCGGTGCCCCAGATAAAAAAGCTGATCTTGCAATTGGTGTAACGCATGCTCCCTATCTGCGAATTTTAGAAGCAATGAGCAAAGATAATTTGGATTTAATTTTTGCTGGTCACACACATGGCGGACAAGTTCGCCTGCCCTGGATTGGCGAGAGCAGGGCACTCACAACTAATTGTGATCTACCAACTTGGCGCGCCCGTGGTTTAACTCGTGAGCCGAATGAACCTTGGTTACATGTTTCTGCAGGAATGGGAACAAGCCCATTTGCTCGAATCCGAGTGGCATCACCACCAGAGGTTTCGTTAGTGACGCTTGAAGCCGGGTTTTAAATAATTTGTAAATTGGGCAATTTCGGTCATTCCCGCTTTTTGATATGCCTTAATTGCGGCAACGTTTTTATGATCAACTCCAAGTGAAAGAACTTTAATTCCAAGTTCATTTGCTCTAGAGATAAAGCGTTGCACTAGCTCTGTCGCAAAACCTTTTCCACGCATCGATTCCACGGTGGCAACCGATGAAATTACATGCGCCCCTGAAGACCATCTAACTAAGGCACCAATTGCACTTACTTCCCCTGCTTCATTTCGGACGCATCCCCAGTGAATCACTTCGGGATTTCCAGGATAAACCGATGAGTTCGGCGCATTGTTGTCGAGAATTTCTTTGATTAGCGCGTCATCTTTTAACTCTTCGATACTTTCAAAGCTGGGAATAATTTTGGTATCAATTCCATATGTGTCGAATTGATTTGCGATTTCAAGGTGACCGAAGGTTGGGCCAAAGCGATTGAAGGCGACTCCACATTTATCCCAGCGGGGGTCAATATAAGGATCGGGACCATAAGCCTGGCCATAGATAAAGCCCGATTGCATCGTAAAAGAAAATGAATCCTCAGTCTTAAAAGCTTCAATAAAATCCTTGGCATTAGCTTCGGAAACAAAGATTCCAGGGCCATTAATTTCGCCAAGTTGCTCGCGCGACCAATCTAGTGCGGTACTTAGATCGCTGGTCTGTTTAAAACTCTTTGGCAACGAGTTCTGCAATCTGTGCGGTATTTAGAGCTGCACCTTTTCGTAAGTTATCGCCACACAAGAAGAGATCAAGTGCATGCTTGTCATCAAGGCTTCGACGAACGCGGCCGACCCAAGTTGGATCAGTTCCTACAACTTCGGCAGGTGTTGGGAATTCATAATTCTCTGGATCATCAACAAGTTTTACGCCAGCTGCGTTACGCAGAACTTCTTGCGCATCTTTGCGAGAAACTTTCTTCTTAAATATTGCGTGGACAGCCAATGAATGAGTTGTTAGTACTGGCACGCGTACGCAAGTGGCAGAAACTTTAAGATCTGGCATACCGAGAATCTTGCGGGATTCGTTGCGAACCTTAAGCTCTTCAGAAGAGTAGCCCTCTTCTTTAAGTGAACCGGCCCAAGGAATAACATTGAGAGCGAGAGGCTTTGGGAACGGACCATTGTCTTTAATGTGCGCCTTTGAATCATTAGCTACATCACCAGAGTTGGTTCCCGCAACTGCAGAAATTTGTGCGCGCAACGCATCGATACCGGATTGCCCAGCACCTGATGCTGCTTGATATGAAGCAACTACTAGTTCTTCTAAACCATATTCTTTATTAAGAGCGCCCATAGCAACAATCATTGAAAGCGTTGTGCAATTTGGATTAGAAATAATTCCCTTTGGTCGCTTCTTCGCGGCCTTTGGATTTACTTCAGGAACAACTAGTGGAACTTCTGGATCCATCCGAAATGCACCGGAGTTATCAACAACAACTGCGCCACGTGATGCCGCAATTGGCGCCCACTCGGCAGAGATTTCATCTGGTACGTCGAACATTGCAATATCAATTCCATCGAATGCTTCGGGTGAAAGCGCAACAACGGTTAACTCTTCACCGCGGCACATAAGTTTCTTGCCAGCGCTGCGGGCAGATGCAATCAGGCGAATTTCGCCATAAACATTCTCGCGCTTGCTCAAGATGTCGAGCATCACTGTGCCAACTGCGCCAGTTGCGCCAACGACTGCTAGAGATGGTTTTTTACTCATCTTCCAGAACCACCATAAACAACTGCTTCAATCTGTGCTGCATCTAGCTCAAATGCGGTGTGCGCTGCGCGAACACCATTATCTAAATCTGTTGCACGGCAAACTATTGAGATACGAATTTCAGAAGTAGAAATCATTTCTATATTCACACCAGCTTCAGCAAGGCAGGCGAAGAATGTTGCGGTTACACCTGGGTGTGAACGCATACCTGCGCCGATAAGTGAGAGCTTGCCAATTTGATCATCGTATTGAATTGATTGGAAGCCAATTTCACCTTGGATACGTTGCAGAATTGTTGTTGCGGATGAGCCTTCAGTTTTGGGCAAAGTAAATGAAATATCAGTTAACCCGGTCGCAGCAGCAGAAACGTTCTGCACAATCATATCTATGTTGATATCGGCATCTGCGATTGCTTGAAAGATACGTGCCGCAGTTCCGGTGCGATCAGGAACTCCAACCACAGTTATCTTTGCTTCGCTCTTGTCATGGGCGATGCCCGCGATAATTGCTTGTTCCATATCGGCTCCTCCTTCAGGATGATCTTTGACCACCCAGGTTCCTTCGTTATTTGAAAATGATGAACGTACGTGAATTGGTAAGTCGTAACGGCGCGCGTATTCAACACAGCGCAGGTGCAGAACTTTTGCGCCAGAGGCTGCAAGTTCTAACATCTCGTCATATGTAACTGTCTTTAAT
>Ga0194060_10002137_pt1 | contig 14145 bp, 14 predicted proteins | sample SepL225m_MetaG_FD_163427 | JGI IMG/M metagenome (GOLD analysis project Ga0194060, IMG submission 163427) | Anoxic zone freshwater microbial communities from boreal shield lake in IISD Experimental Lakes Area, Ontario, Canada - Sep2016-L222-5m | ecosystem: Environmental > Aquatic > Freshwater >... | reverse complement strand
GCATGATTACTATGCTGACTTGGCCAGGAAGCCGGGTATTGTCGCCTTTAAAGCCGGTAAGCCCGAGGAAGCGCTGGCATCATCTCCCCAGAGATTAGATGCGGGCTATGAAGTTCCTTCCCTGGCGCATGCCCCTATGGAGCCGCTGAACTGTGTCGTAGACCTTAAAACTGATTCCTGCGAGATTTGGACGGGAACCCAGTTCCAGACAGGGGACCGTGCGGCTGCGGCGCAGGTAGCCGGCCTGAAGCCGGAGCAGGTCAAAATCCATACCACCTTTCTCGGAGGTGGTTTCGGGAGGCGCGGCAATCCGGCTTCCGACTTTGTCCGGGAAGCCGTGGAAGTCGCGAAAAATCTCCAAGCCCCCGTAAAGGTCATCTGGACCAGGGAAGATGACATCCGGGGCGGTTACTACCGTCCGGCTTTCCTCTGTAATCTGGCGGCCGCTCTCGACGATCAAGGGAAACCGCTGGCCTGGACGAACCGCATTGTAACGCAGTCCATCCTGGCTGGTACGCCTTTTGAATCCATGATGGTCAAAAACGGCATCGACGCTACTGCCGTGGAAGGGGCGGCCGACCTCCCCTATGATATACCCAATGTGCAGGTAGACCTGCACAGCCCACGGCCCGGTATTCCCGTATTGTGGTGGCGGTCCGTGGGGCACTCGGCCAATGCTTCCGTGACGGAGAGTTTTATTGATGAGTCGAACTTCCACGATTATAAAGTGTTGCGGATGACGGACATGCCGAGGGTGGAAGTCCATATCCTGGCGAGTGAGGCAGCGCAGGGAGGCATTGGCGAACCGGGCGTACCCCCCATTGCCCCGGCCGTGACAACTGCGATCTTTGCCCTCAGGGGAAAGCGTATCCGCCGGCTCCCGATTACACCTCAGGAATTGCGGCGCACCTCCTGAGGCAGCAGTTGTTCTTATCGCGTCTTGCTGCCCCTCCTGGCTGTATCCGGGATCGGCGTCGCGATGGTGCTGGTGAATATCTGACAACAGCCCTTGACGGCGTCAATGGGCGTCCTTAAGTTACTCCGAGTAGAACATAAGGGGAGGTTGGTATGCGGAAATTAGTGATGTTGGGCATGATGCTGCTTCTTAGTGTATTGTGGAATACCGCTTATGGCAGTCAAAAGGAGGCAAAAAAGAGTATGGTTGAAACAAAGAGCGGCAATGCGATAGCGACCTTTGCGGGAGGGTGTTTCTGGTGCGTGGAGTCGGATTTCGAGAAGGTGCCGGGCGTCTTGAAGGTCGTCTCCGGCTATACGGGCGGAACCGGAGATCACCCGACCTACGAAAACTATGCCGGCAAGGGGCATATCGAGGCGGTGCAGGTCTTCTACAACCCGGCGAAAGTAACCTATGAGCAACTGCTGGATTTCTTTTGGCGCCATATCGATCCTACGGACGGCGGGGGACAGTTTGTCGATCGGGGGCCTCAGTATCGGAGTGCCATCTTTTATCACGACGCGGAACAGCGGCGGCTGGCGGAGCAATCCAAGGAGGAATTGGGTAAGACGGGGCGTTTTGCCAAACCGATTATGACGGAGATCATTCCGTTCAAGAAATTTTATGATGCCGAAGAGTACCATCAAGATTACTATAAGAAAAACCCCATCCGGTATAAATATTACCGGCATGGATCGGGGCGGGACAAATTTTTGGAGAAAGTTTGGGGCCCCGGTCACAGCGCTCTACATCCCCCGACGGAGAAGGCTTACGCCAAACCGGATGATGCCACTTTGCGGAAGATATTGACCCCGTTGCAGTATAAAGTTACTCAGCATGAGGGCACCGAGCCGCCCTTTGAGAACGAATACGATAAAAATAAGCGGGAGGGGATCTACGTGGACATTCTTTCAGGTGAACCCCTCTTCAGTTCACTGGATAAATACGATTCCAAAACAGGATGGCCCAGCTTTACCAAACCTCTGGAACCGACCAATATCGTGGAAAAGGACGATCGGGGTCTGTTCACGCAGCGTACTGAAGTGCGCAGCCGGCAGGCGGATTCCCATCTCGGGCATGTCTTTCCCGACGGTCCGCCGCCCACCGGTCTTCGTTATTGCATGAACTCGGCCGCTTTGCGATTCATCCCCCGGGAGGACCTGGAGAAGAACGGGTACGGCCAGTATCTGAAACTGTTTATAAAACAGTAAAAAAGACACATCCGGGAAGTAGCGAAAGGAGATATGCCATGGGTTTGACGCCAACTGATCTGCCGTACGTTGTCTTCGGTATGGGACTTGCCCTGTCCGGCCAGACGGGAAAGGGAGGGGGCCAGGTCCGTTCCCCGGCCGTGGCCGGACAATTCTACCCGGAATCGGCGGCCCTCCTCAAACTTGCCATCGGGAAATTCATGCATGACGCCCTCCCTGCGCAGGCGCAGGAACCGCTTGCCATTGTCGTTCCGCATGCCGGCTACATCTACTCCGGCCAGATCTGTGCCGACGGCTATAATCAGGTCGCCAACCGGGATTATGAGGTGGTCGTCATCCTGGGCACCAACCATACCACCGCAGGCCTCCGGAAGATCGCCCTGTACCCGGGTGATGGATTCCGGACCCCGCTGGGGACAGCCCCGGTGGACGGGACGGCCGTTGCGGCGCTCTTGGCGGCAAGCCCAGATTGTGTGGCCGATGCGGCTCCCCACGTCCGCGAACATTCGGTGGAAGTCCAGGTTCCCTTCATTCAGGTATTGTTTCCCCGGGCCACAATCGTTCCGGCGATCGCGGGCGAGGCGGATGCAGCCCTTTTCAGCCGCTTCGGCGCCGTCCTGGCCAAGGTTCTGAAGGGACGCCGGGCGCTTATCGTCGCGAGCTCCGACCTTTCCCATTACCCCTCCGCGGCCGATGCGGAGCTGGTGGACCAACAGACGCTGGCGGCGATTACTTCTCTCGATCCGGCACAGCTCCACGCCACCATCCAAATGCAGAAGACCGGTCATCTACCGGGACTCGATACCAGCGCCTGCGGCGAGGCCCCGATCATGGCGGCGATGGCTGCCGCAAAGAACATGGGCGCTGCCGGCGGGAGGGTGGTGAGCTACGCGAATTCCGGAGATCTGCCCATCGGCGAGCGGGAACGCGTCGTCGGCTATGGGGCGGTCGTGCTGGGGTCCGGCCTGAAGCCGGCTCAGGAAAAAGTTTCTACCGTATCAGCGGTTTCGAAAACTCTTACCCCGGCCGACAAGAAAGCGCTGCTTGCCCTGGCCCGGGAGACGATCACCCGCTACCTGACGATGCAGATGATTCCCTTGCCCCGAGGCTTCACTCCCGCCGCAATGGAACAGCGGGGTGTCTTTGTCACCTTGAAGAAAAACGGTAACCTGCGCGGCTGCATCGGAAGGATGGTCCCGGACCGGCCGCTTGCCATCCTGGTCGGTATGATGGCCCTTCAGGCGGCCCTTCAGGATCACCGCTTCCGCCCGGTGACCTTGGACGAGTTGACAAAGATCGAGATTGAAATCTCCGTTCTCACGCCAATGCAGCCCGTGTCCGGTCCCCGGGAGATTGAGGTCGGCCGTGACGGCGTTCTTTTCCAGAAGGGGAGGGCTTCGGCGGTCTTTCTTCCCCAGGTTGCGCCCGAACAGGGGTGGGGCCGCGAGGAGATGCTGCGCAACCTCTGCGAGAAAGCCGGACTCTCCGCAGATGCCTGGCAGGAAGGAGGCGCCTGTTTCTCCACCTTCCAGGCGGACGTATTCGGCGAAGCGGACGGCCACTCGTAGAGATTATTATGGGGCCACTGGAGAGGAATAGTGAAAGCATCTTCCGCTCGTATAACGGTATACAGTCTGCGGATCGAAGAACCGGAACCGGGCGATATCGTTGTCTTCATCTCCGGCCGCCTTTCTCTGACAGAATTCAATAGCTTTTCGTCTGATCTCCGGAGTATGCTCAACGGTAGATCCTTTCACCGGCTCACGCTGAATCTCGGCGGCATCACGTACCTGGACAGCGCCGGTACGCTGGCTCTTTACCAGTTGGAAGAAGAATACCGGGAGCGTTCAGTGCCCGTCGTCTTGCAAGACGCAAGTGAGCGGATTACCGGGATACTGAACCTGCTGAACCGGAAGGCGCACCACATTTCCCCCCTCATTCCGCCCAGAAAAAGTACGCATGCGCTGGAACGGATCGGAGAGGCCACAAGGATGATGGGCGCCGATTTCTTCCTGGTCATGAGTTTTGTCGGGAAGCTGCTCACGGCAATGCTTGGCTCTTTCTGCAACCCCTCTTCCATCCGCTGGCGCGAGGTTTTGTTTTACATGAAAAGCACCGGGGTGGACGGACTTCCCATTGTGGGGCTTATCAGTCTGCTTTTGGGTCTCATTATGGCCTTCATGTCCTCATTGCAGTTGCGGCAATTCGGGGCCGGCATCTACGTGGCGTCCCTACTGGCTATGGCTATGGTCAAGGAATTGGGCCCCATCATGACGGCCATTATCGTGGCCGGACGTTCCGGGTCGGCATTTGCGGCGGAAATCGGCACGATGATCGTCAACGACGAGGTCAATGCGCTGGAAACCATGGGCTTCGAGCCGACAAGGTTTCTGGCCGTTCCCAAAGTGCTGGCATCGATGCTGGTCGTACCCCTCCTGACCATCTACGCCGATCTCTTTGCCCTCCTGGGCGGACTGCTCGTCGGGGTCTTCGGCCTGGACCTGACGGCCCACACCTACATACAGCAGACACGGGAAAGCATTGATGTTTCCGATGTCTTCTCCAGCCTGATCAAGGCCATGGTCTTTGCCGCGCTGATTGCCGGGATTGGCTGCCAGAGGGGATTCCAGGTGAGGGGAGACGCCGCATCGGTTGGCCGGTCGACTACCTCGGCTGTCGTCTCGGCAATATTTCTCATTATCGTGGCGGATTCGGCCTTTGCCATCATCCTGCACTATATCGGCTGACGGGGGACAGAGGAAGGAATGGCGAATGGATAGGGAACCCGTCATCGCAGTGGAAAATCTCCGGGCCGTTTATGGCGACGCCACAATCCTGGAAAAGGTCAGTTTTCAGGTTTACGGGGGAGAGATATTCGTTATTCTGGGAGGGAGCGGCTGTGGAAAATCCACCCTGCTCAAACATGTGATCGGACTCTTGCAGCCACCGGCGGGGCGGATCGTCATTAATGGGGTTGATATTACCGACGCCGACGAGGATGCCCGGCGGCGGGTTCAGCAAACAATCGGCGTGTTGTTTCAGGCCGACGCCCTCTTCGGGTCCCTGTCGCTTTTTGAGAACATTGCCCTGCCTCTCAAAGAGTACACCGATCTTTCGCCGGAGATCATTCATCGCCTGGTCAGCATGAAGCTGGCCCTGGTGAATCTGGCGGGTTATGACAATCATATGCCTTCCGAGCTTTCCGGCGGTATGCGCAAGAGAGCAGCTATCGCCAGAGCCATGGCCCTTGACCCGCTGTTCCTGTTTTTCGATGAGCCCTGGGCGGGCCTGGATCCGGTCACGGCGGCGGAGCTGGATATCCTCATCAGGAGCATCAACACCGCCATGGGAACCACAATAGTAATCGTTACTCAGGAATTGGCCTCCATATTCAGTATCGGCCAGCGGGTCATTATGCTCGATAGGGACGCCCGCGGCGTCATCGCCGAAGGAACCCCCCGGGAACTCAAAGAACAGACCCGCGATCCCCGGGTCGTCAACTTCTTCAACCGGCAAGCGCCGGCGGAAAACGGGTAAGGAAGCTAACCATGGCCAGGCAGACATCGAACTTCATGATCGGTCTCTTTGTCACCATCGGCATCGTCCTCGGCATAGGAGTCGTCGTGTGGGTGGGAGCGTCACAGTATTTTGAAAAAGGAAGTCTGTATGTAACTTATTTTGACGAATCCGTTCAGGGACTGCAGAAAGACACCATGGTGAAGTACCGGGGAGTAGATATCGGCAGGATCGTGAAGGTCGCGGTGGCCCCCGATAACAGGCTGATCGAGGTAGTGATGAAAATCGACCTGAGCGATCGTCATCTGGAGGCTGACAGTGTGGCCCAGCTCCGGTCTGTCGGGTTGACGGGCATTGTTTTCATCGAACTGGACCGGCGCGACGCCAAAACGGCGGAAACGGTTCCGCGGCTCGGCTTCACCGCCGCTTATCCCGTCATCCCCTCCCGTTCTTCCGAGGTAAAGCAGATCCTGACGGGCATAGACAAAGCCATCGACAAGATCAATACGGTCGACTTCCAGGGAATAGCGGAACAGATCAGGGCGACGGCCAAAACAGCCGATACGTTTCTGTCCGGCAGGAGGACGGAGCGCATCATGACCAATCTGGAATCATCCACTACAACGCTGGATCAATCCCTGACCCGGCTTTCGAAGGTTATCGCGTCGGGCGCTGTGGAAGGGACGCTTGCCGAGGCCGGGCAGGTTCTGGCCGAGACGCGCCAGGTTGTGTCCGAGGCCCGTTCCCTCGTATCGGGGCTGAACAGCGAACTCAGATCCATGAAAATTGCCGATACGGCGGACAAGGCAAACCAGGCGATGGATTCCCTGAACCAAACCACGCGGATATCCTCCGTCAACATCCAGCAGGCGGCGGAAAACCTCAGAAGCATTTCAGAGAGTCTCGAAGGGCTCGTGGAGCGGCTGGAAAACAACCCCTCCAATTTGCTGTTCAGCCGGCCGCCGGAGCAAAGGGAAAGGGGCAGGTGACATGAAGATGAAGCGTCTGATCATTACCTTACTGATTCTCATGGCGGCAGGATGCGCCGGTGGGCGGCCGCCGCAGGCAACGGAATACTATCTCCTTGATTATCGTCCACCGGCCTTGGAAGCCGTGGCTGGTCTTGACAGCTTCCTCAGGGTGGAGCGCTTTACGGTGGCCCAGCTTTACAACAGCAACACGATGACCTACATGACCGGGCCGTTCAGTCTCCATACCTATCCCTATGAACGGTGGCGGGCAAATCCGGCAGACTTGGTGACGGATTGTCTGTCCCGTGATTTCCGGTCCGCCGGCATATTCCGGGCCGTATTTTCCTACCGTGACCCGGAGCCGGTCCGCTTCAGCCTCGAGGGCAACGTTATGGAATTTGGCGAGATTGCAGAAAATGGCAACCGGAAGGCGGCATTGTCCCTCTCCGTGACTCTGTTGGACGGAAGCAGGAAGGAAATCCTCCAGCGGGTCGTCTTTCAAAAAAAATATGCTTACGCCGCCCCCTGCGAGGAACAGGGGCCAGGCGGCCTGGCCCGCGGATTAAGCGCAGCCATGACACAGTTGTCGCGGCAAATCATGGGCGATGTGTATGACGCCGTAAAAAAGCTGCCCTGAGATATTTAACTTTATTTGTGATCCGGAATAACGTAGCGCGTACCGACCACTATGTCCCACAGCGGCGTGGTAACGCCATAGTTGCTTTCCGGGTGGTAGTGGTGGATGAGGTGGTTGGCTGCCCAGCGTTTGACCAGGGGCCGGCGGAAACGGACGTGATGAATGCTGAAATGGCTCAGCCCGTAGGTTGCGTAGCCGAAGGCCATAATGCCCGCTTGCAGATAGGCGTAGCTTGCCGGCATCAGCAAAACGAAGGTTCCGGTCAGTCCCAGAATCACGAGGCCGGGCAGGAAAAAGGGCATGGCGTCATAGCCCAGCGGATTCTTGTGATGGGCAAGGTGGCCTTGCACAATGATCGGGATCGATCCATGGAAGAGCCAGCGGTGAATGGAGTATTCGATATAGCTGAAAATAAACAGACCCAGCAGGATGGCCGGAATCGCTGCCAGGGAAGGGATGTCGTGACGCCGCTGGCTTGCCAGAACCAGCGCGATGCCCAAGGGGATATCGATAGCGAATTCGGCCCAGTAATTAAATCGCGTCCGCGACATCCGCAGCAGGCAGTCCGGCGCTGCCTTGATCAGGGCGATGGTGGTTTGTTGACTCATGGCGCTCCTTTGTTTAATTGCTCTCCCGGGGAAGCGTGAAGAAAAAGGTTGCGCCGAGCGATTTGGCCTTCTGAGTCGCGGCTTTGATGTCGTCGACCAGCACATAAGGCAACCATGCTGAGGGGGCATCGGGCATCAACTGCTTCATCATTTCCCCGCCCGTTCCTTCACCGACGTCAATCATGGTATAAGAACCTTCCGGCATCGGGATGTCTTGCATGTTCCAGTCAAAAAGCTTTCCGTAACAAGTCTTTGCCCGGTCGAGATTGGTGGTGTTTAACTCCAGGTGTACGAATGGATTTGCCATAGTTCCTCCTGCATAACTTGATTTTTTCACTTCTGCTGTATTTTTTTCAGATACCCTCTGATGCGCCTGGCATTGGTGCCGATATCACTTTTCCCGACGCGGGAGACGGAACGGACATCAATACGGCTTCCCCTGCCGGCTGCAGCAATCCGGACAACGATGTCATCGGTGAACCCGAACCAGAAGGTGGTATCCGATGCCTCAATACGCCCTTGCGGTTCCTTGGCGTCGATGATCCGCCAGCCCAGGGAGCGGGCGGCGGATAAGGCTTGCTCGAATGCCTGATGAGGCGGGTTTGATAATTCGAGCGGCACAATGTCCGGATAGGCTGCCCGCTGCTTGGCGGCGATTTCCGGCCCGCCGTATTCAGCCTTATTGGCTGCCGATTTTCTCAGGGGTATGATCATGACAAAAAGCGGTGGATTGTCCATGTCGGTCGTAATATCGTGTATCGCCGGTACCTGATGTGCTCTTTGCCAGAAAAATCCGGGAACGCCCGCGATTACAACGGCCGTCAGGAGCCCCATAAGGGATAGGACAAAACCTCTGCGGCCTCTGCCGGGACGAGTCAACATTGCAGCAAACAGAGAAGCGGTTGCGGCGATTATGGCGGCATATGCAGCCCACCGGAGGATGACAAACCCCGTCCGATAATTCCAGATACCCCAGCGATGGCCAAATCCCGACAGTATTTCCGCCAGTCCGCTCACCAGCGCGATGACAAATCCGATGATCGCCAGGGGAGAAAAAGGATCGCTTATTTTCGTGTTGTTTTTTGCTTGCACGGATGATTTCCTCCTTTGCTCTTTGGTTCACCGTAAAGGATTCACATAAAGCACTAACCAATTGCAATCGCTCCTGATTGTCTACATGGCAACCCGTCTGTGCTGATGATTACCAACCGGCATATAGTTTTACCTAAGACCAAATCCCCGTTATGTCCGTGCCGCAAGCGGGGCAATGACGGCCTTTGAGATTAATTGCCATTCCTCGGGATTTTCTCTCGATGACTAATGTTTGACAATGGTAACAATAGGTGTTCGCCCCTTCCGGGACATTACCCAAATAAATGTAGCGCAAACCCTGGCTATGGCCGATTTCCTTTGCCCGCCTGAGCGTTGCGACAGGAGTCGCAGTGTGATCAAGAAATCGGTAGTCAGGATGAAAGCGGCTGACATGCCAGGGAATGTCTTTATCAATGCCGGCCAGGAATGCAGCTATCTGTCCTAATTCTTCATCGGAATCATTCTCGCCCGGGATCACCAGGGTCGTGACTTCCAGCCAGATGCCCAATTCTTTCATGGCTGATAAGGTATCTAACACGGGCTGCAGATGGCCTTTGCAGTTCCTGCTGTAGTAGTCATTCCGGAAACTCTTTAAATCGACATTCGCGGCGTCAAGGAATGGCTTGATCATATCCAGAGCCTCTCTGGTCATATAGCCGTTTGTCACAAAAATATTGGCGAGCCCGGCTTTTTTGGCAAGTTGCGCCGTATCATAGGCGTACTCAAAGAATATGGTCGGTTCCGTGTAGGTGTAGGAAATGCTTGTGCAGCGGCTCTCTTTTGCTTGCTCCACGATCTGTTCCGGCCTTACCAGGTGTTCCGAGGCGGCGCCGTCACGTATTGAGGCCTGGGATATCTGCCAGTTTTGACAAAAACCACATTTAAAATTACAACCCACCGTGGCGATAGAGTAAGACGTTGAGCCGGGCAAAAAATGATACAGGGGTTTCTTTTCGATCGGATCGACATGAGCGGCGATTACCTGGCCATAGACTTTCGTGCAGAGAGCGCCATCTACGTTCTGTCTTACCCCGCAGATGCCATAGCCCGCTTCGGCAATCCGGCATTCATGGGCGCACAGATGGCAATGCACCCTTTTCCCCTCAAAACTGTTCCAGAGCAGAGCTTCTTTATCCATGGGTGTTTCCTCGCGACATCTCTCTTTTCCTCGGTCTGAGCTAATATGCGCTTATTGAAAGTAGCGCCTTTTGTCCGATACTAATAGCGGATCCTGCTAAAATCAACTGAATTGATTGACGAGACAGTAGTAATTGCCTGTTACTTTGCTGCCGATTTATCCTCATTGATTGCCGGGTATCTCCGGAATAAGGTAACATAAAATCAGATCTATCAGGAACATATTAACGGAAAATACCATGATGTTTCGTTTTGCGAATCGCGTTCAGGCCGGTCAGTATATTGCGCGCAAACTGCAGCACTATGCGAACGCACCTGATGCAATCGTTTTCGGGCTCCCCCGCGGCGGGGTTGTCGTTGCATCCGAGGTGGCCGGAAAGCTGGGCCTTCCCCTGGATGTCTTTATTGTGAGGAAACTCGGCGTTCCCGGTCATCATGAACTGGCCATGGGGGCAATCGCCTCGGGAGGAATACGGGTGATGAATGAGGACGTGCTGCGGCAAATCGTGATCCCCGCAACTGCCATCGAAGCCGTCATCCGTAGGGAAGAGCAGGAGCTCAAGAGGCGGGAGGAGGCGTATCGTGGTAACCGTGCCCCTCTCGACGTGAAGAATCTCCAGGTGATCCTGGTTGATGATGGTCTGGCGACGGGCGCGACCATGCGCGCCGCGGTGCGCGCCGTGCGGGGGCAGAAGCCCAAGCGGATCATCGTTGCTGTTCCGGCGGCAGCTCCGGACACCTGCGAGCAATTGCGGACAGAGGTGGACGATATTCTCTGCGGTATTACGCCGGAGCCGTTCTATGGCGTCGGTGCTTGGTACGAGGATTTTTCCCAAACCACGGACGAAGAAGTGCAGCAATTATTGAGTAGTGCCCGGCAGGCAAACAGGGTTGCGGGGTGGAAGTAATGAAGGGGACGATACTTTTTTATGAAATGCGGATATCCGCAGACGGGACCGTCAGCTGCGCCAAATGCCATCCCATCAGTCTGTATGCCGTCGATGGATTGAAGATGGCGAAAGGAAACAATTGCAAAGAGATTCCGCGCAATTCACCAACGCTCTTCATTGCGGCAACACAGATAGCCGCGCACTGGAGCGGCAACCGGACCAGCGTTGAAGACCAGGCGCTTTCCGAAACCCTGGCCGGGTCTATGGCCCTGGTCGATGGCCCTAGCCTATGGCACTGATTAATGGCGCCGGCCGTCTTAGCGGGGCCATGATGTTATGGTAGTTTCAGCCTACCAATCTGCTGACCATTTATCCCCATTGCGCTGTCTCCGCCGGTACAGTACAGTTTCCAAAAAAGATCGATAGGAAGGTTGATATGAAAGAAGCTCTGGAAATGATGGCCGCCTACAGCAGACGAGTAAATGAAAATGTCATAGTAATCCTTACGAAGCTTCCTGAAGACCAGTTGAAAAAAGATTTGCAGACATTTTATAAATCCCTCTTTGCAACATTTTCCCACATGACCATGGCTGATATTAACTGGTTGAGACGGCTTGAACCGGTTTTTACCTATTCTGCATTAACGGAGAGTCGATTGCTCAAGATACCGTCGGATGAACTGAAGGCGAGCTTAGAAAACAATTATCAAAGTATTTTCTCTCTCCGCAGAGAGGTGGATGTACTTTTTGAGAAGCTGGTCAGTGAAATCAACGCAGGGGATTTGCAGCAGAGAGTTAACTATAAAAACAACAAAGGTGACGACTTGTCGAAGCAGCTTGGCCACATTCTGATGCATTTATTCAATCATCAGACGCATCATCGGGGAGAAATTTCCGCCTTGCTCGATATTCAAAAGATCAGCAACAATTATGCGGGACTGTTAAATTACGTCTGAAATTGGTTCTGCGCCGGGCAACCAGGCCAAAGTAGAGGCTAGGAGGACGCTATGCAAGCACATGGTCCGCTCATGAGGGAGCATCGTCTGATCAAGCGGAGTATTCTGATCATTGGGCAAGCTCTTTCACAAACCGAATCCGCTGTGAAACGGTCCAAATGATAGCTATTACATATCATTTCCCCGCCTATTGCCTTGACATCTTCCGGTTATTCATTTACGATAGAACACCCGATAAACGGGGGTAAATGTTAATAAAATTCTTTACTGCCAGTAAGCAATTTCTTACTTATACTAATGAGTCAGTTAATGAATCAGTCAGTTGCTCAGCAAAGACGCTCCCCTGGCGCAGGTTTCACGCTCGTCGAAATGCTCGTCGTCATGGTCATTATATCGCTTATCGCCGCGCTGGTAGGACCGCGCCTTTTCCCCAAGCTGGGAAAAGGAAAACAATCGGCAGCCAGAGCACAGATAGAATTGCTGGGGCAAGGATTGGACCACTTCCGGCTTGATACCGGGCGCTATCCTGCCACCCAGGAGGGCTTGTCTGCTTTGCTGGTGAATCCCGGCCTCGAAAAATGGGATGGACCGTATCTCAAGAAAGAAATACCCGTCGATCCCTGGGGCAAGCCATATCATTACGAAAATCCCGGTTCTCACGGCGACTATGATCTTTTTTCCTATGGACGGGATGACGCCCCCGGCGGCGAGGGCGAAGATGCTGATATAGTGAGTTGGAAATAATCAACCGGGGAGAGGAATAGTGTTAAAAACAAAGCCGTTCTTTATTCTGCGCCTTGGAATGATCTTTTCCGCCAACCTAATCATTGCTTTGCTGCCGGCCCCGGGTGGTATACCGGGAGGCTGGGCCCAGGCGCAAGACCAGCCGCTCGCACTAAATGCTGAGGAAGCAAGACCGCAGTTTTCTCCACCTCTGCCGGCACAGCCAAACTTGTGGGCCGCAACCATGCCGTCACTGAGAGATATTTACCGGCAGCAGCAGGCGGGCGCCAACGAAACTGATCGAGCGGCGGAAAATAGACCGCCGCAGGCCACCCCTGCACCGGGGCCGCAACCAGCGCCGGACCAAGCTGCATCCGCCGTTTCTCTTCAGCCGCCGGCCGTTCAGCCCGTTCCTCCGCCCCTGCCTTCTGTTTCGCTTCCCCCATCGCGACGAGGCACCGTTACTCTGAACTTCGATGACGCCGATGTGTACTCGATCATCCAGACCATCTTTGGCGAGGTTCTGAAAGCCAACTATGTGGTCGATCCCCGCGTCAAGGGAAGGGTTACTTTCCGGGCCGTCGCTCCGGTCCCTGCAGAAAGCGTGCTGCCCCTCATGGAGGTTATCATGAGGCTCAACGGCATCGGGGTCGTTGAGGATAACGGCTTGTACCGCATTGTGCCCCTCAGCGATATTTCCAAGGAGCCCTCGCCCGTCGGTTACGGTCGGGAGCCTGATGCTATCAAAATGGTAGGGACGGCATTACTGCAGGTCGTACCGATCATCTATATCCCGTCATCGGAAGCGATTAAGCTCATCACGCCCTTCGCCTCTAATAACGCCGTCCTCATCGAAGTGCCCAAAAGCAACCAGATCATCATCGTCGATACGGATGCCAATGTAAAACGCCTGCTCAAACTGGTGGAAATTTTCGACAACGAAAAACTCAAACAAAGGAAGCCCCAGGTATTCGTCTATCAAGTCCAGAATGGTCTGGCCAAAGATATCGCCTCCCTCCTGCAGCAGGTTTTTCTCGGCGGCAAAGGGGCCGCTGCGGACCGCGTCCCGCCTCCCTCCCGTTCTGGAGCCGGCAATCTCACGACGCCCCCGTCTCCGTCGGCAGTAAGCGCCGCCAGCACTGTTTTGGCCTCGCCGGGCGGAGAAATGCAGGTTTCCGATGCAACCAGAATAATTTCCGATGAGACCGCGAATTCGCTCATCATCATGTCCACGCCGGAAGACTTTGCAGTCATTAAAGAAACCATCCTGCAGATCGATATCGTGCCCCGGCAGGTGGTCATCGAGGGCATGATTGCCTCCGTCGCGCTGACGGACAACCTCAGCCTCGGTCTGGCCGCTCTGTTCAAGGGCAATGTCGGAAATTTGAACGCCCGCTTCGGCCTGAATCCGGGGTCCTTGAATATCGACCCGAACGGTTTGTCCACCAGT
>Ga0194060_10002135_pt1 | contig 14160 bp, 9 predicted proteins | sample SepL225m_MetaG_FD_163427 | JGI IMG/M metagenome (GOLD analysis project Ga0194060, IMG submission 163427) | Anoxic zone freshwater microbial communities from boreal shield lake in IISD Experimental Lakes Area, Ontario, Canada - Sep2016-L222-5m | ecosystem: Environmental > Aquatic > Freshwater >... | reverse complement strand
GCCGATCTCCTTGTGTGGGACACGGATCGGCCGTGTCGTGGATCCGTCGTTGGTGCCGGCGATGCGAGGCCTTCGGGCGTGACGCATGTCGGGAAGAACTGCCGTGGACTCATTCAAGCAGGAGTGCGTTATGGGAAGCAACTGGACCGTCGGCAAAAAACTCTTTTCGGCGGTGGCGGTACTGATTGTGATGATTTTGACCGGCAGCGCGTCGTCCTGGTGGACCGAAAGAGAAGGGTCCGCACGATTCGACACCGCCGTCGAGCGCGCGCAGAAGATTCGGTTGGCCGCCAAGCTCAAGCGGCTCGGATTCGAAATGTACGCCGGGGAGAAGGTGCAGATCCTGGCCGGCTACGACAACGACAAGCAAAACCTCGAATCGTGGATGCAGAAGAACAAGGTCGCCGACGCGGACTTCGACAAGACGGTCCAGACGATCACCCCCATGATTCGGGTCCAGGCCGACAAGGATGCGCTGGCCAAGAGCGTCGCGATCAACGAACAGTTCTTCAAGAACAACGAGGAAGTGCGGTCGTTGATTGCGGCCGGCAAGTTCCACGACGCCGAGTTGCTCTCTCGCGAAAAGAATCGGCCGCTGGTTGAGCAGAACGGCGCCATCATCGACTCCATCCTCGACTCCCAGGAAAAGAGCCTCGCAGCGGCAGACGCCGAAGGCCAGGCGGCCACGGCCAGGGCCATGGGCATTATTGCCGTGACCGTGTTGGTGGGCCTGGTGATTGGCGGCATCGTGGTGTGGGTGGTCCGCGGAATTACGCGGGCGCTTCGCGACACGGCCGCCGAAATGAGGACGTCGGCCGAGCAGGTTGTGGCGGCTTCGTCACAGGTGGCCTCGTCGGCGCAGTCGCTCTCGCAAGGGTCGACCGAGCAGGCGGCGTCGCTTGAGGAAACCTCCGCCTCGATGGAGGAAATGGCCTCGATGACGCGCAAGAACGCGCAGAATTCGCAGCAGGCGGCCGGCCTGGTGGTCGAGACCGAGAAGGCCGTCAAGGAATCGAACGTCGCGCTGGCGGCGATGGTCGAGGCGATGGCTGGCATCCGCGATTCGAGCGGCAAGATCTCGAAAATCATCAAGACGATCGACGAGATCGCGTTCCAGACCAATATTCTGGCGCTCAACGCCGCCGTCGAAGCGGCACGAGCGGGCGAAGCGGGCATGGGATTCGCGGTGGTGGCCGACGAAGTGCGCAACCTGGCGCAGCGGTCGGCGCAGGCGGCGAAAGACACCGCCAGCCTGATCGAGGACGCGATTGCCCGGTCGCAGCAGGGGAGTGACCGCGTGACGCAGTTGGGTTCGGTGATTGCCGTGATCACCGAGAAGGCCACGCAGGTTCGGTCGCTGGTCGAAGAGATCAGCGTGGCGAGCCGCGAGCAGACGCAGGGCATCGAGCAGGTCACCCAGAGCATTTCGCAGATGGAGCAGGTGACGCAGACCACGGCGGCAACCGCGGAAGAGAGCGCGGCGGCCAGCGAGGAACTCAACGCCCAGGCCGAAACCGCCATGCAGGCGGTCGCGGGCCTCGAAACGATGGTCGGCGGGTCGGGCTCGGCCGGCGTGGTGGTGCACAAGCCTGTGCACAAGGCTGCTCCGGCGGTCGGCGGCAAAGTGTTCAAGATGGCGTTCAAGCCCAAAGCGGCAGGCCCGGCGCTGAGCAAGGCCGAAGAAGCGATCCCGTTCGACGATACGGGGACGTTCGGCAAGTTCTAACGCAGGGTTCCGAGACCGCGCGCAAGGGGTCGGGCGACGCTCCTCAGGATGTGGGGAATCCGTCACCCGGTCCCTTTCGCGCGTACCCACGACGCCACGCGGTGGACGAGTGAAGGGCTTCCACACACCGAAGCACCGGTCCCGCGCCAGGGCTGGCTATACTGGACCCCATCATGGTCCTGCGCGCGACCCACGCCTCGTCATCCTTCATCATCAGCCTCAAACCCCATTCACTGGCCGTCAGCCGCGACGACACACTCGTCGTGTCGTGGGATCTCGGCGGGCGTGTGTATAGCGTCTACGAGCACGACGTGACGTGGCGGCGGGGCTTGAGCGGTGCGGTGCTCGAGAAACAGGGCGGTGGGACGGACCGAGTGCTTGAGCGTCTCACGCCGTCTGAAGCCGACACCGTCGTGGACCGCGCTGCCGCATTCGCGCGCGACACCGCGGAGGCGATCGTCGGGCCGGCGTGGCGGTGGTCGGCCCCGTACGAGAGTGTCGTCGCGCAACTGATTTTGTCGCACCTGCGTCTGGCCAGCCGGTTCGACGCGGCGTCCGCGCGGATTGACGCCGATCGGTTCGCTGCCGTGTACGGATCGGTTGGCATGCTGCCGCCAGACCAGTACCTGTCGCTGGTGGTGCATGCCACGTCGGGGTGTTCGTTCAATACGTGCACGTTCTGCGATCTCCATCACGAGGGCTATCTCGTGGCGTCGCCCGACCAGTTCCGCGAGCACGTCGCGGCGGTTCGCGAGTATTTGGGCGCATCCATCACGCTACGTTCGAGAGGGATCTTTCTGGGTGCGGCCAACGCGCTGGCGGTGCCCATGGCGACGCTGGTGCCTGTCTTCGAGATACTCGTCGAGGAGTTGGACGCGATACCCAGAGGCGTATCGGCGTTCGTGGACGGGTTCACGGGCGCGAAGAAAACGACGGCCGAGTACCGGTCGCTCAGCCATCTGGGGCTTCGACGCGTTTATATCGGTCTCGAGTCGGGGCACGACCCGTTGCTGACGTTCGTGCAAAAGCCAGGTCGTGCGGCAGACGCGGTCGAAACGGTGCAGCGCGTCAAGGCCGCCGGCGTGCAGGTCGGCATCATCGTGATGACCGGTCTTGGCGGCGACCGCTACGCGTCGGGCCACGTCGCCGACACCGTCGACGCCATCAATCAGATGGGATTGGGCGAAGGTGATTTGGTCTACTTCAGCGACCTGGTCGAAATCGCCGGCACGTCGTACCCGCAGTTCGCGGCACGGGACCAGGTTCAGTCGCTCTCACGGGATGTTCGCCGAGAGCAACGCGCCGCCATCCGCGCCGGCCTGCACTTCGACGGCGCCTCGCCGCAATTCGCCACCTACGATATTCGCGAGTTCGTGTACTAACCTCGGGGGGAACAGTCGAGGCGCGATCCATGCTGGACGCGAAGCTTGGGTCGAGGCGCGATCCATGCTCGACGTGAAGCCTGGGTCGAGGCGCGATCCACGCTGGACGCGAAGCCCGGGTCGAGGCGCGATCCATGCTTGGAGCCAAGCATGGGTCGAGGCGCGATCCATGCTGGACGCGAAGCCTGGGTCGAGGCGAGATCCACGCTTGACGCGAAGTCTGGGTCGAGGCGTGATCCACGCTGGACGCGAAGCCTGGGTCGAGGCGTGATCCACGCCGGACGTGAAGCCAGGGTCGAGGCGTGATCCACGCCGGACGTGAAGCCAGGGTCGAGGCACTTCGCACCCCGGCCCCGCTCACGCGCGCCGGCAAAACATGCCTTACCGGGGCTCGTCGCCGACCTGACGAGCACGCTATTCGCGCAGTCCGTCTTGGCCCTATCGGCACGTTTTGCAGACGTCGCCCATCGTCGTCGCTCAGGGCTCGCTGTCGGCTTGGTTCGAGGGGCCGGGGTGCGAAGCGCCTCGACCCCGGAGTGACTGTCGACTCATCCGATCGTGGCGACCACTGGCGCGTGGTCACTGGTGCCCGTCTCGCGAAACGACGGGCAGGACGTCGCCGTGGCGGCCACGCTGGCGCTGGCAAGGACGTAGTCGAGGCGCCAGCCGATGTTGCGCTGCCGCATGCTGCGCCACGGCGGCCACCAGGTGAAGAGGTTCGCATTGTCCGGATCGAGTGCCCGGCCCAAGTCGACCAAGCCGTGGCCGATCACCTGCTCGAACAACTCCCGCTCCTGCGGCGACTGACCGATCGCATCCGGCTTGCGCTCCTTCGGATGCACGTCCATCTCGGTGCGTGCCACATTCATATCGCCGCACAGCACGACGGGCTTCCCCTCGGCTTCGTGGCGACTGGTGTAGCCGGCCATGGCTTCGAGAAAGCGAATCTTGGCACCGAAATCTTTGCCGCCATTCGGGACGTAGATCGACGAGACGACAAACGGGCCGATGTCGGCCGAGACGATGCGGGTTTCGTGGTCGAAGTCGGGATGGGTAAAGACGGGGGGATCGGGACAGCACGCTTTCCGCACAAGGAGCGCCACGCCCGAATACGCGACCGCGCCGTGCCAGTAACTCCAGTAGCCCTCGAGTTGCTGCAGGGCAGCCGGCACCTGTTCACGCGCCGCCTTGAGTTCCTGCAGGCAGACCACGTCGGGCTGCTCGCGTCCTATCCATTCCTCAACCTGCGCCTGGCGGGCGCGGATGCCGTTGACGTTCCAGGTCGCAATTTTCACAAGCGCACAATTCCTGATGACAGGGTAGCCAATCAATCCGTCATGATCTCATGGCGACGCATCCCACGACAGGCAACCGTCCTGCCGTCCCGCTGGATACGCCCCAGACAGGCGCCGGCCCGCCAGCGAAAAACCGCCGTCCCCGTCGCCTTCGTCACTAGGCTAGGCCGGACATGCCGTTGTGCGCAACCGGTTCGTCGTCACAGACCCCCGACCATGCACGCGGGCCTCGTCGCGGGTTGGCCATTGTTCACCCACTCAACCAGCACGCGCGGGATCCGCTACCTCATGCGAAAAGGCCGTGTTGGTTGGGCCCGGTCTACCCTTCCTGGTGCGCCGCCTGCAGACGTTCAGCCGTCTGGCGCCGACGTCGCCCCGGGGCGGCGGGCAGGAGTTTGTCGATCTGGGCGAGATTGCGATGTCGATGACCGACCTGGCGCGCCCGCGGTGCCAGGAACTGGCCGACCAGACCGGCTGCCGGTTCGAGGTGGTGGTCGAGGCCAAAAACGGACCGATCGCGCTGGGGGTGCCGGGCGACCTCCGGGAGTTGCTGATCAATCTCGTCTTCAACAGCCTCGATGCGATGCCCACGGGCGGGACCGTGCGCCTGACCGCCAACTGTCTCAAAGGGCGCCCGGTGGTGACGGTGACCGACCCGGGCGTGGGCATGACCGACGCGGTGAAGGCGCACGCGTTCGAACCGTTCCTGTCCGGGGCCGGACACCAGGGCCGGGGCCCCGGGTTGAGCCTGTGCGGCGCGATTGCCGAACGCCATCGCGCGAAAGTGTTCGTGGAAAGCAGCGCCGGCTGTCGATCGCACTCACGCGAGGCAGCGCATTCTACCGGGGCACCGTCGCGGGAGTGCCGATCCGATTCCCGATCTACTCCGAACTGATCGCCAAATGACCGACGGCCGTCGGGGGCCCCTCCAACGCAAGGGGCGCCCCGCGGCGTATCTTTCGGCGCTTCGCGCTCCCCGCGCTCCCCGCGCTACCTGGCGACCGGCAGTCCAGGACCCCAGACGCGGCCGTGCAGGCTGTGACACGTCGAGCACTCGGCCAGCACCTCGGCGTAGAGGGCGACGCGCGAACCAAGGTCGGTCGTCTTCAACGCCTTACCAGCCTGTTCGTGGACCTTCTGTTCTGTGGCGGCGATGCCGGCGGTGAGGCTGGCGTCTCTGGGCAGAGCCTTCGCCGCGAGCGGGGCGGCCTGCAACGCTTCGACGCCCTTGGTCCACAGTTGATCTGACGGTCCGGCCAGCCCCTGATACATCAGATCCACCGCCCACTGATGCTCGAGCATATGCGCGGCGGCGCTCTTACCCGACACCGGTTTCGGCAGATCCGGAAACACCGGCTTCACTTTCGCGGCCGTGTGGCACTTGCCGCAATACGAGATGAGCATCGCGGTCCCCGTCGCCGCGCCCTTGACGTCTTTGGCCGCCGCGACGGTCGCGGCAAACTTCTTCATGTCGGCCACGAGCCCGGCCGTGTCGGGCGGGAACCCAGCCGTTTCCTGATGGTCGGCCATCCACTGGGCCGGCGTCGCTGCCGTCTCCAGATCGCCGCGGATGACCGCGTGCTGGACGATTGTCACCTTGCCGAGTTGGTCGTGCATCTCTTTAGTCAACTCGGTAATCGGGCGGGCGGGCGGCGCTGCAACAGGCGCAGGCTTGGCCGCCGGCGGCTGCGAGCCGCCACAGGCAAGCACGGCGACGAGAGGCATGAGGACAAGAACCGCGAGAATAATGGGCCGCGACCGGGGCAACATAGGGCAACCTCCACGGGGGACGGGCTCCATTGTGCGTCCGAGCGCGGTTTGCGTCAAGCGACCGGCACAGGCGCCGGAGCAGCGACTCGACCACCACTTCGGATGTGGGGCGAAGCGGCTTGCGAATCGCCGGGGCCCGACCACTTTCGCTAAAGTGTCGCCCGAACAGACCGAGTCGACTTGAAGCGCCGACGCATTATGCTGTCGCATGGCCCCGCGTCTCCCATCTCCGCCGGTGTCTCCGCCGGTGTTCGCGCTCAACATTCACGCCGACTACCACTGTCGGCGCCAAGGGGCCTGTTGCACCGCGGGCTGGCACGTCCCGATTGAAACCGACAGGTTCGACACGCTCCGATCCGCGATGGCCAACGGCAGGCTCGTCGCGCCGGACCTTCCAAGCGGAGGCACCTCCACGTCCGCTCCTGACGGCGCCTTTCTTATCGACAACCCGCCCCATGGCGCCGCTGCCGTCGTCGGACTCGACGCGTCCGGAACGTGCGTGTTTTTCGACCGTCGCGCGGGCCGTCGGTGCGCGATACACCATGCCTGCGGGCACGACCACCTGCCCCTGACCTGTCAGCAGTTTCCTCGCGTGGCGCTGATCGATGCGCGCGGCGTGCTGCTCACGCTCTCCCATTTCTGTCCGACCGCGGCGAAGATGTTGCTTCGCGATGACGTGGGACGGCTCGCGATTGTCACTAACCCGTCCGGGGCGATTCTTCGCAATGGATACGAGGGATTCGATGCTGGGGGAACCATCCCGCCACTGATTCGACCGCATCTGGTCTCCGACCTGGCGGTGGCAGCCGCGTGGGACGCGTTCGTCGTCCACACGTTTGGCTGTGACGACGCGACACCCGAGGCCGCAATCAGCCGACTGGCGCACGCCGCCGAATCGATTCGCGCGTGGAGGCCAGGGACCGCGTCGCTTGCGACGCTGGCCGAGGCCGCCTTCGGCAGCGCCGCGTCGAATCGCGATCACCGCACCACGCCGATGAGCCCATCCAGCGCCGGTCGGCTCTTTCTGTGCGCCGCAATGACAACGCCTCGCGGCCTTTCGCGGCCGGCTTTGCCCGCCGACCTCGACCATCATCACACACGACTGGTCGCACCGGTGTGGGCCAGTCTGGCTCGCCCGGTTCGCCGCTACCTTGCCGCGAAAGCGTTCGGTGCGTGGAGCGCGTATATCGGGGAGGGGCTCAGAACCCAGATCGCAATGGTGGCTCTGGCGCTCGGCGTGCTGCGCGTCGAAGCGACGAGGCAGGCCGCGGAGGCTGGACGCGAACTGGACGAAGACCTGTTCGTGGAGGCGGTTCGCCAATCCGACCTCCTTCTTGTCCATCTTGCGTCAGAATACGCACTCGTGCGCCGGATGGGCCGGGTGGAGGCGATGACGCGCGAGGCGTACTCAGCAGAGATCGGGATCGATCTCGACTGATGGCTGACGCCGGGCATCCGGGTAGCGTACCGAACCATGAATGATCGACCACGCGCGGAGACCGACCTCAACCGCGCCCTCCCTGTCGGCGCGCGGATCGTCGTCGTGATCAATCCGTCCGCTCGCTCGGCTGGCGACCGGGACGCAGTCGTGACGCTTTGTCGTCTGTTGGAGAAGCGCTATCGCGTGGAGACCGTGGCGCCGTCAACGGTCGAGGAACTGCACCTGGCCGCCAAAGCCGCCGCCCACTCCGCCGACGCGTTGGTGGTGGCCGGCGGCGATGGAACGCTGCACCGCGTCATCAACGCGATCGACGGAACCGGGGTCGCACTTGGACTGCTGCCGCTCGGAACCGGTAACGACTTCGCCAGGGCACTGCGGTTGCCGTTCGATCCGGCCGGCGCCAGTGCGAACATCCTCGACGGGCGAACTCGCCAGATAGACCTGGTGGCTGTCAACGGCCGGCTGTTTTGCACGGTCGGCGTGATTGGCGTGGCCGCCGAAGCGACGCTCGCCTTCGATCGCCTGCTCAGGCCTGGAGCATGGACCAGGCCGTTGATGCGCGCGCTGGGCGGATGGTCCTATCGGCTGGCCGGATTGAACGCGCTTCTGAAATACGGTTCGCGCCTCGACCGTGTGACAGTCACGACCCTCAGCCCAGCCAATTCGTCCGCGCCAGCCGACATCCACGGCGCGTTTGTCACGAACACGACGTTGCTTGGCGGCGGGATGGCCGTGCCGGTTGCGTCGAACATGGCCGATGGCCAACTCGAGATCGCCTGCATCGAAGCGATGTCGAAGGCCAGGCTCTACTGGGCGTTCACGTGTCTGGCGAATGGGTGGCCGGTGCCCGAGGGCCTTTTGCGAATCGTGCGCACCCACCACGCCGTCATCACGTCAGATCAGCCGTTGTCGTTCGCGGCCGACGGCGAACCGATCTGCGTGGACACGAGATTCGACATTGCGGTGCAGCCTGGAGCGTTGTGCGTGATTGGCTGACGCGCAACGGGGATCCGACCCGATTCGGCGAGCGGTTCACCGTGGCGGTGTTCCGCGTGCCGAACCAGGCCAGATCCGATCTCACCGAGAGCCCGTATTAATTCTTGGCCCTTGCGGCGGGTGCCGGCGCCTTGACGGGGTCCGGCGCGTCCAGTTTCAGCTTGTAGGTCGCCAACGTCTTGCCGAGCGCGACCGCCCTGGTAATCAACGCATTGACCTCGGCCACCGCCTTGGGCAATTGGATCTTCGACTCGGCGTAGGCCTTTCGAGCGGCGTCGGTCAACGGCATCGTCGCCATCATCGCGTTCTTGGCCTGGCCGATGCGCGCCATCACGCTCGGCACCGGCACGACGGTTGGTGCGGCCGCCCCACTGCCGCCGCCACGACCGGCCGGCGGCGCGAGTGTCGGAACCAACGCCCCAACTTCCTTGTTGAATGCCTCGAACGACGCTTTCACATCGGCTGGAATGTCGGCGCGGCCTGGAATCTCTTTGGCGAGTTCTGCGCTTCGGGTGTTGAGGGTCCGAAGTGCCGCGTTCGCATCGGTGCCCACACGCTGCAACTCATGCATCTCCATCGCCATCTCGAACATCTTCTTGCGCTCGAGATCCGGCAGCGCCACTTCCGGATCCGCGACCACCTTCAACGGCTTGCTCTCGACCGTCTTGCCATCGACCACCAGCGCGACGGTGTAGGTGCCAGCCAGCACGAACGGGCCGGCGTTGTTGAGCCCGCCTCCGCCAAATCCGCCGCCGCCCCCGCGACCGCCCACGCTGCAGCCGGCGCCAAATCCGCTTTGCGCCGCGCCCGCTCCAGCCCCCGGGGGTGTCGAAGCGCCAGACCCGCCGGTGCCCTGACCCGCCGCCTGCCCGGAACCGGCCGACGCCCCTCCACCCCGCCCGCCTCGGCCGCCCGCTTCGGCCGGCGCGGTCGGGATCGGCTGCACCCGAAGATCCCAGCACGCCGTCTGCAATCCAGCCTTGTTACTGTTGGCAAGCACTTGCCCCGAGATCTCGCGGACGTCTTTGCCGGCGGCATCGGTGATCTTGAGCTTCACCTCGCCGACTTGCTTCTTGAGGTGCCAGGAAATGACGGCCGCCTGGGGCGGATTCTCGCCGAAGAACGTCTGATCGCCCCAGAACTCGTAGTTGCGATCGGTCGCCGGACGCCGGTACATCGACGATGGCGGTGGCGTAAAGAGCTTGGCCTCGGCTGCCGCCTGCGCCGCCGCGTACTCCTGGATGGGCTCGAGATGATCGAGGATCCAGATGGCCCGGCCGTGAGTGGCAATCAGCATCGCGTTGTCGCGGGGATGCAGCGTGATTTCGTCCACGCGGACGGTGGGGAAATTGGCCTTGATGCGCACCCAGCTCCTGGCGCGATCGGTTGAGACGAACAACCCGGTTTCCGTCCCGAGATAGAGCACGTCCGGGTTCTTCATGTCCTCGGTGAGCGTCCGCGCGACCTCGCCTTTCAGATTGGCGCCGATCGACCGCCACGTCTGGCCGGCATCGCCGCTGGCATAGATGTACGTCTCGAAATCATTCTGCCGGTGTCCGTCGAACGTGGCATACACGGTGTTCTCGTCGAAGCGCGACGGCGCGACCTTCGACACGTAGATGTCTTTTGGCAATCCAGGCACCTTGTCGATCACCTGCGTCCAGGCCTTGCCGCCGTCTTTGGTCACCGCGAGATGACCGTCATCGGTCCCCGCGTACAGCAGTCCGGCCTTTTTCGGCGACTCCGCAAACGTCGTGATCGTCGGCCACGCGAGGATGCCGTCGTCTTTCGCAATCGTGATGTCGCTGCCCTTGACGCCCATCGTCACGATGTCTTCGCGGTTCGCGCCGCCGGTGAGGTCGGGACTGATGGCCGAGAAGGTGAGGCCTTTGTCGCTCGACCGCCATACTTTATTGGCGGGTGCATAGACGATTTTCGAATCGTGGGGCGACAGGGTCACCGGGGTGTCCCACTGCCATCGCAACGGGGCCTCGCCTGGCGACGCCTGCGGTCGAATCTGCGTCGACTCGAATGTCACCCGATCGAGGCGCACGATATTGCCGTCCTGCGATTCGCTGTAGATGACGCGCGGGTCGGAGGGATCCTGGAGCACGACGAAGCCATCGCCGCCTTGAACAGTGGCCCAGTGATGATTCGCGATGCCCGCGCTGCCCCGGACGGCGCTGGGGCCGCACCAGGCGTAGTTGTCCTGCATGCCGCCGCAGACGTTGTACGGGATCGCCATGTCGTAGCTCACGTGATAGAAGAGCCCGACAGGAAGATTCGGGAGAAAGTTCCACGTCTTCGATCCGTCGTACGACGCCGCCAGGCCGCCGTCGTTGCCGATCAACACGTGGCGTGAGTTGGCCGGGTCGATCCAGATCGCGTGATGATCGGAGTGAATCTTGGATGCGGCGGCGGTGTTAACGGTTTTGCCGCCGTCGGTGGTCATGTGGAGGTCAACGCCACCGAGAAACACCACCTCTGGGTCGTTCGGATCGATGCGAACCTGACTGAAGTACATCGGCCGCGGGTTGACGTCGTTCACCTTGCGCCACGTCGCACCTGCGTCGTCGGAGCGGTACAGGCCGGTTGGCGTGGCGGTGACGCCCGTCGCGGTTCCGCGACCGCCGGGGCCGCCGCCGGCCTGCGGGCCCGGGCCCTCTTCGCCGGCCGCGCGCGCCGCGCCAGTCGCTGCTCCTGGCGCACCCGCCTGCGTTGCGCCGGCAGTCTGGCCAGATCCGGCAGCACGTCCACCGGCCCCGCGTCCGCCGACCGGAGGTGTGGGCCCCTCAACGAGCGCATACAGGATGTTCGGCCGACGCCGGTACACGTCGAATGCGATGCGTCCGAGCGCGCCCTCGGGCAGCCCGCCCTTCAACCTGGTCCAGGTCTCGCCGCCGTCGGTCGATTTGAAGATGCCGCTCCCTGGCCCGCCGCCGTTCATGCAGCAGGCTGTACGACGCCGCTGATACATCGACGCGTACAGGATCTTGCTGGTGGCGGCGTCCATGACCAGGTCGTTGGCGCCCGTGTCGTCGTCGCCCTTCAGTACCTGTTTCCAGGTCTTGCCGGCATCCGAGGTCTTGTACACGCCACGCTCTCCGCCCGGGCCCCAGAGGCTTCCGGTGGCGGCGACCAGAACGGTGTTGTTGTCGCGCGGATCGATGACGATGCGGTTGATGTGGCGCGAGGTGCGCAGGCCCATGTTGGTCCACGACTTACCGCCGTCGGTCGATTTATAGACGCCGTCGCCCCACGAGCCACTCTGGCGATTGTTCGACTCGCCCGTGCCAATCCAGACCAGATCGGGGTTGCTCTGCGAAACCGTGACGTCGCCAATGGCCATCAACCCCAGATCCTGGAACTGGGCCTCGAACGTCGTGCCGTTGTTGATCGTCTTCCAGACGCCGCCGTGCGCCGTTCCGACATAGTAGATGGCCGGGTTGGCTTCGTAGACGGCGAGGTCGGCAATGCGGCCCGACATCGAGGCGGGACCGATGGAACGGAAATGCAGCGAGTCGAACGGAGACGACGCGGGACCCGATGGCGTCGGCTGCGGAACAGCGCCCATCAGCGTCTGGCCTGCCACGGCCAGCACGAAAGCCATCACGGCGCCGAGAGCGATTATGCGTACGCGAGTCATCACGAGCACCCTCCAGAACATCAAGAACAGAACGGCCGATTATAGGACAGTCCCGGCGTGCCGCGCACCAGCCATTCCGAGTCTGGGTTCGGCCACCACGGCCGTTGGAGCGCCGAGGTCGATGTTGAACGCAGGCCGATGTTGACCTCGGGGTCAATGTTGCGCTCGACACGGAGAGGCCGGCAGGTGTATCTTGCCCCGTCCCGCCACGGCCCCGCCCCCGGAACAGTGTCGCGACCGTTCACACCGCACTTCGTCACGCCACGGAGGCATCATGTCGACTTTCGGATCCATTAGTCCCAACCGTCTCGCCGCTCGCGCCGCACGGGTTTTCTTCTTTCTTGTCATCCTGACGGCATTGCAGCGGCCAGTGGTCGCGCAGACAACAACGGCGGCGCAGGCGCCGAAGCCTGCGGTTGCCGGTGCACCCACGCCCCAGACGCCGGTTGCGCAAAAAGCGCCCGAGGCCACGAAGAAGGCGCTCAGCTGGGCCGATCAACTTCTCGCCCAGGAGACGTACGCGACGCCGCCGGCCGAATTGGCGCCCGCGGTCCTCGCGCCGCGCTGGCAGAACGTGACGCTGTCGAATGTCAATCAGGACAAGAGCTGGTTTCTCAATCAGATCGGCGACGGACAGGTGCCGATGGCGACGTTCTCGAAACCGTTCCACGAACTGGGTGGCGTCTTCGTCGACTTCAAGGCCAATCGCGCCCGTTCGCTGACGATTAGCTCCAGCGTTGGTATCCAGATCACGTCGGCATCCGACGGCACGAAGAAGACGATTCAAACGCCGCCCAACGCACGCATTTCGAATGCGGCATGGTCGCCCGACGGCAAGGGCATTGCGTACTACGCGCACACCGACGATGCGACGCACATCTGGATCACCGACGTGGCGACCAACAAGGCCAGGCAGGTGACGACGACCCCCGTGCTGGCGACGCTCGTGACGAGTTTCGAGTTCACCGACGACAGCCGGCAGATCACCGCCGTGGTGATTCCTGACGGCCGCAAGACGATGCCCGCGCCACCGACCGCGCCCAGCGGGCCAGAAGTGAAGGTGTCTGAGGGGACCGAGAGAAACCGCCTGCGGACGTTTCCGAGCTTGATGTCCACGCCGTACGACTACGCCTTGCTCGAATGGCACGCCACCGGGCAGCTCGTGATGATCGACGTGCAGGCGCCGATCCCGGCCGCGGCCAAGGGCAAGCCCGTGGTGGCCAAGCACATAAGGAAGATCGGGCCGCCGGCCATGATCCGCGCGATCGACGCATCGCCGGATGGCAAGTTTGTTCGCGTGACGACGATCACCAGACAGTTCTCCTACATCGTGCCCGTGAGCAGTTTTGGCCAGGTCGAAGAAATCTGGGACGCCGACGGCAAGGTGATCGCGAAGGTCACCGACCGACCGCTCGATCTGGGCACGCAAGACGCGACGGCGCCCGATCCGTCCGAGCCGGCCACCGGCCGAGGCAGTCAGGCTGGCAAGCGCGAGATCGCGTGGCGAGCCGACAATCAGGGCCTCACGTATCTTGAGCAGGAACCGGCCCCGGCTGGAGGGGCAGCGGGATCTGGACGAGCCGGCGGCGGACGAGCGGGACGAGGCGGCGCCGGTGCGGCTGCCAGTGCCGATCAAGCCGGTGGCGGCGGGCGCGGCCAGGCGGCGCAGCGCAAGGACCGGTTGTATCAGTGGGCTCCGCCGTTTGCCGAGAAGGGCGCCAAAGCGATTTTCGAGAACAGCACGCGGATGAACGGCGTGCGCTACTCGACAGACATGCAGATCATCTTTTTCCGGGAGACAGCCGGACAAAACACCGTCGAGGTGGCTGTCAACCTGAAGGAGCCAGATCCGCGCTACACGCTCGCTCGTTTCCGGACCGATGATCCTGCGGTCAACCCTGGCA
>Ga0194060_10002131_pt1 | contig 14163 bp, 10 predicted proteins | sample SepL225m_MetaG_FD_163427 | JGI IMG/M metagenome (GOLD analysis project Ga0194060, IMG submission 163427) | Anoxic zone freshwater microbial communities from boreal shield lake in IISD Experimental Lakes Area, Ontario, Canada - Sep2016-L222-5m | ecosystem: Environmental > Aquatic > Freshwater >... | reverse complement strand
CCACCCCCCAACCCCCTCCTTAACTACAGGAGGGGGGGCTTTTTACCTCCCTGCTGTTCCAGCAGGTATCGGTTTTTGGTTTTGCTTTTAGCTCCCCTCCTGTAGTTAAGGAGGGGTTGGGGGTGGTGCTTTTGACTTTGACTTTGCCTCTAGCTCCCCTCCTGTTTTTAAGGAGGGGCTGGGGGTGATCGCCTTTGACTTTGATTTCAGTAATGGAGCTTGACCGTATCAGAACTGAATATCTGAATGCTCAGAATATCAATTCCTGCTTCAACGTTAAACAAAAAGGGATACCGCCTGACATGGCAGTATCCCTTTTTGCTGTTGTATCCTGTATCCTCTACCGCATCATTTCAAAAAATCTGTCCTCACACGTCTCATCTTTAATATCGATAAACTTGTTGCAGATTTCAGTCACCATGTTGACAACCCCCTGATAGCCGATGATCGGGTAGCGGTGCTTGTTGACCCGGTCGAAGATCGGGAAGCCGAAACGGAACAGCGGCACCTTTGCGTCGCGGGCGGCAAATTTGCCGTGGGTGTCGCCGATAATGGCATCGACAGGATCGGTCATCACCAGACTCCGGAGGTGCCAGAGATCCTTGTTCATATAAATCTTGCACCCTCTGCCGTACATGGAACCATCCAGCAGACACTGCAACTCCTTCTCCGCCTTTTTGCTGCCGCGACTGCAGAGGATGTGGTACGGTCTGGCTCCCATCTCCAGCAGAAAAGAAACATACCCGGTCAGGTAATCCGGATCGCCGTAGACGGCAAACTTCTTACCGTGCATATACTGCTGCGAATCGGTCATGGCATCCACAGCACGCCCCCGCTCGTTCTTCAGCGACGCAGGCACCTCCTTGCCGAACAGTTCGGCGATTTTCATTATCAGTGCGTCGGTTTTCTCAATACCTATCGGCATCGACATGGAAACATGCTTGCCGGAGTAATTATCCTTGATCCAGGTGAACGTTTTTGGGCTGGCGTACGACCCGATGGCGATAGTAGCCTTGCCGTTGATAGAGTCCCCCGCATCATCCAGCTTCGTCCCGCCGGCGTAGATATTATAGGTGCCGTCGCAGGGGGAATCAAAGGTCTCGCCGATATCAGCGAGTATGGTGCAGGGTACGCCGAACTCTTTCAGTATCCGTTTGTATTCACGATAATCACCGGTGTTGAAGTCGCAGCCAGGAATCAGATTCAACTTGCCGGTGCATCGCCCCTCTATCTGTTTACCCTCTGTCAGGTTCTGCAGAATCGCAAGCAGCATGGAGTCATAGCCGTGGATATGAGTGCCGTTGAAGCTGGGGGTGTTGGCGTAAGGTACCGGCAGCTCCTTCGGAATATGCCCCTTCTGCCGGGCGTTCTTGATGAAGGCGGTCAGGTCGTCGCCGATAACCTCCGGCATACAGGAGGTGAAAACCGCAATCATTTTGGGTTTGTAGAGGGCGACGGCGTTTTCCAGCCCCTCGTGAAGATTGTTCTGCCCACCGAAAACCGCCCCGTCTTCGGTCATAGAGTCAGATACCGCCGGTGCCGGTTCACGGAAGTGGCGGTTAAGGGTTGAGCGGTAGTAGGAGGCGCAACCCTGCGAGCCATGCACAAACGGCAGGGTACCTTCAAAACCGTGGGCACAGAGCTGTGCGCCGAGCGGCTGGCAGGCGTGAGCCGGGTTGATCACCAGTGCCTGGCGGGCAAAGTTCTTCTCTTTATACTCTTCACTATTTATCCAGTTCCTGACCCGCTCCACCTCTTCCGGCGGGGTTTCAACGATTTTCTTGACCTCAAGCCCCAATAAGTTTGACATCTGTATCTCCTTTGCTTAAATGCTAACGGCGCCTGTACATCGCTTGTAGATGCAATAGGCGCCGTTGCCGTTTGTTGATGGTGGACTACAACTCTGCGAAAGACAAAAGCAGATACTGTGCCAGATTATTTTGTCCCATAATTTCAGCAGGTTTGATATTTAGCGTTTTCAGTGTTGACTGATTTAGGAATATGGCAAGACCTAAATGCCTTAATTTTGTGCAGTTTCTTGTGGCAGATGCAATTAATTTTTATTTGCTGTCTGCCAGCCTTCAACCCATATTTTGACGCGCCTTTTAGATTACTCGGATAAAAAACTCAGGGCATCCGGAGCCGCAGTATCCGCAGAGTACGCAGGTACTTTCATCTACGACCGCTATTCCATTTACGAGTGACAACGATTTATTTCCGCAGATATCAATGCACTTGCCACACCCCTTACAAAACTGTTCCATAATCTTCAGTTTACGCTGTCGGCTTTCCAGTCTTTTCCAAATGGTGTCATCAACTTGTCCGCTCTCGAAGAACGCTATATTAGCATCAATTTCCTGCTCGGAGAGCATCCCGATGGCCAAGCCGTGAATCCCTTCAAGTCCTGCGACAAATGCCAGGCTTTTACGTGCCGACGATATCAGATTTCCTCCGGCCAGCGCCTTCATGGCATAGACCCCTTGTCCTGATCTCGCGCACGCGGCAATGGCTTCAGACATCTCTTCTGCTGATCCGTCAATTATTCCCATGCCGGTCTGGTTGATAAGCGGATGGATGACCTCGATTTCGGGGTGGGATGCCGCTCTTCTAAATGCCTCGATATAGTGGGAGGAGAGACCAACATGGGCGATCTTACCCTCCTGTTTCATCTTGAGGAGTTCCTCAAGCACTGCTGCTCGGTCTGTGAATGGATCGGCTATTCTCGCTCCATGGATATGTACGATATCCAACCGATCCCGCCCCAGCTCTTTGAGAGCGAGTTCTACATGCGCCCGTGCAGTGGCAGGGTCGGCGGTATGGGTTTTTGTGGCGATGATGACTTCGCCTTTCCAGGCATTAAGCGCTTCACGGACATGAGGGTATGTTCCGTAGAGGGTGGCCGTGTCAATCATCGTAACGCCGTGTTCCAGAGCATAACGGATGAGTCTGCCCCCTTCCTGTGCAGATACGCCGGCCTGCAGCGGGCCTAGGGGTAAAGTTCCAAAGACTAGCGGGAAGATGCTGATACCTGTGTTGCCGAGCTGTACTTTTTTCATATTGTCTCCTAATCGTGGCTGGGTCATTACACTCTCCCAGATGTTTCTTTTTCGATATACGATCTTCGCACCAAACTCAACGCAATTCTTTTGAATTCCATCAACCAGCCAATGCCTTAACCAGTGGAACGCTGGCGGTGAGTCTTTGCCCCACAATACCGGCCTCTTTTGGCGGCCATCTTTTCACGAACACTTGGCAGTACATCAAGGCCATTTTCCAGACATTCCGGTTCGCACCCCGCCTGTCTCGTAGTACACTGTTTTGCAGCACTGGCGAAATGAATCGTAACCGGAAGGTTACGGTCAGATAATTCCTTGCGGTAAAACCATCTGATATGTTACTTTTCCAAACCCTAAACTCATTTTATACCACAACTCAGGAGATACGATCATGGCGGATAAAATCAATGCACCGGAAAAAAATAAGGCGATCGAACTGGCGTTAAGTCAGATAGAGAAGCAGTTTGGCAAAGGCGCCATCATGCGGCTTGGAAATGACGAGCCGCTTCCGGGGGTGGACGCAATCCCTACCGGATCCATTTCTCTTGATGTGGCCCTTGGGGTAGGAGGTGTGCCGCGTGGCAGAATTGTGGAGATTTACGGCCCTGAGTCTTCCGGTAAGACCACCCTTGCTCTGCATATTGTTGCTGAAGCCATGAAAACAGGCGGAATTGCCGCTTTTGTTGATGCCGAACATGCTCTTGATATCGGTTATGCCCGGAAACTTGGTGTCAAGACCGACGATCTTCTGGTGTCGCAGCCGGACACCGGTGAGCAGGCTCTTGAAATTGCCGAAACACTTGTGCGAAGCGGTGCCATAGATGTACTGGTTGTTGACTCCGTGGCGGCGCTTGTTCCAAAAGCCGAGATCGAAGGGGATATGGGGGACTCCCACATGGGGCTGCAGGCTCGCCTGATGTCACAGGCTCTGCGCAAACTGACCGGCATCATCAGCAAATCCAACTGCTGTGTAATATTTATCAACCAGATCCGCATGAAGATCGGCGTGATGTTCGGTAATCCGGAGACAACCACCGGCGGCAACGCCCTTAAATTTTATGCATCGGTTCGTATGGACATCCGCAAAATATCCACCCTCAAGCAGGGGGATCAGGTAATCGGTTCCAGAACCCGCGTTAAGGTAGTCAAGAACAAGGTGGCACCACCCTTTAAAGAGGTCGAGTTCGATATCCTCTATGGTGAGGGGATTTCGCGCACCGGTGATGTCCTGGATCTTGCGGTCGAGAGAAACATAGTCGAGAAGAGCGGAGCCTGGTTCTCCTACGGCAAGGAGCGGATTGGACAGGGACGTGAAAATTCAAGGACATGGCTGAAAGAACACCCGGAAGTTCTGGCGGAAATCGAAGGGAGACTCTTGGAATTGGTAAAACCTGCTCCGATTTCAGAAAAGCCTGACAAGTCAGACAAGTCCGACAAGTCTGACAAAGTGAAGTAAATAACCGGAGGTTACGTCCATGGAACTGAACGAGATACTCACCATAGCTTTTAAGGCCAAGGGCTCCGATATTCATATAAAAACAGGGCTTCCACCCATCGTACGTATCGATGGCAGACTGCACCCTATCCCGAACGCCCAGCGGTTGTCGCCGGAATTTGTTTCCGATACAGCTCTTTCAATGATGAATGAACGTCAAAAGCGTATGTTTGAGGAGAATTCGGAGGTTGATCTGGCATATGCAGTGCCGGGACTGGGGCGTTTCAGGGTGAGCATCTACCGGCAGCGTGGCACGGTGGCTATGGTTTTCCGCTCCATAGCTTTCATCATCCCGTCGCTTGAAGGGTTAAATCTGCCACCTGTCATAAAAAAGATATGTCAGGAGGAGCGTGGACTTATCCTGGTTACCGGCACAACCGGATCCGGCAAATCCAGCACACTGGCCGCCATGATCGACTTCATCAACAACCAGCGCACATGCAACATCATCACCATCGAAGACCCTGTCGAATTCCTCCATCGCGACAACAAAAGCATCATCAGCCAGCGGGAGGTCGGTTCCGACACCCCAACCTTCTCAGCAGCCCTCAAAGGTGCTCTTCGCCAGGATCCTGATGTTATCCTGGTTGGCGAAATGCGGGACTATGAAACCATCGAAACCGCCATGACCGCAGCCGAAACCGGTCACCTCGTAATGTCCACTCTGCATACGATGGATGCCGCCGAAACGATCAACCGTATCATCGGCGTATTCCCCCCCTACCACCAGCGCCAGGTACGCATCCAGCTCGCCAGCATCATCAAGGCGGTCATATCGCAGCGGCTGGTTCCGAGAATTGATGGCAAGGGGCGTGTTCCGGCGGTAGAGGTCATGCTCGCCTCTGCCCGCGTACGCGAGTGCATCGATGACAAGGATAAGACCAAACAGCTAAATGACGCCATTTCGCAGGGCTTTATAACATATGGAATGCAGACTTTTGACCAGTCGCTGATGAAACTCTTTACGGGTAAACTGATCAGCTACGAGGAGGCGATCCGCCAAAGCTCTAATCCTGACGATTTTGCTCTTAAAGTATCTGGCATTTCAAACACTTCCGATGCCTCCTGGGATGATTTTGAGAGTAAAGATAATCCCGCAGCGGAGCAGGAAAAGTTTGAAATCGAGAAGTATTGAACCGTTGACGAAGCAGCAGGCGTATCAGTACGCCCTCAGGCTTCTGACAGGCAAGGATTATTCCGTCGTCCGGATGCGTGCGAAGCTGGTTGCGCGGGATGTAATTGAAGAGGATGTTGAAGCTGTCATCCTCCAGTTGCAGGGAGAGGGGTGGATGGATGACCGGCGCTATGCCGGACGTTTTGCGGAGTCTGCCGTTAAAGAGGGGCGGTTTTACGGATCGCGACTGCGGATGGAGATGCGCCGGAAAGGCTTTGATGCTTCACTGGTAAACGAGATTCTGGGTTCGTTATTCTCAGATTCTGACGAAGTTGCCGAGGTAAGAACCGTCGCGTCGCGTCGCTACCCCGGCTTCAACTTTTCTGCCGCAACAGATCGAGACAAGCGGAGGGCAATCTCCTTTCTGCAGCGGAGGGGATTTGGGATTTCATCGATAATGCAGGCTCTTCGTACTACGGAAGAATCATACTAACTTTTTGAGGGATGTCATGACAGGAACAGAGATTCGAGCACGTTTTTTGAAGTATTTCTCCGACCGGGGGCACACGGTTGTGGCAAGTTCAGGGATTCTCCCCAAGAACGATCCGACACTGATGTTTGCCAACGCCGGTATGAATCAGTTCAAGGACTGTTTTTTAGGGATGGAGGATCGCGGCTACTACCGAGCGGCCAGTTCGCAAAAGTGCGTAAGGGCCGGTGGCAAACATAACGACCTTGAAAATGTAGGGCGTACGGCACGCCATCACACTTTCTTTGAGATGCTCGGAAACTTCTCGTTCGGCGATTATTTCAAAAAAGAGGCGATTGCCTTTGCCTGGGAATTTCTGACCTGCGACCTCGGGCTGGATAAGAGCCGTCTGTATGTCTCCGTTTATACAGAAGATGACGAAGCGGCCGATATCTGGCATCAGCAGGAAGGGGTGCCGCGAGAGCGGATTTTCCGTTTTGGCGAGAAGGATAACTTCTGGTCGATGGGTGATACCGGGCCATGCGGGCCATGCACGGAGATTTTCTACGACCAGGGTGCAGAGGCGGGGTGCGGTAGCCCGGAATGCACAGTAGGCTGCGACTGCGACAGATACATGGAAATATGGAACAACGTCTTCATGCAGTTCAACCGCTCCAGCGACGGAACAATGACACCGCTCCCGAAGCCCTCCGTTGACACCGGCATGGGGCTGGAGCGGATCACCGCCGTCATGCAGGGTGTTACGACCAATTATGATACCGATCTTCTTCAGGGGATCATCCGGCATATAGAGCGTCTCTCCGGCAAAAAATACCGCTCCGGCGAAAAGGATGACGTATCAATGCGCGTCATTGCCGATCACGCCAGAGCCGTAACCTTCCTGATCTGTGACGGGGCGCTCCCCTCCAACGAGGGGCGCGGCTATGTGCTGCGCCGTATCATGCGACGGGCTGCCAGACATGCCAAGATGCTCGGCTGCTCCGAGCCGGTGCTTTATCAGATGGTCGATGCTGTGCGCGATATGATGGGGGATGTCTATCCGGAGCTTCTTGAACGTGAATCGTACATCAAAAAGGTGGTTCTGGCCGAGGAGCAACGCTTTATAGAGACGCTTGACCGCGGCCTTGCTATTTTGAACGATGAGGTTGCCAAACTTCGCGCCGACAACAGGAAAATAATTCCGGGCGAAGTCCTCTTCAAACTGTACGATACATTCGGTTTTCCGACCGACCTGACCGGCGATATCGTCGAGAGCGAAGGTTTTGATATTGACGAATCCGGTTTTGAGACATACATGGAGCGGCAGCGCGAGCAGGCTCGCGAACATTGGAAAGGCTCCGGCGAAGAGGGGATTGATCAGATCTACAAGGAGCTGCATAGTCGGGGGGTACGGAGCAGATTTGTCGGATACGACGAGATGACGGTCTATTCGCCGGTATCGGCAATTATCAAGAATGGGGCTGTTGTCGAGAGCGCCGCTGCCGGTGACACTGTCGAAATAATCACCGAAACTACGCCGTTCTACGGCGAATCAGGTGGGCAGAAAGGGGATTCCGGCAGCATATCGACCGGCAACGCCCATCTGGATATTATCAGTTCGAGCCGTCCCTTTACTGATATGACAGTTCACAAGGGGGTTATTAAAGAGGGTGTGCTAAAGAGCGGGGATGCCGCCGATCTTAAAGTCTCACACGTTGAAAGGTGTGCCACCGCCCGCAACCACACAGCGACTCATCTGCTCCAGACCGCACTGCGCCTGGTGCTGGGTGATCATGTCAAGCAGGCCGGTTCTCTGGTCTCGGCAGACCGTCTCCGCTTTGACTTTACCCATTTCTCCGGTATGACCGACGCTGAAATCCGCCAGATCGAAGATATCGTCAACGGCTTTGTCATGGCCAATGACGATGTCGTGACAAAAGAGATGAACGTGACTGAGGCGATTGAGGCGGGTGCCACTGCGCTTTTTGACGAAAAATACGGAGATACGGTGCGGGTTGTCCGGGTGGGGGAGGTCAGCATGGAACTTTGTGGCGGTACCCATGTACGGGCGGCCGGCGACATCGGTCTTTTCAAGATTATCTCGGAGGCTGGAATCGCCGCCGGAGTAAGGCGTATTGAAGCTTTGGCCGGCACCGGTGCGCTCGGTTTTGTGCATCAGCTTGAGGAAGATCAGCGTACAATAGCCTCCATGCTGAAGGCGGAAGGTGGAAACGCCGTCGAAAAACTTGAAAAACTGCTGCTGCGCCAGAGGGAGTTGCAGCGGGAGATAGAAGCTCTGCAGGGGAGGCTGAATGCCGCAGCATCGGGCGATCTGCTATCTCAGATTGTCGAAGCGAACGGCATAAAACTCCTGGCTGTTCAGGTGCAGGCAGACGATGTCAAGGCTTTGCGGGAACTGTCCGACACCCTGAAAGAGCGGATGGGTGATGGGGTACTGGTGCTTGGTGCTGTCATCGAAGGTAAGGCTGCTCTTCTTGTGGCTGTTACCAGAGAGTTGAGCGCAAAAATAAAAGCCGGTGACATAATCAGACAGATTGCGCCAATTATCGGCGGGAGCGGCGGCGGCAAACCGGAACTGGCACAGGCAGGCGGAAGTCTGCCGGAAAAACTTGGTGATGCGCTTGAGGCTGTTTCCGCAATTCTTTCGGGGGTTAGCAAATAAAACATGAAACATCTGATCGAAAAAGCGAATACCCTGATGGAAGCACTGCCGTATATCCGGCGGTTTGCCGGAAAGACTTTTGTCATAAAGTATGGCGGTCACGCCATGGCGGACGAAAGGCTTAAAGAGTCGTTTGCGCTCGATGTCGTGCTGCTGAAGTCACTTGGAATCAACACCGTTATCGTTCATGGCGGTGGTCCTCAGATCAATGAAACTTTAAAGCGTTACGGAATCGTGTCCGAATTTGTCCGGGGGATGCGTGTGACAGATGCCGAAACGATGCAGGTGGTTGAGATGGTGCTGGCCGGTCAGGTAAACAAGGAGGTTGTCGGTTACCTGAATCAGCATGGCGGTCGTGCGGTCGGCCTCTCCGGAAAAGATGGCACTCTGCTCCTCTCGAAAAAACTGCTTCAGGAAGTTAAAGGAGATGACGGCAGAGTTGAACTGGTTGATATCGGCTATGTCGGTGATGTTGTCAAGGTCAACACTGATCTGATTACAACTCTGGAACATGGCAAATATATTCCGGTTATTGCACCGATCGGCGTCGGACTGGAGGGTGAGAGCTACAACATCAACGCAGACTTGGTTGCCGGTAGGGTTGCAGCAGCGCTGAATGCCGAAAAACTGATTCTTCTGACTGATGTAAGCGGTGTCAAGGATAAGAGCGGAACACTTCTGCAGAGTATTGCCGTGGCGGATTTGAACAGGCTTATCGAGGAGGACGCCATCACCGGGGGAATGATTCCTAAGGTTGTCTGCTGCGCCGATGCCCTCAATGAGGGGGTGAAGAAAGCCCATATCATTGACGGTCGGATGGAGCATGCCGTGCTGCTTGAGATATTCACCGATGTAGGTATCGGGACGGAGATAACGAAGTAATATTTCTTCAAGCTGCCGGTGCGTAGCCATTTAGCGTTAAAAGAACAACAGGATCTGTTTAAGCAGAAGAATGAAAAACTTGAAATGGCGCTGGCACGGTCAAAACACCATCTCCTGTTTGCTAATAACTTGGAGTAAGCGCGCAACATGCAGAAATAGAAAGCATATTCGCCATGTACATTTCAAAGTGCAGGATATAGGTAGTTTCAGGATTTTTTCACGCTGTTTCTTGCAATTTCACCCTGATTTTTTTCGTTTCAAAAATCCTTGAAGAATTTTTTTATTTCAGATCGTTTCAATCAAGCGCGATACTTGGAAGTAACTTTTGAAGTCACTTTTTCAAAAACCCACAAAAAAAGCACTTACAAAAATCTTGTAAGTGCTTGAATTTTTTGGTGGAGCTGAACAGGATCGAACTGTCGACCTCTTGACTGCCAGTCAAGCGCTCTCCCAGCTGAGCTACAGCCCCACTTTAAGGTAGACACATAGCAAATAATACCGACCGTGTCAAATAAAAATCCATGGTTATGGCAATTGTTCAGATGGCTCGGACAGGAATCAAAACAATACATGATCGTCCTGCTACTTGACTGCAAGAACCGAATGAACGCTGTAGTGCCGGAAGGAGAGCGACCAACCCAACTGTTGCCGTTGAACAAGATGCTGACCGATTCTGTAAAAATGATCGCATATCGTTCTGAGACTGCTTTGGTTGGGTTGTAGCTGGTTACTTGAATAAAGAGGATGAGGCTCGTGCGCTTATCAGGGAACTGTTTGTTTCATCCGCTGATATTGTACCTGACGAGTTGGCGCAGACACTGACTATCAGGATACACCGAATGGCAAGTCCGGTTCATGATAAGGCAATTGCAGGGCTATTGGAGGAGTTAACCAAGCAGGAGTTCCGGCACCCGGAAACTGGAGCTTAAATGGTCTACGTGCTGGCATAATGTGACATGGCCAATTCCTACCGAATCAAGAAGTCTGAAATTATAAGAATTATTGACCAGACCCTTTTTTTTACCTTATTATCTGTTTGCTTTAAAGCATACAGATAATAGGGAGGGGCTATGGCCGAAACGCTTTCGAGACTAGAACGAAGACGGGAACTGCTCTACAGACAGCTGCAAGAGACAGGTGATTTCAGGCGTGGGAAGGTATCGGTCTTGTATCGTAAGTGCGGGAAGAAAAACTGTGTCTGTGCTCAGGAAGAACATCCAGGACACGGCCCTCTGTATTTATGGAATGCCACCATTGGTGGAAAAAGCTATGCAAAGAACTTAAAGCTTGGTTCTGATATGGAAAAATATCTTGAAGAAACGGCCAATCACAAGCGGTTCCAAGAGGTTTGCAATGAGATCGTCGCGATAAACGAACAAATCTGCGATATACGTCCAGCCCGGGTAATAGAAGATGAGGACGGCCTGGCCGCTCTTAAAAAAAAATTGCAGCAGATGTTCACAGCGAAGTACAAAAAGAAATAGATCCGGTTGTCAGGCGGTATGGCAAAGAAAAAGATGCGTACGGTGGTTTTGACCTTGAGGCATTTGAGATGAGCATTTGTTTCGGTATGCACGCTGTCGGCTGTAAAATGCTTGAAACACTTTAAAACGCTGATGGTGGTGGTCACCGCGGTGCCACTATTCCCTGCGAGAAAGGGCATACCGCCGTATTTGTGGACTACCGGGAGAAAAAGTTACTCACGGTCGTAGGTGAAGTGACCGTCAAACACGCATATTACCACGACAAAGAACGCAACTCTGGATTTTGTCCGAAAGATATTTCCCTCGATATCGTCTCAACGAGATACAGTCCCGGTGTCCGTCGGTTGATGAGCAGGGTGGAAGCTATGCGCCTTTTTGATCTTGGGCATCGGGATTTGCATGAGCTGGCAGGTATCCGTGTTAATGCCAAGTAGGTGGAACGCCAATCACACCTGGTAGGTGATCAGGTAGAGATGTTTCATAGTGTGCAGGCTGAAGCTGCAATGTCGGACAAGGTTATTTCTATCAAGACGATCCCCCGAATGTACATATGTATGGATGGCACCGGAGTCCCGGTGGTAAAGCGTCCATCTGCCTGAATGGGATCCCCATAAATTTGTCACACACCCAGGGCTGACTGATTGCCTTCACCGCGTTGCTGTGTTACAGTTAACTGCCAAAAAAACAGACAAAGGCAATTATTCATAAATGACACTCCCCCTCAAGATTGATAAATCGCTGCGCGAACGTCGCCGGATCACCCGCCTGTTGGACTTTTTGAAGCGGGATGATCTGACCGGCGAACAGATGGAGCGTATCGGGCGGCGGCTTCAAAAGTCCGGCAAAAGGGCACTCTCGCCGCTGGTGCGAAAACTCTGGCGCGAAGAGAACGGCACAAACATATATCGTTACACCTGCATGCTCGATTTTTTCGATGCATCAGCCTGGATAAATCAACTGATCCAGATCACCCTGCAGCGCAAAGACCTCGAAGAGGATGGCAAACTTGCCCTGCTGGACGTGCTGCATGAGAGCGGCATCGATGTTACCGCCCCCCCCTTCGCCTCCATGACCGGCTATGGTGCTTCCTCTCTTGAAGGTTTCGCGGAAGATTGTCTGAAAGATGGCGAGCGGGGTCTGGTTCGCTTCATTGACACTTTTCTGGATGTGGCCGATGAATATCGAGAGCGGATGCTGCGCCGCCTCTCCGAAAACAGCTCTGCCGAGGCGGTGGCTCTCCTTGAAATCCTCCTCTCGTTCGAGAAGCCGGAGATCGTCAGAAGTGCTATCACCGCTCTAGGGAGGAGTAAAAACGGTTTTGCCCTGGATGTTCTGGGGCGCGCCGAAACCCGCCTCGACGGGGAGCAGCTTGATCTCATCAGACGCAGCATAAGACGCCTCTCCTTTGTCGGAATTCGCGAACCGGTTCAATTACCGCAATCCGTCCAGCAGCCCCTCCCCTTCCATGACGTATGTGCCGGCCCGATCGATTTCTACGGCTCCCGTTCGCTCTGGTTCTCTTGGAGTCAGGACGGCAAGGGTTTTGCGGCCATGCTGGTTCTGACCGGCGAGACGGACGGTATGCTGAATGCGGTCAGCTACCGGATGAAGGATGAAAAAGAGTACGGCCATGTTCTAAAGGACGTCGCTGACGGCGAGATGCTGATTCCGGTTGACTCTGACTACGCTCTGGCTCTCCTGCGCGATGCCCTTTATCTCTGTCGGGAGCATGGTTTTTATCTCCCACCCGATTTCTATGTGGATATGCGTCTATTCCGTCCTGACGCCCTCAAGCCGGGAGCATATGTCCCACGATTCAACCTTATTCATCTGGAGGGGATCGTGGCGAAAATTCCTGGATATGTAGCCACAAGCAATGAACTCCTTGACGACCCTGCTCTTGAAGGGTGGGTTCTGACCGAGACGGCAGTGTATGATGTTGCAGAGCGCTTCATTGCGCTCGAAGCGGATGGCGGCTCCGATATGGTTACATCTGCGGCGCTTGAGACCGAGATTTCAAAATGCTGCGAAGAGCTAGTAACCCCGCGCCGTGCGGAGATAATCAAGAGGCTGCTCCTGGCCGCTGATTATATGCAGCAGATCGATCCGGGGGATGCTTCGGTGCAGCAGACACTGGCAACGGCGCTCAGCCTTGTCGGGGGTTTTCTGCCGGACAGCCGTCACCCTTTTGTCCGGCGGCTGCTGCTCGATAGTATCGATGCTGCCCGCCAGAGCCTGGCAGAGGGTTATGACCCGAGAGATGAGGAGTGGTATGATGACGAATACGACGACTGATTGTGAACGGATTGCCGTCATTGGCGGCGGCAGTTGGGGAACGGCTCTGGCGGGACGTCTTGCTGCCAAAGGGCATGACACGCTGCTCTGGGCATATGAGCCGGAACTTGTCGCTGAGATAAACTCCGGTCATACCAACTATTTATATCTATCCGGCATACCGCTGCATCCGACACTGGCCGCTACCGGCGACCTTAAAGAAGCTGTCAGCGGGCGAGGGATCGTGCTGCTCGTCACGCCGGTTCAGGTCATGCGAAGCGTCCTGAAACAGCTTGCCCCACACCTGCCGGCAGATGCGGTTATCGCCAACGCATCAAAGGGGATCGAGCTGGAGACCCTCCTCTCCGTATCCCGGATATGTAAGGAGCTGCTGGGGGAAGAGATCCTCTCCCGTTATGTCGCGTTGTCCGGCCCGACCTTTGCCCGCGAAGTGGCGCAGGAACTCCCCTCGCTGATTGTTGCGGCATCCCGCAACGCCGAAAGCGCAAAACGCATTCAGACTGCTCTAAGCGGCCCGAGTCTGCGGGTCTACACCAATAGTGACGTTGTTGGTGTCGAGCTGGGTGGGGCGGTCAAAAACGTAATCGCTATTGCGGCGGGTATCTGCGACGGGCTCGGTTTTGGCTATAACGCGAGAGCTGCCCTTATCACACGGGGGCTGGTGGAGATGAACCGCCTCGGTCAG
>Ga0194060_10002129_pt1 | contig 14164 bp, 13 predicted proteins | sample SepL225m_MetaG_FD_163427 | JGI IMG/M metagenome (GOLD analysis project Ga0194060, IMG submission 163427) | Anoxic zone freshwater microbial communities from boreal shield lake in IISD Experimental Lakes Area, Ontario, Canada - Sep2016-L222-5m | ecosystem: Environmental > Aquatic > Freshwater >... | reverse complement strand
TACATTGCCAAACCTGTCGGCATCAGGAATTTTACCAAAGCATACAACAGTACCCGGAAGGTTGCCATAGAGAAATCGATTTATGAATTCTCGAACCAGGCGAAAATTGTCTCGATCATCGGGCATACGCACCGCCCCCTCTTTGAATCCCTCTCAAAGGTGGACTTTCTGAACTTCAGGATTGAAGAGCTTTGCCGTGCTTATCCATCTGCTGACAGTGAGCAGCGTACTGATATTGAGCAGATCATTGCGTCGCTGAAAACAGAACTGGAAGCCTCTTACAAGCAGGGGAAGAAGATTGGTTTGCGAAGTGGTCGCTATAAAAATATTACTATTCCAAGTATTTTCAACTCTGGTTGCACCATTGGTAAACGTGGTATTACAGCTCTTGAAATTGAGGGGAACAAGATACGTCTTGTCTATTGGTATATTGGCAAGCAGAGCCGTAAATTTATCAGTGTTCGCAGTAACCAGCCGACAGAGCTCGGTTCAACAGGTTTTTCACGGGTGGTTTTGAATGAAGACTCGCTTGACTATGTTTTTTCTCGCATTCGTTTACTGGCGTAAAGCGGGAGCACTCATTTTTACTCGAAGTCAAATCTTTGCGGATATTTGTGCGATTCAAACACTACATCAGATTCTGAGGATCAACATCAACGATAAAGATAACTCCCGATGAGCGAAAACGTGCTTTTATCTCGTTCCCCAGGTGTTTGATAAAAAGGGGAGAGAGTTTGCCGTTGATGAGCTTGACAAGGAGGTGATATCGGTACCGATCTCTGATTTTGGCGATACATGCCGGAGCTGGTCCAAGAATGACTCCCTTTTCTGATGGGAGGTGATGCGACAGACTCTCTTTGCAGTAGAGTGCTGCTGCTGCCGCCTCTTGTTCATCTTCGGAGGAGCATTCAAATTTTATGAGCCGCGAGGCTGGGGGGTAAAAAAGCTCCTGGCGGATTGCACTCTCGTTGCTGTAAAATTGTTCAAAGCTTCCATGCAGTATCGCTTTAAAGAGATCGTTGTCCCGGTTGTAGACTTGCAGGTAGACTTCACCCGGTTTTAAGGCGCGTCCGGCACGTCCGGCCACCTGGGTGAGGAGAGAGAAGATTCGTTCTGATGCCCTGAAATCAGGGATATTGAGTCCAATGTCGGCCATAAGCACTCCCACAAGGGTTACTGAAGGAAAATCGAGCCCTTTGGCAACCATCTGTGTGCCGAGAAGAATGCGGGCCTTGCGATCGTGAAACTCTTTGAGAATCCGTCCGTGAGAGCCTTTGGTGGTGGTGGTATCGACATCCATCCTGAGAATCTTCTCCTCGGGAAAGAGGGTTTGCAGCTCCTCTTCTATGCGCTCGGTGCCGCTGCTTTTATAAAAAAGTTCTGCTGATCCACATGTTTTACATGAAGCGGTGAATCTTTCGGTGTGTCCGCAATAGTGGCAGCGGAGCTGTTTTTGGGTGGCATGATACACAAGAGGGATGTTGCAAAACTTGCAGAGTGGAATATGGCCGCAGCTCAGGCAGAAGATGCTCCCGGCAAACCCTCGTCTGTTCTGCAGAAGAATAACCTGTTCATCTTTTTCAAGCCGGCGAGCTATCTGCTGGTAGAGGAGCTCTGAAATTGATGCTGAGGCTTTTGGATTGTCTTTCATCCAGACAAGGTGGATGAGAGGCATTGCTGCCCCATCGATCCTTTCTGGAAGGTTGATCAGGCTGTATTTGCCACTCTTTGCGTTATGGTATGATTCGAAAGAGGGAGTGGCCGAGCCGAGCAGGCAAATTGCCTTGCTCAACATTGCTCTCATAACAGCCGTATCGCGGGCATGGTAGCGGGGATTACGGTCTTGCTTGTAAGCGCTGTCGTGCTCTTCATCAACAATGATTGCGCCAAGGTTTTCGATGGGTGCAAAAATGGTTGAGCGGGCCCCAAGGGCAATTTTTGTTTTTCCTTCACGGATGCTGTGCCAAGCCTCATATTTTTCCTGTTCACTCATCGCGCTGTGCATGATGGTAATGTCACCATCAAAGTGTTCGCGGAATCGCCCGGCGGTTTGAGGGGTTAGCGCTATTTCAGGCACCAGAACAATGGCGCTTTTTCCTGCAGCAAGGACTGTTTTCAGGAACTCAATATAGACAAGAGTTTTACCACTTCCAGTGACACCGTGCAGAAGAAACGTTCGGTATTCCTGTTGTTCAAAAGAGCCACGGAGTTGCTCGAGAGCACTCTGTTGGGCAGTGGTAAGTGTTTTTGGAGATTGTGGCTTTTCAGAAAAACCGGTCGAAAAGTGGCTAGTTACCTCGAGTTGCACGGTTTCAACCAACCCTTTATGGACAAGGGTATTGAGGATCTCCCGCGAGGTGTTGAGTGTTTCTGGAAGAGCGTACTCGGGGTACAATGAGAGAAGCATCGTGAAGGTGTCAAGCTGTTTTTGCGCCTTCTTCAGACTCTCTTCCCCTTTTTCAGGTACAGGATATACTGTGCGGTAAGCTGTTTTTTGTTTTGGCTTTCTTGATAAAAACTTTTTTGTAAGTCGCAGATGCCCACCCCTCTCAAGTTCAGCAATGGTTCGGTAGAGCTGTTTTTTTCCGAGGCGACGCTGAAGCTGGGTAATGGTCAGCCGCTTCTCTGTCGTGAGTATCTTTATGATTGATCGTCGCAGTGCGGTGTTGATTATTTTCGGGCTCTCTGCATTCAGTTCAAAACCGGTCACTTCGACAATATCGTGAACGGTGGTTCTCACTGCGGAGGGAAGCGCTGCCGTCAGGGTATCAATCTCCCTTGTGAGATAGTAATCAGCCATCCACAGGGTGAGTTGCAGGAGTTCCGGGTTCAGGACGCGTCGCCCACCGTAGAGAATGTCAGAGATCTCAATATTGGAGACCTCTTCGCTCTCTTTGGTGAGAATATCGAGAATATAGCCAGTTGCTACACCTCCATTACCACCTTTTACTGAGAGAAGTACCAGGCATCCAGCCTTGATCTCTTCATCCCGGGTATCGGAAAGCTTGACAAGAAATGGCTCTCCTCTGAAAAATTTTTCTGCTATGGTCAGTGCATACATGGCGATGAATGAAAAAAGCCAGTACTTTGGTACTGACTTTTTTATGAATGAATGGGGCCTGCCTGCTTTTCAGGAGACAAGAGCCTGAAGAATTCTGTCGCGGATCTCCTCTACTTTTCCTGTGCCAATGATGGCGTGAAAACGGGGTGCACTAAGGCTTCCGTTTTGCGATAATCCTGTGTAGTATTCAATGAGCGGGGCAGTTTGGGCATGGTATATCTGGAGCCGTTTTTTAACAGTTTCTGCGTTATCATCCTCTCTTTGAACGAGAGGTTCGCCGCTCTCATCATCAATTCCCTCATTTGTTGGCGGATTAAACTGGATATGATAGGTTCTTCCTGAAGGGGGGTGGACCCTCCGTCCACTCATTCGCTGAATGATATCGTCATCTTCTACACTGATTTCAACCACATGATCAATGCGTACCCCATCTTTTCCGAGAGCTTCAGCCTGGGCAAGAGTCCTTGGAAAACCGTCAAAAAGGCATCCGTTGAGACAGTCGGCCTCTTTCAGACGCTCTTTGACAAGGCCGATAATGATCTCGTCAGAGACCAGTTGGCCTGCCTCCATTATTTTTTTTGCCGCAACACCGAGAGCTGTTCCTGCGCTTACAGCAGAACGCAGCATATCCCCGGTGGATATCTGCGGTATACCAAGGGTTTTTGATATGTAGTTTGATTGTGTGCCTTTTCCGGCCCCGGGAGCTCCCAATAGAATAATTCTCATTAAACGATTTTTAGAGGGTTTTTTTGTGTGGTCACAATCGTGATTTTTTGCTTTGATGGTTTTGTCTCGGAGAAAGAGGGCTCTGTTCCTGGTACGCTCTCCGCGACACTCTGCTCCTGATTGCTTTCTGAAGTTATTCCAGAAGGGAGAGCCTCCTCTCGTTTTACCGAGTGCTTTATCTGGATGGTTTGTACCAGTGGTCTTTTTTTGAATTCAATCGGTGTGGCTTTGGCTACGCTTTCAGGTTTAGCCTTCTGGGGTATTGGTTTATCATTAAACATCTGCAGCATTTCTTCTGTTGAACTTTTACTGTCAAGAGAACGGTAGTGGTAATCCTCTTCTGAAATCTGATGTTTATTGAAATTGAAGTCCATCGCGCCAAGCATCATTCTGATGACTCTGCGGCTCTCTCCAAGGTCACCTCTTGACTCAATCTGGGTCTCTGCTTTGGCATGGACGGTTGTTATCAGAAACCCGCTGCTGTCTTTTTCTTCAAAGAGTCCGAAAGTGACATTGATCTTCATGCCGAAAAGAAGAACGGAGCTGACTTCGGCTCGAATGGTGGTCATGCCTCCAGGAGCTGCTTTTTCACTGATTGCAAACCACCCAATCCAGTGGTAAATTTTGTCCAGAATAAATGCTGATATTACAGCCAATGGTTTTCCATACCGCCGTACTCTTAATTCATCAAAAACGGGTTTTTCTGATGTGTGTGTGGCATTGGAGGTAATGCCGTGGTATGCTTTGTTAAATTCGTTCTGAAAAGGAATGTAATCGTGCAACTCCATAATTATTGATAGTGTTAGAGATTATTGCGGCTCATTCAAGACCTTTTGTTGCAAGTTGGCCACATGCGGCGTTAATGGTCGTTCCATAGCTTTTTCTGACGGTGACATGAATTCCTGCATTGACGAGGTATTGCTTGAACAGCTCCCTTGTAGCACTGTAAACAGGGCTGAAGCCCATATTAATGATTGAATTGTAATCAATCAAATTTATTTTGCATAAAAAGCTTCTCGAAAATCGTGCAAGCATTTTTGCATCTTCCAGAGAGTCGTTCACTCCATTCAGGAGCATGTAGACAAGGGTGACAGGTATACCGGTCAATGCTGTGTATTCCGCAAGAGATTTCCCAAGTTCTTTCAGCGGGTATTGCCTTGCTGCAATTGGCATCAGTGTTTCGCGTTTCTGTTGGTCGGCAGTATGAAGCGAAACAGCGAGCTTTGTTTTCATACCTGATTTTGCAATTCTCTCTATTTCAGGTATTACCCCTACGGTCGATATGGTCACTTTTTTTTGTGAAATTGAGAACCTGTACTGTTTATTGCAGAGGGTCTCAATGGCTTCGATAACATTGTCGGTATTCAGGAGAGGCTCTCCCATACCCATGAACACAATATTTGTGATGGCAAGGTCTGACTTTTTTGCCGAAAGTATCGTGTTGAGGGCGTACGCCTGTCCGGCAATCTCTCCTGCGCTGAGATTGCGATGCAGCCCCATTTTTCCCGTTGCGCAGAAAGAGCATTGAAAAGGGCAGCCAACCTGCGATGAGAGGCAGGCTGTCATTCTCTCTCCTGAGGGAATAAGCACGCTTTCGACTTTTTTGTTATCCTGGAGTTTCAGAAGAATTTTTTCAGTTGGCTGATCGCACTCTTCATCGAAACTTTTCTCGTGCTCCACAATCTCTGGACGGATAATTGAGAATGATTCCGAAAGCTTTTTGCGTAATGAACGGCTCAAGATGGTCATCTCCTCAAAGCTTGGTGCATGGTGGCTGAAAAGCCACTGGTGTATCTGGGCAGCCCTGAATGAGGGTTCTCCCAGGGTAATCATTGCCTGCTGAAGCTCTTTGAGCGTCAGATCCATCATGTTTGGAATCACTGTGGTCATGAAATCAATGGGAGTTGTTACGTGGAAAAAATAGTGGGTATTCCCTAAATTATATAAAACGCGGAAAAAAGCATAAATTGAATTTTATGCTTTTATAATGGTTATTCCCAACTCATGATAGTACCAGAGTATGGTCGGACGCTTAATACCGAGGAATGGTCTCCGGTCATCGATGCGCTGCTTGAAGGTCAGCATTTTGTTCTTACAACTCATGAAAATTCTGATGGTGACGGGCTGGGAAGTGAGATAGCCCTTGCGCTTGTGCTGAGGGCTCTCGGCAAGGAGGTGGCCATCGTCAATCCAACAGAGGTACCTCCTAATTACCAGTTTCTAAAAAAATTATATCCAATAGCTTTTTTTGACAAAAAGAGTGAGGAGGCGATACAGCAGTTGGTGCTTTGTGATGTTGTCGTGCTCCTTGATGCCAATTTGAGGGACAGAATGGGGCCTCTCTGGCCCCATGTCAATTTTTCGAAAGAGCTTGGAAGTCTGAAACTGGTTTGTGTTGATCATCATCTTGAACCTGATGATTTTACTGATGTTATGGTTTGTGAGAATTATGCTTCATCGACGGGTGAGCTCGTCTATGGGCTGATCTCTGCGCTTCAGGAGAGGTTGGAGCGCAATCTGTTTACTCCCGGGATTGCTGAAGCTCTTTATGTCGCTGTTATGACGGATACTGGTTCTTTCAGATTCCCTAAAACAACTCCCTATGTCTATCAGCTTGCTGGCGACCTTGTTAACAAGGGAGCTGATGCTGCTGAAATTTATGACACGATCTATAACTCCCTGACTCCAAATGCCCTCAAGCTTCTGGGGGTGGCTCTGAGTGCCATTACCATTCTGGATAATGGCGAAATTTCATGGCTCTTTATTTCGCAGGATATGATCAAGGCGACCGAGAGCAAGCTTTTTGATACCGATCTTATTATCCACTATCTTTTAAGTGTTCCTTCGGTGCGAATTGCTGTGTTGATGGTTGAGATGCAGGATGGAAGAACCAAGGCAAGTTTCCGTTCACGCGGGAATATTTATGTCAATCAGTTGGCTAAGCAGTATGGTGGTGGTGGCCACATGAATGCAGCCGGTTGTCTTTTTCAGCTCTCTTCTGACAAAGCACAGAAGGTTTTGCTTGAGGATGTGCGACTCTTTCTGAAAAGTCATAAAGAACAGGGTAAAGGGCAGGGTTTTCTACGTTAAACATTGATTTATTTTGTGTTATGAAAATAAGTGTAACAAAAAGTGATTTTCACACTCTTGGCGCGGATCTTCTTGCTCTGCCGTTCAGTAGTGTTGCACTAAAAGATGAGGGTGAAAATGCACTTTCCGCATCAGGTGTTGATCTTCAGCTTCTTGCAGATTTCAAGGGTGATGCGGGGGAGATTGTTGTTTTGTATGGAGTGCAAAAGGGTTTCTCTGCATCAAGGATTGTGTTGCTTGGTGTTGGTGAGGGTAAAAAGATTGATGACTGGCGTAAGGCGGCAGTTGCGCTTGCTTCAAAAGCTGTAGAACTGAAGTGTCAAAAGATTGCAATTGACCTCTCCGGGATAGGCTCTCTTGCAGTGACAACGGGACAATCAGTGACTTCGCTGGCAGCAGCGTTTGTTGAAGGCTCTTTTACAGGCTCCTATCGGTTTGACCGTCTTAAAAGCGGCAAACTTGAGGAAAAGGGGAGAGAGGAGAGGTCGGTGGAGATTGCAGAGCTTGTTTTTGTAGCCTCTTCGGATGCTTTTGAAGAGATCGAAAGAGGCGTGATTGATGGAGAGATCGTTGGTTCGTGCAAAAAAATGGCCAGAGATTTGGTAAATCTTCCGGGCAATTATCTCAATGCCAACGATATTGCAAAGGCGGCAGAGGAATCTGGCAAGAGATCTGGTTATCGTGTAGAGGTATTTCATAAAAAAGAGATAGAGTCTCTTGGAATGGGTGGGTTGCTTGCGGTGAACAAGGGCAGCGATCAACCCCCAACCTTTACGGTGCTTGATTATACTCCAAAAGGAGCTGCCAGAGCGGTTGTTGTGCTTGTGGGTAAAGGGGTAACGTTTGATTCTGGTGGAATTTCTCTGAAACCCTCTGAAAATATGGGGGAGATGAAGTCTGATATGTCGGGCGCGGCAAGTGTTTTGGGTGCCGTGGAGGCTGCCGCTCGTCTTGCGCTTCCCCTGCGTGTTATCGGGTTGCTTCCAGCAACGGACAATATGCCGAGTGGGACGGCCCAGCAGCCAGGCGATGTCATTACCACCTATTCAGGAATTACGGTTGAGGTGGGAAATACTGATGCCGAAGGGCGACTTATTCTGGCCGATGCCTTGACCTATGGCAAGGAAAAATATAATCCTGATGTTATTGTTGATGTTGCGACGCTTACTGGAGCCTGCATTGTTGCTCTTGGATATTCAGTTGCCGCTCTTTTCAGCAATAATGACAAGCTTGCTGAAGAGATTTTTCAGGCAGGAGAACAATCGGGTGAAAAGGTGTGGCGAATGCCGCTCTGGGATCTTTATAGTGAGCAGATCAAGTCTGATGTTGCGGATGTCAGCAATACCGGGGGGCGTGGAGCCGGTGCGGTGACGGCTGCAAAATTTCTTGAGAAATTTATTGATGGCCATGGCAACTGGGCGCATATTGATATTGCTGGCCCCTCTTTTGCACCGAAAGGCACTGGTAAAGTGAATGGTGGAACGGGTTTTGGGGTTGCTCTGCTTGTTGGGTTGCTGAAGAAATTGTCATGTTGATAGTTGTTTTTCAGGAACATTTTATAAAAGTTAATCATGATGGCGGTTCCGCAAAATCCTGTGGTGATTGTTCCCGGTGTTATGTTCTGGGACAGGTTGTATAGCGTCATGAAAGATGCTCTTGCAGCATATATTCCTCTGGAAAAAGTGGCTATTGCGCCGGTATCCTTTCTTGACTGGATTGGTTTTCCTCCATCACCGGAACGATCGACAAACAGGGTTATGCACATCGTTGATCGTACCGTCAGGGAGATGGGTCGCAAATTTCCTGATGAGCCAGTAACGCTTGTTGCCCATAGCGGAGGCGGGACTGTGGCGATGGTTTATCTCCTTGAACAACCATTCCACGGGGATGCTTATCATCCTGGGAGGCGTATTGGTAAACTACTTACTCTTGGAACGCCATTTCATACTCATGAGCGTTATGCCATGCTCAAGACAGATTTTATCTTTAACCATCTTCGACCTGAATTTTTTAATCGTTATCGGGTTGTATCTGTCGTCAGTGATAAGTATTATGGCAATTCAAACGGGAGTTTTATCGAGAAAGCCTGTTTTAAGTGCTATGAAAGCGTTCTTGATGATGGTAATGTTGCCGGTGATGGTATTGTGCCTGCGAAAAGCTGTTTTCTTGAGGGCGCAGAAAATGTTACTATTTCAGATGCAGAACATCTTCCAACACCGCTTACCCGATGGTATGGCACAAAAGAGGGGGTTGAACAATGGATTCAGTGGCTGTAAGGGATAGCCGGTTCAGGGGTGCCGGGGTTGTGTTTTTCGCTCTTTTGCTGATTCTCTCATCGTGTAGTTCGGAAAAGCAAAAGCTTGATCCGCAGCAACAGCACATCGAATCAATGATGGCGATACTTGCCCAGGTACAGAAAAATCTTGGACGTATTCAGCAGAAAGAGGCAGTTGTTGAACGGCTCTCTTCTGGTATTGAGGGAAAGGAGAGCCAGAATATTGAGCGGGTTGGGAAAGATATTTCCGCAAGTATTCGTTTTATTGATTCTACTCTGGTGGCCAGTAAAAATCTTGTCAAAAAGCTTGAGGAGGAGAACAAATCTTCGTCCTATCGTGTCGAATCTCTTGACAGGCTTGTTTCGGAGTTGCAACTTGCCATCAACACCAAGGATGGGGAGGTGAATGCGCTCAAGGGAAATGTGCAGAAACTGAACAAGCAGCTCTCTTCACTCATGGCAACTGTCGATGTGCTTGATGAATATATCCAGGGTCAGGAGGTACAGCTTTACACTGTTTATTATATTTCAGGAACCTTCAATGAACTGGTCTCAAAGGGTATTCTTGTGCCAATAAACCCTTTTGAGAAGTTGTTAGGCAGTGAGTATCGCCTTGCCCCGGATTTTAATATAAAATTGTTCAAAAAGGTGGATATGGTGGAGACTCGAGATCTCTTTTTTGACAAGCCACTCAAAAGCCTGAAAATTGTAACACCCCATACAACAGGATCTTACGAACTTGTGGGTGGCAAAACCTCATCATTGCTTCTTATCCGTGACGAGAATGCTTTCTGGCTGAAATCCCGTTGTCTGGTTATTGTTACTGAATAATAAAATTGATAACTCTTGAAAATAACGATATTTGGATCAGGGTATGTCGGTCTTGTTACCGGTGCCTGTTTTGCCGAGGTCGGTAATGATGTTCTCTGTGTTGATATTGATCAACTGAAGATTGATCGTTTGACGGAGGGGAAAATTCCAATCCATGAGCCCGGTCTTGAGGAGATTGTTCTTGACAATATCCGTTCAGGAAGGTTACATTTTACCACTGATATCGCTCAAGCCGTTGAGTTTGGGCTTTACCAGATTATTGCTGTCGGAACTCCTCCAGATGAAGATGGTGCAGCGGATTTACGACATGTTTTGAACGTGGCCGAGAGTATTGGCACCTTCATGCGGGAGTATCGGCTTGTTATCAACAAGTCAACAGTGCCGGTCGGCACTGCTGATCTTGTGAAAGAAAAAATTGCATCGGTACTTGCCGACAGAAAGATTGAGATTGATTTTGACGTTGTCTCAAATCCTGAGTTTCTGAAAGAGGGAGATGCAGTTAACGACTTTATGAAGCCTGAACGTATTATTGTTGGTGTTGATGACCCTCGTACCAAAGAGCTGTTACGCTTTCTTTATTCTCCCTTTAATCGCAGCCATGAGCGCTTTATAGCCATGGATGTTCGTTCAGCAGAGCTCACGAAGTATGCGGCAAACGCCATGCTTGCCACAAAAATCAGCTTTATGAACGAGATTGCCAATATTGCCGAACGGGTTGGCGCTGATGTTGAGGCTGTCAGAAAGGGTATTGGCTCTGATTCAAGGATAGGATTTTCTTTTATTTATCCTGGTGTTGGATATGGTGGCTCCTGTTTTCCCAAAGATGTTCAGGCACTTGAAAGAACGGCAAGCAAGCATGGCTATCACTCACGAATTCTTAAGGCTGTAGAGGCGGTGAATCATGACCAGAAGAGCTCCCTGGTCAAAAAAATACGGACTCATTTTCAGGACAATATTGAGGATAAAGTTTTTGCGTTGTGGGGCCTTGCTTTCAAGCCGAATACAGATGACATGCGCGAAGCTCCAAGTCGCAGGGTTATTGATGAGCTTCTGAAAAATGGTGCCAGGGTAAGAGTTTATGACCCTGTTGCCATGGATGAGGCGCGGAGAATATACGGGGATTGTGAGGAGATTGTCTTTGCTGCGAGTCCTGAAGATGCCGTAAAAGGTTCAAATGCACTGCTTATTCTGACGGAGTGGCTTATGTTCAGGAGTCCCGATTTTGATATGATCAAAAAAGAGCTGAGCCATCCGGTTGTTTTTGACGGTCGAAATATCTATAACCCGGAATTTATGGAGATGTCGGGCTTTATCTATTACTCTATCGGGCGTCGCCCCAGGGGTATCACCTGATTTACCTCCACAGGCTGTAAAGGTGATGGAGAGGGCCGTTGCCTTTTCCAAGTTGGTACTCTTTTCCTGCTGCCATTGCTTCATCGAGATATTGTTTTGCCTTGCCTGTAGCCACCTCTATTGTCTCTCCTTTTGCCATGAATGCGGCAATCGCTGAGGAAAGGGTGCACCCAGTGCCATGGGTGTTGCCGGTCAGGATTTTTTTTGAGCTGAACCAGGTGAATGTCTGGCCATGCAGCAGGCAATCCCGGCATTCATTACCGTCACGATGCCCTCCTTTTATCATGACAGCCCCAGCTCCTCTCTTCTGTAGTATTCTTGCACTCTCCTCAATCTCTTCCATGGTTGCCGGGTGACGTTTTGCCCCTGTCAATATGGCTGTTTCCGGAAGGTTTGGTGTAATCAGCGATGCAAGCGGGAAAAGTTCTGCTTGCATCAGCTCAATTGCACTCTTCGAGAGAATTCTGGTTCCACTTGAGGAGCTGAGAATGGTATCCAGAATAACAGGAGGTTTTCCTTTCAGGGTTTTTAGCAGGGATGCAACAGCTTTTATTATTGCACCGTTGCCGAGCATCCCTATTTTAACGGCATTAATTTCAATATCTGCAGCAATGGCCTCAAATTGCTCAAGAACGCATTGATCCGAGAGTGGATACACAGCATGAACCCCCACTGTATTTTGAACGGTCAGGGTGGTTATGACGGTTAATCCATAACACTCCAGGGAGGCAAACGTTTTGATATCGGCCTGTATTCCAGCTCCGCCACTGCCATCCGATCCGGCTATTGTGAGAACGGTAGTGTATTTTTTCATCATTTTTTCGGGTTGATGGCCCTCATGAGCCCTCTTGTGGCGGTTAAGGGACTCTCAGCTCGACTGACAGCCGATATGACGGCAACCCCGGATGCCCCGAAAGAGATCACTAATCCAGCATTTTCACTGCTTATTCCTCCGATAGCAAGAACAGGAATGGAGAGGATGGCTGAGGCCTGGCGCAACGTTTCTATTCCAATCGGGGAATTAATTTTCTCTTTTGAGGATGTGGGGTAGATATGGCCTAAACCAATATAGTCAGCACCATCATTTTCAGCCTCGATCGCCTCATGAACAGATGATGCTGTCACCCCGATAATATGGTTTTTTCCAACTATTTTTCGTGCGACTGCCGCAGGCATATCCTCTTGTCCGAGGTGTACTCCATCCGCTCCGCTCGCCATGGCAATGTCGAGACGGTCATTGATGACAAGGAGCGCATGGTATTGCCGGCAAAACTTGCGGATGGCAACAGCCCATGCAAAAAGCTGGCTTCCGGAAGCGGTTTTATGGCGAAGCTGGATCATGGCGGCCCCCCCTTTGAGTGCCTCTTCTGCAAGGGATACAGGGCAGAGACTCTCGTCCGTAATGACACAAAGAAAGGGTGTTACAGGCATCATGGGGTCACTATGTTGTAGAAACGTTCTATGGTATCGACAAGCCTTGTTGTCTCCTGAAAAATTGAAAGAGCGGCTATGCCATAAGCTCCTTCAGCCATACAGTATGCTGCATTTTCAGGAGTTATTCCGCCCAGTGCAAATACCGGAAGCGATGTTGAGTGAGATATTCTCCCAAGCAATTGAAGCCCCTGGGGGGGGCCATAAGCACGTTTTGACGGGGTTTCAAATACTGGACCAAAAAGCAGATAATCTGCGCCAGACTCCTCTGCATTCCGTAATGCCTCCAAAGAGTGGACGCTGCATCCAAAGAGCATTTTTGGGGCAAGAGGGCGAAGAATTGCTGGAGTGCAGCCACTTTCTGGCAGATGAATGCCATCCAGTGAGGCAGCCAGGGCCACATCCAGCCGCTCGTTGATAATAATTATAGTCTCTTTTGAAAGAGCAAGTGCCTTTATTTGGAGAGCCACTCTTAAGAGCTCTTTGGTGTTGAGCTGCTTTTCCCGAATCTGGACAATACAGGGAAAAGGGTGGGGGAGAAGGGAGAGCTGAGTCATCAGTCTTGAGCAGTTCTCACTTTTTTCCTCTCCGCTGCTGACCAGATAGATGCGCGGGATTACCCTTCCCTGTCGTTTATTATGCTCCATTTCGGTCAAGATGCTTTGATTTCTCTCTGACTATAAATAATATTCGTCGTAATTGCAACTGAGCTGTTGCACCTGGAGCATGAGCAGTATGAAGATAAATTTTTCAAACATCTTAACCTTTTATTTATGAGTTGCATTGAGGAGAAAATTATTGAGGCGGGGTTCACTCTTCCTGCGTTGCCTGCTGTTGCGGGGTTATACTCCCCGGCGATGCGAAGTGGTAATCTTGTTTTTACCTCGGGTCAGCTTCCACTTCGTGATGGTAAACTGATTGAACCCGGCGGGTCAGGAAAAGTCAATGAGGCGAATTTGGAAGAGGCAGCCTACGCTTCCAGAGTAGCCCTTCTCAATGGGCTTGCTGCCATCAAGTCGCTGACAGGGACACTTGCAAGCATCGAACGAATTATTAAGATCACGGTTTATGTCGCCAGTGATTACCTGTTTTCAAGCCAGCATATTGTGGCTAATGGCGCCTCATCATTGCTTCATGAACTCTTTGGTGAGCATGGTTTTCATGCAAGAAGTGCACTTGGCGTTGCCGCATTACCCCTTAATGCAAGTGTTGAGTTAGAGCTTATTGTACAGTGTAAATTCCCACATCTATAGCAAGTTATTGCCAAGACAAGAGTGAATCTTATTGGTAATGATTAAACAATAAGTGTATATTATTAAAGCAACTTATACTAATAATACTGCCCTATAGTGATGTTAATCTGTAACATATATCTATAGCGTAGTATTATTTTATCT
>Ga0194060_10002127_pt1 | contig 14172 bp, 12 predicted proteins | sample SepL225m_MetaG_FD_163427 | JGI IMG/M metagenome (GOLD analysis project Ga0194060, IMG submission 163427) | Anoxic zone freshwater microbial communities from boreal shield lake in IISD Experimental Lakes Area, Ontario, Canada - Sep2016-L222-5m | ecosystem: Environmental > Aquatic > Freshwater >... | reverse complement strand
AGGTCGCCAGCCACCCTGCGCTCAGCACCGAGGTGAGCGTACCCAGGCCGATGCCCGCCAGGATCGAGGGTGCATGGCGGCGCAGCAAGTCCCGGTTGCGGTAGAGGGGCACGGCCAGGCCCACTGTGGCCGGACCGAGGAGGGCAGTCATGAGGCTGCGGGCTGGCACGTAGGCCTGGTAGGGGAGCCCCAGGGCCAGCAAGGCCGCGATCACGAAGGTGGCGCCCAGGAGGACGACGTTGAGCAGGGGATGCCGGTACTTCAGGTTGAGGGTCTTGGCCAGGTGGTATGCGCCCAGGGTCAAAACAACGCAGAAGGCCGTGGTCAGGAGCTGCATGGCTGCCTCCGCCGCTGCAGCCACTGGCTCGCATGGCCGGTGACCAGGAAGGTGAGCACCGAGCCTACGCCAATCACGAGGGCCAGGCGGAAGCCATATTGGCGGAACACCCCGCCCCAGTTCATCAGATCCACCGCCACAGGGATGAAGAAGAACACCAGGTGCCGGAGCAGGAAGTCGGCCCCCTCCTGGATGTGCTTGAGCTGCACCAGACCAGCCTGCAGTGCCAGGTACAGCAGGAGCAAACCGAGGACGTTGCCCGGGATGGGCAGATGGGTCACGGCGGCGAGGCGCATGCCCAGCAGCTGGAACAAGGCCAGGACCCCGATCTGAGCGATAACCCGGACCGCCTTCCCCATGAGCCCCCTGCCTGACCCTGGCATGGCAGGGCCTAAAGACATCCTACCCACCCTCCATCCTGGGATCGGGGCTTAAACCCTGTCCCCATGAGGAGTAATCTGGAGGTTCATCAAGGAGTCCGTCATGGCCCAGATCACCCTCAAAGGCAACCCCATCCACACCAGCGGCGACCTGCCGGGCGTGGGCACGGCAGCGCCGGCCTACACCCTGGTGCGCACTGACCTGGCGGAGATCACAGGCAAGGACTACGCCGGCCAGCGCGTGGTGCTCAACATCTTTCCCAGCCTGGACACGCCCACCTGCGCCGCCAGCGTGCGGAAGTTCAACGCCCGGGCCAACGAGAAGCCCAACACGGCGATCCTCTGTGTGAGCGCCGACCTGCCCTTCGCCCAGAAGCGCTTCTGCGGCGCCGAGGGCCTGGACAACGTGGTGCCCGTCTCCAACTTCCGCTCCCCCGAATTCGGCCAGGCCTTCGGCGTGACCGTGGTGGACGGCCCCCTCAAGGGCCTCCTCGCCCGCGCCGTGGTGGTGGTGGACGCCTCAGGCAAAGTCATCCACGCCGAGCTCGTCCCCGAGATCACCCAAGAGCCCGACTACAACGCCGCGCTGGAAGTGCTTTAGGGGGCTGTTGGCTATCAGCTATCAGCTCAGCTATTCAATCCGATCCATCTTGCGCAGCTCCGGGACTTTCCAGGCGGTGCCGGCCACCACCAGGAGGGTCATGCAGCCGCCGAAGACGACGGAGGGGATGAGGCCTAGGAGGCGCGCTGCCAGGCCGCTTTCGAAGGCGCCGATCTCGTTGCTGGAGCCGATGAAGACCTGATTCACCGAGGACACCCGGCCCAGCATGTGCTCGGGGGTCACCATCTGCAGGAGGGTGGAGCGCAGCACCACGCTCACGTTATCCACGGCCCCGCTGGCGGCCAACAGCAGCAGGCTCAAGGTGAAGCTGCGGCTGAGGGCGAAGGCGATCATGCAGGCGCCGAAGAGGGCCACGCAGGTCAGCAGCGTGCGACCAGCTTGGCGCATGGGTGGCAGGTGGGCCATGGTGAAGCCCATGAGCACCGAGCCCACCGCGGGTGCGGCGCGGAGGGCGCCAAGCCCCTGGGGGCCGGTGAGAAGGACTTCCTTGGCGAAGACGGGCAGCACCGCCACGGCCCCACCGAACAGCACCGCAAAAAGGTCGAGGCTGATGGCCCCCAGCAGGAGCCGCTGGGAGAACACGAAGCGCAGTCCCTCCCCCAGGCTGGTGAAGATGGAGCCGACCCGCGGCTTGGGGGGCCGGGGCGTGTAGCGGATGAAGAGCAGGCCCAGGAAGCCGCTTGTGATGAGGGACAGCACCAGGAAGTGGGCCACCACGGGACCACGCCAGGCGTAGACCAGGCCGCCCAGGGCGGGGCCCAGGACCATGCCCACATGGAAGACCGCCACCCGCCAGGTGGAGCCATTGGCGTAGAGGGCCTTGGGTAGCAGGTCCGTGGCCAGGGCCGTGTTGGCGGGTCGGTAGTAGGCTCGCACCACGCCGGTGAGGAAGATGACCCCGTAGATGGGCCAGACCGCCGAGGCCAGCGGCCCGGACTGGAAGCGCCAGCTGAAGGCCCAGAGCAGCGCCGAGCAGAGGGCGAGGCTGAGGGTGGTGGTCATGCAGATGTGCAGGCGGTTCACCCGGTCTGCGGTGTAGCCACCGAAGAGGGCCAGCGAGAGGAAAGGCAGTGCCTCGGAGAGCCCCACCAGCCCCAGGGCCAGCGGATCGCCCGTGCGGTTGTAGACCTGCCAGCCCACCACCACGCCCTGCATCTGCATGCCCAGCGTGGCCAGCCCCAGGGAGGTGATGAACCAGCGGTAGTCGCGGCTTCTCAACGAAGCATAGGGATCGTGGGGGCCGATGGCTGCATCCACCGAAGGCTACTCGTACCTCAGGGCATCAATCACGTTCAGCTTGGCGGCCTTCAGGGCCGGGAGGAAACCAGCGGCCACGCCCACCAGACCCGAGAAGCCCAGGCCCAGGCCTACGGCCCAGGACTCGGTGACGGCGGGCACTGCGAACTTCTGCAGGATGAAGACCGCGCTGTAGGCGAAGCCCACACCGATGACGCCGCCCAGCAGGGACAGCACGATGGCCTCGATAAGGAACTGCCACAGGATGCTGTTCTGGGTCGCGCCCAGGGCGCGGCGGATGCCGATCTCCCGGGTGCGCTCGGTGACGCTCACCAGCATGATGTTGGAGATGCCGATGCCGCCCACCACCAGGGAGATGCTGGCGGCCACTGCCAGCAGGGCGGTGAGGATGCCCGCCTGGGCGCTCTGCATCTGAACGATGTCGTCCTGCTTGCGGATCTGGAAAGGGTTGTCGTCCTTGGGCGCGGTCTTCATGCGCTGGCGCAGCAGGGCCGTGATCTCGGCTTCCGCCATTTCAGCCTTACCCTCCTGGGCGCTCACCATGATCTGCTGGATCTTGTCGCGGCCCATGATCTTGCGCATCACGGTGGTGTAGGGGGCGACGATGAGGTCGTCCTGATCACCCATGAGGCCGGCGCCCTTCTTCTCCAGCACGCCGATGACCACAAAGGGCAGTGCCCCCACCCGCACGGTCACCCCCACGGGGTCTTCCCCGTTGGGAAAGAGGTTGTCCTTCACGGTCTGGCCCAGGACGCAGACCTTGGCCATGCCCCGCACCTCGCCTTCGGTGAAGAAGCGGCCGGATTCCACATCCCAGCCCCGGATCTGCAGGAAGTTGGGATTGGAGCCCTGGACCTGGCTCACGTAGTTCATGCTCTGGAAGATCACAGGGCGGGAGGTGCGCACCAGCTGGCTGGCGGACACCACACTGCTGTGGGCCAGCTCCTGCTCGATGAGGTTGACGTCGCTCTCCAGCAGGATGTCGGCACTGCCCATGGCCGAAGGGCCGAAGCGGTTGCTGCCCTGGCCGGGGAAGATCTGCAGCATGTTGGAACCCATGTTCTGGATCAGCGCGATGGAGGCCCGCTTGGAGCCCTCGCCGATGCCGATCATGGCGATGACCGCCCCCACGCCCACGATGATGCCGAGCATGGTCAGGAAGGCGCGCATCTTGTTCCGCGTGATGGCGAATAAGGCGAGCTTGAGGAACTCCAGGAAGCGCATGAGTCCTCCCGGCTAGCGCCGGCCGCCCTGCTGTCCAGCTGCCGCGCCGCCCAGGGGCGCCGGAGCGCCGGAGCCGGCGGTCTTGGTGTTCTCCACCCCCACGAGAACCTGCATGCCCTCTTGGAGACCCTCGCCTGTGACTTCCGTGAACTGGCCATCGGTGACGCCGGCCTTGACCACGATGGCCTTGGGCTTGCCGTTCTCCAGGACCCAGACGCGGTCCTCGCGGCGCATGACGGAACCACCCTTGCCACCACCACCGCCCTGGGTCGCGGGACGGGACTGGCCGCCGCCCATGCCGGGGATGGCCGCGGGCTGGCCGAGGCGCGGGCCGTCGGTCTTCTTGTCATCCTTGATGAAGGCGGCGGGATTGAAGCGCAGGGAAGAGTTCGGCACGCGGAGCACATCCCGGCGCTGGTTGGTGATGATGGTGACGTTGGCGGTCATGCCGGGCCGCAGGGCCAGGTCGCCAGTGAACTTGGGGCCACCCAGCTGGCTGGCGCCACCGGGGATGCGGGCCAGGGCCTTGGGGTCCCCGGTGGGCGCTGAGGTGGTGAAGGACATGGTCTTGACGGGCGCAGACGGCGCAGCACCCCGGCCGCCCTGATCACGGCCACCCCGGCCCTGACCCTGGCCTTGACCCTGGCCTTGACCCTGACCTTGTCCTGCCTGGCGCTCCTGGAACCGCTTCATGAATTCGGCCTTGGTGGTGCCCGCAGGCAGCCGGTCCTTCATGCGCTCCCAGACCTTCTCGGCATCGGGGGCACCCTCCCGGGCGGGTCCACCGGCCGGAGCCTGACCACGGCCCTCGGGCTTGGCGGTAGGTGCGCCCGGATGGCCACCCTCGGCCTTGGGGGCCTCGCCCTCTGCGTTGGGCAGGGGCTCATTGGGGACGATCATCTCGACTACGTAGTTCACCACATTCTGGGTGGTGATGGGCTCCTGGCGGACCAGGCTCACCGTGGCGGCGAACTGCTTCTCCGGCAGGCTGTCCACCACGAACATGGCGCGCTGACCCACCTTCACATCATCGATGTCGGACTCACCGATGTTGACCTGGACCTTCATCTTGGAAAGGTCCTGGGCGATCTGGAAAAGGTTCGGTGTGCTGAAGCTGGCGGCCACGGTCTGGCCCACATCCGCCAGACGGGAGATGACCACACCGTCCACGGGGGCGGTGATGTTGCAGTAGGCCAGATTGGCCTTGGCGCGGTCGAGGGAGGCCTTGGCGTTCTCGTGGCTGGTCTGCGACGTCTGAAAGGTCACCTGCTTGGCCTCCAGGTCCTGGTCCGCCAGCAGCTTCTCGGCAAACAGGCGCTTGGCACGCTCGTACTGGCGGCGGGCATCGTCCATGTTGGTCTTGGCCCGGTCCATGCCGGCCTCGGCGTCCTTCAGCTGGGTCTCCCAGATGGTCGGATCGATCTCGGCAATCAGCTGGCCCTTCTTCACGATGCTGTTGTAGTCGGCGTAGAGGGCCGAGATCACACCCGACACCTGGGTCCCTACCGCCACCTGCACCACAGGGCTGACAGCCCCGGTGGCGTTGATGCGCTGGGTGACGTTGCCGCGGTCCACCTTGGCCTGGCGCCACTTCACCTCGTCCTTGGGACGGGTGAGGACATAGGCTGTGCCCCCTGCGACCAATGCGACGCCGATTCCAATCACGATCCAAGTGTTCCGTTTCATGATGCCGAACTCCGCATGTCAAGGGGCCGCGCAGGCCCTGCATTTAACCTTCGCATAACGATGTATAGACTGCCACTTCTCGTTTAAGGTTGAGGCCGAATTACAACCTCAGCGGAGCAGGCCAAGGCCCTCGGTCAGGGCCCTGCGGGTGAAGCCATCCGCCAGGAAGGTCTGGAGGAAGCCCCCCGCCAGGACGATGGCAGCACAGACGAGCACCGTGGCCCCTGCCAGGGGGGCGTAGACCGCCGGCCGGTCGGAGGCCAGACGCTCTGCCTCGGCCCCGGGGGACTGGAGGAAGAGGGCCACCAGGAAGCGCAGATAGTAGTAGGCACTCACCAGGCTGGCCAGCACGCCCAGGATCGCCAGGCTCACATGACCCGCCCCAATCAATTCCCGGAAGATCATGTACTTGCCGTAGAAGCCGCCCAGGGGCGGGATGCCGGCCAGGCTGAGCATGAAGATGGCAGCGGAGACGCCCAGGGCCGGTCGCTTCCAGCCGAGGCCGCGGAGGTCATCGAAGGTGGTTTGGTCCCCCACCAGGCCGTAGGCGGTGAGGAGGCCGAAGGCACCCATGTTCATGGCCAGGTAGATCACCAGGTAGAAGAGGACGCCGTTGAAGGCGGCGGGGGTTCCCGCCACGAAGCCCAGCAGGAGGTAGCCCGCATGGCTGATGCTGGAGTAGGCCAGCATGCGCTTCACATTGGTCTGCACCAGGGCCGTGAGGTTGCCCAGCACCAGGGTGGCCACGGCCAGGATGGCGGCCACGGACTGCATGCGGACACCGACCTCGGCCAGGGGCGCGAGGCTGCTGCCGAAGATGCGGAGCAGGGCGATGAAGGCCACGCCCTTGGTCGCCACGGACATGAAGCCGGCGATGGGGTGGGGCGAGGCCTCGTAGGCATCCGGCGTCCACTGGTGGAAGGGGACAGCGGAGACCTTGAACAGGAAACCCAGGAGCAGCAGGGCGGCGCCCACCAGAACCAGGGGATCCATGGCCAGGCCTTGGGCCTTGAGGGTGATGGCGGCGGCGGTGAGGTCCAGGGTGCCGCTGAGTCCGTAGATCAGCACACCGCCCATGAGGAAGCAGCTGGCGGCCACGGCGCCCGTGAGGAAGTACTTCATGCCGCCCTCGGCCGCTTCGGGCCGGGCCCGCACGGTGCCCACCAGGGCATAGAGGGGCAGGCTGAAGAGCTCCAGGGCCAGGAACAGCAGGACGAAGTTCGTGGTGGTGGCAAACAGGATCATGCCCACCACGGAGAAGAGCAGCAGGGAGAGGCTCTCGCCCTTGACCCAGCCTTCCTGGTGGAAGTGGTCCCAGGACTGCAGGATGGTCATGGCGGCGGCCACCAGGACGAAGATGCCCGTGAACTGGGCCAGGCGGTCCATGCGCATCTGGAAGAAGCTGGGCTGGGCGCCGGTCTTCCACAGCTCCGTGATGAACCAGAAGCTGGCGCCCACGGCGAGCAGGGCCGTGCCGTACATGGCGGCACGGATCCACTTGGCAGTGGCCTGGTCTCGGTCCAGAGACATGAGGGGAATCAGGCAGGCCCCCAGGGCCGGCACGAGCAGCGGCAGCAGGGCCGCCCACTGGCTGGGAGTGAGGCTCATCGGTGACCCCCTTGGGCGGCGGGTTCGGCATGTTCGGCATGACCGCCGGGTGCCGGGTGGGCAGCAGGGGCCTCATGCACCGCCGGCTTCAGGACAAAGGTCCGGATGGCGGGAGCCTTGGCGTCCTTCAGCAGCGCCACCACGGGGGCTTCGCTGACGGCCACGAAGGTCCGGGGATGGATGCCCATCCACAGGATCAGGACCACCAGGGGCAGGAGGACGGCGATTTCGCGGGCGTTCAGGTCGGAGTGCAGGTGGTGGGTGCCACTGCCCTCGTCCTTGTTCTCAGGGCCCCAGAAGACCCGCTTGAACATCCAGAGCATGTAGACCGCACCCAGCAGCACGCCGGAGGTGGCCAGCGAGGCATAGAGGCGGCCCCAGCCGAAGCCCGACAGGAAGGCGCCGTTGAGGATCCAGAATTCGCCCACGAACCCGTTGGTGAGGGGCAGGCCGATGGAGCTAAGGGTGACCACCAGGAAGAAGCCAGTGAACACGGGCATCTTCACGGCGACGCCGCCGAAGTCCGAGATCATGCGGGTGTGGGCGCGGTCGTAGACCATGCCCACCAGGAGGAACAATGCGCCGGTGCTGATGCCGTGGTTGAGCATCTGGAGGATGGCGCCCTGGGTCCCAATCACGGTGAAGGAGGCCAGGCCCAGCATCACAAAGCCCATATGGCTGACGGAGGAGTAGGCCACCAGCTTCTTGATGTCGCGCTGCACCATGGCCACCAGGGCACCGTAGACGATGGCAATGACGCTCAGCAGGGCCAGGGGCTTGGCGTAGTGCATGGCCGCAGCTGGGAACATGGGGATGGCAAAGCGGATGAAGCCGTAGCCGCCGAGCTTCAGCAGCACGCCGGCCAGGATCACGGAGCCCGCGGTGGGCGCCTGGACGTGGGCGTCCGGCAACCAAGTGTGCAGGGGGAAGAGGGGCACTTTGATGGCGAAGGCCACGGCGAAGGCGAGGAACAGCCAGCACTGGACGCTGAAGGGCAGCGCCGAGGCCGCGGGTCCCATCACCGCCGGGTTGAAGCTGCCGGCCTTGCCCGCCAGGTAGAGCAGGGCCACCAGCCAGAGCAGCGAACCCGCCAGCGTGTAGAGGAAGAACTTGGTGGCAGCGTAGCGGCGCTCATCGCCGCCCCAGACCCCGATCATGAAGTACATCGGGATGAGCATGGCCTCCCAGAACAGGTAGAAGAAGAACAGGTCCTGGGCCATGAGGGCGCCCAGCATGCCGGTCTCCAGCAGGAGGAAGAGCGCGGCGAAGGTGCCGATGCGGTCCTTCAGACTGTTCCAGGTGCCGAGCATGGTAAGGGGCACCAGGAAGGTGGTGAGCAGCACCAGCCAGAGGTTCAGGCCATCGACGCTGAGGGAGTAGTCCACCGGTAGACCCACCAGGGTGAACCAGGGGGCGCGCTCAGCCAGGATGGGGGACAGGGCGCCGCTGTGGCCAAGCAGCCAGGAGAGGCTCAGGGCGAAGACCGCCAAGGCGCCCATGAAAGCCACCATGCGAGCCAGGCGGGCCAGGGTCTGGGGGACCGCCAGGATGGCGAAGCCCAGCAGGGCCGGCGCGAAGACCAGGAAGGAGAGGGGATGGGAGTTCAGCCAGGTCATCGCCCCACCTACTTCAGGAAGACATAGAGGAGGACCGCGCCGCCCAGGGCCATGCTGAGTGCGTAGTTCCGCACCCGGCCGGTCTGGAAGAGGGCCGTGAAGTCCCCGGAGACCCGGGCCAGGGCACCCGGCAGGTTCACGCCCACGCCGTCGATGACGATGACGTCGAAGAGCTTCCACAGCAGGTTGCCAAACCAGCGGGTGGGGCCGAGCAGGAAGCGCTCCACGCCTTCGTCCACGTAGTACTTGTTGAGCAGCAGGTCATGGATAAACGGGTGGCGACCGGCAAAGGCGATCTCCGCGGCGGGGCCATTCTTGTACTTGAACCACCCGAGGAAGCCCATGAGGAGCCCCAGGCCGGTGGAGATGCAGGCCAGCAGGATCGCCGGGCCCTCGTGGTGGCCGTGGGCGCCGTGGACCTGGCCGTAGGTGAGGGCCGGCTTCAGGAACTCGCCGATGGCGAAGTGGCCGCCGAAGGCTTCGGGGATGCCCCAGACGCCCCAGAGCAGGGAGCCGGCGGCCAGGACCATCAAAGGCACGGTCATGGTCAGCGGGCTCTCGTGGGCATGGTCGTAGGCGTGGTGATCCCGGGGCTCGCCCCAGAAGGTGAGGGCCATGAGGCGCCACATGTAGAAGCTGGTGCAGGAGGCGCCAATGACGCCGATCACCCACAGCACCGGGGACTTGAGGTAGGCCAGGTAGAGGATCTCGTCCTTGCTGAAGAAGCCGCTGGTGCCGGGGAAGCCCATGATGGCCAGGGTGCCGCACAGCATGGTGATGAAGGTGATCTTCGTCTTGGCCTTGAGGCCGCCCATCTTGAAGAGGTCCTGCTCGTGGTGCATGGCGTGGATGACGCTGCCGGCGCCGAGGAAGAGGAGGGCCTTGAACCAGGCGTGGGTGAAGACGTGGAAGAAGCCCGCCGCAAACCCCGAGGCGCCGAGGCCCAGGAACATGTAGCCCAGCTGGGAGACGGTGGAGTAAGCCAGCACCTTCTTGATATCGCGCTGCACCAGGCCGATGCTGGCGGCGAAGAGGGCGGTGGCAGCGCCGACCCAGGCGACGACGTCCATGGTGATGGGGGCCAAGGCGAACACAGGCGCCAGGCGGCAGATCATGTAGATGCCGCTGGTGACCATGGTGGCCGCGTGGATGAGGGCGCTGACAGGGGTGGGGCCCGCCATGGCGTCCGGCAGCCAGAGGTAGAGGGGCAGCTGGGCGCTCTTGCCCGTGGCGCCCACGAAGAGCATCAGGGTGGCGAAGGTCAGCACGCCGAAGCCCACCTCGGGGGCAACATGCCCCGCCTGGGTGAGGATGTCCGAGACCGTGAGGGTTCCGAAGGCGGCGAACAGGGTCATCATGCCGATGGACACGCCCAGGTCACCCACCCGGTTGGTGAGGAAGGCCTTGAGGCCGGCGTCCGGTGCGAAGTCCGTCTCGAAGAAGTAGCCGATGAGCAGGTAGGAGCAGAGACCCACGCCCTCCCAGCCCACAAACATCAGCACCAGGCTCGAGCCCAGCACCAGGGTCAGCATGAAGAATACGAACAGGTTCAGGTAGCTGAAGAAGCGGCTGTAGCCCTCGTCTTCGTGCATGTAGCCCACGGAGTAGAGGTGGATCAGGAAGCCGATGCCGGTGATGACGAGCATCATGGTGCCGCTGAGGGGATCGATCACCAGGCCGAAGGGCACGCTCAGAGATCCGGTGGCCATCCACTCGCCGTAGTTGAGCACCAGGCGGTGGTCGGCGGTGGCCTTCATGGCCAGGAAGGCGGAGATTCCCAGGAGGAGGGAGCCGAAGATGACACCCAGGCCCACGAAGGTGGTGGCACTCTTGCCGGCACGCTTGCCCAGCAGGCCATTGAAGGCCGCACCCATCAGGGGGAGGATCGGAATGAGCCAGTAATACTTGTTCATCGCATCCTCACTGCTTCAGGCTGGCGGCCCGGTCCGAGTCCGTGGTGGACCGGTGGCGGAAGAGGCCGATGACCAGCGCCAGGCCGACGGCTGCCTCGCAGGCGGCCACGGCGATGATGAAGAGGTAGAAGACCGTGCCCTGGGGGTCCCCGCCGCGGAAGCGGGCGAAGGCCAGGAGCGCCACATTGGCCGCGTTCAGCATCAGTTCCACGCCCATGAACTGCATGAGCAGGGTGCGCCGGAGCAGGACCGTGGCCAAGCCGATGGTGAACAGGAGGAAGGCCACCACCAGGTATCCCTGGAGGCCGCCGCTGAGGATCGCTTCCATGCCGGTCATCGGGGGCTCCTCACAGGTTCCGCTTTGTCAGCGCAACGGCGCCGATCATGGCCACCAGCAGCAGGAGACCCGCCACCTCGAAGCCCAGCACGTGTTCGGCGAACAGGGCCGTCCCCACCTTCTGTAAGGTCATGGCCGTGGGCACGGCGGCCCCGGACTTGGCCAGCGCCGCGACGCCCGCGGAGGCCGACACCAGCTTCACGGAGCCCAGGGCCAGGAGGGCCGCCAGGGCCACGCCCACCCAGCGCTGCACCGGCCGGGAGGCCTGGGCAGGCTCCTCCTCGTGGCTGTTGAGCATCATGATGACGAAGAGCACCAGCACCATGATGGCGCCGCTGTAGACGATGAGCTGGAAGGCTGCGGCCACGGGGTTGGCGAGGAGCAGGAACAGGCCTGCCAGGCCGAAGAAGGTCGCCACCAGGCAGAGGCCCGCCACGATGACGTTCTTCTGCAGGAGCATCCCGAGCGCGGCGCAGAGGGTGATGAGGGCGAAGGTAAGGAACATGGGCCTCTCCCTACAGCGCGATCGTGCGGCGAGGCACGGAGGGGGTGGGGTCCTGGGTGATGTGCGCCTTGCCGTCCGCATCGGAGTAGGTGTTCATCAGGTCCCACTTGCCGTACTGCATGGACAGACGGTCGTAGGCCGCCAGCTCGTAGTCCTTGCGGAGCCAGATGGCGTCCTTGGGGCAGGCCTCTTCGCACATGCCGCAGCAGATGCAGCGGAGCATATCGATGGAGAACTTGGCCGGGCGCTTCTCCTGGAAGCCCTGAGTGATGTTCAGGTCGCTGAACTCCTCGGCCTCAATGCTGATGCAGCGGGCCGGGCAGGCCTCCTGGCACATGAAGCAGGCCACGCACTTGATCTCACCGCCCTCGAAGCGCTTCAGTTCATGGAGGCCCCGGTAGCCTTCCGGGATCTCCCGCTTCATCTCCGGGTACTGCACGGTGTAGCGGTTCGCGGTGCTGGTGAACAGGTTCCTGATGAAGTGGCCGAAGGTGATGGCCATGCCCTGCAGGACCGGCCAGACATAGGTGCGGTCCAGCCAGGTCAGTTCCACCTTCTTGACGATTACGCCCATCGCCCCCTCCTCAGTGTCCCTGGCTCATGCGCCAGGCGTGGAAGACCAGATTGGCCATGGACAGCGGCAACATCACCTTCCAGCCCAGATGCATGAGCTGGTCGTAGCGGAAGCGCGGCAGGGTCCACCGCACCCACACAAAGACCCAGGCGAAGAACAGGAGCTTCAGCACGAAGCTGGCCACGGACATCATCACCGTGGGGTCCTTGACGAAGGGCACCTGCCAGCCACCGAAGTAGAGCGTGGCGATGAGGGCCGAGGCCGTCATCAGGTGGGAGTACTCCGCCAGGGCCAGCAGGCTGAACTTCATGCTGCCGTACTCGGTGTTGAAGCCCGCCACGATCTCGCTCTCGCCCTCGGCGAAGTCGAAGGGCAGGCGGTTGGTCTCGGCGAACATGCAGGTGAAGAAGACCAGGAAGCCCAGGGGCTGGCGCACCACGAACCAGGTCCAGGGGGTGTGGCCCTGGGCCTTGATGACCTCGGAGGGATCGTAGCCGTTGGCGGACATGAAGATCGCGATGACCGCCAGGCTGATGCCGATCTCGTAGCTGACCATGGTGGCCGAGGCGCGCATGCCGCCGAGGATCGACCACTTGTTGTTGCTGGACCAGGCGGCCACCAGCACGCCGTAGACCGCCATGCCGCCGATGGCCAGGGGGTACAGCATGCCCATGCCGTTGCCGGGATCCAGGACGGAGAGGTGGTAGGTCACCCCGCCGCTGACGAAGCTGCGGCCGAAGGGGATGATGGCGAAGCCCATGAGGGCCGGGACGAAGGCGAGAAAGGGCGCCAGCCAGAACAGGCCCTTGTTGGCCTCAGCCGGAACCAGATCCTCCTTGAAGAAGAACTTGATGCCGTCCGCCAGCAGCTGGGCGAGACCGATGATCCGGATCTTGCCGAACAGCGCGGCCCGGTTGGGGCCGATGCGGTCCTGGATCATGGCCGATCCCCGCCGTTCCACCCAGGTCCACACGGACGCCAGGAGCATGACGGCGGAAAAGACGATGATCACCTTCACCACCATCCAGGCGGTGGCGGGCGATGTGTGCAGCAGGCTTGCGAGCTTGTCCATGGATGGCTTCCCCGCAGGGCCACCCGCGGGGAGGCCCAACCCTCTGAGACTATCAGACTAGGCCGTTCCGGACACCGAGGGAAACTACCCCGAAGGGGCCTCTGCGACCTAGGTCACAGGGGGGGGCCAAAGCTGGCGCTTTGGCCCATAGGGTAAAAAGAGAGACCCCAGGATTTCCGTGCGCCGCAGGCGCACCACAAGGAATCGTGGGCGCAGCCCGCGATTCCTTAGCTTGCGATTCCTCAGCCCTTTGCTTCGATCTTGGCCCATGAGTCCTTCAGCCCCACGGTCCGGTTGAAGACGGGCTTGCCGGCGGCGCTGTCCGGGTCCACCACGAAGTAGCCGGTGCGCTCGAACTGGAAGCGCTCGCCCGGCAGGGCCGCGCCCAGGCTGGGCTCGAGGCGGGCCTCCGTGAGGGTCTCGAGGCTGGCGGGGTTGAGGAGGGTCTTCCAGTCCTGCCCCTCCGCCACGTCCATGGGGTCCTCCTGGCTGAAGAGGGGCTCGTAGAGCCGCACCTCCGCCGGGATGGCATGGACCGCGCTCACCCAGTGCAGGGTGCCCTTCACCTTGCGGCCGTCCGGTGCGTTGCCGCCCCGGCTGGCGGAATCCCAGGTGCAGCGCAGCTCCACCACGGTGCCGGCGGCGTCCTTGATGACCTCCTGGCAGGTGACGAGGCAGGCGCCGCGCAGGCGCACCTCAGCGCCCGGCGCCAGGCGGAACCACTTCTTGGGGGCCTCCTCGCGGAAGTCATCGTGGTCAATGAACAGCTCCCGGGTGAAGGGCATGGTCCGGGTCCCCAGGGTGGTGTCTTCGGGGTGGTTGGGCAGCTCGACCTCGAAGGCCTCGTTGTCACCCATGTTGGTGATGACCACCTTCAGGGGGCGCAGCACGGCCATGCGGCGCGGGGCCCGCTGCTCCAGGTCCTCCCGGATGCAGAAGTCCAGCAGACTGGCGTCGGCCACCATGTCCCGCTTGGCCACGCCCACCCGCTCGGCAAAGGCCCGCACGGACTCGGGGGTGTAGCCCCGCCGCCGCAGGCCG
>Ga0194060_10002126_pt1 | contig 14175 bp, 13 predicted proteins | sample SepL225m_MetaG_FD_163427 | JGI IMG/M metagenome (GOLD analysis project Ga0194060, IMG submission 163427) | Anoxic zone freshwater microbial communities from boreal shield lake in IISD Experimental Lakes Area, Ontario, Canada - Sep2016-L222-5m | ecosystem: Environmental > Aquatic > Freshwater >... | reverse complement strand
GAATTGGAAGCCTGCTCCAAATCATCCGTGGAGATCGTATTTATAAATTTAGGAGTATGAATTATTTAATTTTGATATAGTTTGATGTATGACATTTTCATTTCGGTTTGACAGAGCTATTATTATCAGTATTTTTTATACTACTTTACTAATTCAATAGATTGTATCTCTATCACAGGTTGATTTTGAAGTACGCCATACAAATCATCTTTTGGTTTATTGATGAGAATTGGCTTACCTTCATAAAAATTTCCCTCAATATATACCTTTTTATTGAGAAATTTATTTATGTCAATATTTGACTTTCCAATTATTCTATAAGAAAGATTTGCAGCACTACTTGATTCATCAGGTTTGATAATAGAATAGACTATTGGTGGTGGGTTACTTGTACTTGAATCCGAAAAATCAGTAGTAATAATGATATATTGAAATGACTTATTTAGTGGATACATCCTACTTGCCTGAGTTAACGGATTATCTTCATTACTTACCCATCTATCAACTAATATCACTCCTCCAATAATAATAAAAACAATAAGACATAAAATAATTAATTTTTTCATAATATATATTATATAACTATTTGTTGATTTTCTTATACACCTCATACCAGTTTATTGTTATTGCTTTTTGTGCTTCTGCAAGTGTCATCGCTCCTGAACATATCTGTTTATGCAAATAATTTTCTACTCTATCTTTTTCGTTATATGAAGGATGTGGTTCTGGCCATAAATTTTTTGGATCATCTGGGCTTCCTCCCAGTTCAAGAGATATAAAATGATCCTCCTCATAATTTTTGAGTTCAGTGTCAAGATATCCATACTCTATAATCTGTTGTTTTTTTAGTTTATTTGTATAGTATGTTGATGGACGAATAGTTGCCGTATATCCACTTACACAAATAGTTTTTGAAATTGTTTCTTGGGTAACTAATGGATTAAGTGATCCGGGAGTGCATGTTGGATCAGGAATAAATGATTGATCGTCAGTTGACTCTAACTGTGTTGCGTGGCACTTACTTGTCGCGACTCCCAATACTCTTGTTGTTGGAATTGCTGAGGCAGAAGCAGTATATGAAATCGTAGGTATAACAGAAAGAATGATAGATGGATTTGGACTAACGGAAATAATAGGAACTGAAGGTTGAAAATAAGTTCTGTATGTTGTAAATCCGAAGATACACAAAGAGAACACCACCGCTACTATCATTTTCTGCATTCTTTTTTTTGACATATATTATTTTATATAATCGATATCGAATTTTCACTCATTTCTACTTTCCTTTCACATCTAATTCGCACACACTTAATTTCAATATCGACTCTCTAAACGTAAACCATAAACCTCTCATCTCTTCTTAAAACAATTTAATTATAATCAGTAGATGGAGTTTCAGCGTAGCCTTGCTTTTCTGTCAAATAGTTAACAATATATTTTTGAAAACCTTTTTCTGATGTGTTGGTAAATTTCATAGTGATTTATTTAAGAATTTAATATTTTTTTCAATTCTTCCTGACTTGGCAAGACAGTTTGATAACGACTGGCAAAAATTTGCTTATTATTTTCGGGCAAAGTAATTTCCACCAAAGTTTCACTTTTATCTTGGCATAGCACAATTCCAATTGTTTTATTTTCATCTTCTAATTTCACATTGCGATCATAATAATTGACATACATCTGCATTTGACCAATATCTTGGTGCTTCAAATCGCCAATTTTCAAATCAATAACAACAAAACATTTCAAAATGCGATTATAAAATACAAGATCAATATAAAAATGCCTCTCCTCAAAAGAAATTCTTTTTTGGCGAGCAACAAAAGTAAAACCTTTACCAAGTTCTAATAAAAATAATTCCAACTTATCTATCAATTCGTTTTCCAAATCATTTTCGGAATAACGATAATGCTCTTTGAGGTTCAAGAATTCCAAGACATACGGATCTTTGATAGCATCTTGGGGTTTCTCGATAATTTGCCCTTTTTCTGCTAATTTTTTTATTCCTTCTCTGTCCTTACTCAACGAAAGTCGCAAATAGAGAGCGCTATCCAATTGCCTCTTCAGTTCTCGCACGCTCCACTGATTTTTTTCGGACTCAATTTCATAAAAAGCACGCTCTTCTTTGTCAGGAATTCGCAAAAGCATTTGATAATGCGACCAACTAAGTTTGAAAGCTGGAATTTCTAATTTCCGAGACACTGTCTCGGAAATTAACACACCGTCAGATTTAACAGACAGTGTTTGTTGAATTGCAGTTGGCAATTCCGCAGACAGCGTCTGCGGAATTGGATAAGCAAGAAAAAACAACCTCATTTGTTCGATATTTCTTTCTGAAAAGCCCTTGCCAAACTCTTTTTGCAGTTCCTCTGACAATTTTTTTATAGTCGCTTTGCCATAAGTCGCTCGAGTTTCACCACCTTGTTCTTCTTCAACAATTCGCTTGCCCACTAGCCAATATGCCTCAAGCATTGCCCTGTTGATGCTACGATAGGCAGTTTGCTGAGCTTGTCTGATAATATGTTGAATGTCATTCACTATTTTCATAGACTAGATTGTATATTACTTATACTGCGTTTGCCAAGCACATGATCAACGATCTAAGCTTGGGCTTTACGTTCTGCATTCTTTTTTTTGACATATATTATTTTACACGAACATAATTACTACAAATTGAGATTTTCAAAACAAAGATTTCTTTCTACAAATATTTCTATTACATTCTGCCTCACTTGTATTTCCAGTATATATAATTGGTTCAATAGAGTATCCGCTTTGACAATATGTTTCTAATTCACTTCTAAACCAACTCTTATTTACTGATATCAAATCATCATCATTAAATTGAATATCTGATGAAGAATTTTCAGAATAACAACTTTCTATTTTTGTATTTTTGATTAAGATACAATCAATATTTTGAGCACATGTAATGATGGGATTTATAAATGCATCACGAGGAAGTTTTGTAGATTCTTTTGAAAAAATAACTGGTGGTTGATTTTTGTTGTTATATTGATCGTAAATAGTGTAACTCAATAAAAGAAGAGGTAATGCAATACTACAAATTATCATACAAACTACTATTGGTTTTATTTTTGGATATTTGCAAGTAAGTTCTCTAAAAAAGAGACCAATCATTTTTGATTGATATATCGGATCGTGATATTGTTTATAATTATCACTCAATCCATATTCATATTCCTTTTCTGATATTTTTTTATGTTTTTGTACTTTGTTCATAATATTTGTTGTCAAATAGTGTCATATCTCGTGGGTTGGTAACCTGAGCGAAGTTATATTTACGTTTTTTTCGATCTTTTGTCTACCCAAATTTTCTTAATTATTGAAAGCGATAAAGTGGATAACAAAAAACCTATAGTTGGAACAATTGCATTAATCCAAGGATTTACTTTTAATATAAATTCAAAGTATGTAGCCAAAGAAATATAAGTAATAGCTGCTATCGCAAGCTTTCTGGTATTGCTTGTCTCCCACGCTTTTTCTTTTTCAACTCGATTGTTGCGTTCTTCAATAATTGAGATCCTCTTTTCAAGTTGTTGATATTGGTCCATAAGTAATTGTAAGCTATTAACCTTTATACGTATCAACCTCTTCGTAATAATACGACTGTTCAATTCCTTTCATAAATACTTCCCGATCATCGATTTTATCAGTCAGGCCAGTACGTAACAATTCACGAAGCTCGAGATCATTTACGTGACTTCGAATCATAGCACTGAAATAATCATTTTTTTCTATTTTTTGCCAATCAATGCATTTGCCAAGATTTTTCTTAAGCATGAGGTCCAACCATATGCGTGCACTACGGCCATTTCCCTCCATAAAGGGATGGGCTATGTTCATTTCGGCATACTTCGTTATGATTTCCTCAAAAGTACTCTCTTTCAAAGTATCAATTTTTACCAGAACATCAGTCAAATAAAGGATGTTTGCGAAGCGGAAATTGTCTTTACTAATGTTTTTGTCGCGAATTTGACCTGCAAAGTTATACAAACCATTAAATAAATAGGTATGTATTTGCTGAAGACCTCGTGTGGTTCCGATTTCAAACGATGAAAGATTAGAACTGCCAAATAATTGAATTGCCCGTTGTTTACTAATATCATCGATATTTTTCATTATCATATTATACCATTTTAAGCCTACGGCCAAGAAGAGCGGAAATAGAAGGAAATCCAAACGTTTTTCCGCGGTTCACCCCAATAGTTCTTCACGTGTGCGGACCGAATGGTTTATTTGCGATTTATAGTTGCTACAAGACTAATATCTCGCTCCAGAAGCTAAATTATGAAGCGTATCTAGCTGGTTAATTTCTGCTTGTGAAAGCGTAATATTCATAGATTCTATATTTTCTTGTAGGTATTTAATTCTTTTTGTACCAGTTAGAGGAAATACATCATTTCCTTTAGATAGGACCCACGCTAAAGCTATTTGTGCCGGAGTTACAGATTTTGCTTTTGCTAGCTCTTCTACTTTCGTTACAATTTCCAGATTTTTTGCGATGTTCTCATCACTAAATCGTGGATTGTCTCGACGGAAATCACCTTCTTCAAAATCCGCTCTTGATTTATATTTTCCAGATAAAAAACCTCTTCCCAGTGGACTATATGCAATTAGTGAGATGTTCAGCTCCCGACAGACGGAAAAGACTTCAGCCAAGTCGTTACTCCACAACGAGTATTCGGTTTGAACCGCAGTTATAGGGTGCACATTATGTGCTTTTCTAATTTGCTCTTCAGATACCTCTGATAATCCAATTGAGCGAACTTTTCCTTCCTTCACTAACTGCGCCATTGCACCCACTGTTTCTTCGATTGGCGTGTTTGGGTCTGCTCTGTGCAATAAATAGAGGTCAATTTGTTCAATGTTTAATCTTTTAAGGCTTTTTTCACAGGCTTCTTTTACATAGTCAGGTTTACCATTCAACCCGGGGAACGAACCATCTTCACCACGTAAAACGCCAAACTTTGTAGCAATAACTGACTTATCTCGCTTACCCTGCAATGCCTTGCCCACTAACACTTCATTTGCTCCCATTGCGTACATATCTGCTGTATCAAAAAAGTTTATCCCCTTTTCTAAGGCATAATGGATCGTTTTAATTGATTCTTTTGCGTCTTGGGTGCCATAAAATTCACTCATTCCCATACATCCCAAACCGATGCGTGAAACTTGTAAATCGCTATTGCCTAATTGTTGTTTTTGCATATTTTTTTTTAAATATTATTATCACGAAAAAAAATTATTCACTTCGTTTATTGTAACAGACATATTTTTAATTACAAAGTTACTTTTAGGAATTTACGGTTACGGTTGCAGTCCATAACCCAGATTATACTGATTGGAGATGTGTATTCGACAAAATCCGAACCTTTTTCAGCGGCGGTTGCCCCCACCCCAACCGCTGCGTGTGCGGCTCGAACGGTTGATTTGCGATTTCAAGGTTTTCTTTGGATGCAAATTCAATTAAAAATGCATTTTTCTAAGTTCTTATAGTGCTCAGGATCAGATTCGTTCACTATCCTTAATAGTATTTTAATTGCCTCTTTGCTCTCACTTTTATCTTTATGCTCAATTGTGCTTGTCGGGTCCGTGTTATGTGAAAATTCATTTACAAGTTTGTACGCTTTACCAGCGTCAACAATGCTAATTTTTTCTCCAGCTTTGTTAATGTTTCTTATCAATACATCCAACTTTGATTTTTGGTCACCAGTCATAGGTATTTTAAAATCAGCAAAAATATCAAAAAACCTCCTTGCCATATTCCCAATAGTGTAAAAATCCTCATATTGGGTAACTTGTTTTTCTGAAAACTCTTTTAACTTCGCAAACAAGAAGTGATATTCGGATTTATAGTTACGCAATGTTTTATCAAGGAGAATAATTTTTGCTTTTCTCACATTTGATTCAGTATAATTTTCTAACATAAAAAACTCACATGGTATAGGCTTTTCAGGTTTATTTTCAGATATTAGTTTTTCATTATCTTTTTTTGTTCCATTATTTTTACTGGTAAGCCATTCTTTCACCAAGTTAAAAAGTTGAAAATTATGGGTAGAGATAAACAATTGTCCTACATCTTTGAAATGTGTGTTTAGCATTGAAAAACAATGATAAATAAAGTTAGAATCAAAGCTTGAAATTGGATCATCAATAAAAATTATCCCTTTTGATTTATCGAAATCGCCTTCAGCTACTTTAGCTACAAAATACGAAAAGGCTATTGCTGTTTTTTCTCCTTCACTCAGGTTATTCGCTGGTTTACCATCTCTTTTGATAGTGTAGCCTTTGTTATTTTCGTCTAATGCAAGTTCAATCTCTTTTCGGCCGAAAAACTCTTCCAAATTCTTATTAATAGCCAATATTGCTTTTCCAATATTTGAAGACTTTTTTTCAAGCTCCTGTATTTCAGCACTATAATTAACGATCGCATCATAGGTATCTTTTTCCATTTTCTCTGCTTCTCTTGTCTCCTCGACCATTTTTTTATAATCCTGTGCGGACACTGCAACAGCGATTGAATGTAGCTCGAGTTTTTCTCTTGCATTTAGTAACTCAGTTAGATGATTTTTTGCACGTAAATTATGTTTTGAAATGATCCCATTAAGTTCATCAGTAATATCATTTAATAATTTAGAATAGTTCTCAGGTGCTTCAATCATTTCTGGAATATCACCATCGAACGGATTTTTATATTTTTGTTCCAACAACATCTCAGCATGCCATAACCATTCATTTTGTCTTTTTACAATTTCGTTATATTGTAATATCTTTGCTTGGTAGTCTTTTCTCAAGTCAGAATACATTTCATAACCTTTTTCACTAAGCTGATTTAGTTTTTCTTGTTTGAGTCTAGTAATTAAAAATTCAATAGAACTTTGTAAATCTTCATAATCTTTACTAAAATGCTTTGCCAAAGAATCAAAAAGGTCATTGGTCAAATCACTCTCACAAAAAAGACATTTTTTGAAACTATTTTTAGCTTTATGGATGTCAAACCCTTGTTTAACCCATGTGTTTAATCCTTCATCAAGACCACCATCGATATCTTCAGGGTCTTTTAACCTCGACAGTAGTTCTGCCACAATCTTTTTATCTAGTAGGGATTTTACTTGAAATAATAGAAAACTAAAGTCATCTAGTTTCAATTTAGGATGCAGTAGATGCTCTTCTTCTGCTTCACTTTTACTTATAATTTCATATTTTTTCTTTTTCTCATCTGAAAGTATCTTGTCAACAAAATTCTCAATACCTAGACTACTAATTTTATTTTCTACTTTTGTTTTATTATATGTTTTATCAAATAGTATATTCGCAACTTCGCGTCCTAAACTAGTCAAAAATGTGCTCCGTGTCTCTTCTTTTCCTAACCTGTATTTTTTCGCTTGTTCGAATTTTTTACTAATTGTAATTTTCTCTTGTTTTAACTGATCAAGTCGTTTTTTGCTTTCAATGTCCTCTTCACTTACATAAATAATTGGATTGCACGTATTAGAAGGATCGAATGATATATTTTCATCTATAAAATCTTGGTTAAATACTTTTATAGGTAATACGTTATTAAAAACATTTATATTTGATATTGTGAGCCCATCCACAGTTTTTAGTTCAAACTCGCCGTTCTCTGGGTATTGCTTGAACCTGTCTTTATCGTAGGCCGTTTTTTTTTCACAACTTGTAAAAATCCTAGATATTGTAGTTTTACCGCATCTATTCCACCCATATATCAGATTATATTTTTTGAAAGTGGGTGATTCTCTTTCCCAAGAAAAATTATGGAAGATTCCGAAATTTTTTAGTTTCGAGATTTTTAGTATCGTCATATTAATAATTGCAAGATTGTCGTTTTGGTATTCAATTATAAACCTCATTTATCAACTGATAGATTTCGTTGTTACTAAACTGTGTCTTAAACTTGATTTTTATTCTGTCACCGAAAAACGTTTCTGCGTGTTTTATTTTTTGCTGTTCTTCTTTTCTCAGTTGGTCGGAGTCTTCAGTATTTTTAGTTTCAACGATAAAATATAATTTTTTCTTTCCGTTTTCATAATCTATTACGTATGCAAAATCAGGTGAATAGCTCTTCCCCCCTGCGACAGGTATTTTAATTGAGTTTTTAGGGATTTTTGTAAAGACGATTACCTCATTTATATTTGTTTTTATGTTCTCTTTCTCAAGTTCGCTGTCAAAATATAAATTTTCAAACAAGTATGAATCTGCAACGGCTTCTTCTGCATAATCTATACCAATATCTGATGCACTAGTTTCGTTTAAAATTTCACCTTTATTAGTAGTTAGTTTTGTTGGATGGATTGTACTCTTTACTGACTGGTACTCAATACCAAATTTATCTATCGCATTGTAAGTAAGGTAATTATCAAATCGCTGTTTTAATGTCCGAATTGTAGATACGGTGAGGTAGTTATTAATATCTAGCTTCACGGTAGAGAGTGCGGTATGAAGTGTTTTCAGGTTTGTATGCAATGCTTGTGATAATTGTTTCAAAAAATCAGCATAACTCATTGTTGAGACACTTCCCTTTGTTTTCGAACTTATTCCAACTGCATCATTTACTACTGCATTCCCGCCTTCAAACACAAGCTTATACTCCTTGTCTACTATTCCACTTATTGTTAAGCTTTCACTAGAGTCTTTAAAAAAGTTTTTTAAAAGCTGGAGGTAGTCTTTTTCGCTATCTATCTTATACTCTAGAACTACTTTTTCATTTAATTTTTCCCACAATTCTTTAAGGGCTGGGTATTTTTCCGTTCTGACCTTAACTGTTTTCTTTAATTCAGATGAAAGGCGTATTTTATTACTGCTAATACCGTCAAAAATCAGAGGAAAATGCCCCTTGATATACTCAAAACCATTTTCCTTAAATTGATTTGACCTGTTAATTACACTAGCGCTATCGAGCTCTTCCAAAAGTTCATCCTCACTTTTTTGATAGACCTCACAAATCTTTTTTATGACGTTATCATCTAATTTTGCTGGAGAATCTGCAAATGATAATGCCCCTGAATTTTCATTAATCTCATTCTTTAATTGAACAACAAAATCTCGCTCAGTAAAATCGACAAAATAGTTAAGGTAAAATTGTTTGTCCTTTACTCTATTGCCATATTCATTAACAGGCAAACGCAGTCCTCGCCCCACTTCCTGTAATTTAGATGTATCACTGCCACTGCTTCTTAGTTTGCAAATTTGGAAGACATTCGGGTTGTCCCATCCTTCACGTAGTGTCCACTTAGAGAAAATAAAACGTCGAGGGTTATTTAAATCAAGTATAGATTGCTTATCATGGAGGATATCATTAACTTCCTTTTCGATTTCTTCATCTTTATCAGAGTTATCCCGGGAGAAGTACCCTCCATGTGATTTAGGTATATTTTTTTTTGTTTCTTCTAGATAAATTCTATATCTTCCATCAGTAACAACACTAAGTAGATGTTCCACCTCTGCTTTTATCAGTTTTTCCAGAGTGCGTCTGATGTACCCTTCAGGTAAACGGTACTCGTCGATATTATCAATAAAAAATAGCGTGAGCGGTTTTATACGAGTGTCTTGCTGTAATAAATTTTGCTCAATTTCAAAATGGTGTTTTACAGCTTTCCTGATCATAGACTCTTGAAGTGTTTCTGAGTACGAATATGGATTTATTGTCTGACCTTTTTTTAATTCAAGCCCGTTTGATAAAACGACTGTAGTTTTATTTAAATTCTCAATAATAAGGTCTGTCATCGCCGGATGAATTTTTTCCAGGCTTTCTTTTTTTCCGACTTTATAGGTTTTTGATGTACGGTTGTCAACCAACTCAAATGTCGCTTCGTTGCCATCAGAGTTTAAAAACTTTACCAGTGTATTTTTCCCTTCTTCAAAATCAGAAACATACCCGATTACTCCTTTAACAAGGTTGCTATTGAACGCAGTAACCGCATCAAGGTTGTATATTACGTTTTCCTGTTCTTCTTTTAGAAATGTTGCTCCAAAGCGCAATATATACTGTGCATTCATTTTCTTTATATTTTCCCATGTTTTATTTGATTGCGAAAATTTGTGTGGCTCATCGATAATTACAAACGGAGACGTTGCAGCAATGGCATCAAATGGCACAGCGTATTTATCAAACAGTGTGCTATCAAAACTTTTTTGCATGGTATCTGAATTTACCATTCCTGCATTGATTATGAGTACTTGAATTTGATTTTTGTCAAAAGATCCTGATTCTACAAATCCTTTTACTGCTGTAGGGAACGGAGTTTTTTTGTTTTTATTGTTCTTTTGTCCTTCAACTATATGAAGGTTAAGTGCTTTCCCAAACCGTTCTTTGAAATGTTCACGTGCCCCGTCTGATTTTAAGAAAGATACGGTACCTGCCTTAATTGCTAGTGTTGGTACAATGATGATAAATTTGAAAATTCCGTAGCATTTATTTAGTTCAAAAATAGCTTTAGTATAAGTATAGGTTTTGCCTGTACCTGTCTCCATTTTAATATCTAAAATGTTACTGTGTCCGTTTCTCCCTTCCTTGACTACATTCAGTTCCTGTACAGTCTGTAAGTTTTTGAGGTAACGCACACCAATACTCTTGTCCAAAACAGGGTTCATAGATTTTTCATCGATGCCACTGTGGTGTGAAATCTCTAACCCATCGAAGATAGATACAATCGAGTTTACAGCTCGATTTTGGTGTTCTAGATTTTTTTCAAAATGAAACTGCGCCATAATTAGTATCGTGTTATCAAATCTATATCTAACCCTTTTTTATTAGCATAAGATGCTACATTTTCCGCAAGTTCACGTAACGTTTTGCTCTCAAAATTGAAACCGAATACAATAATTTTTGCTGGAGAAAAACTAATATCTGAATCAATTTTTTCGAGCAAATCAGTAAGGTGTTTAATGGTAAAACCTTTGTGCATTAAGTAAAGTTTGTTATTAGCGTAGTAGCCGTTATATTCATTCAGTTGAATCTTGCTAAGTGGGACTGTCAGAGGAATATTGTCGTATACTTTCCATGTTGTAAGCAACGTTTGTAAGTCTTCTTCTGTTAGGATGGATTCATCAAATAGATTTGTTTGTTCTTTATATTCTTTGTCATCGGAATTATAGTTTTCCCAGATAGGGGTAGTTTCGAAGATTTTGAAACCTAAGCCTAAGTGTGCATTGTCTTTTATCTCGCTCTTGATTTTATTTGTTGCTCGAATGATGCGTTCTTTTGTAATTTCAAAAATAGTTGGATGTGCAACCGCTAGTCCACTGTGTACAAAATCATATGCTTCTTTGTTACTATTTTTATCAATATTTTCTGGCAGCTGTACAAGAATGAACTTTCTTCCTAAGTAATCTTTCGAATTAATTCTCATGAGTGCATCCCCAGTAGTACCACTACCAGCAAAAAAGTCTAAGACTATATCATTTTCATCAGTACTATGAAATATAAGTTTTTCTATTAATCTAATTGGCTTTACTGTCTCGAATCCATGTTTATCTGTTTTTATTATCTCTGATAGCTCCTTTTTAGCACTTTCAGTTGTACCTATTTCTTTAGAGAAAAACCCCCAAAAAGGTTCTGTAATTTCTGTTTTTTCTAGTTCAGGGCGGATTTTTAGTACAACTTTTTTTTCATCTAAATATAAATCATCCCGCCGTATATAATCTTCAATACTTTCTTTACCCAATTTCCATTGTTTACCGCCAGGAGGGACTATTCCTTTTATTTCGAAAATCATAGTTTCTCTTCCACGAACTCCGGCTGCATTCATAACCTCCAAGGCATGTGTTCGGTATTTTCCTTTCTCGTCTACAAGAGGGTATTCTTTTTTTCCCTTTTCTAATAGATTAAATCTTCTCAAGTTGCTTTTCGTATAAACAAGGATATATTCTATTTTCGGTTGTAATTTACTGTATGCATCTTTTGTATTTTGCGATTTAGTTTTAGACTCCCAACATATAGTTCCTAAACTATTTAATTCTCCAAAAATTTCATCCATCAATATCCTCAGTTGAGCTACCTCATTTTCATCAATAGACACAAATATGACGCCTTCATCCTTCAAAAGCTGTTTTGCTATGTATAAACGTGGATACATAAAAGTCAGCCACGCAGAATGTGAGTTGCTTTTGCTGTTCACAAAGCTTAAAATTTTTTTTGCTTTTTCTTCATCTACACCAGCCAATTCTGAAAATTCTTTTACTGTAAATTTGCGGTCATCTTCATACACAAAACCATCTGTCCCTGTATTATAGGGAGGATCTATGTAGATCATCTTGATCTGGTTGTAGTAAGCGTTTGAGAGGTGTTTTAATACTTCAAGATTATCTCCCTTAATGAGAAGATTTTCAGAGTCTTTATTTTCTTGCTTATTATTCCACTCAGTATCTTCTTTTAACAGAGTTGTAGCTGGATCAGTAGCAAGCAATCGAGCATAACTTTTACCCAGCCAATCCATTCCGTAGCTTTCTTTAGAAAAATCTAAATTGCTATCAGATAGTTGCTTTTTTAATTTTTCAAAGTCGATACAACCATTTTTATCAAAGCAATGTGGAAAGAATTTTTTGAGATTTTCAAGATCGTTATTTGGAATAGTTATCTGATTAGTAATATTCTGATTTTTCATATTTAATGCATTAACTTATAAGTTATAAATTTAGCTAATCAACTGGTCAATAGTTATTTCAAGTCCTTGTGAAATTTTTTTTACTGTACCAATTGATGGATTCAAGATCACATCAGATTCTATCTTAGCTATAGTAGCATAAGGGATACCTGCCTTTTTTGACAATGAATCTTGTGTCATATTCTTAATTTTCCGCCAATCCTTTATCTTCTGTCCGATTGTTTTTTCTTCCATTGTTTACTAGTATGGTAATAATTAATTGTAATACTTTTGTTTGTAAGAATCAATTCTACCGGTTCCTTTTGGCCAACAAACTGACTTATAGGAGTTCTTTTGTGAAGTTTATTGTAGTAGGTACGGAGAAAACCCGAATGGGATTATTTGAGTTTAATATTCATTACATGTACTAAAAAAAAACTTGCAAATAGAACAAAAACTCAATGCTTGGGGTTTTATTTTTCAACTCTTTTTCTCAATTCATCTATGACGGCTTTTTGCCAGTACTTCATGGAAAAACAACCAATCAATGGTTGGGCAACTATACGAAGCCAGAGTTTATGGATAGAGACTTCATACGTATAATCAATCATGGTTCCCTTTGAATCTTCAGAAAGCAATAATTCTTCATGTCCTGAAGTTCCAAATTGAGGACTTTCATTATCCGAATTTAAGATATTTATCTTTCAAGGATTTATATATTTCTAGTGCTTCTGCAAAATGCGCTCTTGTCATTTCCTCTTTATCCATATAGGCAGGGATTTGTCTATTATGCTCTACTATGGCTTCTATTAAAGCTGGATTAAAAAAATGAGTTTCTGCTACATCAATAACTGCTTTACACCAATCTTGTGAGTTTTCAGACGAAGTAGCAATTCTTTCAAAATACCGATACAACATATCGGTAAAATTTTTTCTTAACCGCTGTTGTTGAAGTTCACTATTTATATTAGGATGTTCTATCCTATTTACAAAATTGTAAAAGTTAAAATCCATTTCATCCAATGAACTTAAGTATCCGAGAATCTCTTTCTGCTCAGAACTAAATTCGCACATTTTTTCGCATACCTTGATAAATATTTCACTATTTTGCATCGTTGAACTGGGTTGTGTGCCAAGAATGGGGAAAAATAGTCGCTCAATTCTCTCAGTTCTAACATGTTTAAAGCCAAAGTGTTCTATAAGGGAAAGAGAAGGAAAATCATAATGTGGTGAAATTTGTATATTGGTATGGTTATCATTAAGCTGATCTAACGTTACTGATATATAATATCCGCCAGGTCTCAGTGCTGAGAGAGCATGAGGAGAAGGAGATCTTGAAAAATCATTTGTAAAAATAGCATCTAAATTAACCTGAGCAGATGCAGGGTCTTCTGTAGCTAAGGGTATAAGATAAATTTTGGTACTTATCAGACCGATATGTTAATGTCATAGTATACCGAAATGAAAATGTCATACCCCACGCAATAGAAATCAAGTAGGATTGAGCTCTATGCAAAAACGAGAAATGAGTACAAAAGAACAAATAAGG
>Ga0194060_10002124_pt1 | contig 14178 bp, 5 predicted proteins | sample SepL225m_MetaG_FD_163427 | JGI IMG/M metagenome (GOLD analysis project Ga0194060, IMG submission 163427) | Anoxic zone freshwater microbial communities from boreal shield lake in IISD Experimental Lakes Area, Ontario, Canada - Sep2016-L222-5m | ecosystem: Environmental > Aquatic > Freshwater >... | reverse complement strand
TATCTTTATAGTGGCTTAAATATTTATGATAATCTGTGGGATAGACAAAATAATAATCTTCCTTAGCAATAATATAATTGACAGTCATCCCGCGCTTAGGTAGTTTATATTCAGCCGGATTAGTAATATAAAGCGCGTGCTTATCATCCACCTTCAGGTTGCGTCCGAACTTAAATCGTAAGTTAGGGGAAGCTTCCCTGTCGCCTAGAACCTTCGCACCACGTAAAGTACGGATACTGCCATGGTCAGTTGTAATGACTACCTTTGCATTTTTCATCCGGGCAATAGAACGAAATGTTGACAGTAGCGATGAATGTGCAAACCAGCTGTTCGTAAGCGAGCGGTAAGCTGGTTCATCCGGCGCAATTTCTTTAAGAATATCTGAGTCCGAACGACCGTGAGCAACCATGTCAAGGAAATTAACTACAACTGCCGTAAACTGGCGATTCTGATATGAAAGTATATTCTGTTCAAAATTACGCCCCACTTCAGGATCGATTATTTTTATATATTTTAAATCGCCGCGGAGTTTAATTTTTTTCCTGTCAAGCAGAAGCTGAAGCAGTTCCTTCTCATGCTTATTGCAGCTGCGCTCATCATCATCTCCTGACGACCAGAGTTCCGGATAGTATTTCTCAATTTCCGCCGGATAAAGACCGCTGAAAAGAGAGTTCCTAGCATAAGGCGTGGCAGTCGGCAGTATTGAATAATAAAACTTCCGCTCAATATTAAACAGATCAATAAGATACTTCTCCATACCAAGCCACTGATCCATCCTGAGGCAGTCAAGAACAAAATAAAATACAGACTGCTTGCTGTCCTCAAGTTCATTTAAGACAAAATCATTGGTAATCGAAGGTGTAAGCATTGGCACGTTTACCGAATTTTTTGAATTTATCCATTTAATATAATTCTTCTCGACATATTTGCTGAATTCCTGGTTGCACTCCTTTTTTTGATCTGTAAGAGTCTGCCTGAGAGCAACTTCGGGATGAGAGTCGAGTTCCATTTCCCAGTTTACGAGCTTAAGATAAATATCTGTCCATTCTTCCCAGTCCGGACCCATCATAACCTGGCGGGATATCTCATTAAAATCATGCAGATAGTCTTTAGCAACATATTCGCCCGAAATTTTCTTCGATTCAAGGATTTTTTTGCAGACAAGCAGCACCTGGCTTGGGTGAACAGGTTTGATAAGGTAATCCGTTATCTTCCCGCCTATTGCATCGTGCATAAGAGATTCTTCCTCACTTTTTGTAATCATGACAACAGGTATATTGGGTTTTATTTCTTTTATCAGATTTAACGTCTGAAGTCCGCCCAGACCCGCCATCATTTCATCGAGAAAGATAAGATCGAATGATTTTTCCCTTACCTCAGAAACTGCGTCTTCACCATTAGTAACTGTTTCTATTTCGTAACCTTTATCTGTCAGAAAGAAAATGTGCGAACGCAGCATTTCTATTTCATCATCGACCCACAAGATTCGCTTTTTCATCAGTTCCCTCGTTTTGTGTATTTATCAGAGTTATATAACCGGTTGAAATCTAAAGTTCCGGACCGGGTATGAATATAATTACGATTAAGGTTATGATATAAGATTAAGAATGCCCGATAAATTTATTCTTTTTCTTTATATCCTTGTTATTTTCCTCTCCTGTTCCAGAATCTTCACAAAGTAATTTTAATACCGGAATCAGCCTGAGAATCATTTTTGAAGCAAAACCAGAAGTGGATTCGCTTCAAAAATCTTTTTCTGAGCAATTTCTTTAAGGAAATTGCTCTCCTGGACTGTCTTTTTCCCTCAAAATTATTCCCGCCGGATATTTCTCCCTTATTTTGGAAGAATCCCTGAAGATTATCATCAAATTAAGTTACCCGGCATTACTGAATAGCCAGATGGACATCAAGACCGACTTCGCTTGTAGTTGTCGGAGTAATTCTTGCCGCACCTTCAGGCTGAACCGAAGTTCTGCGATAAAATACTGATGCCGTAACTCTAGAACTGATTACATATTTAATTCTTGGCTCCAGAGTAGTTCTTACGGTTCCATCCTGCGGCGTGCCGCTTTCTTTAAAGTCATTCATATTAAAGATTACAACAGAAGTCCTGGCGTTCGTATAAGTTACTGTAATTTCAATATCATTTTTCAGATTAACACCAAAGAGCGGAATATCAAACCCTGATTTTGAATAACTTGCCGTTATGCCAATATCTTTTGAGAATGATTCTGTAATATTTTTTGTACTAATGCCAAGATCATACCCATTCTTTGTGGAATACTTAATATTGCCGGTCAGGTTACCGTTCCAGAGTGAATTGAAGGTCATTGTAAGACCAATAAGAGGCTGGAAGCCATAACTTATCTTCTGAGACTGGGTAACCTGTTTCCTGTCGGCGTTGAGGTTCCAGCCTTCGCTGTATTCAGATGAATATGAATGGCTGAGCGAAACTCTCTTGGAAAATGACCGGAGTACAGGATATTTCTCCAGTCCGTCCCAGTTCAGATTCCAGTTTGGTCTTGGAATATAACGGGCAACCGAACTGAGAAATGGAAGTTTTGATAACAAGGGCATTGTTTCAAAACCCTTCGCAAAAGCATCCGAAAGATTATCAGCAGCAGGGCTGTACAACTCCTTAACCTTTGTAATTCCGCTTTTGCCGAGGAAGCTTAAGAAAAACACCTGCGGAAGTGCAACGAATGAACGTGTAAGACTTCCGGTTGAAGTAATGCTGATAATCCTTGTATTGCCAAGCTCATCAGTCTGAATAGTCGCGTTTTTGTTAACAGACCAGCCTGCTTTCCACTTAATATCGAGCTGAGTACCTTCCCATAGCGGTCTGGATGTTGAAAAGTCAAAATTATTACGCTGGGAGAAATTGTCACCAAGCTGGAGTCTGGCACCGGTACCCAAAGAATCGCGAATATAAGCTCTGGGACCCGGATCCTGATTAAGTCCAAGCATGAACAGCCGGTTAGGACCATTATTTACAGACTGTGTAACTCCCCAGAAGTTCATAATGCCGTTGCCTTCTCCAAAGATACCTGACTTCTGAACAGTATTATCTTCCGAGAAATTAAAAGAAATATTATCATAATCAAACAGAACATATCTCAAAGTATTCTTCACAACTGACCAGGCAAGCAACAGTTTACTTGTCTGTGGCTGCGTACTGATAACCGAATCCTTTTTAAAGGCAGCGGCATTAGTACTGTCATTTACCTGAAGCGAATCAGCTTTAGCAGTATTTCTGTTCGCGGGCGAATTCTGAACATTATCTTCTTCCCTGATACCGCCACGGCTGTGGCTGGTTCTGCCTGTTGAATTTGTTTCCGTCTTAGGCGCGGATTTTTCATCCGGCTTAGATTCCCTGAATATTGGTTCAACAAGCGATTTTAATTTCACTTTGCCGCCAAAGCTGATTTTATTAGAAAACCCTGCCGAACGACCGGCTTCCTTTTGCTGAAAATTATTAGACCAGCTGTAATTGACTCCGTAACCCGTATTTATCTGTAAGAAATTATTAAGCCCCCATATACCGGGAAGCTTTGGCGCGGTTCTTATGTCGAACGACTGAGAATACTGATAATCGCGCCCGAAGAATACGCCGCTAAATATATCATTCCATATCTCTTTTTCGCTTCTTTCAACTGTATTATTAATAGTAAGCAGATGGGCAAGCGATGAGGCGACATCGGCATTGTAACCAAGAGTGAGATTCAAAAACCCGCCTTCGGTCAGTTTCCATGTAAATGAACCATTCCTCCCAGCCTTAAAATCCCTTGCGATATTTGCCGTTACATTTTCCTGCCTTGAAAGGGAATAAGAATAATTCCTCGAAGCTGACATATTCATATTCAGGTTCTGTGGCGAGTAATAAAACTTTGTATTCCTGTAATCTGAAAAGAGCTGGAGGATTGTTCCAAGCACGGGAATATCAGCCGGATAGAAGAAGTTGTTCTGTCCAAATGTCAGAGCGTAACCGGCTCCGAAACTCCAGGTCCAGTTTCTCGTCACCTTCTGAGTCGGATTCTTCCCGTTTGCTCTGTTAAAACTGAAGTTAAATCTAAGATTATTAACCGTTTCATTAATCAGCCAGAAGTCCGATGGAATGCGAAGCTCGATATTACTTAACGACCAGGTTTCGGATATACTCAGCGACTGAGTATTTGCAACAAAAATATCCGTAGAATCCTGCGCAGATTTGGATGAATAACCTGAGCTTAACAACTTTTCCTGGAAAAGCTTTGAAGCGCTTGAAACTTCGATATCGGTACCAGGTACGTATCTTGGTTTAGTAATGGATTCATTGTGCGAATAATTTATTCTTAGTTTACTGCCCGGCATACTGAAAGGCATAAGTTTAATCACATCAAGGTCAACATTGAGTCCCCAGTTCTTCGCGTCCATTCTTGAACCGAATTTATCGGAAAGTCTGTGAAAGAACGGGTCGGTCTGGCTCATATTAAAGTTAACAGTCATCAGGTCGGCAAGCTTAAAGTTTGTTGAAGCACTATAAGCCCAGCCGGAAGTGTTATCCGCACCAATAACTCTTAGTTCATCAAGCCATACCTTACCGGAAATACCATTCGGATAATTCCCGCTTTTGTTGGAGTTCTGAACACCGAACATAAAGAATGAAACTCCTGTAAGAGCAGGGTTGCCTCTAAGTCTGTAAAAGTGTCCGGGTCTGCCAGGTACTTCAAGACTGTAAACTTTTGATGTATCCTTCGTTTGTTTGAGTCCGGTTATCTCTTTAAATGGAATGCTTAACTCATTCCAGCCCGGTTGAACAGGCAGACGATATTCATAATAGTTCGAGGTATCAGAACCAAACCTGAAATAAACTTCTCCCGCACCGCTACGCGAAAGATTATAATTAAGCGTATCGACATCTCCATGTACAAACAGCTTCATCTCGCTGTAATTAAATAAATCCATAGCGCGGAGATATTTAACAACCTGACGTTCATCATTTTCCACAAGATTATAAATAGTAAGGGAAAGAGACTGTTCGTTTCTCAGGACTGTTTCAGTTGTATTACTCCTGTCCCGTTCACGTTCGACTCCCGGAGGACTTGAATATTCGGGAGTATTTTCTTCGATACTTATAACGGACAGTTCAAGGGTGCTGTCAACAGCATTAGCGCTGATTATATTCTTTGGGATAACTTTCTGCCACTGGCTTCCAACCAGATTAAAGTCAGCAAACCTTAGATGAACCTTTTGATTTGTGCCGTTTACCCAGAGCCTGATAGTTTCAACGACTGAAAGACTGGGAGTTCCTTCCTGGGAAGTTGGTTCTTTAAGCGGGATTCTGATTAAATGCCAGTGTCCGTCAGTATTACCGCCTCCGATAATATATTTATTTTTCACAGCATTAGTATCAAGCGGAATGGTATAACGATAATAACTATTAAGCTGGTCAAGTGTCCAGTTTCCGTTAAGATCCTCAGTATCAGGCAGTTTACCTGATTCAATTGAGACAGAGTTGCCTTCAGTTCCGTTAATATTCTCGTAACTAATATTAGCCGGGTCGAGGTGGAAATTATCCCCTGCAGGGTCAGGATTAGAAGGGGAATAATCAGGTTCAGCAGCATCCGCATCTCCGTCTGTTCCCACGTCTTCGCCCTGGTCTATAGCTCCGTTACGGTTACGGTCTTCATAGTTAAGCACACCGTTAGGAATTACGTCTTCGCTAATCTTACCAAGGTCTATATTAAGCTTTGCATCAAGCGGAGTATTCTCATCGAGCTGAACCCAGAATTCGATAAATTCTATGTTCTCATCAATAAGATTGCTTGCGGTTGAGGAGAGATTTTTCATTATACCGCCCCAGTTGTTACCGGAGGCTGTCATATTTTGGTTATAGTTATAAAAGCCCTTACGCGCCGGATCAAATACATAATCAAGAACGGTAACATTCTGATCATTCTTGGCAACAACCTTCTTCGGCCAGATTTGTTTTACATCGGTAACAGGTGGCGTTATGTTATACCACCAGCTTTTAGCTTTATAATTCATCTGCTGAAGCAGAGATGAACCGCTGATATTATTCATCTTAGCCGGAACGCTGATATCATGCCATGCCGTATATCCAAGACTAAGAGGAATGGTTTTCTTTGAGCCTTCGAAGTCATCAACATAAGCTATGCTACGGCTGACATCGCTTTCGATTGTACTTTTCTTTGTATTCGGGTCGGGATTGATATAGGCGAATTCACCCTTAACTGCAAGCGATGACATCTCCCGTGTTGTGATAAGTTTATCCAGACCTTTAGTCAAAAACGGCATATCGAAACCGGTAGAAAAATCAACCCCGTAAATAGAATTATTTAATGGTTCCTCCCCGATTCTAACCTTATCGCTTAAAGTCTGCTGATTAAGATTTAATGCCGAGAAGCCGAGAAGAGTTCTCTTCGAGAAATTAAACTCACCTCTTGCACCGGTAAGCGTCTTGGAAGCAAGCTGGAAAATATCATTCTGTTCATAACTAATCTTCAGGTCTGCTCCGGGTACAAGGGCATCTTTATTACGAATAGTAACCTGACCGATATTATAATCAACCACATAATCAACATTCGGAGTAAGTTCTCTTCCGCCAAGGGTTACTTTAACCGAGTTTTCAACGATTCCAACCATACCAAGGTTAAACACACTGGAAGAAGAAGCAGAATATTTTCCTTTGATTACAAACCTGTCCCTTGAACCCTGATTTTTTGCTATGTTAGCAGAAGTATCATAAACAGCCTGAAATTTCAGCGAATCATTCCCGCCAAGAGCTGCGGGAAGATTTACTCCAAATGGTTGCAACGTTGGGAAGATAATTTCTCCGGTTTCAGGGATAATTGTTCTTCCGATTAAAAAATCGAAGTTTCCGTCTTTCCCGGCGGAATTACCCGCGCCTACCAAATCAAGACCGAAGGCATTTAGTAATGGAACAGAGCCTGTCTGCGTTATAAGTTCTATCTGAGGTTCGCTACCCGGAAGCTGATACTGAATATCAAGCTTAAAACCTTCCTGATTAACACCGCGTCCGCCAATTGCATAAATATTTCTAAGCTGAAGTTTCCAGGCTTCTTTATACTGTGGCTGAAGATTCTGTGGTTTTACAAGTTTAAGCACAAGTTTATTTGTGCTTGAAGTGTCGCTGCCGACAAATTCACCAAAGAAATAATCATCATCAGGATTAGATGAACCAAGATCATTAGCACGTCTGTATGCCACAGCAATAACATCCTGCTCCTGTATTTGTGTTTTAAATGTTAAGAAACCCGTCTCGGGGTGAAGTACATAATCAATATCCGGTTGCAGCCTGACAAACCTTCCTACTTCAACCCTGCCTGACTTAGCGGTATCCATTGTCTCTCTTTCATTATTATAGGCAAGATTACCTTTTGAATGAGGTTCAAGACTAATAATCGCAATTGCTTGGCGTTCAACACCAGGCTGAGGCAGACCAATAACTGATTTCCAGACTTCAATTTCCTTGACCAGATATCTGGTATCAATATCCGGCTGGGCATTGCCATAATACCGGTTAAATAAATTCAGCCCCGTACTCCCTTCAGCGTATGGCGCGTCAATAAAATAATGACTGGTCGAATATTCATAGACGCGTCTGGTAAATTCCTGCGTGGTAGATCCGCCTGTAATTGAGACTTCTTTTATTTCGCCTTTCTTTTGGGAAGCTAACGTAGTCAGATTCAACGGGCCAATCTGGAAATTTGCTTTAATACCAAACAATGCTTCGCTACCGCCAACCAGAGGTGAAGTCTGAAGAGATACGTTTCCCGCTTCAATCTTCTGAACTATTTCATCCTCATAGCCGGTATAAGAAAGTTTAAGCTGGTTTTCATATTCAAATGTTCTTTCTGTATTCCAGTCAGCACCAATTTTTAGTTTATCACCTATCGAACCCTGAACATTTATTTGCACCTGTTGCTTAAAATCAGGTTCGTTTCTTGAATTACCAAGCAACGAGGCTGTAACACCTTCGGTTGTTTCATTTCGCCATGCTCCATGAATATCTACCGCACCGTTAATCCGAATATTTATTCCTTTTTTGCCAAAAATACTTAAAAAGCCAACGCTTGGCAACGGAATATCAATGTTTGTAATATCGCTGATAAGAGCACCGATATCCCTGACGCTGCTTTTAAGTTCATATTTATAAGCAATCTCTTCAAGCAACGTTCGGTTTTTCGCCTGGAGTTTTAATTTAATATATTCATCGAGTGGAATTTTGAGGAGAATCTTATAAGGATCGTTTCCAATTTTTTCTTTAATTATAACAAAGTTACCGGTCGAATCAAGCTGTACTGTTCTGAATAACAGCGCCTGCGATGGATAAACAAAAAATTTGGATCGTTTTTTAGGAGTAAACTGAGTGTAAGGAACATCTTTACGCTGATAATGGAAATATTTGAGTCTCGCAGTAGAATCAAGGGACTTTGCCATCAGAGAATCACGCCATGTCAGTACTTTTACTGAATCACCTGCGACATCTGATACTTTTTTCTGCAATGAATCAGCAATTCCTGATATTTTCTTCCCTGCTGAATCAACCGGAGAAACTGCTGAACTGGTATTTTGAATTAATTCAGGCGAATCTTTTGTAGTATCCGCTAAAGACAAATATGGAATAAAGCATACGGAAGCATCATTCGATAATGAATCACCAGACGACCCTTGTGAAGCAAAACCTATGGACAACAGACCACAGACTGTCGCCACCACAAATGTTAAGAGCTTCAGGCTCTCATGCAAAAGCTTATGAAATTGAGTTTTTATTGTTCTACCTTGACGCTGTTTTCAATAGAGTAGATATGTTTCGCTATTACTTCCCTAATTTGTTGAATGAAAAATTATTTAATTTTTGGCTTATTATCAATAGTTCGAAGTATAAATTTCACCACAATATTAAATTAAATTATTGCAGAACAAAGAAAGCCATTTTTCAACAAAGTTTCAACTATTTTTATAATAATTCCTGTGTACCGTTAAGATTATAGCAAAAAGATAACTTATATATCCATGAGATTTATTACTTCATCCATAATTTCGATAATATTGTTTTTATGAACTATAACAGAACTCAGCCTGTTGCCAAAACAAGCTCCGGTATCAATATATACACTATTCGATCTTGAATCAATCCTGACATTTTCCTGTTTCGAATGCCCGACAATCTGCAACTTACCAAGATTAAGCAGTCTTTCCCTTGTCCATAAAACGCCTGAATCACCCATAAATTCAGAATATATAAGCTGATCAAGCAGATGAAGATTTTCCCTGAGATTCGGGGGTAATACTTTTTTAAACTTCTCAGAAACACCGGCATGTGAAATAAAACAGTCATCAAGGTTAAAATACAATGAAGAAGATTTAATAAAATCCGTGTGCCTTGAAACCGCATCAGAATGATTAAGATATGACTGCCGCGTTGCCTCATTACCATTAAAAACCCATGAATGTGCAAGCAGGCTGTCAGGCTCTTTGACAAAGGAATACAACATATAATCATGATTCCCAGTAGTAAATTTCAGGTTGTTATCAATAAAAAACTGAACAACTTCAAAGCTGTGCTTCCCCCTGTCAATTAAATCGCCGACACAGTAAACCGGTATATTTGGATACTTGGTAATTATCCTGTAATAAAGACTAAGAAACGTATAAAAACATCCATGCACATCGCCGACTACTGCTACCATAAATCAGATTTTAAAATTTTCTTTGGCAAATCGCGTTAATTCTTCTTTGAAATTTGATGCACTATATCAATTAAAGCCTGCACTTCCTGCTTAAATATCATATTGAAGTCTTTCTTAATTAGTTGAGAAAATCCTGAGTCTTCTATACTCAAGATTAAAAGTCTCCGCAATATTTTCATTCGAACAAAAACCATTATAAGTACAAACACCCTTTGCCAGTCCATCATCTCCAAGTAATGCGTTGGAAAGTCCATGATCGGCAATGCTTAAAATATAATCCAGCGAGGCGTTTGTCATTCCGTAACTTGCCGTTCTTGAAACAATGGCAGGCATATTCGGAACGCAAAAATGAATAACATCATGCTTAACAAAAACAGGGTCTGATAATGATGTCGGATGACTTGTTTCAACACATCCTCCCTGATCAATTGATACATCAACTATAACGGCTCCGCGCTTCATTGTCTTTACCATATCTTCTGTAACAATGCGGGGTACCTTTTCCCCCTTTATAAGAACTGCTCCAATAAGCACATCGGCAAGCTTAACTCCGCGCGAAATTGTATAAGGATTTGCGATAACAGTACTAACTCTTTTCTGGAAATAATCATCTATCTTCTTAAGTCTGCTTAAATCCTTGTCAATTACAATCACCTGAGCACCACAGCCAAGAGCAGTACGCGCCGCACTCGTGCCAACAGTACCGGCACCAATTATAACTACAGTAGCCGGAGCTACTCCTATAATTCCACCCATTAAAATCCCGCGGCTTACCGGTAGTTCGCTTTCCAGATATCTTTCAGCTACCTGTATACTAAGCTGACCTGCTATCTCACTCATCGATCTTAAAACAGGTAAATCATCATCACGTTCTATTAGTTCAAACGCTATGGCTGTATTTTTTTTTCTTATTAATTGTTCAATAATTTTTTTCCTGCTGGTACAAAGATGCAGGAATGAAAATATTATCTGTTCTTTCTGCATTATTGCAGCTTCCGCTTCAGTTAAACGAGTGATTTTTATAATCATCTCAGCACGGTTAAAAACTTCCTCTGCATTGCAGACAATATGCGCTCCGGCTTTCCTAAATTCATCATCGGTAAAATTACTGCCCACACCTGCACAGCTTTCTATAAAAACAGTATGACCTGACTTTACTAACGTATCAATGCCCGCAGGCGCAAGCGCTACTCTCTTTTCTTCCTGAGTAGTTTCTTTAGGTATTCCTATTCTCATGTTAAATATGATTTTACTGGGAAATTAGTTTTATTTATAATGCAAGATAGTTAATAAAGGAAATATTAACAATGCCTGAAAGACAAACAGTTTCCCGTTTTATCCAAATAAAAGCTTTACAATAAACAAAGCGCCGAGAGCGCCCGCAATATCTGCAAGTAAACCAGACGGCAACGCGTGTCTTGTACGCACAATGTTTACAGAACCAAAGTAAACAGCAAGTACATAAAACGTAGTCTCCGAACTGCCATAAAATGTCGAAACAAGAATTCCAGTCATTGAATCAGGTCCATAAACCGCAATAGTCTCAGCCATTATACCGAGAGAACCGCTACCTGAAAGCGGACGCATAAGAGCCATTGGCAATGCTTCGGCAGGCATACCGATTAAATTTGTTACAGGACTCAGTATCATTATAAGAAAATCCATTGCTCCTCCAGCCCTGAATATGCCAATTGCTACAAGCATCCCTACCAGATAAGGAATTATCCTTACCGCTACGTTAAAGCCTTCTTTAGCTCCTTCAATAAACTTTTCATAAACCTTTACCTTCTTAAATAATCCGTATATAACAAAAGAAAAAATCAGAAACGGAATGGCAAGTATTGAAACAACCTGAATTATATCCTTAACTATCGAAGGTTTTATAAAGCTTATAAGTGAACCAAACTTTGAAGCAACACCGGAAACAATAACCATAGCAGCCAAAGCCACTATGCCCGCTAAAATTAAGAGTCCCTTTCCATTTGATTTTAACCAGGCACGTCCTTCTCCTTTTTTTACCGGAAATTTTTCCATTATTTTCGCCGAAGTAACACCGGCTATCGTTGCGCAGACAGCTCCAAAGACCGATGTGCCAATAATAACAGCCGGATCAGAACTGCCTGAAGCCGCCCGGATTGCAATAGCAGTCGCAGGTATAAATGTAAGTCCAGCGGTATTAATTGCAAGAAAAGTGCACATTGCATTTGTAGCCGTTCCTTTATCAGGATTAAGTGAATCAAGTTCTTCCATCGCCTTTAAACCAAACGGAGTAGCCGCGTTTGAAAGTCCGAGCATATTGGCAGATATATTCATAATCATCGCCCCCATAGCGGGATGGTCGGAAGGAATATCAGGGAATAAAAACTTTGTAACCGGCTTTAATACCCTCGCAATGATTCTTATAAGTCCGGCTTCTTCAGCAATTTTCATAATGCCAAGCCAGAGAGCCATTATACCAATAAGCTCAAGCGCGACATTAACAGCCTTGCCGGCATAATCAAGAGCTGAATTTGTTACATCCTTCATTCTTGCAAAGGTTATTTCCTCAAATACAATTGAAGCATTTATGGTAGAATCGGTGTTAATATGCCTGATTAGAAGTATGCCGGTCAGGTCATCATCTTTACCGGTAACCTTAGCCATTTGTTTCCAGATTTTTGGAGTTGCATCACTTATTTTAATAAAAAGGACTGCCGTTTTTTTTATTTTATCATAGGTAAGCTTAGCCGGCTGCTGTATATCTTTTGTTACTCCCTCTTTATAATAAGAATTAAAGACATCAGACTTAACTGCAATCTTAACATCGTAAGACATAGTCGAGTCGGTATTAAATGGCTGTGCAAGATTTATTAAGACGGGAACCGGAGTTTTATTCTGATATTTATTATTTCCCTTTTCAACAAGGTCTGTACTGACAGCGGCACCAATTCCCAGAACAATCAAAGCTATCCATACATAATTGAGCATGTGTGAGTCTCCTTTTTGGTTTTGGGTTAACCGTTTTCGAACATCAGATCAAAAACTTCGGGTAAAAATGACAGTTTCTAATTTTCTTAATCATACTCATGCTCTTAACCATACTCACGCGCCCGGTCTCAGAGGAAGTTTAATTTATAACTATCTTCAGTATAGAGTTTATCCGGGAAAGTAGCAGCTTTACTTCCCTCTTTTGCCATGAATTTTTAGAAAGATAGTTCCCTGTTCTAAAATACTGCTATCAAATTTTAAATCTGAACTGCCTTCCGATATTACTTTTATACGTATAGATTTAACTTTTATATGTACAGATATTACTTTTATACGTATAGATTTAACTTTTATACGTATAGATTTAACTTTTGTACGTATAGATTTAACTTTTATACGTACAGATTTAACTTTTGTACGTATAGATTTAACTTTTATACGTATAGATTTAACTTTTGTACGTATAGATTTAACTTTTATACGTACAAAAGTAATATCTCAAGGAACAAAAGTGCCAAAACAAGCTAAAATAGCATTATTACTTCTTAGTATAGATAAACTGCCTGATTCAGGCGTTTCCCGGGCATTGCGTTAGGTAAGTTATTAAATATCGCATGAGGGCAGAAGACATGATATAATATTTTATTCAGAGCGGCAGGCGATTTTACAGCAAAACGCAACGCTATATAGTTCTTAATATATTATTTCCATGTTACAATCGCCGCCTGGATTTCCTCGGTATCAAGAGAAAGAATCTGAATACGGCTTAGATACCCATACTCAAGATTTGACTCGTCATAGCTATACTTCTGAAGGAATTGGTTATACAGATCGTCAACAATTTTCTTGTCCCCTTCGATCTTTACATTGCCTGTAAACTTAATCTGCATAAATTTATAAAAGTACCCGGATTTATCCGGATCATCTTCTTCGATATTTTCGGTCGAGATAACCGTAAAAATAATTTTCAGGTCAAAATTTAATTTTTGAAAAGTCTCGTCTATATCTTCAAGAAAGATATAAATATTCTTATTTGCGTAAAGAAACGGATAAACATTCTGTACAAGATTTTCTTCAACATCTATAAAACCAAGAACTCCCGCCTTGCTTAAGCTTAATTCTTTTTCTATAAATTCGATATCCATAACTGGAACTGTATGACTTTTCATTATAATCCTTTAAGATATATTCTATTTAATTTTGTCTGATTACTATGGTTTCCGCAATCACATCTCCAATCCTTTTTTTATTACTGACAACAAAACATATAAGGTCAGGAATAAAAAATAAAAAAGGGACAAGATAAGTACAACGTAATGCGTTTCTGATAAAAGAACTGTAAAAATCGAGTCTCGCGCCGTCAGCTTTAACTGCTCTGATACTAAATAACCACTTGCCCGGCGTCTGTCCTCCCCAAATCCACTCAACTATAATAAAATAAAATTCAAAAAATAAAATTATTATTACAAATGTAATTGCAATTTTAATAAATGAA